>Ga0157361_1000034_pt1 | contig 83856 bp, 77 predicted proteins | sample AttlaeALBM2_FD_111481 | JGI IMG/M metagenome (GOLD analysis project Ga0157361, IMG submission 111481) | Fungus gardens microbial communities from leaf cutter ant in Ribeirão Preto, State of São Paulo, Brazil - Atta laevigata ALBM2 | ecosystem: Host-associated > Fungi > Mycelium > Unclassified ...
TAAACATTGCGACCGCCAACAACAATGACCATAAGGATTACAGCTATGGGTTTTCTTTCCGGTAAGCGCATTCTGATTACTGGCGTTGCCAGTAAACTTTCCATCGCCTACGGTATTGCGCAGGCGATGCATAAACAGGGCGCAGAACTGGCTTTCACCTACCAGAACGACAAACTGAAAGGTCGCGTGGAAGAGTTCGCTAAAGAACTGGGTTCAGACATTGTTCTGCCATGCGATGTGGCAGAAGACGAGAGCATCACCGCCCTGTTCACTGAACTGGCAAAAACCTGGCCAAAATTTGACGGTTTCGTGCACTCAATCGGTTTCGCACCCGGCGATCAGCTGGATGGCGATTACGTTAACGCGGTAACCCGCGAAGGCTTCAAGATTGCCCACGATATCAGCGCCTACAGCTTTGTTGCCATGGCGAAAGAGTGCCGTGCGATGCTGAACCCGAATTCAGCCCTGCTGACCCTCTCTTACCTGGGTGCAGAGCGCGCTATCCCGAACTACAACGTGATGGGCCTGGCGAAAGCGTCACTGGAAGCAAACGTGCGCTACATGGCGAACGCAATGGGCCCGGAAGGTACGCGCGTGAACGCCGTTTCCGCCGGTCCAATCCGTACGCTGGCGGCGTCTGGCATCAAAGATTTCCGTAAGATGCTGGCCCACTGCGAAGCCGTTACCCCGATTCGCCGCACCGTGACTATCGAGGACGTCGGTAACTCTGCGGCCTTCCTGTGCTCCGATCTGGCAGGCGGTATCACTGGTGAAGTGGTACACGTTGATGGCGGCTTCAGCATTGCCGCGATGAACGAGCTGGAACTGAAGTAATGATGTAAGGGCGGCCGCCTGGTCGCCTCCGGGCGCACTGCGGTGCGCCCTTCTCTCCGGATTTATTCTCGCCCTGCGCCTTTTCTGCTTTTCTCTGATTTGACCTGCTTACTTCGAAGCTCAGGTTTCTCAATTGCTATACCCTGAATTGGCACCCGCCGGGCCGCCATAAGCAACACCTCTCTTATACCTGGTCGCTATTAATTATTCCGCATCAATCTTTTGCCGCAGCCGGGGGTTCAGCGACGATAAGCTTGCCCTTGAATCACGACGGCCTTTTCAGAATTACCCGTCAGAGATTCAGTCCGAATTTTGCGCAAGGAATGACCATGGAACAACGCCGTTTTCCCGGCCATGATCACTGGTTTTATGAAAGCCAGACTCGTCCGCACGCCTCCGCTGCTGCACCGCTGGTGCCCGAAGCCGCCCATATTGACGATCGCTTTCTGCTGGGTCTGCAGCAGGAAGCCACTGCCCTGCAGCCGCTGTTCCAAAGTTTTCAGCCGGTACTGCTGGCGGCACGTGATGTAAGTCAGATCCTGTTTCCCGATAGCGTCCATACCTCGCTCACCCATACGTTAACGCTGTACGATCGGCTAAGCACCGCGCTCACGGTTGCACAGGTTGCAGGGGTTCAGCGCCTGTGTAATCACTACGCGGCGCGTCTCAACCCGCTGCCGGGGCCCGACTCCTCGCGGGAGAGCAACAATCGTCTGACGCAAATCACGCAGTATGCCCGCCAGCTGGCGATGCAGCCGGCGTTGATTACCCGGCAAAGCATTCAGGCGCTGGATGCCGTAGGTTTGACCGAACCGGATATTGTGACGCTCAATCAGCTGGTGGGGTTTGTCAGCTATCAGGCGCGCGTCACCGCAGGGCTGCAGGCGATGATGGGGCTGCCGGTACGCTGGGTGCCCGGCGTCACACCGCCACCAGATGCCAGCGCCGCGCTGTTTAGCGCCGACGCTGACGCGCAGCCCGTCCTGAAGCCGGTCGAGCTGCGCTATGCCAGCGCTGACCAACTGGCGGCCATCACCCTTTGCAAGGATATCAGTGAAGTTGATGACGCCCTGTGGCTGCTGGTGCACGATGCGCAGGCGCTCTATGGCTGGGCCACGCTGAAACAGCATCTTGATAAGCATTTTATGGCTGATGAGAGGCTGGCGCAGGCGGTCAGCGCCCGCCTGCTGGGCTGCCGCGGCCAGTTCAACCGCTTATCCGGTACATGGCGGGCAGCGCTGTTGCAGGATATTGATACTGCCGGCACGGGCGCACAGCAGCAGATCGTCGCGCTCAGCGCTCAGCTCACCCGCCTGCCGGAGCGTTTTAGCGCGGCCCACCTGCAGCCGCTCCTCAATGCTGGCTGGAGCAGCGAGCGTCTGTTTACGCTGCTGCAGGCTGTGGCTTTCGCCAGCTGGCAGGATCGCTTACTGATGACGCTGGGCGAAACGCGCTAATCCGGCAGGTGCCGACGCGCTTCATCAAAGAAGTGCTGAGCCAGCGGCGATGCCCTGCCCGGCTCGGCAATTACCAGCGCCGCCTGGCGGCCCATGGGCGCCATCTCAATCGGCCTGCGCGCCAGGTTTTGCAGCATCTCCGGCAGCAGGTGCCCGCAGGGCGCTACCATCACGCCCAATCCTACCTGCGCGCTCTGCAGAAGCTGCATGATGGAGGCGCTTTCGACAATCACGCGCGGCAGCACGCCGGTTTCCCGCAGCTGTCCATCCAGATAGCGGCGGAAATAGCGCGTCGGCTCAGCCAGGCACAGCGGCTGGCGGGACAGCGTATGCAGAGAGACCGTTGTGTTCTCCAGTAATGCCGGGAAGCAGTGCGGATTAAAAACCGCCTCCACGCCGCGATCTTTCAGCAGCGCGGTCTGAAAGTGCAGCTCACGCAGTGAGGTAAGCTCAAAAAAGCCAATGCCGCCATCCACGGTGTGGCTGTTGAGCGCCTCCAGCAGCTGATCGGCACTCATCGCTGAGACCCGGTAATCGAGCTGCGGATAGCGCGCCTCTACCGCCTTCAGCAGGGCCGGCAGCGCCACGCTGCACTGTGGCATGACGCCCAGCCGCAGCGTACCGTTAACGCCGTGCTTTAGCGACTCAACCTCCAGCTTCAGCCCCTGATAGACCGAAACGATTTCGCGTGCCCACGTCAGCACGCGCTCGCCCTCCGGCGTAAAGCCATCGAAGTTATTGCTGCGGTTGATCAGCGAAAGCCCCAGCTCACGCTCCAGGTTTTTCAGCCGCATCGACAGCGTTGGCTGACTGACAAAACTGGCTTCCGCTGCACGGCCGAAATGACGCTCACGCTCCAGGTTGCACAGGTAGATCAATTGCTTGATGTCTATTTTCTCACCCACTCATGGCTTATTGAATCGCGGGTATGTTAGCAAACCCAGGCACAAATTGATCCGGCGTGTTACGCCACACCTAACGCGCTTTTCACCTCATTGGCAATTTTCTCCACCTGCGGGCCATAAATCACCTGAACGTCATGCTCGCTTACGCGGTTCACGCCATTCGCCCCGGTGGTGAGCAGCGTCTTATCTACCACCTCTTTCATCTCTTTAACGCGCACGCGCAGACGCGTAAAGCAGCAATCGACGTCCTCTATATTGGCCTCGCCGCCCAGGCCGCTGATGATAACGCGGGTGCGCTCATCGGCAGCGACCTGCTGCGGTTTCTCCTCTTCGTCATTCTCACGTCCCGGTGTTTCTACGTTCATGCGCGTAATCACATAGCGGAAACCGTAGTAGTAGAGCGGCGCATAGACAACGCCGAGCGCCAGGGTCCACCACCAGTGCGTTTTGCTGCCGCCCAGCACGCCAAATACTACCAGGTCGATAATGCCGCCCTGCACATTACCGATCATCAAGTGCAGCATCGACATCAGCATGAATGAAAGCCCGGTAAGCAGCGCATGCAGGATATAGAGCACCGGTGAAACGAAGATAAAACAGAACTCCAGCGGCTCAGTGATGCCGGTGGTAAATGAGGTTAGCGCCCCCGCCAGTACCAGCGCCTTCACGCGCTGTTTGTGTGCCGGCTTCGCCGTGTGGTACATCGCCAGGGCCGCTGCCGGCAGGCCAAACATCATTACCGGGATTTTACCCTGCGCCAGAAACTGGGTGGCGCTGCGCACGGTCTCATCCGGAATGGCCCCGGGATTAGTCAGTGAGGTGTTAAAGATGTTAAGCGCGCCGACGATGGTTTGCCCGTCAACGGTGGCCATGCCGCCAATGGGCGTGAAGCGCACGGTCTCATTCAGAATGTGGTGTAAACCGGTAGGAATCAGCAGGCGCTCGCCCGTTCCGAGCAGAAAGGCGCCGTACTGCCCGCTCTTACCAATCATCTGACCTACCCAGGCGATGCCAGCGCCAATGGTCGGCCAGATCAGCGCCAGCAGCACGCCGATCAGCGGCAGCACCAGAATGGTGACAATCGGTACAAAGCGACGACCGCCAAAGAAACTGATCGCCGTAGGCAGCTGCTGAGTATAGAAGCGGTTATGCAGCACCACCGTCATCAGCCCGGCAATCACTCCGCCCAGTACGCTCATGTTGTAGGTAAAGATGCCCAGCATCTCGATATATTCCGCGGAGGTCATCATCGCCGTGGTTTGGTCCATCCCCGCCTGCTGCAGCGCCTCCGGCGTGGTGGTCGCAGCGGTCAGCCCTTTTGCCGCCAGCGTGGCGCTGACGCCCACGTTCAGCGCAATATAACCGATGATCGCCGCAAATGCCGCCGTGGCCTTCTCAGCTTTTGCCAGTCCGATGGCGCTGGCAACGGCAAAAAATACCGGCAGATTGGCAAACAGTGCGGCGGCTACTTTACGGATAAAGCCGATAATTAACTGCGGCACCTGCATATGCGCAAAGGCATCGCCGGTGACGGCTGGATTTTGCATGGCGGCTGCCAGGCCGAGGAATATCCCGGCGGCGGCGATGACGGAGATCGGCATCATCAATGCTTTACCGAAGGCGTGAATTTGGCTGGTCAGATTCTTCATGCGGCGTGCCCTTTCTGTGGCCGAAAGAGCAATTATTAGCCAGTTATGTGTAACCCATGCAGTTGCAGCGCTGTAGCGGCCGATAAAGTTTGAAGCCCATCACGTTTCAGCACTGCTGGCAGCGATAAACGTTAACTATCGCACCATTAAGTCAATCAATTAGACAACTTTTGCCGCCAGTCGCACACTTCCCTCCAACAGAAGACATATTCTGATAACAATTCATAAACAATAAGCCTGCAACGACTATGAAATTTAAACGTAAGATCCAGCCTTATCGCGCCGCCGCTGGCGGCTGGGGCTCTTTGGAAGCCACCACCCGTTTCGTTCTTGACAGCAAAGCCGCACTGAAAAATATGCGCAACCTGATGCGCATGAACAAAGCGCGCGGTTTCGACTGCCCGGGCTGTGCATGGGGCGATGATAACAAAAGTACCTTCAGTTTCTGTGAAAACGGCGCCAAAGCGGTGACATGGGAAGCGACGCGCCGCGTCGTGGAGCCTGAGTTTTTCGCCCAACACAGCGTCAGCACGCTCTATCAGCAGAGCGACTACTTCCTTGAATATCAGGGCCGTCTGACCCACCCGATGCGCTACAACAGCGAAACCGATCACTATGAGCCCATCAGCTGGGACGAGGCGTTTGCGCTGATTGCACAGCACCTCAAGGCGATGGATCACCCGAATCAGATGGAGCTGTATACCTCCGGCCGTGCCAGTAACGAAGCCTCCTGGCTCTATCAGCTGTTTGGCCGCGTTATGGGCACCAACAACTTCCCTGACTGCTCCAACATGTGCCATGAAGCCAGCGGCACCGGCCTGAAGCGCAGCATTGGCGTGGGTAAAGGCACCATTCGCCTCGACGATTTCGACCACGCGAACGCGATCTTTGTTTTTGGTCAAAACCCGGGAACCAACCATCCGCGTATGCTGCACAGCCTGCGTCACGCCGCGGACCATGGCGCGAAGATCGTCACTTTTAACACTTTGCGCGAGCGCGGGCTGGAGCGTTTCGCCGATCCGCAGAAACCGCTGGAAGTGGTGACCTCAATGGCAGGCACCATCAGCTCTGCCTATTACCAGCCGAACCTCGGTGGTGATATGGCCGCCGTGCGCGGTATGGTGAAAGCGCTGCTGGAAGAGCAACGCAAGCGGCTGGATAACGGCGAGAAAGGTATTTTTGATCAGGCCTTTATTGATGCGCATACCCAGGGCGTTGAGCAGTATCTGGCAGCGGTCGATAACACCCGCTGGGATGATATTGTGCGCCAGTCGGGCCTGAGTGAAGCGCAGATTCGTGAAGCTGCGGCAATTTATCAGAGCGCTGAACGTGTGATCATCACCTGGGCAATGGGCATCACGCAGCATAAACACTCCGTGGATACGGTGCGTGAAATCACCAACCTGCAGCTGCTGTTCGGCCAGTTGGGTAAAAAAGGCGCGGGTCTCTGCCCGGTGCGCGGCCACAGTAACGTGCAGGGCAACCGCACTATGGGTATCGATGAGAAGCCGAATAAGCCGTTCCTTGATGCGCTGGGCGCCCACTTTGGTTTCGAACCGCCGCGCGAGCATGGTCACAACACGGTTGAAGCGCTGAACGCCATGCTGCGTGATGAAGTCAAAGTGCTGATTGCCTTAGGCGGCAATCTGGCCGCAGCGGCGCCGGACTCCCCTGTTACCGAAGAGGCGCTGCAGCACTGCGGCCTGACGGTGCACATCAGCACCAAACTGAACCGCAGCCACCTGGTGCCGGGTCATGAAGGGTTAATCCTGCCGACGCTGGGCCGTACCGAGCGCGATCGTCAGGCAAGCGGCAATCAGTTCATTACCGTTGAGGACTCCTTCAGCATGGTGCACGCCTCGGAAGGCGTGGGCATTCCGCTGGCCGAGACGCAGCGTTCTGAAACCGCGATTGTTGCGGGTATCGCTCACGCGACCCTGGGCAGCGATAAGATCGACTGGCAGGGCATGGCCGCAGACTACAATGTGATTCGCGAGCACATCGCCGCCACCATTCCCGGCTTCGCCGACTTCAACAACAAGTGTGACCAGCCGGGCGGGTTCTATCTGGGTAATGCTGCGGCCGAACTGCGCTTCAACACGCCATCGGCGCAGGCCGAGTTCAGCGCGGCCTCCCTGCCGGATTCGCTGTTCCCGCAGTTGGGTGCCGATGTGGAAGTGCCGTTTACGCTGCAAACCCTGCGTTCGCACGACCAGTACAACACCACGATTTACGGCCTCGATGACCGTTACCGTGGCGTTTATGGCCAGCGCGAAGTGGTGTTTATTCACCCGGAGGATATGTCCGCACTTGGCTTCAGCGAAGGCCAGCTGGTGGATATTGAAACCCTGTGGAACGATGGCCTGACGCGCCGGGTCAGCGGTTTTAAACTGGTGCCGTACAATATTCCGCGTGGTAACCTGGCAGCCTACTATCCGGAAACCAACCCGCTGGTCCCGCTCTCCAGCTATGGCGACGGCAGCGGTACGCCGACCTCAAAATCTGTGCCGGTTAAACTGGCACTGAGTGCCGCAGTGCCGACACAGCGCATCGCCTGAGCCCGGCGTTACATCAAGGTCAAAGCCGCGTAAAGCGGCTTTTTCACCTGTTTTGGCCTTGCCGCGCGCACCTGATTCGCGTAAAACTGTCCACCGCTCTTAGGCCACGAAACTGAATATATTATGTTCCAGGATAACCCGCTGCTCGCGCAGCTGAAAGAGAAGCTTCACGCGCAGACTCCGCGCGCCGAAGGTGTTGTGAAAGGCACGGAAAAAGGCTTTGGCTTCCTCGAAGTTGATGCACAGAAAAGCTACTTCATCCCACCACCGCAGATGAAGAAAGTGATGCACGGTGACCGCATTTCCGCGGTGATCCATACCGATAAAGATCGCGAAAGCGCTGAGCCGGAAAGCCTGATTGAGCCGTTTCTGACGCGCTTTGTTGGTCGCGTGCAGAAGAAAGATGACCGCCTCTCCATTGTGCCGGATCACCCCCTGCTGAAAGACGCCATCCAGTGCCGTGCGGTGCGTGGTCTGACGCACGATTTCCAGAACGGCGACTGGGCCGTTGCAGAGATGCGCCGCCATCCGCTGAAAGGCGATCGCGGTTTTTATGCCGAACTGACCGAATTCATTGTCACCGCGGACGATCACCTCGCGCCGTGGTGGGTTACGCTCTCACGCCATAATCTGGAGCGTGAAGCGCCGCAGATCGCCTTTGGCGAGATGCTCGACGAACATCTGCAGCGCGAGGATCTCACCGCGCTTAACTTCGTCACGATCGACAGCGCCAGCACTGAAGATATGGACGATGCGCTGTATGCAGAAGAGACCGCAGACGGGAATCTGCTGCTGACGATTGCCATCGCCGATCCGACCGCTTACGTAGCTGAAGGCAGCGCGCTGGATAAGCTGGCTGCCCAGCGTGCCTTCACCAACTATCTGCCTGGCTTCAACATCCCGATGCTGCCGCGTGAGCTGTCAGACGATGTCTGCTCGCTGCGCCCTGACGTCAAACGCCCGGCGCTGGCATGCCGCGTGACCGTGCTGGCTGATGGCAGCCTGGCGGATGACGTGCACTTCTTTGCGGCGTGGATTGAGTCCAAAGCCAAGCTGGTTTACGACGAAGTGTCTGACTGGCTGGAAAACAGCGGCAGCTGGCAGCCAGCGAGCGACGCTATTGCTCAGCAAATCCGTCTGCTGCACCGCCTGTGTCAGGTGCGCAGCGAATGGCGCCAGACCCATGCGCTGGTCTTTAAAGATCGTCCTGACTACCGCTTTGTGCTGGGTGAGAAAGGCGAAGTGCTGGATATCGTGGCTGAGCCACGCCGTATTGCTAACCGCATTGTTGAAGAGTCAATGATTCTGGCAAACGTCTGTGCGGCCAAGATATTGCGGGAGAAGCTTGGCTTCGGTATCTACAACCTGCATACCGGCTTTGATCTGGCTAACGCTGAGCAAGCCGCTGGCGTGCTGGCCGGACACGGTATCACCGTTGATCCGCAGGCCATCACCACGCTGGAGGGTTTCCGCCAGCTGCGCCGTGAGCTGGATGCCCAGCCAACACAATATCTGGATAGCCGTATTCGCCGCTTCCAGAGTTTTGCTGAGATCAGCACGGAGCCAGGCCCGCACTTTGGCCTGGGTCTGGAGGCGTATGCCACCTGGACCTCGCCGATCCGTAAGTTTGGCGACATGGTTAACCACCGTCTGCTGAAAGCTATCGTGCGCGGTGAGAGCGTGGCGCGTCCCAAAGATGACGTGACCGTCACCATGGGCGAGCGTCGCCGTCTGAACCGTATGGCAGAGCGCGACGTGGGTGACTGGCTGTATGCTCGTTTCCTCGCCCCGTTTGCCGGCAGCGACCGGAAGTTCAGCGCCGAGATCATCGACGTCTCGCGTGGCGGCATGCGCGTGCGCCTGCTGGAAAATGGTGCGGTAGCCTTTATCCCGGCGCCGTTCATTCACGCGGTACGTGATGAACTGGTGTGCTCGCAGGAGAGCGGCACCGTTCAGATCAAGGGTGAAGTCGCTTACCGCGTGACGGACATCATTGATGTGACACTCGCCGAAGTGCGCATGGAGACCCGCAGCGTGGTCGCCCGCCCCGCTGCCTGAGCATGAATGCCCGCGGGATAACAGCTGTTATCCCGCATTTTTCCCCGCCAGAACCCGCAATTGTTAAATTGTTTCCCGCTTCACACTTCTGCCCTGATTCACTTTCGCTAACATTCCATTACATTACTTTTAACTTGTTGTATTTCGATCGCCTGTTTTTCCCGGTCCCTACAAGGAGTTAACTCATGAACAACGTCAAAACCGGATTGATCCGGTTAGCGGTGGCGTTAATTGGTGCAGCGGCGTTTGCCATGCTGGCCCTCAGCCGTGGCGAGCATGTGAATGCTGTCTGGCTGGTGATTGCCTCGGTTGCCTGCTACAGCATTGCTTATCGCTTCTACAGTCTGTTTATCGCAAAGCGTATCTTTGAGCTGGATGACAATCGCCGTACGCCGGCGGAACGTCTTAACGACGGGCTGGACTATGTCCCAACCAACAAGTGGGTCCTGTTTGGCCATCACTTTGCGGCCATTGCCGGTGCAGGCCCGCTGGTGGGACCTATTCTGGCGGCACAGATGGGCTTCCTGCCTGGCACCATCTGGATTCTGGTCGGTGTGATGCTGGCCGGTGCGGTACAGGATTTTCTCGTGCTGTTTATCTCCACGCGCCGCGATGGCCGCTCGCTGGGTGAGATGGCGCGCCAGGAGCTGGGGTCGTTCGCCGGTGTGGTGACGATGCTGGGCGCGCTGGGCGTAATGATCATTATCCTTTCGGCGCTGGCGCTGGTGGTGGTAAAAGCGCTGGCCAACAGCCCCTGGGGCCTGTTCACCATCGCCGCGACGATACCGATCGCACTGTTCATGGGCGTCTACATGCGCTTCCTGCGCCCCGGTAAGATTGCGGAAGTCTCGGTCATTGGCTTTGTTCTGATGATGGCAGCGATCATTTACGGCGGGAATGTGGCGGCCGATCCTTACTGGGGACCGATCTTCACCCTGAAAGGCACGGAGCTGACCTGGGTGCTGGTGATCTACGGTTTTGTGGCGTCGTCACTGCCGGTGTGGCTGCTGCTGGCACCGCGCGACTACCTCTCCACCTTCTTAAAAATCGGGGTGATTGTCGGTCTGGCGGTGGGCATTGTGTTCGCGATGCCGGAGCTGAAGATGCCGGCGGTGACCAAATTCATTGATGGCACCGGCCCGGTATTTTCCGGCTCGCTGTTCCCGTTCCTGTTCATTACGATCGCCTGCGGCGCCATCTCCGGCTTCCATGCGCTGGTCTCCAGCGGCACCACGCCGAAGCTGATTGAGCGTGAGAGCCACATTCGCTTTATCGGCTACGGCGCCATGCTGATGGAGTCCTTTGTCGCTATCATGGCGCTGATCTGTGCCTCGGTGCTGGACCCGGGCGTGTACTTTGCCATGAACGCCCCGGCGGCCCTGATTGGCACCACGGTTGAGAATGCCGCTCAGGTGATCAACGGCTGGGGCTTTGTGGTGACGCCGGAGATGCTCAGCGGCATTGCCGGCGAAGTGGGTGAAAGTACCATCCTTTCGCGCGCCGGGGGTGCTCCAACCTTTGCGGTCGGCATGGCACACATCATCACGGAGGTATTTAACAGCCGGGCAATGATGGCCTTCTGGTACCACTTCGCCATTCTGTTTGAGGCGCTGTTCATTCTCACGGCGGTGGACGCCGGCACGCGGGCCTGTCGCTTTATGGTGCAGGATCTGGTCGGGACCGTAGTGCCATCAATGGCGAACAACCGCTCCTGGTTGGGCAATATGGCCGGCACCACTGTAGCTGTCGCTGGCTGGGGCTTCTTCGTGTATCAGGGCGTGGTCGATCCGCTTGGTGGCATTAATACGCTGTGGCCGCTGTTTGGTATCGGCAACCAGATGCTGGCATCAATGGCGCTGATTCTCGGCACCGTGGTGCTGTTTAAGATGAAGAAGCAGCGCTACGCCTGGGTCACTATCGTCCCGACCGCCTGGCTGTTCATTACCTCGATGACGGCGGGCTGGCAGAAGATTTTTCACGAGAAGCCGGCCATTGGCTTCCTGGCTCAGGCGAATAAATTCCGCAAAGGCATTGATGAGGGTGTGATCATCGCGCCGGCCAAAACGGTTGCCGACATGCAAACCATCGTTTTTAGCAATCAGATTAACGCGGCCCTGTGCGGCTTCTTTATGTTGGTAGCCGTTACCATGCTGATTGCCGCCTTCTTTGTGATCCGCCGGGCGCTACACAGTACGGTGCCGACCACCCATGAATCAGAGGTATCACTGCGTAAAGAGGTGCGTAATGTCTGAGTCCATTCTGCACTGGAGAAAACCGTCTGGCCGCTGGCATATTCAGCGCTGCTTACCGATCGCTTCCGCACCCCGTGTGCAGCCTCGTGGTCGCTGGCAGCGTATCTGGCAGGGATTGCAGCAAAGTTTTCGGTTAATGGTTGGCGTGCACGACTATCAAACTTATCTGAAGCATATGCGTGAAAAACATCCCGGGCAGCAGCCCATGGATGAGCGCGCCTTTCACCGTTACTGCCTTGACGCCCGCTTCCCCAGCCAGGCCGGGAAAATAGGAAAGTGCCCCTGCTAAACTATCCAGGCCCCGATTTTCGGGGCTTTTTCGTGCCATTCTTTATTAAAAACAAAAATATATTACGTTTGCATCTTGTGCTGAAGCAGGAGGTTGAATACTGTTGCTAAAATAATGAGATACCGCCTGCAGAGCATTCCCCGGAGGAAGTTTCCATGACCGATGAACAAGGGCAAACGCTGTTATATACCTTGTTTGGCACCACCAGCCCTCATTGGCGTTTAACTTCTGATAGCGATGCACTGCATTTTGCCGAAGATGAGAAAGCCAATACCAACCTGGCGGTTCCGCTTACCCCTGCGCAGGCCAGTCTGTTACGCGCCATGACCGTGATCACTTCCAGCATCAACCTGACGCTCTCTCTGCACGGTTCGCCGGTACCCATGCACTTTGTGGGACGCAAAGTTAATCAGTCCGCCTGGGCCGGCACCGCTTCGGCATGGGGTGATACCTCCTCCGTTGCGCGGGATTTAACGCTGGGCCTCTCCTTTGCCGAACAGGTCGTCTCTGAAGCCAACTCGGTGATCGTGATTCTCGATCAGCGCGGCAATATTCAGCGCTTTAACCGCTTAAGCGAAGAGTATACCGGCCTGAAAGAGCAGGAAGTCATTGGCCGGAATGTGTTTCAGCTGTTTATGACGAAGCAGGAGGCGCAGGCATCGCGCCGCAACATTGCCGGTTTCTTCCGTGACGGCAACTCGTATGAGGTGGAGCGCTGGGTGAAAACCAGAAAAGGCCAGCGACTGTTTCTGTTTCGTAATAAGTTTGTCCACAGCGGTAGTGGAAAAAATGAAATTTTCCTCATCTGTTCTGGAACGGACATCACAGAGGAGCGACGCGCCCAGGAGCGCCTGCGCGTACTGGCAAACACCGATACGGTGACCGGATTACCTAACCGCAACGCCATTCACCAGCAAATTAGCCTGGCACTGGAGCTGGCGAATGGCAACCAGACCGGTGTGGTTTATCTCGATCTGGATAATTTTAAGAAAGTTAACGACGCCTATGGCCATATGTTTGGCGATCAGCTGCTACAGGCGGTATCACTGGCGATCCTCAGCTGCCTCGGTAAAGATCAGACGTTAGCGCGTCTTGGCGGCGATGAGTTTGTGGTGCTGGCGGAGAACACCAGCCAGGCATCGCTGGAAGCGATGTCGTCGCGCATTCTGGATCGCCTGCGTCAGCCGTTCCGCATTGGCCTGATCGAAGTCTACAGCGGCTGTTCTATCGGTATCGCCCTCGCCCCGCTGCACGGCGAAGATCGCGAAAGCCTGATCCGTAATGCCGATACCGCGATGTATCACGCCAAAGAGAACGGCCGCGGTAAGTTCTGCGTGTTCGCCAGTGAGATGAATCAGCGCGTGTTTGAGTATCTGTGGCTCGATACCAATCTGCGCAAAGCGCTGGAGCAGGATCATCTGGTGGTGCACTACCAGCCAAAGCTCGATCGCGATGGCGAGGTGCGCAGCGCCGAAGCGCTGGTCCGCTGGAACTCGCCCGAGCGCGGTCTGGTGCCGCCCGGGGACTTTATCTCCTATGCCGAGGAGTCCGGCCTGATTGTGCCGCTTGGCCGCTGGGTGATGCTCAATGTGCTGCAGCAGATCGTGCAGTGGCGCCGCGAAGGCATCTATCTGCGCGTCGCCGTCAACGTCTCGGCTAAACAGCTGATCGATGAAAGCATCTACAGCGACCTGAAACAGGCGCTGAGCGAAGCTGGCATCACCGACTGCCCGATCGATATTGAGCTGACCGAAAGCTGCTTAATCGAAAACGAAGCCGGGGCGCTGAAGCTCATGAAGCAGTTCCAGGAGCTGGGGGCGCAGGTACACCTTGATGACTTCGGCACCGGCTACTCCTCACTGTCGCAGCTGGCGCGCGTGCCCATTGATGCCATCAAGCTGGATCAAAGCTTTGTGCGTAATATCAATAAGCAACCGGTGGCGCAATCACTGGTGCGTGCGATTGTCGCGGTTGCCAAGGCCCTTGATCTGCAGGTGATTGCCGAGGGCATTGAAACCAAAGCCGAAGAGAAATTTGTGCTGAACAGTGGTGTGGATGGACGTCAGGGCTATTATTATGCCAAACCAATGCCCGCAGAACAGCTCGGGCATTGGCTGGCTAAGCATCCTGCCCGCGTCTAACGCTGGTGTTTACTGTTATCCGGCTTTACGCAGTGATGCGCTATGACGGTTTTGCAGCTGCACCAGACGTTCCATGTAGGCAATATCTTTCGGTTCCAGCGTGAAGGCATAATCGACCCAGTCCTCCGTGATATCCATCAGCTCTGCCCGCGACAGCTGCAGCACGCGCTGACGCGCCTTCAGCATGGCACGAACGCCATTGAGTTTCGGCCGCAGCGTATCGATAAAGGTACGCGTGGTGCGATAGCTGTCGCCCGGCTGAAACACCTTATCCACCAGGCCACGGGTCTCATACCACTCAGCGCTGTGCGACTCCCCTTCGCAGATCAGCTCTTCCGCCAGCTTCATGCCAGAGCGGCGCGCCACTAACGAATAGCCGCCCATGCCGGGGAACAGGTTAAACGCGATCTCCGGGAAGCCCATGCGCGCGCTGTTTTGCGCCAGAATGAAGTGGTGCGCCAGCGCCGCTTCGAAGCCGCCGCCCAGCGCACTGCCCTCAATCATCGCCAGCGTCACTGCACCGGTATCAAAACCGCGCGCCGCCGAGTGAATGCAGTCCACGCAGGCACGGGCATAGGCACGTAGCGCTTCGCGCCGGTTGTTACGGATGCACTCAACAAAGAAGCGTAAATCGCCCCCGGCATTGAACATCTGTGGCACTAACGACCCGGTAACCCAAAAATCAATCGGCAGGCCGGAGCGCTGAGCGGTATAGCTCAGGTTCATGATCTCCTCAATTAATTCGTGGTTGAAACTTGGGCGGGGTTGCGCACGTAACATCATCCACATGGTGTGGCGCCCTTCCTCATAATAGGCGACTAACTGAGTGGTTTGTCCGGCTTCTGTGAACAGTCTGCAAGTTGGTTGGTTAATTACTGTCATCGTCTCATCCTCTGGTTATATGATGCGTTAAACGCCACATCAGCGTAATCCAGAGTGAGTCCAGACCAAATGAGAGTTTGATTTATAAAGTAAAATCCAGAGATATCCCCGACCAGGGGGTCGGGGAAAGATTAGCGCACTTACTTGATGGCTGCGCGCTGGCCCACCGCCACATGAGAACGCTTAACGCGTTTTGAGTAGACAGCAGTAATAATAGGCACCAGCACTGAGGTCACGATCACTGAGGTGGCCACCAGCGCAGTTGCGGCTGGCGCGACCGGTTTAAACTGGGGCAGCATCTCGGCAATTAGCACGGGGGTGGCGACGGCCGCCCCGGCAGTGCTGGACGCGGCTACGCCGGCGGTACCGTCGCCGCCGCCAATCAACCGATCGGCGATGATCAGCGGGATGCCGGTGATAATGATGACGGAGACGCCCAGCAGCACACCGAGCATGCCGGTTTCGGCAATGACCGCCAGGTTGATGGTATTCCCCAGCGCAAACGCGAAGAAGGGAATCAGCGTGTGCACCGCTTTGCCGAAGAACTCGCGCAGTTCAGGGTCGAGGTTACCCAAAGCGAAGCCGACAATAAACGGCAGCACGGCGCCAACAAACACATGCGGCTCAAACGATGCAATGCCGGCGGTGCCCAGAATCACCATTGTCATGAGCGGGCCCGACTCCAGTGACATCAGAACAAAGGCGCCCGCCTCCTCTTTTGAACCGTACTGCTGCATGATGGAGGCATACAGACCGCCGTTGGTCATGTCCATCGCCGCCACCAGCGCTAGCGTTGATAAGCCGGCGAACATGCCCACCTCGACGCCATTCTCCGGCATAACGCGCGAGGCGATGGCGGCAACCACCCAGGCGACAGCAATCTTTGTAATCACCAGCGTGCCCGATTTACGCAGCACGGTACCCGTCGCGCTGAGCTTGATCGATGCGCCCATGCAGAAGAACCACACCGCCAGAATCGGCACGGTGCCCGTCATCAAACCGTTAGTGAATGAACCAAAATATTTGCCTGAACCGGGGGCAAAGGTATGACAAAGCGCGCCGAGAAACAGCGGAATCAGCATCATACCGCCAGGAATTTTATCGATAGCACGTTTGATATGCATATGTGGATCACCTTAACTGAGCCAGAAGGAGGTGCGTGATGTTTTGCCGTCAGGCATGGCAGGCAAGATAACCGCACGGCAGCGCAAAAAAAGTGATCGCACGAGTATTTTTGAAACGGTGTTTTATTTTTATTGATCATTCATTTTGATTATTTGATGCACGTCGCCATACCAGTTGACGATGCCCCAAATAACAAGGGCACCCGCAGGTGCCCTGAATAGTGCTTTTGTCGCTACTTTTGGCCATACCAGGCATTTTTGCCGTGCTTACGCAGGTAGTGCAGATCCAGCAAGGTTTGCGAAATCGGCGGTAACTCTGCGCGCAACTGCTCTGTATGGAGCGCCATATAAGCGACCTCCTCCAGTACCACAGCGCTGTGTACGGCGGCATCGGCATCTTTGCCCCAGGCAAAAGGACCGTGGGAATTTACCAGCGCGGCGGGTACCGCGTCTGGTGCAATCCCACGCTGAGCCAGCGTTTCAATGATGACCTGCCCGGTGTGCCACTCATACTCCTGCTCGATCTCTTCCCGCTCCATCGCGCGCGTACAGGGGATGGTGCCGTAAAAGTCGTCGGCGTGCGTGGTACCCCAGGCTGGCAGATCGCGCCCCGCCTGCGCCCAGATGGTGGCATGCCGTGAATGGGTGTGGACGATGCCGCCCACTTCCGGCCAGGCGAGATAGAGCGCACGATGCGTGGCGGTATCCGATGAGGGCCGCATTTTTCCCTCTACAATCTTGCCGCTCTCCAGCTCAACCACCACCATGTCGTCACGCTGCATCTGACTGTATTTCACCCCTGACGGCTTAATCACCAGCAGCCCCTGTTGGCGGTCTACGGCACTGACATTGCCCCAGGTGAAAGTGACGAGGTTGTAACGCGGTAGGTCAAGATTGGCTTCCAGCACTTGCTTTTTCAGCGCTTCCAGCATGATTTTTTCTCCTGCTCACTGTGATAGCTGAATTGTGCGGAGCGCGCGGCAAAAACGTTATGGAGGGAATGGCTGGATAAGCTGCGGAAAGTGGCTGACAGATTTAAAATGTGGCGCGAATTAAGAGTTTTCTCCCTCCGGTAATATTTTGCAATGCCTAAACTTTATCAGGGTCCGCGCTGGACCGGAGCACGGGTACCGACATCGGACCCGGCCCCCGTGATGCCTGGCGGAGTGCCGGACATCTCTGCCGGAAAGAGAGCCATTCGCCACTGTGGGGAGAGAACTTTGCAGCGCAACATCTATACTTATCACGTTGCCTCTGAGTAAATCATCAAGGAGAAGTTTATGACTACAACAATGAAACGAGTGACCGTTGCCGTTCTGGCGACAACATTAGTGGTCGCGCTGAGCGGCTGTTCAAACTGGTCGAAACGTGACCGCAACACCGCGATTGGTGCTGGTGCCGGTGCGATTGGGGGGTCCATCCTCACCAATGGTAGCGGATTAGGTACTGTAGGCGGTGCAGCCGTTGGCGGTATCATCGGCCATCAGGTTGACTAATAACAATATTGCTTCAGGCTACGCAGCGCATCTACACTATTCCGGGCCACTCAGGTGGCCCGCTTCTCATTAACCGCCCGCCAGCTTCACCTTCATGCCTTTGGCTTCCAGCAGCTGTTTGAGCAGATCCCGGTTATCGCCCTGAATTTCGATTATGCCCTCTTTTACCGCACCGCCACATCCGCATCTCTTTTTCAGCTCGGCAGCCAGCTTGCTGAGCGCATCGTCATCCAGATCAATGCCGCTGATCAGGCAAACGCCTTTGCCTTTGCGACCGCTGGTCTGACGCTGAATACGTACAATACCATCGCCTTTTGGCCGCTGTGGCTTCGCTTCCGTTTGCGCAATGCGCCCGGTTTCGGTCGAATAAACCAGTGGATTGTCCTGAGCCATTAGCCCTCCTGTAAACTGTGCAGAATCTGCTGCAGCGTCGCAGCCGGATCGGCAGATTGCGTAATAGGACGCCCGATCACCATATAGTCCACGCCTGCCTGCTGCGCCTGCTGCGGCGTCATGATGCGACGTTGATCGCCGGCGTCACTGCCCGCCGGACGAATACCTGGGGTTACCAGCGCAAAATCCTGACCGATGGTCTGTTTAAAATGCGCGGCTTCCTGCGCAGAACAGACCACGCCATCAAGGCCGCACTCACGGGTCAGTTTAGCCAGGCGCTCTGCCTGCTGCGCCGGCGACAGCATAATCCCCAGACCTTTCAGATCCTCTTCGTCCATGCTGGTCAGAACCGTTACCGCAATCAGCAAGGGAGCATCATCACCGAACGGCATCAGCGCTTCACGCGCTGCACTCATCATACGCGCCCCACCGCTGGCGTGGACGTTCACCATCCACACACCGAGATCGGCGGCGGCCGCTACCGCATGCGCGGTGGTGTTCGGGATATCGTGAAACTTCAGATCGAGGAAGACCTCGAAACCGCGCTGCTGCAGAGTTTTCACCAGCGCAGGTCCAAACAGCGTGAACATCTCTTTACCGACTTTCAGGCGGCACTGGCGGGGATCAATACGGTCAACGAACTGCAGTGCGCTATTCAGATCATGATAGTCGAGTGCCACCAGAATCGGTGAAGGGGTTACAGGCATAACGTTTCCTCAGAGGCTGGCACCCGCGGGCGCGATGGACAAACGGCAAGCATTCTACCCGCGCAATCCGGTCACGACAATCACGCAGCGGCCTTCCGCAGCCTGTATGACTGATGGTTGCACAGTGCTGACTGGTGGTTATGCTTTAATTAAATAGTATGTTGTAACTACAAAGCGAAATCAGAAAAGAGTAAACGGCGGCCATTACTGGCCGTCCAGTCCGCGGATAGGTTTAACTGAAGACCACGCCCGGCAGGAGGGACAGTGCCAGTAGAGCGCGTGGGCGGTAAAGCCGCATTTCTGGCAGCGGTAGCGCGGCTTGGTACGAATCTGCTCGCCAACCATATCACGCAGCACCATCAGGCTCTCTTTAGCGCGTCCGTCTTCCGCCTCATGCAGATGGAAATCCATTAGCCGGTGGAACACGCGCATGGTGGGATGCCGCTGAAGCTGACGGTTGATATAGAGCTGCGCCGCTTCCGGGCCCTGCTGCTGCTCAAGGATATCAGAGAGATAGAGTTCGGCGGCGGCACCGGTATTTTCATCCACGCAGCGCTGCAGAAACTGTGCCCAGCTCTCCGGCTCCGCCAGGCGCTGATAGCAGGTTTCAAGCATCGGCAGTGTCTCACTCACCAGCTCTTTATCCTGCTCCAGTACGCGCTGCAGGCGCTGCGCCGCTTTGGCATACTCGCCCTGTTCCATCAGAATGCGGCCCATCATAATCGAGACGCGCGCGCTTTGATGATCGGCCGACTCCCCTTTTTTAAGCAGACTCATGGCGCGATCCAGATCGTCACTGCTCAGTGCCTGGAGCGCCAGTTCACAGTAGAAATGTGCAATCTCACCCTTCTGCTTATCTTTACCCAGTTTCACCAGCCGCTCAGCGACCTCAATGGCTTTATGCCAGTCGCTGGTGGCCTGATGAATTAACAGCAACTGCTGCAGGGCGCCGATGCGGAACTCGGTCTCATCGATCAGCTGGCTGAACATATCTTCTGCGCGATCATATAAACCGGCTGCCATATAGTCGCGCCCCAGCTGCTGGATAGCCAGCAGACGCTGCTCATAGCTGAGCGAAGCGCTCTCCATTAAAGACTGGTGAATGCGAATGGCGCGATCGACCTCTCCGCGGGAGCGGAACAGGTTACCCAGCGTCAGGTGGGCTTCAACCGTGCCGCTGTCCTCTTTCAGCATATCGAGGAACAGATCGACCGCTTTATCCTGTTGGTTAGAGAGCAGAAAGTTAACCCCCGCCACATATTCACGTGACAGGCGATTTGCCTCCTGTTGCTTATCCTGATGCGCGCTGCGCCGGCCCATATACCAGCCATACGCCGCCGCGACAGGAAGAAGCAGAAACAGCAATTCAAGCATCGAACATTAATCCCGACGACCTGCAGTCGATGAGGTTACCGCGGTGGAGGTTTCATTCTGCGCCTGCATCCGCTTCAGTTTACGCTGCGCATGTGCCAGCGAAACGCGGATACGCAGCCAGAACAGACCACAGATAGCCCAGCCCAGCAGAAAGCCCGCGCCAAACAGGCTGGCCAGCAGTGTGGAGATGCGGAACTCGCCCTGCGCCAGCAGGTAATTAAAGGTGACGATTTGGTCATTGTGCGCGCCAAGCGTCACAGAGATGATGAAGATGACCAATACCACGAGAAAAATCAGCAAATATTTCACAAGGCGTCCTGTTGTGAGGTTATCCGGTAGAGTATGCCAAAAAAGCGCGTCCGATGCTGCTACTCAGCACATCAGTTACTGCCCTTTCCGCAAGCGCAATCAATAATATGGGGACGCAGGCGAAAATTACAATCCATCATCACGCTGCGCAATCTCCTGCTGCTCCTGCGGCGGCACGCTGAGCGGTCCGCAAAAGCGCTGCGCCAGCCAGGTGGCCAGGGTTACCAGCAGCCAGGAGATAAGTGTTGCCATAACCAGATCGCGCGGCCAGTGCATGCCCAGCACCAGACGGCTGCCCATCACCAGCGTGGCCCAGACAAAGAGCACGCCAATAGTAATAAAGTGCCGGCGCGGCCACAGCAGGCCAATAACCAGTAGCGCCCAGCTGGCGGCAAACATGGTATGCCCGGAGGGGAAGGCAAAGCCGGTTTCAAAGGCCCAGTGATTTTTCAGCCACTGCGGCAGCTGCGTATCGTTAGCCAGCAGCGCGGAGACCATCTCACCGCGCTCCTGGCGTTTGAGCTGATAGAACTGCGTTTCATCAATGCCGCGATGGTGCTCCAGCCACACGACATATGGGCGCGGCTCCTGTACCTGCTCTTTGATAAAGGATTTGGTGTACTGGCCGGCGAGAATGGCACCGTTCATGATGATAATCAGCAGAATCGCGGGCTTGAGACGAAAACGCAGGCACCATAGCACCCAGGCGCTGAGAATCACGCTGGTGAGTATGCCCCACGGGCTGGTGACGGTTTCAGTGATCCAGAAGAGAACGCGCAGCAGCTGTCCACTTTCGCCGGGCTCCCACGCCCAGCCTGACAGCCATACGCTCAGTGGCATCAGCAGCAGCAAAATCGTACCGAGCGTGGTGCGTTGAATAATTTTTAACATCCTTTTCCCTTATACAATCCGCCTGATGTCATGCGTGACGCATAACTTTAGCTGAAAAAAGAATAACATACCCGTTGCGGCTTGGATAATTGTGCTTTATCACTACAATCACTCTGACTGATTAGCGAGCCTGGTAAAGGTTGTGGCACAATATTGTCAGTTTTGTCGGGCCAACCGGGCCCGTGCGTTATCATGATGATAGCGCATCCTCTGAAGGTTCTGGAGAGTCACATGCAGCTTAAACGGGTAGCAGAAGCCAAACTGCCCACGCCATGGGGAGATTTCCTGATGGTTGGTTTTGAAGAACTGGCAACCGGACACGACCACGTCGCGCTGGTTTATGGCGACATTAGCGATCACCACCCTGTGCTGGCGCGCGTTCACTCCGAGTGTCTCACCGGCGATGCGCTGTTCAGCCTGCGCTGCGACTGCGGCTTCCAGCTGGAAGCGGCGCTGACGGCGATTGCTGAAGAGGGTCGCGGCGTGCTGCTGTATCACCGCCAGGAAGGACGCAACATCGGTCTGCTGAATAAGATCCGTGCCTATGCGTTACAGGATAAAGGGTACGATACGGTTGAAGCGAATCACCAACTGGGGTTTGCTGCTGACGAGCGTGATTTCACGCTGTGCGCGGATATGTTCAAACTGCTGGGCGTGAACGAAGTGCGCCTGCTGACCAACAATCCACGCAAAGTGGAAATTCTGAGTGAAGCCGGTATCAACATCGTTGAGCGAGTGCCGCTGATTGTGGGACGCAATCCTAAAAATGCGCACTACCTTGATACTAAAGCGGAAAAAATGGGCCATCTGCTGCCTAAGTCATAAAAGAGAGCCGGGTTGTGACCCGGCTTTTTTGATCAGTTCAGCATGTTGCGGATGACATAGTGCAGGATACCGTCATTCTGGTAATAGGTGAGCTCATTACCGGTGTCAATGCGGCAGCGCGTATCCAGCGTCTCCTGGCTGCCGTCGGCGCGTGTCAGCGTAACCTTCACGGTACATCCCGGTTTCAGCTGAGTCAGATCAACCACATCAATGCGCTCTTCACCGGTGAGCTGTAGCGTTTTACGCGTTACGCCTGCCGGGAACTCCAGCGGCAGAATGCCCATGCCGATCAGATTTGAGCGATGAATACGCTCGAAGGATTCGGCAATCACTACACGCACCCCCTGCAGTCGCGGCCCTTTGGCGGCCCAGTCACGGCTGGAACCTGAGCCATACTCTTTGCCTGCGATCACAGCCAGCGGTACGCCTTCCGCCTGGTACTTCATGGCAGCATCATAAATCGACAACTGCTCATTACTCGGGAAGTGTTTGGTGTAACCGCCCTCCACGCCTGGCACCATCTCATTACGGATACGGATATTAGCAAAGGTGCCGCGCATCATCACTTCATGGTTACCACGACGTGAGCCGTAAGAGTTGAAGTCATTTCGCTCCACACCGTGCGCCAGCAGATAACGTCCTGCCGGGCTCTCGGCTTTGATGCTGCCGGCCGGAGAGATGTGGTCGGTGGTTACGGAATCCCCCAGCATGGCGAGAACGCGCGCGCCTTTGATGTCCTGCACCGGCTTCGGCGTTTTCTCCATGTCATCAAAGAAGGGTGACAGGCGAATATAGGTAGAACCCTCGTCCCAGTCATAGGTTGCGGCTTCACTTACTTTGATCTGCTGCCACTCCGGCGTGCCGTCAAACACTTCGGCATACTCTTTATGGAACATATCGCTGGTCACTTTCTGTACTGATTCAGCAATCTCTTCCGGCGACGGCCAGATATCTTTCAGGAACACATCGTTGCCCTGCTGATCCTGACCGATCGGATCGGTTTGCAGATTGATCTTCATATTGCCAGCCAGCGCGTAAGCAACCACCAGCGGCGGTGAGGCGAGCCAGTTGGTTTTAATCAGTGGATGAATACGGCCTTCAAAGTTACGGTTACCGGATAGCACCGCGCCCACCGTGAGATCGCCCTCTTTAATGGCGCTCTCAATCTGGTCCGGCAGCGGGCCCGAATTACCAATACAGGTGGTACAGCCGTAGCCCACCAGGTTAAAGCCCAGCTCATCGAGGTAAGGCGTTAAGCGCGCCACGGCAAGATAGTCAGAGACCACTTTAGATCCCGGTGCCAGTGAGGCTTTTACCCAGGGCTTGCGCGTGAGGCCACGCTCGACAGCATTTTTCGCCAGCAGGCCGGCCGCCATCAGTACGCTGGGGTTGGAGGTATTGGTGCAGGAAGTGATGGCCGATATGACCACCGCGCCCTCCTCCAGCGGATGATTTTCACCGGTTGTGCTATCCAGATAGCTGACCGTCTTATGTGCTTTTTGCGCCTGATTCACCTCCAGCTCATTGCTGGCATCAAACGCAGCCGGGACATCCCCCAGCGAGACGCGATCCTGTGGCCGTTTCGGACCCGCCATGCTCGACTCTACGTCAGCCATGTCCAGCGCCAGCATACTGGTAAAGATGGGTTCATCACCCGCATTGCGCCACATGCCCTGCGCTTTAGCGTAAGCTTCTACCAGCTTAACCTGCTCTTCATCACGCCCGGTCAGAGACATGTAGCTCAGCGTCACTTCATCGATCGGGAAGAAGCCGCAGGTCGCGCCATATTCGGGTGCCATATTGGCGATGGTCGCGCGGTCGGCCAGCGGCAGATCGGCCAGCCCGTCACCGTAGAACTCAACAAATTTGCCGACGACGCCATGTTTACGCAGCATCTGCGTCACGGTCAGCACTAAGTCAGTGGCGGTGATACCCGGACGTAGTTTACCGGTGAGCTTAAAGCCCACCACATCCGGGATAAGCATGGAAACCGGCTGTCCCAACATTGCCGCTTCCGCTTCAATGCCGCCCACACCCCAGCCGAGCACGCCCAGCGCGTTGATCATAGTGGTGTGTGAATCGGTACCGACCAGCGTATCAGGATAGGCAATCTCCTGGCCGTTCTGATTCTCATGCCAGATCGATTTGCCGAGATATTCGAGGTTAACCTGATGGCAGATCCCGGTGCCCGGCGGCACCACGCGGAAACGGTTAAACGCTTTTTGCCCCCAGCGTAGAAATACATAGCGTTCGTGGTTGCGTTCCATCTCTAAACGCACGTTCTCTTCAAACGCGTCATCGTCACCAAAGTGATCGACCGTAACTGAGTGGTCAATGACCAGATCGACCGGCGACAGCGGATTAACTTTCGCCACATCACCGCCGAGACGTTTCACCGCTTCGCGCATGGCGGCCAGATCGACCACCGCCGGTACCCCGGTAAAATCCTGCATCAGCACGCGCGCCGGGCGGTATGCGATTTCGCGATCGGCATGTGCATCTTTCTGCCAGGCGACCAGTGCCTGGATATCTTCGGCGGTAACTGAATCCCCATCCTGCCAGCGCAGTAAGTTTTCCAGCAGCACTTTCATGGATTTGGGTAAGCGATCGATATTGCCCAACTGATGGGCGGCTTTGGGCAAGCTGTAGTAATGATATTTTTGTGCCCCGACTTCCAGCGCGTCCTGACTTTGCTCACGTAACGTTAACGACATAACTCCTCCTTTTTATGGGCCTTTCGACTAAGCCTTAGAGAGTGAAAGGTTTAGCTTAAAGATAGACCACATTTTCGTTAACGTTTTGATAACAACACGAATTGACACATTAATGCACAAACAAAAATGCCCCGACAATTGTCAGGGCATTCAAAGGCATTGGTGAAAATTTTTGTTATCGGATTACATCACTGCCCACACGGCCGCAGACCATACCGCAAAGGAAAACGCGTATACGCTGAACCATGAAAAAGTTGTTGTGTTCATTTGTCACTCCCTCCCGGATTCCGGGCATAAAAAGGCCACGTCTTCAGCTTGAGTACTGATGACACCGTTTTTTTAATGCTGAGTGTTAAAGGACGGGCTTATAAGGTGCCCACCGGATAATCCGGTAAAATGAGGGATGAAATTATCTTAATAAGAACTGTACGCAATCGGCGTTATTTAGACTTAGGATCCATAAATGATTCAATAAAACTGCGCTGCTTGTCACTCAGTTCCCACGATGCGGGGATCGCCACCTGCTGTGCGGTAGCCGGTACGTCATTCACTTTACACGCAGGCGTTTTGGGCTGGCGTGCTGAGACCGGAAGTTTACGACTGAGTGTATTTGCCCACATGGCTTAACCCCACATACGCCAAATCATTAACGCCACCACTACCCAGAACAGTGCTGAAGCAGCGAAGACAGTGAGCCAGGCTTTGCGACGAATGTTACCAGAACGCTCAACCTTGGTGCTTTTAGCCCGGAAGTCCGGTTGTACAGTTAATCTCGTAGTCATAGTTTTTGATAATCACTCTCAATAAAACGATTGATAACAACGATGAAGATTTAGGACGAATCCTAAACTTGTTAAGTCCAAAAATCCAGTTATTTTTATTGAGCACAACGATTAACGCTATTTATCAAAATGCAAAAAATAGATGAGCCACACTTAATAACCCAGCAAACTATTAATTAAATCGAGACGTTGTAAATTTGCGTTAAAACAAAATTAGATCCAGTTTAAATTTGAGTTTAATTCAACAGGCCAGTGTAAAAGGCCTTTCTCATCAACTCTTAACTGGAGTATGGGAATATTCCTGGCAGTCCGCAAAGTAGCGACGTAAAAAATGTGTGCTGTTTCGCATTTAAGAGATAACAATAAAAAAACATGTGACCGATGTTTCATTTACAAAAAAAGAATGGAATTTTTGAACTACGGCTGGCGCTAAGCGGGGAGAAAAACAGCGGGTGCCCACTGGACACCCAAAGAAAATAATGACTTAGACTTACCGGAACGGCAGCTTGATGTCGCGGAACATCGCTTCGATATCTTCGTTCGAACGTAACGCCACTGCAGCATCGACCACATCGCGCGTCAGATGCGGAGCGAAACGCTGAATGAAATCATACATGTAGCTACGCAGGAAGGTGCTCCGCCGGAAACCGATTTTTGTGGTGCTGTTGGTAAAGATCTCTGATGCTTCAATGCGTACGAGGTCCGGATCGGAAACCGGGTCAACGGCCATACTGGCGATAACGCCTACGCCTAGCCCCAACCGCACATAGGTTTTAATCACATCAGCATCCGTTGCCGTAAAGACAATGCGTGGCGTAAGCCCTGCACGATTAAACGCGGTGTCCAGCTCAGAGCGCCCGGTGAAGCCAAAGGTGTAGGTCACCAGTGGGAAGTCAGCCAGCTCTTCAATCGACACATTCGATTTACCCGCCAGTGGATGATCCGGTGTCACCACGATGGCACGGTTCCAGTGATAGCACGGTAACATAATGAGATCGTCGTAAAGGTGCAGCGCTTCTGTCGCAATCGCAAAGTCAGCGTTGCCTTTGGATACCGCTTCAGCGATTTGCGTCGGTGAGCCCTGATGCATATGCAGAGAGACGCGCGGGTAACGCTCGATAAACCCTTTGATCACGCCTGGCAGCGCATAGCGCGCCTGGGTGTGGGTGGTCGCCACGTAAAGCGAGCCCTTATCCGGCCAGGTATGCTCACCGGCGACGGATTTGATGGCATCGACCTTTGACAGCACTTCGCGCGCAATACGAATGATCTCTTCACCGGCCGGCGTAACCTGCGTCAGATGTTTACCGCTACGGGCAAAAATCTGTACGCCCAGCTCATCTTCCAGCATGCGCACCTGCTTACTGATACCCGGCTGAGAGGTATAAAGCCCTTCTGCGGTCGAGGACACATTCAGGTTGTGATTAACCACTTCGACGATGTAACGCAACTGCTGCAATTTCATAGTTATATCTTCCCGATAGCGACAGAGGTGTATTCCCGGCAGGCGTGTCTCCGCCTCATATGCAGGTTTGGCTGGGAAAGTGAGTCAGTGAGATGAAAAAATCTATAACTACTATATCAGTTAAAGGAAGAATGTAGAACGATTAGCTATAAGGCAGAGAGAAAGGCCAGCAGATGCTGGCCTTGAGGGGGGAATTACTTTTTGGTTTCCTGCCACTTGCCGTCAATGTAAAACACTGACCAGCCAGTTGCCTTGCCATCCTTTTCAGACGACACATACTGCTGTTTGGTTTTGCGGCTAAAACGCACCAGCGTTTTGTTACCTTCCGGATCGACAGCAGGCGCATCGGCCAGATATTTCAGCTTTTCAGGCAGACGATCGGCAAAGCGCTGCAGCTCTTCCACCAGCGGCGCGCGGGTCTCACGCGATTTCGGGAAGGTGTTCGCCGCGAGGAAAACACCCGCCGCGCCATCACGCAGTACAAAGTAAGCATCCGATTTTTCACAAGGCAGCTCTGGCAGCGGAACCGGATCCTCTTTCGGCGGCGCCACTTCACCGTTACGCAGAATTTTACGGGTGTTTTTGCACTCGTCGTTGGTGCAGGCCATGTATTTACCAAAGCGCCCCATTTTCAGGTGCATTTCAGAACCACACTTCTCGCACTCAACAATCGGGCCATCGTAACCTTTGATGCGGAATTCGCCCTGTTCGATTTCGTAGCCATCGCACTCCGGGTTATTCCCGCAGACATGCAGCTTACGACCATTATCGATCAGATAGCTGTCCATGGCGGTGCCACACTTCTGGCAGCGACGACGTGCACGCAGCGCGTTGGTTTCAGCGTCATCGCCTTCCAGCACGTTGAGCACTTCGTTTTCCGGAATCAGATTGATGGTCTGCTTGCAACGCTCTTTCGGCGGCAGCGCATAGCCAGAGCACCCGAGGAACACGCCGGTGCTGGCGGTGCGGATACCCATCTTGCGGCCGCAGGTCGGACAATCAATAGAGGTGAGCACCATCTGGTTCGGCTGCATGCCGCCCTCTTCCGGCTCCTTCTCAGCCTGATCCAGCTGCTGACTGAAGTCGCTGAAGAAGGAGTCCAGTACCGCTTTCCACTCCGCTTCGTTGTTGGCGACCTGGTCAAGGCTATCTTCCATGTGCGCGGTGAAGTCATAGTTCATCAGCTCACGAAAGTTCTCTTCCAGGCGGTCAGTGACGATCTCACCCATCTTCTCAGCGTAGAAACGACGGTTCTCCACCCGGACGTAACCACGGTCCTGAATCGTCGAGATGATGGAGGCATAGGTCGATGGACGGCCAATGCCGCGCTTCTCCAGCTCACGCACCAGTGACGCTTCACTGAAGCGCGCAGGCGGTTTAGTGAAGTGCTGGCCGGGCTGCAGCGCTTTCAGATCAAGCATATCGCCAACGTTCACCGGCGGCAGCGTCAGATCTTCATCATTTTTACGTAGCGCAGGCATCACGCGCGTCCAGCCGTCGAAACGCAGCGTACGGCCTTTGGCTTTCAGTTTGAACTCCGCGGCACCGACGGTCAGCGTGGTCGAATCATACTGTGCCGGCACCATCTGGCAGGCAACAAACTGGCGCCAGATAAGCTGATAGAGCTTCTGCGCATCTGCTTCCATATCTTTGAGCTGTTCGGCGGCAATATTCACGTCAGAAGGACGAATCGCTTCGTGCGCCTCCTGAGAGTTCTCTTTGCTGGCGTAAGTATTGGGCGCTTCCGGCAGGTATTTCTTACCGAAATTACTCTCTACATAGCCACGCGCCATCGCCACCGCATCCTGACTCAGGTTAGTGGAGTCGGTACGCATATAAGTAATGTGGCCCGCTTCGTACAGCCGCTGCGCCATCATCATGGTTTTCTTCACGCCAAAGCCGAGGCGCGTACTCGCCGCCTGCTGCAGCGTCGAGGTAATAAAGGGTGCAGAGGGCTTGCTGCTGGTCGGTTTATCTTCACGATCCAGCACTTCATAACGGGCTTTCTCAAGGATCGCTACCGCAGCCTGCGTTTGCTCACGATTAACCGGGCGGAAAGCTTTGTCATGCTGATGCGTGACGCGCATCGCCAGGTTATCGCCTTTCGGCGTGGAGAAGTCAGCATCAATTTCCCAGTACTCTTCAGGTACGAAGGCTTTGATCTCGCGCTCGCGCTCTACCACCAGGCGCACCGCCACGGACTGCACGCGTCCTGCAGAGAGGCCGCGGGCGATCTTTTTCCACAGCAGCGGTGAAACCATATAACCCACCACACGGTCCATAAAGCGACGCGCCTGCTGGGCATTCACCCGCTCAATATTCAGCTCGCCCGGCTTCTCAAACGCCTGACGAATCGCATTTTTGGTGATTTCGTTAAACACGACGCGGCTAAAGCGTTTATCGTCGCCACCAATCACTTCCCGCAGGTGCCAGGCAATGGCTTCCCCTTCGCGGTCAAGGTCGGTTGCGAGATAGATGTGATCGGCATCGGCGGCAAGATTTTTCAGCTCGGCGACCACTTTCTCTTTACCCGGCAAAATCTGGTAATCCGCTTCCCAGCCGTGCCAGGGATCAACGCCCATGCGGTTGACCAGCGCGGCCTTCTCATCTTTTTTTACTTTTTTGCCGGTTTTGGCCTTTTCTCCGTCGGCACTTTTACGGGTCGTTGAACCACTGGTCGGCAAGTCACGGATATGACCGACGCTGGATTTCACCACGTAGTCATTACCGAGGTATTTATTGATTGTTTTGGCCTTTGCCGGGGACTCAACGATGACGAGTGCTTTACCCATATGTACCTTTACCTAATTGAAACGTCCTGATAAACGGGAGAGGATTGAAGGCCCCAAAACCCAACGGGTTAATATTGTTGCCGGCATTTTTGTTTTCAAGCCAGCGGGGGCAATCTCAGGTCAGATTGTATCGATATTTGCAACTTCATGATTAGAAGCGGGTTTTCCGTCTGACGGTATCACACATCCGGGTGTGATCTCCCTGAAAGCTGAATCGCCCACACTCTACCTGATAAAATCTGTTACGCAACTTAATTAGCATTCTGTTTAATTTTGCGCCAGTTTTGCTGGCAAATGCTGATTTGCTGAACGGACTCTCAGGCAAGTAATATAGAAGGAAGCATTAGGCTGTCAAAAAAGGAGTCACTTATGTCAGCAGAAACGGAATCCATTTCACACGAGGCACTACTGGAAATGGCAAATCAGCTCATCCGCGAGCACGATGAATATTTCTCCGGTATGGAAGCAAATGAGGTGATTCAGCAGGGCGATGTGCTGGTGTTTCGCGGCCCCTGGTTTCTGGACGATCAGGGATTGCCTACAGCGAAAACCACAGCGGTATTCAATGTGTTTAAACACCTTGCTGTGGTGCTCTCGCCGCGCTATCACCTGGCATAAAAAAACCCGGCCAGCGCCGGGTCTCTTCATAACAGCGGCTTATCGCCCCGCTGCCAGATTTTCAGAATGAGCCGCTCTGCTGCGGTGCTGGCGCTCTGCGTAAAGCGATCCATCATCTTTTTCTTGCGCGCATAGTGCACGCCAAGCACGGTAAAGCGATCCATATGGTGAATAATCAACGCATCGCTGGTGCCGATCTCATCAATCAGTCCTAAATCCAGCGCCTGCCGACCGTACCAGTGTTCACCCGTGGCGACTTTTTCCAGGTTGAGTGCCGGACGCATCTGCTGCACAAAATCTTTGAACAGCTGATGCGTTTCGTTGAGATCTTCCTGAAATTTCTCGCGTCCCTCATCGGTATTCTCACCGAACAGCGTCAGCGTGCGCTTATACTGGCCGGCCGTATGCAGCTCAACGTCAATATTATTGCGCTTCAGTAAACGATTGAAGTTCGGAATCTGGGCGACCACGCCAATGGAGCCGATGATGGAGAACGGTGCCGCCACGATGCGATCGGCCACGCAGGCCATCATATAACCGCCGCTGGCTGCCACTTTATCCACCACCGCAGTAAGCTGCAGGCCGGCATCACGTAAACGCTGCAGCTGCGAAGCCGCCAGACCATAACCGTGCACCACGCCGCCCGGGCTCTCCAGGCGCAGTAAGACTTCATCGCCCGGCTGCGCGACTGCGAGCACTGCTGAAATCTCTTCGCGCAGTGAGCTCACTTCACCGGCGTCCATGCTGCCTTTAAATTCCAGCACGTAGAGCGTAGGCTTTTCTGCTTCCGTTACGCCGGCTTTGGCATTGCGCTTTTCCGCTTTGGCTTTGAGCTTCTCCTCTTTCTTATGCTGCTTAAGCCACGCTTTTTGCGCATGCGGCTTCATCTTCGCCAGCTGCACATCCTCTTTCATCTGGCGATACTCTTCATCCAGATGCGTTAAGCGCAGCTGACCACCGCTTTGACGTTTACGCAGCGCGGCATTGAGCACAATCAGAACAATAGCTGCGATCGCCACCACCACGGTGATGGCCTTGGCCAGAAATAATCCATAACTGGAGAGTAAATCCATTCTGCCGCCTTATTAAACAGTAAATTACAGATAAGCGCTGAGTTTACCCGCTTTACCGGCATTCGTCGCCTGAATTGCCTGCAGGCGGCACAGAATGCGCGTTACGGCGATTGCGCCCGACGGAAAATTGAGGCATAAAGCCAAAAACCTTCTGACCTGCCAAAGGACATCGCTGTGCATTATCAACCGAAAAGCGATCTGCTGGAAAATCGCATCATTCTTGTCACCGGCGCTTCAGATGGCATTGGCCGTGAAGCCGCGCTGACCTATGCGCGCTACGGTGCCCGCGTCATTCTGCTGGGCCGTAATGCTGCGACGCTGCAGCAGACCGAAGCCGCCATTAATCAGCTGAATAAGCAGCCTGCCGCCTCGCTGCTGCTGGACTTATCCCACGCCACGCCGGAGAGCTGCCAGCAGCTGGCCGACCAGGTTGCTGCCCTGGTGCCGCGCCTTGATGGCGTGCTGCATAACGCCGGAATTCTGGGTGAGATTGTGCCGCTGGCGGAACTCGATCCCGCAATCTGGCGTCAGGTGATGCAGATTAACCTTGATGCCACGCTCTATTTAACCCAGGCGCTGCTACCCCTGCTGCTGAAATCGGATGCCGGTTCGCTGGTCTTTACCACCTCCAGCGTTGGCCGCACCGGCCGGGCCGGCTGGGGTGCCTATGCCGTCTCAAAATTTGCTACCGAAGGCATGATGCAGGTGCTGGCGGACGAGTATAAAAATCGCACGTTGCGGGTTAACTGCATCAATCCGGGCGGTACGCGGACAAAGATGCGGGCCAGCGCCTTCCCGGAAGAGGATGCCAGCCTGCTGAAAACCCCTGCCGATCTGATGCCGCTCTACCTCTATTTAATGGGTGACGACAGCCGGCGGAAAACCGGCATGAGCTTTGATGCGCAGCCCGGCCGCAAACCCGGACCGGCCAGCGCATGAGCGATCGCCATCAACAGCGCCAGCAGCGCCTGAAAGAGCAGGTTGATGCACGCATCAAGGCGGCCACTGAATCACGCGGCATTCTGATGGTGTTTACCGGCAACGGCAAAGGCAAAACCACGGCGGCGTTCGGTACGGCCCTGCGCGCCTGCGGGCACGGTAAAAAGGCTGCGGCCGTGCAGTTTATCAAAGGTGAGTGGGCCAATGGCGAACGCAATCTGCTGGCGCAGCACGGTGTTGAATTTCAGGTTATGGCTACCGGCTTTACCTGGGATACGCAAAACCGCGAAACTGATACCCTGGCCTGTCAGCAGGTGTGGCAACATGCGAAACGCATGCTGGCGGATGAACAGGTTGATTTGGTGATTCTGGATGAGATCACCTACATGGTGAGCATGAACTATCTCGACCTTGATGAACTGGTCAGCGCGCTACAGCAGCGTCCCCGCCAGCAGAGCGTGATCATTACCGGTCGCGGCTGTCACCGTACGCTTCAGGAGATAGCCGACACGGTAACCGAAATGCGCCCGGTCAAACATGCGTTTGATGCCGGCATTCAGGCGCAGCAGGGCATTGACTGGTAAGACTGTGACGCCGCGCTAAACGGCGTCACTGGGGTGCATCAGGCACCGCGTTTGCTGCTGTTACGACGCGGGCTGTTGCTGCTCACCGTGCTGTGGCGTTTTACCGCGCGGCGAATCTGGTTTGCTTTGGTGCGACGACGATCTTTCTCTACCGCCACTTTGGTCACCGTCTCTTCGGGCATACCAACCAGCGTGCGCAGATAGTTGACCGCAGGCAGCTCCATTTCCATCCAGCCGCCGCGTGGCAGACCTTTCGGCAACTGGATATCACCGTAGCGCACGCGCATCAGTCGGCTTACCTGCACGCCGACTGCTTCCCACAGACGACGCACTTCGCGGTTGCGCCCTTCGGTCAGCGTCACATTGTACCACTGGTTGATCCCTTCACCGCCGGCAAACTTGATAGTTTTGAACGAGGCCGGGCCATCTTCCAGCTGTACGCCTTTACTCAGCTGGCGCACTTTATCGTCGCCCACTTCGCCAAATACGCGCACGGCGTATTCACGCTCCACTTCGCGGCTGGGGTGCATTAAGCGGTTTGCCAGTTCACCATCGGTGGTGAACAGCAGCAGACCGCAGGTATTCACATCCAGACGACCGACGGCAATCCAGCGTGAACCGCGCAGGCGCGGCAGGCGGTCAAAGACGGTCGGACGCCCTTCCGGATCGTTACGCGTACACAACTCCCCTTCTGGCTTGTAATACGCCAGCACGCGGCATACTTCGGTTGCCGATTCAGCAATCGATACCAGATGGCCATCGATACGAATTTTCAGGGATTTGTCATTTTCGATGCGATCGCCAAGCGTCGCCAGTTTGCCATCGACGCTGACGCGTCCGGCTGAAATCATTGTTTCGATTTCACGACGCGAACCGTGTCCGGCGCGCGCTAATACTTTCTGTAATTTCTCGCTCATGGAGCTGCCTCGTTGTCGCCTTCCCAGGCGTCGGATTGGAATAGCTTAACACTTAAAAATCAAAAGGTTAGATTCACCTGTTGTTGCCATTATACAGGATGTACATCACAATGTAATGTCCTTTGTTGTACAAGGCGTTACCCATCTTTAACACAATAAAAATCCTCTCAAAGAGGGGGTTAAAGGTCAGTCACGTTTTACTTGCCAGGATATTGCCCGACTTTCTCAATATTGTTACTCGCTTTTGCAATTACTTCACACAATAGAGCAATAGTGCCGCCAAACGTTTTAGTCCAATACTCAATTTCCCACGATTCGCGAAGATTGATGAACTGCATATTTGTTGGCCGTCTCTGAGGCCTGACGCCCACTGGAACAAAAAATGAGGCTGAGGAATTTCGGATTACCTAACCCAGTACCCGGATTAATTTCTCTTTTAAAAAGGTGGATCTGATTAAGTATCATCAAATCATCGGCCAATCAAAGGAACTGTGAAATGGATGAAGCACTACTCGCTATGATGCCCTCAAATGGGCGCAACAGGGCTTGGGCAGAAACAATGGTCAATCTTGAAGCCCGTAAGCTAATTGAAACTGCTAACCGTGAAGCCGGGTTCCACATCAGGGATGGACTTACACGACTCCAGTTTGTGCAGGAAATAAGGGATGTAATTGAAGGTCAGTTCGCGATCGCCAGGGGCGCAAAGTCTGATGAAGAGTGTATAACCTGCATAAAAAATCTCAGGGCAGAGACCGCAAATCTTGAAGAACAAGGGCAAATGCTGCGCAGGAATACTGCGAAACTTTACGCCAAAGTAGAGTTTATCCGGGAAAATAATAAAATCGTTGGTTACGTCATTTCTGCTGTAAATGTGGTCCTTTCGGGCGCAGAAATAGCTTTAGGAACAACCCTATTGGCCAGCGCTAATCCATTAGGGGTGTTGGCGGGAGCATTACTCGTTGTGGATGGATTCAATGGTCTGAGCAAAGAATTTAGCCATCAGGTTCTTCATGATTCTACATCTGAGGGGTTTGCTGCTAATGCTGCTATGTCTACGGCTGAATTTATGGGGTTTAGTTCTAAAAGTGGATTAGGCGTGTATAAATCAATCTCACTTATTGCTAACGCTTACAGCATTTTTGGCCTAATAAGGAAACCCGGAGCGTGGAGACTTTTCCGCTATATCCCAGTGGATTATTATAGAAAAGTCAGTACGTTAAGTAGACCAAAACTAACCATGAAAATAGTTGGTTATGGCGTGAAAGCTAAAGTCATTTTTGATCTGATGACAATTACTGATCACCCTCAATCTTAGATGAGTATTTTTTATACCGCCAGGCTTTAAATGCGAGTTTGGCGGGCGTTAAATACCAGATAAAAGGTAATCCCACAATTAACGAAAAGGTCAGAGATAGTGTGTTATTTTTTGTCGATAAAACGGCTGTTAAAATAAGGATTACAAAAGCAACAATAGTTATCCACTTGGCTATATTAAATCGTTTTTCTAAGTCCTGAATCACTTCATCAAGAGTTCCGCCGAAATTCTCGATATTGCTTTTTATTTTCAGCAGTTCTGCATGACTGAAGCCGGATTCCAGCAGTGATTTTTCGCTAACTTTCATGGATTTTATCCTTAAAATTCATCACGACGTGAAGGTAAGTTTACCCGAAATCATGTGAAAAATCGCCACATCAAAACAAGTTTTCAGGTTAATAATTTTACTTTTAAAACGTAACGCCAGTACCCCTCATGATAGATTTTATCTATGGAATTCTTTTAGCCTCTTTCAACTCTGACTCAACCCTCCTAGAGAGCAGACTATCAAGATAGCGTTTACTCAACGCCTTGAATTCAACAATCTTACGTTTAACGTCTTCTTCGCTCATTTGCTCTGTTTAAACAAGTGGAATGAATGCAGATAACCGCGACATTGTTGCTTACGCAGTTTTGAGCGAGTCAATAGGTAATGAGAGGTGAAAAAACTTGCCGAAGATAAACGAAAGTTGACGTGAAAAAGTATCACCGCGCTTCGTCGTATAGCTGGGGTTGTTGCTCACGATTTTGAGTTTGTTGTACACCGATGCGTTTCCCACAACACTCAAATTTTTGCTTTAAAATCAATTATTTAACAAGAAATAAAATCGTAAATTATTGATTTTATTGTACCTGTATAACATCTTCCCAGGCGTCGTGGTAAAGAAGAGGTAAGATACAGGCGTTACCAATTCCCATATCAGAATCTGTAATCGCTGCGCAGCGGTACTTGCTTCGCAGACGGCCCGCGATTTTACACCAGCTAACGTTTCGTTAACACCTTTTCCTTGCCTGCCGATAATAGGGGGCCTGCGAAAAGGGACCGCAAGGCGGATAAGTGATCCAAGCGTAGCAGGCTTATCGACTAGCCCGCTCATCTCGCGACATCGTCGCCTTAACTGGCTGAATTACGGTCAGTTTGTATAAGATGCGTCCCATCCGTTTTTTACTGAACGATAATGACTCAACACATTAGCGCAGCTCACCACCGGCCGATCAGTTTAGTCCGCCACCCGGAAAAACATTTGCAAACATAAAAACCAACAAAAAACCCATAAACAGCACAATACTCTGCAGAACTTATTTAGCGCCTTAGTATGATGCCCCCAAATAGAAATCAATAGTGCATTGGCGCTACAGGTTGGATTAAGTCTGTATTTTTCGGCTTATTTGTGAAACTTTAAATTTCATTAATTGTTCTGATAAAAAAACTGTGTAGAATTTAAGCCACATCAGATATGTGTCGTATTAATTAAAAGCATTACATTTACTATTTATACTCGATTTCATAACAGGTTATTAACGATTAAAGCAGTAGCCTGCCTGATAATATAAAACGACGCGCACGGGATACGACGCGTTTATTCATGCATGGATTACGTTAAATTGGCATGTCGAAAGTCTTCACCAGGGATTTTACTGACATGCATTAAATGAAGACTACTATCATGAGAACCTCTCTGCTTTGGCCTGCCCTTGCGGCGCTGGCTTTGAGCGGTTGTTCCGTGGGCCACACTGAGTACAGTCGTACGGCGCTGCAGCACGTAGATATGAGCGTGACCGGCATCCCGACTGTGCTGGGTTTGGGCATCCTCGGCACCACCATTCCCTTAACGCCGGAATATAGCCTCACCGCGGCGCACGTGGCTAAAACCGCCGTTCAGCGCGTTAAGGCTTATCACCCCTACTGTGATGTTGCCATTATCTATCATAAAAACAGCCCGGATACGCTGGCGAAATTCCGCACCAGCGCCGTAGGCGAGCCTATTAAAATGTATGGCTACAGTTTTATTTCCGCCATGCCGGTTGAATCCAGCGGCGTTAATTTAGCGCGCACGGCCATTACCAATAGCTGGAATAAAAAGCCCTGTATGGCAATGGCATCCAATGCCGGCGTGGTGCAGGGAATGTCCGGTGGCGCGGTATATAACGCAGACCAAACCATTGGCGGCGTTATTGTGGGTTATAGCCATAACATCTCAAATGTGCGCAGTAAGCGCGTCATCTTAAAAGATGTTTCGCTCTATATTCCGTACGGGGATTTTAAAACCTGGCTGGAGCGCAATATTGGCCAGACGCCGGGCATGGCGCCTGACCACGCGTGATTACAGGAACGGGCGCGTGTCGCCCACTCCTTCACGCACTACCACTGGCGTATCGCTGGTGAGATCGACAACGGTGGTTGGCTGCTGTCCCAGCGTACCACCGTCAATGATCAGATCGACCAGCTTGCCGATAGCGTGCTGAATCTCCTCGGGATCCGACTCGGTGAAGTCATTACCCGGCAGCATCAGAGACGTTGACATCATCGGCTCGTTCAGCCGCTCCAGCAGTGCCAGCGCCACCGGATTGGAGGGCACGCGCAGGCCGATGGTTTTACGCTTGTCATTCATCAAGCGGCGCGGCACCTCTTTGGTCGCTTTCAGGATAAAGGTGTAACTGCCCGGCGTATTATTTTTCAGGATACGAAACGCGCTGTTGTCCACCTGCGAATAGGTAGACAGCTCCGACAGATCGCGACACATCAGCGTAAAGTTGTGGTTGCCATCCAGCTGACGGATGCGGCAGATACGCTCCATGGCGTTTTTCTCTTCCAGCCGGCACCCCAGCGCATAGCCGGAATCGGTCGGATAGACAATAACACTGCCCTTATTCAGATAATCCACCGCCTGATTCACCAGGCGCGGCTGCGGATTATCGGGATGAATGTGAAAAAGTTGACTCATAAAACCTCCTGTTCCCTGTCTGCAGTAGCCGTTGCAGGCGCCAGCGCAGGAAAGCGTTCCCAGACCGGTTCAACGCCACCCGGCAGCCACAATTTGCGCCCCAGCTCAATCCACGGACAGGGTTGGTGAAAATCCGATCCCTGCGATGCCGCCAGCTTATTATCCCGCGCATAGCTCGCCAGCTGCGTGCGTTCGTTTGGCGCCTGCTGACACTGCGCCACCTCCATTGCATCGCCGCCGGATGCCGCGAAATGGGCAATCAGGCGCTTCAACCATTTGGCTGAAAGGCCATAGCGGCCCGGATGCGCCAGCACGGCAACACCACCAGAATCGTGAATAGCATCAATGGCTTGTTTAATTGTACACCATTGCGGCGGCACGTAGCCGGTTTTCCCGCGCGCCAGATAGTGTTTAAACACCTGCGCCATATTATCCGCTTTGCCAATCTCCACCAGATAGCGGGCAAAATGGCCGCGGGTGATCACACCGCCCTGCGCCAGGCGCTCTGCCCCGGCCAGCGCGTCGGGAATACGTGCGCGCTCCAGTCGTTCAGCAATCAGGTGCGCCCGCGCCAGACGACACTGATGCTGGCGCGCCAGAAAGGCAGTGAGCGCCGGATGCTGACAATCAATATTCAGTCCGGCGATATGAATCTCATGATTTTCCCACAGCGTTGAGGCTTCCAGCCCCGACAGCACGCTGATCGGCAATGTGCGCGCTGCCGCCTGCGCTTCAGCTACCCCGGCGACAGTATCGTGATCGGTGATGGCCAGTACGCCCACCTTCATCTCAACCGCGCGCTGCACCAGCGCAGTCGGCGTGAGCAAACCGTCAGAGGCCTGAGTATGGCTGTGTAAATCATAGAGGGGAAAACGGGCGATATCTGACAAGAGCACTCCGGAAACGGCTTAAAACTGGCTGGCATCATAACGATTTTGTTGTTAACTGAAAAAGGGTATTGACTTTTTTCACCTGAACCAGTTAACTAGTACACAAGTTCACACCTGACGGGTATTTAATCATGGCTTACATTGTTACGCTGTTAAATGGTTGGTGGCGCGATGATCCCTTACACGGGCAACGTCGTCGTGCACAATTTGCGTAACCGCTGTGCAGATACCTGAGCCCGCCACCGAGCGGGCTTTTTTTTAGGCGAAATTCAGAGAATCCACTATGGCAAATGCGAAACCTACATTGAAGTTGATTACCGGTACTGCGCCCTATCGCGAAGATCCGGCCGCAGTGTTTCATCAACTGTGCGGCGCACGTCCGGCCACTCTGCTGCTTGAATCGGCGGATATCGACAGCAAAAAGAACCTTAAGAGTCTGTTAATCGTTGATAGCGCGCTGCGCATCAGCGCGTTGGGTAATGTCGTTACCCTGCAGGCGCTCTCCGAAAATGGCCGCGCCCTGCTGCCGCTGCTGGATGAAGCCCTGCCCACGAGCGTACGTATTGCCGTCCGCCCTGATGGCCGTGAACTGCATTTCACCCCCTCTCACGACCTGCAGGATGAGGACTCACGCCTGAAAGCGCTCTCCGTCTTTGATGCGCTGCGACTGATACCGCAACTGGTCAACAGCCCGGCCGAGGAGCGTGAAGCCATGCTGCTGGGCGGTCTGTTTGCGTACGATCTGGTGGCCGGCTTTGAAGATCTGCCGGCACTGCGCAATGAACAATGCTGCCCGGATTACTGCTTCTACCTGGCGGAAACCCTGCTGGTCATCGATCACCAGCAGCGCAGCGCGCGATTACAGGCCAGTCTGTTTGCCCCCTCAACCAGCGAGTTTCAGCGTCTGCAACGCCGTATTGAGCAGTTACACGGTCAGATGACTCAGCCTGCGCCTGCGCTGCCGGTGCAGCATGTGGAGCAGATGACGCTCAGCACCAGCCAGAGCGACGAAGAGTACTGTAGCGTCGTCAGCGAACTGCAACAGGCCATTCGCATCGGTGAAATTTTCCAGGTAGTGCCGTCGCGCCGCTTCTCACTGCCGTGTCCCTCGCCGCTGGTGGCATACGATACGCTGAAAAACAGCAATCCCAGCCCCTATATGTTCTTCATGCAGGATCAGGATTTCGCGCTGTTTGGCGCCTCGCCTGAGAGTTCGCTGAAGTATGACGCCCCTTCGCGTCAGATTGAGATCTACCCCATCGCCGGTACGCGCCCGCGTGGCCGTCACGCTGATGGCTCGCTGGATCGCGATCTCGATAGCCGAATTGAGCTGGAGATGCGCACTGACCATAAAGAGCTGGCCGAGCACCTGATGCTGGTTGACCTGGCGCGTAACGATCTGGCGCGTATCTGTGAGCCGGGTAGCCGCTATGTCGCCGACCTGACTAAAGTGGACCGCTACTCCTTTGTAATGCACCTGGTTTCACGCGTGGTGGGCACACTGCGTGCGGACCTCGACGTGCTGCACGCCTATCGGGCCTGCATGAACATGGGCACGCTGAGCGGCGCGCCTAAGGTGCGCGCCATGCAGCTGATCGCCGAAAAGGAGGGCACGCGCCGCGGCAGTTACGGCGGGGCCGTCGGTTACTTCACCGCGCAGGGCGATCTGGATACCTGCATCGTAATCCGCTCAGCATGGGTGGAAAACGGTATCGCCACCGTGCAGGCCGGTGCTGGCGTGGTGCTGGACTCTCAGCCCCAGGCTGAAGCGGACGAAAGCCGCAACAAAGCGCGCGCCGTGTTGCGCGCAATTGCCACCGCCCATCACTGCAAGGAGATCTTCTGATGGCCGACATCCTGCTGCTCGATAATATCGACTCCTTTACTTACAACCTCGTTGATCAGCTGCGTACTTTTGGCCACAACGTGGTGATCTACCGCAACAACGTCCCGGCAGAGGTGCTGACCGAACGGCTACAGCAGATGGAGAACCCGGTGCTGATGCTCTCACCGGGCCCGGGCGCACCAAAAGATGCCGGCTGCATGCCGCAGCTGCTGCAAACGCTACGCGGTCGTCTGCCTATTATCGGGATCTGTCTCGGTCATCAGGCGATTGTGGAAGCCTATGGCGGCCATGTGGGCCAGGCGGGCGAGATCCTGCACGGTAAAGCTTCAGCGATTACGCATGATGGCGAAGCGATGTTTGCCGGCCTGAGCAATCCCTTGCCGGTTGCACGCTATCACTCGCTGGTCGGCAGCAATACGCCGGCGGAGCTCACCGTCAACGCCAGTTATAACGGTATGGTGATGGCCGTCCGTCACGATGCCGATCGCGTGTGCGGCTTCCAGTTTCACCCCGAATCAATCCTTACCACCCAGGGCGCACGTCTGTTAGAGCAGACGCTGAGCTGGGCGCTGGCGCAGTATCAGGGAGCTTAAAATGCATACTATTCTGGAAAAACTTTATCAGGCGCAGACGCTGAGCCAGGCAGAGAGCCACCAGCTATTCAGCGCCATTATTACCGGCCAGCTGGAGCCTACGCAGTTAGCGGCCGCGCTGATCGCCATGAAAGTACGCGGTGAACGCCCGGAAGAGATTGCCGGTGCCGCTTCAGCGCTGCTGGCCGATGCCAAACCGTTTCCGCGCCCGGACTATACCTTTGCAGATATTGTGGGTACGGGCGGTGACGGCAGTAACAGCATCAATATCTCAACGGCCAGTGCGTTTGTCGCAGCGACCTGTGGCCTGAAGGTGGCCAAGCACGGTAACCGCAGCGTCTCCAGCAAATCCGGCTCTTCCGATCTGCTGGCGGCCTTTGGTATCAACCTCGACATGCCTGCCGATCGGGCCCGTCAGGCGCTGGACGACCTGAATGTCTGCTTCCTGTTTGCCCCGCAGTATCACACCGGGTTCCGTCATGCGATGCCGGTACGCCAGCAGCTGAAGTCACGCACGCTGTTTAACGTCCTCGGCCCATTGATTAACCCGGCGCGCCCACCACTGGCCGTTATCGGGGTGTACAGTCCGGAGCTGGTACTGCCGATTGCACAGACGCTGAAAGTACTCGGCTATCAGCGCGCTGCCGTAGTGCACGGCGGCGATATGGATGAAGTTGCCCTGCACAGCCCGACGCAGGTAGCGGAGCTGCGGGACGGCGAGATCACCGGTTACCAGCTGACGCCAGAGGACTTTGGTTTTGGCTTCCATGCGAAAGAGGCGCTGGCGGGCGGCACGCCGGAAGAAAATCGTGACATTCTGGCGCGTTTACTCCAGGGTAAAGGCCAGCCCGCCCACGAGCAGGCCGTTGCGGTGAACGTCGCAATGTTGCTGAAAGTATTCGGAAATGAAGATTTGCGCGACAACGCTCAGCGCGCCATTGCTGCCATTCGCAGCGGACAGGCGTACGAGCGCGTTGTAGCACTGGCAGCGAGAGGATGAGATGAGTATTAAGGGCACCGTATTAGAGAAAATCGTGCAGGATAAAGCCGTCTGGGTAGCAGCACGTAAGGCACAGCAGCCGCTGGCAACCTTTCAGCCCGATCTGCAACTGGCCGAGCGCCACTTTTACGATGCGCTGCGTGGCACGCGCACCGTATTCATCCTGGAGTGCAAAAAGGCGTCGCCATCAAAAGGCGTGATTCGGGAAGATTTTGATCCCGCCACTATCGCCGGCGTTTATCGTCACCATGCCTCAGCGGTATCGGTGCTGACGGATGAAAAGTACTTCCAGGGTGACTTCGCCTTCCTGCCGATTGTCAGTGCCGCCATTACTCAGCCGGTATTGTGCAAAGATTTCATCATCGATGCCTACCAGATTTACCTGGCGCGCCACTACCAGGCCGATGCCATTCTGCTGATGCTCTCAGTGCTGGATGACGAACAGTATCGTCAGCTGGCAGCCGTTGCGCACAGCCTGAAGATGGGCGTGCTGACAGAAGTGAGTAATGAAGAGGAGCTGGCGCGCGCTATTGCGCTGGAGGCGAAAGTCGTTGGCATCAATAACCGCGATCTGCGCGATCTCTCCATTGACCTCAACCGCACCCGCCAGCTGGCACCGCGCCTGGGCCATGGTGTTACCGTGATCAGCGAATCCGGTATTCACAATTATGCGCAGGTGCGTGAACTGAGCAATTTTGCTAACGGTTTTCTTATCGGCTCCGCACTGATGGAGGAGGCCGATCTTGATGCCGGCGTGCGCCGCGTACTGCTGGGTGATAACAAAGTGTGTGGTCTGACGCGCGCCGAGGATGCCCGTATCGCGCATGAGGCGGGCGCGCTCTATGGCGGGATTATCTTTGCCGAAAGCTCACCGCGTAAAGTCAGCCGTGAGCAGGCGCTGGCGGTGATTGCAGCGGCCCCGCTGAAGTATGTTGGCGTGTTCCGTAACAACAGCATTGGTGACATTGTCACGTTAGCCCGGGTGCTACAGCTGGCAGCCGTGCAGCTGCATGGCGATGAAGGCCAGGCATTTGTCGCCGAGTTGCGTCATGCCCTGCCAGCTGAGGTGAAGATCTGGAAGGCGCTGAGCATCAGCGATCGTCTTCCGGCCCGCGACTGGCCGCACGTAGACCGTTACGTCTTTGATAACGGCCAGGGCGGCAGCGGTCAGCGCTTTGACTGGTCGCTGTTACAGCAGCAGGATCTAAGTGATGTGCTGCTGGCCGGTGGCCTGAGCGCCGACAATTGCGTCGAAGCCGCTCAGCTCGGCTGTGCCGGTCTCGATTTCAACTCCGGCGTGGAGTCCGCGCCAGGCATCAAAGATGCCGCTAAAGTCGCAGCGGTTTTCCGCACGCTGCGCGCCTACTAATTTCGCTTGCCTGCACTGCGCAGGCAGATAAGGAAGATGAGAACATGACCACGTTATTGAACCCTTATTTTGGTGAGTTTGGCGGCCAGTATGTGCCGCAGATCCTGATGCCGGCACTGCGCCAGCTGGAAGCGGCGTTTGTTGAAGCCCAGCGTGACCCTGAGTTTCAGGCTGAATTTACCGATTTGCTGAAGAACTATGCCGGTCGCCCGACCGCGCTGACCCTGTGCAGCAACCTGACTAAAGGGACGAAAACCCGCCTCTACCTGAAGCGTGAAGATTTGCTGCACGGCGGCGCGCACAAAACCAACCAGGTTCTGGGCCAGGCGCTGCTGGCTAAACGCATGGGCAAAAATGAGATCATCGCCGAGACCGGCGCCGGTCAGCACGGCGTGGCGTCTGCCCTTGCCTGTGCGCTGCTCGGCATGAAGTGCCGTATCTATATGGGCGCGAAAGACGTGGAGCGCCAGTCGCCGAACGTATTCCGTATGCGCCTGATGGGTGCAGAGGTGATTCCGGTACACAGCGGCTCTGCCACCCTGAAAGATGCCTGTAATGAGGCGCTGCGCGACTGGTCGGGCAGTTACGAGACCGCACACTATATGCTCGGCACTGCCGCCGGTCCGCATCCGTTCCCGACGATTGTGCGTGAGTTCCAGCGCATGATCGGTGAAGAGACCAAAGCGCAGATTCTGGAAAAAGAGGGTCGTCTGCCTGATGCCGTGCTGGCCTGTGTGGGCGGTGGTTCCAACGCCATCGGCATGTTTGCTGATTTCATCGACGAAACTTCCGTCAATCTGATTGGCGTAGAGCCGGCGGGCCACGGTATTGAAAGCGGTGAACACGGCGCACCGCTGAAACATGGCCGCGTCGGTATCTATTTCGGCATGAAAGCGCCGATGATGCAGACCGAAGAGGGGCAAATTGAGGAGTCCTATTCGATCTCCGCTGGACTGGATTTCCCCTCTGTTGGCCCACAGCATGCGCACCTCAACAGCACCGGGCGTGCAGAGTATGTCTCGATTACCGATGATGAAGCGCTGGACGCCTTTAAAACGCTGTGTCGCGCTGAAGGGATTATTCCGGCACTGGAGTCTTCGCACGCGCTGGCCCATGCGCTGAAAATGATCCGCGATAATCCGGAAAAAGAGCAGCTGCTGGTGGTTAACCTCTCCGGTCGCGGCGACAAAGACATCTTTACCGTTCACGATATTCTGAAAGCTAAGGGAGAGATCTGATGGAGCGTTACAGTCAGCTGTTTAAACGTCTGGCGGCAAACAAGGAAGGAGCATTTGTCCCCTTCGTAACCCTGGGCGATCCCACGCCCGATCTCTCGTTAAAAATCATTGATACGCTGGTTGCAGGCGGTGCGGATGCGCTGGAGCTGGGTATTCCGTTCTCCGATCCGCTGGCTGATGGCCCGACCATTCAGGGCGCCACGCTGCGCGCATTTGCCGCGGGTACCACGGTAGCCCAGAGCTTTGAGATGCTTGCGACCGTCCGGCAGAAGTATCCGGATCTGCCGATTGGCCTGCTGATGTACGCAAACCTGGTGTTCAGTCAGGGAATTGATAACTTCTATGCGAAGTGTGCCGCAGTGGGGGTAGATTCCGTACTGGTTGCGGATGTGCCGGTTGAAGAGTCTGCGCCCTTCCGTCAGGCCGCGCAGCGTCACGCTATCGCGCCAATCTTTATCTGCCCGCCTAATGCCGATGATGCGCTGCTGCGTGATATCGCAGCGCACGGTCGCGGATACACCTATCTGCTGTCGCGTGCGGGTGTCACCGGTGCAGAGAACCGTGCCAGCCTGCCGCTGCATCATCTGATCGAAAGGCTGCGTGAACTGAATGCGGCACCTCCGCTGCAGGGCTTTGGTATTTCAGAGCCCGGTCAGGTGAAAGAGGCGATTGCCGCCGGTGCTGCGGGTGCTATCTCCGGTTCAGCGATTGTGAAAATCATTGAGCGCAACCAGAGCGATCCGGTCACCCTGCTGAGTGAACTGCAGACCTTCGTCACTAACCTCAAAGCCGCGACCCGATCGTGATCGTGCCGGCCCTGTGCAGCCTCGCGCAGGGCCACTCTGATTGTTGTTCAACGCACCTTATACCCGATAACTTTTTCATCATCATTGAGTTGCCTAACCGCAAAGCGCAGCCCACACTTAACTGCACCGTCTCGTTACGGTGTTAAACCATCTATGACAGGGAGATAACCAATGAAATTGTTCAAAGTCGTTGCGGGATTTTTAGTGGCTGCCGTTATGGCGCTTACGCTCAGTGCCTGTGCACCTACACCAACCCAGGAGGGTACCGGCGGCTATATTGATGATACGGTGATTACCACCAAAGTGAAGGCACAGCTACTGAATGATGAATCACTGAAATCCACCGAAATTAATGTCGAAACCTTTAAAGGCAAAGTTCAGCTGAGTGGTTTTGTCAGCTCGCCGCAGATGGCTAATCGCGCTGTCTCGGTGACGCGTAGCGTGGAAGGGGTGAAATCTGTTGTGAACAACATGCAGATAAAATAAGTAAACGGGCGACCCTCTGGTCGCCCGCTCTCCTGGTGCACCCTCAGAAGCGGTAACCCACGCCAAAGAAGAACACCCACGGATCGATGCGTGTATTGATGTTTTGCTGCTCACCGCCCGCCTTAAATTTTACTTCCGTATCAATATCCATGTACCACAGCGACGCATTCAGCATCCAGTCGCGATTAATTTGATAATCGAGCCCTACCTGGCCGGCGACGCCCCAGGAGTCTTTGACGCTGAGATCGCTCAGCCCCGCATCCTGCCCGGTCTGGTTGAATTTTGCATCATAGAATGTGGTGTAGTTAATGCCGACGCCCACATAGGGACGCACGACACTTTTACTGTCGAAGAAGTAGTACTGCGCCATCAGAGTAGGCGGCAACTGACGCACAGTGGCGAGATTTCCGGTTGGTCCCAAACCCACTTTATGACGAAACGGCGTGGCGGCCAGCAGCTCAACGCCAATATTGTCAGTGGCCATCCAGGTCAGGGTCAGTCCCAGCTGGGTATCATTGCTCACATTGAATCCGCCCATACCCAGCACATTGTCAGAGCCTTCGGTTGGGCGCACCGTGGCACTGCCGGCACGCATAAAGAGATCGCCGGCCTGATGGGCCAGCGCCAGTTGTGGAAGAGCCAGTGCTATCAGCAGCGCGCATTTTGCCAGTTTCATCATCACTCCTTTGCCGAAAAGTAAGGTATTGCGGTATATCGCGGCACAAGGTGTAACCCTTTTTTGGTAAAAGATCATCTGCAGCAATATAAATTAATCACTTAAAAAACAATGGATTGATTCAGATCAATTTTGGCGTTACAGGCAGACATAAAAATTCCGTTGCAGACGTTTCGCGCCGTGACTATTTTATTTTTTCCCTTGGTGATTTTGGTTCGATGCGTCAGGAGTGGCGGGTAATCAGATGAGCGATGCACTTAACCCTTGTATGACCTGCGGCGCCTGCTGCGCCTATTTCCGTGTCTCTTTCTACTGGGCCGAAGCCGACGATGCCGGCGGCGTGGTGCCGGTTGATCTCACTGAACCGTTAGGCCTGCTGATGCGCAATATGCGCGGCACCAATGCGCGCGAGCCGCGCTGTGTCGCGCTGCAGGGCGAGGTCGGCGGCTGTGTGTCGTGCGGTATTTATCAGCAGCGCCCGTCGCCGTGCAGCGAGTTTGCGATGTCCGGTGAAGACGGCGTGCTGAACGAAGCCTGCGATAGAGCGCGGGCGCGCTACGGTTTGCCGGCGCTTTTTCACCCTTCTTTACCTTCCATGACAGAAAGTTATGGCATTGCGGGTGCCAGCCCACCCGCAGAACATGTACAATCGCCGGGTTAATTAACCCGGTTCCTTCAAGGAGTGTACATGTCTATCACGGCAAGCTCGTTATACCGTGACACAGGAAATTTTTTGCGCCATCAGCTGGCCACCATTGTGCTGATGGCGCTGCTGACCTCATTCATTACCGTGATGGTCGGCCATGCCCTTACTCCTGCTCAGGACCAGTTATCGCTGTTGAGCCAGACCGATGACAGTGCTTCATCACTGTTTGAGCTGGTGCAAAACATGTCGCCGGATCAGCAACGCATTCTGCTGCGCGCCTCTGCTGCCGGCACCTTTGCTGCGCTGATTGGCAATACGCTGCTGTTGGGCGGCATGCTGTGTCTGCTGCCGATGGTCTCCAGCGGGCAGCGTGTCAGTGCGCTGCGTGCCATTGGCGCTTCCGCGCCGCTGCTGCCAAAGCTGCTGCTGCAAACCTTCCTTATTACGCTGCTGGTCCAGCTGGGCTTTATGGTCCTGATGGTACCGGGCGTTATTCTGGCGATCCTGCTGTCGCTGGCCCCCGTGATAATGGTCAGCGAGAAAATGGGCGTCATGGGCGCGATGCGCGCCAGTATGCGCCTGGCATGGAAGAACATTAAGGTGATTGCGCCCGGCATCGTGCTGTGGCTGCTGGCGAAGATTGTACTGATGTTCTTCTTCTCCTCGCTGACGGTGCTGCCCGCGACCCTCGCCTCCGTGCTGCTGAATGCGCTCGGCAATCTGGTTTCGGCGATTCTGATTATCTACCTGTACCGGCTGTATATGCTGTTACGTTAAGCGTTGCGGCGCTCTGCTGAGCGCCCTGACTGAATGCTCCTGTCTCTACTGGAAACGCTATGAAGCAGTTACTCGATTTTCTTCCCCTGGTGGTTTTCTTCATCTTTTACAAGCTGTACGACATCTTCGTGGCGTCGGGTGCGCTGGTGGTGGCCACCGGTATCGCACTGATCGTCAGCTGGGTGCTCTATCGCAAGCTGGAGAAGATGACCATTTTCACGTTTGTGCTGGTCGCGGTGTTTGGCACACTGACCTATGTGTTTCATAACGACGAGTTTATCAAGTGGAAAGTCACGGTGATCTATACGCTGTTCGCGCTGGCGCTGCTGTATAGCCAGTGGTTCATGAAACAGCCGCTGATTCAAACCATGCTGGGCAAAGAGCTGCAACTGCCGGGTGCGGTGTGGCGTAATCTGAATATTGCCTGGGCCCTGTTCTTCTTCGTGTGTGGCATGGCGAACATTTATGTGGCGTTTTGGTTATCACAGGCGTTTTGGGTTAACTTTAAAGTATTCGGTCTGACGGGTCTTACCCTGCTGTTTACCCTGCTGAGCGGCCTCTATATCTGGCGCCAGATGCCGCAACAAGAACAAAAATAGATCACGCCGCCCGGCTCACTGCCGGGCTTGTCTTCACCTGCAGAAGAACAGAGCAATGAACGATAAACATAAATTGCCGCAAGGCGAGATGGTGTCGCGTACCCTGGCGATGCCAGCGGATACTAATGCAAATGGTGATATTTTTGGCGGCTGGCTGATGTCGCAAATGGACATGGGCGGCGCCATCATGGCGAAAGAGATCGCTGAAGGACGCGTTGTTACGGTACGCGTGGATGGCATGAGCTTTCTTAAGCCGGTCGCCGTCGGCGATGTAGTGAGCTGTTATGCCCGCTGCATTCGCACCGGTAACAGTTCCATGACCATCAATGTGGAAGTGTGGATTAAAAAGGTCTCGTCAGAACCTATCGGCCAGACCTACTGCGCGACCGAAGCCGTTTTCGTCTATGTTGCAGTGGATAATAACGGTCAATCCCGACCTTTACCGGCGGGCAGAGCCAACCTGAGCGATAGCTGACAATAAAAAAGCGGTCAATTCGTTGACCGCTTTTCTCTTCCACTCAGTTATTCGATGTTCGCGCCGCCGTTAATGCGGAACACGATATTCATGGTAAGCCCTTTCCCCGGCCGCCCCGGTTGATACCGCCATTTCTTCATGGCCGTTTTCACTTCCCGTTCAAACATGTTGCGCGGCTCTGCAGAGAGAATCTCAACGTTATCGACGCGGCCATCGCTGTCCACATCAAACTTCACGCGCACGCGGCCTTCCACGCGCAGCGCAAATGCGCGTGCCGGATAGGCCGGTTTGCTGACGTTCATGGCTTTTGGCCCGTCAGAGACGCCCGGCGCTGGCGCAGGGTTCGCTTTCGGTGCGGTGGATGGTCGAGCCTGGGTAGTCGGCGCATCCTGCTTAAACGGATTCTCCTGCGGCTTCGTCTGCTGCTTTGGCCGCGGTTCAACCCGCTTCTCTACCTTCGGCTTCGGCTTGGGCTTGGGTTTGGGTTTTGGCTCGGGCTTGGGAATCGGCACCGGCTCAACCTTTGGCGGTTCGGGCGCGACCTCCGGTTCAGGTTCAGGCTCAGGAGGCGGCGGAGGCGTAACGGCAGCCGGCGCCGGTTCTGGCTGCACTTCCGGGGCAACCATACTAATGCTGATGGGTTGCGATGCTTTCGGAACCTCAATGGTCTGATGAAACGATGCATACAGAATGCCGGCGATTACCGAGCCGTGAAGTACCACGGACAAAATTACCGAAACGGGGGTACGTGCTGGAAAAGGCGTAGTCAACGTCGTCATATCAGTCATGTTCATTGAGTGAAGCACAGATTTTAAATGCAAATAGCAATCAGTTTCAATAACCGATGTGTAAGTGACGCTGAGAAAAGCCTTTTTAACCCTGCCTGCGCTGTGCCGCATTCGCTTTATCTTTCGTTTGCACTCTGATCTACGATCACTTAACGTGTCTCGCAATTTCGGCAAGTCTAACGGGAGTATCCCATCGTGCTTTATCTTATTTATGCGGAAGATACCGCGGATTCACTGGAAAAACGCAACGCCGTACGTCCTGCGCATCTGGCGCGGCTGCAGTTGTTACAGGATGAAGGCCGCCTGATTGTTGCGGGTCCGCTGCCGGCTGTGGACAGTAACGATCCCGGTCCGGCTGGTTTTACCGGCTCCGCAATTGTTGCCGAATTCTCTTCGCTGGAAGAGGCTGAATCCTGGGCGAAAGATGACCCTTACATTGCGGCTGGCGTGTATGAAAAAGTCGCCGTGAAGCCGTTTAAGCGCGTGTTCTGATCGATGTGGCAATCGCTTACGCTGCTGGTGATGGTGCTGTTGCTGATTGGCAGAGCACTGTGGCTATGGCGTCGGCAGGGCTGGCGCGCTGCGCGCCAGCAAATTGTTATGATGGTGGTGCTGGCCGCTGCCCTGCAGATCGTTAACGTCACGCTGGTATTACGCGGCCAGTGACACGCGGTTACCGATCAGACAATCTGCGTGATAAACAGAATGGAGCGGCGATGCTGCTGTGCCACCTGATGACGAATGGCATGAATGCGTTTGTAGCGCCGTGACTGCCCTTCCAGCCAGCGCGCACGGCGTCGGTGCACCTGACGTAACATTCTCCAGCGCGCCACTTCATTTCTGCTTCGTCTCATTACATCCTCTCAGACAGACTAAACTCGCCAGGCATTATAGAGATCTCAAATAAAATGCCAAATCGAAACCTTCATGGAAGCGTCATGAACGATTAAAGGTTTCGCTGATGCAGATCAACACGTAAACTTTGCCCATCAAAGCGCGAACAGGATGTCCACTTAATGACCACATTTTATACCCTCGTCAGTTGGTTGCTGCTGTTTGGCTACTGGCTGCTGATTGCGGGTGTCACGCTGCGTATTCTGATGAAACGACGTGCGGTGACCTCCGCAATGGCCTGGTTGCTGATTATCTATATTCTGCCGCTGGTGGGTATCATCGCTTATCTGTCATTTGGTGAACTGCATCTTGGCAAGCGACGCGCCGAACGTGCCCGCACCATGTGGCCCTCAACCGCCAGGTGGCTGAACGATCTCAAACAGTGCCGGCATATCTTTGCCACCGAACACAGTGATGTGGCCCGTTCGCTGTTTGATCTCTGTCGTCATCGCCAGGGCATCGCGGGGGTAAAAGGCAATCAGCTGCAGCTGCTCACCAGTACTGATGATGTGATGAAAGCGCTGATTCGTGACATTCAGCTGGCGCGCCACAATATTGAGATGGTGTTCTATATCTGGCAGCCGGGCGGGCTGGCAGACGAGGTGGCAGAATCCCTGATGGCCGCTTCGCGTCGCGGCGTTCACTGCCGCCTGATGCTTGACTCTGCCGGCAGCGTGACCTTCTTCCGCAGCCCGTGGGCCAGCATGATGCGTAACGACGGCATTGACGTGGTTGAAGCGTTGCAGGTGAGCCTGCTGCGCGTGTTCCTGCGCCGCATGGATCTACGCCAGCATCGTAAAGTGGTGCTGATTGATAATTACATCGCCTATACCGGCAGTATGAATCTGGTCGATCCGCGCTTCTTTAAACAGGACGCTGGCGTGGGTCAGTGGATCGATCTGATGGCGCGCATGGAAGGCCCGGTCGCGACGACCATGGGTATTGTTTATGCCTGCGACTGGGAGATTGAAACCGGTAAGCGCATCCTGCCCCCAGCGCCGGACGGCAATGTGATGCCGTTTGAACAGGAGAGCGGCCACACCATTCAGGTGATCGCCTCCGGGCCGGGTTTCCCCGAAGATATGATTCATCAGGCGCTGCTTACTGCGGTCTACTCCGCACGCGAGCAGCTGATTATGACCACGCCCTACTTCGTGCCCAGCGACGACCTGTTGCATGCCATCTGTACCGCTGCGCAGCGCGGCGTAGAGGTGAGTATCATCGTACCGCGTCATAATGACTCTCTGCTGGTCGGCTGGGCCAGCCGCGCCTTCTTCACCGAACTGCTGGAGGCCGGAGTAAGGATTTATCAGTTTGAGGATGGCCTGCTGCACACCAAGAGCGTGCTGGTGGATGGGCAGCTAAGCCTGGTGGGCACCGTTAACCTCGATATGCGCAGCCTGTGGCTTAACTTTGAGATCACCCTGGTGGTGGATGATGATGGCTTCGGCAGCGATCTTGCTACCGTACAGGATGATTACATCGCCCGCTCGCGCTTACTGGATGGCGCCCGCTGGGCAAAACGTGCCTGGTGGCAGCGCATCGTCGAACGACTGTTTTACTTCTTTAGCCCTTTACTGTAAAACGAGCCAAAATATTACCGCCTCAGGGCAAGCAGGAATGACCATGGATTTAAACAATCGCCTTACCGAAGATGAGACGCTGGAGCAGGCTTACGATATTTTTCTGGAGCTGGCAGGCGACAACCTCGATCCGGCAGACATCATTCTGTTTAATCTGCAGTTTGAGGAGCGCGGCGGCGCCGAACTGTTTGATCCGGCAGAGGACTGGCAGGAGCACGTCGATTTTGACCTCAACCCGGACTTCTTCGCAGAAGTGGTGATCGGTCTGGGTGAAGCCGATGGCGAACCGATTACTGATATCTTCGCGCGTGTGCTGCTGTGCCGGGAGAAAGATCACAAGCTGTGCCACATTCTGTGGCGTGAATAAAAACGGTATAGCAACGCCGGGCACCTGCCCGGCGTTCTCTTTTTAGCGCTGCGCGCTACAGGGGATCAACCTTCAGGCACGATACGGCATGCCGGAAGCTCCCCTCCAGTAGCGGACGCGTTTTCGCGCACTCCGGCCCCGCAATCGGGCATCGGGTGCGGAACACGCAGCCTGACGGCGGATTGATTGGCGAGGGCAGCTCCCCTTCCAGCAGCTGAATCTGTTTATTCTTCTCCAGATCCGGATCCGGAATCGGCACCGCCGACATCAGCGCCCTGGTGTAAGGATGCTGCGGATTGTTATAGACCGCATCATACGTCCCCAGCTCAACGGCATGCCCCAGATACATCACCAGCACGCGATCGGAGATGTGCTTCACCACCGCCAGATCGTGCGCGATAAAGATCAGCGACAGCCCCATTTCACGCTGCAGCTTTTGCAGCAGATTGACCACCTGTGCCTGAATAGACACATCCAGCGCGGAAACCGGCTCATCACAGATGATCAGCTTCGGTTCCAGAATCAGCGCGCGGGCAATACCGATACGCTGGCACTGGCCACCCGAGAACTCATGCGGATAGCGGTTGATGAGGTTCGGCAGCAGGCCCACCTTCATCATCATCGCCTTGACCTTATCCCTGACTTCCTGACGCGCCATCTTTGGATAATAGGTGCGCAGAGGTTCGGCAATGATATCGCCAATCGTCATACGCGGGTTCAGCGACGCCAGCGGGTCCTGAAAGATCATCTGGATATCGCTACGCGCCTGGCGCCACTCCTCCTGGCTCTGACCAAGCAGATCGCGTCCCAGCCAGGCAACCCGGCCATCAGTGGCTTTCACCAGGCCAATGATGGCACGCGCCAGCGTTGACTTACCGCAGCCGGATTCACCGACCACGCCCAGCGTTTCCCCTTCGTACAGTCGCAGGCTGACGCCATCGACCGCTTTCAGAGTTTTTGGTGGTTGCCAGAACCACTGCCGGCCATCTTTTATATCGAAATGCACTTTGAGATCGGCGATCTCCAGCAGCACTTTTTTCTCTTCGACAACGGTGCTCATACTAACTCCTCCACCGGCTTGAAGCAGGCACGCAGACGACCTTCAGCAAAGGGTTCCAGCGGTGGAGATTTGCTGCAAATCTCCATCGCATACGCGCAGCGCGGCTGGAACGGGCACCCCTGCGGCAGACGCAGTAAATTGGGCGGGTTGCCCGGAATGGTCGTCAGCGACTCGCCCTCTTCTGCATCCAGGCGCGGCACCGCGCTGAGCAGACCAATCGAGTAAGGATGAGCCGGCTGATAGAACACATCACGAGCGCGGCCATACTCCATGGTGCGGCCGGCATACATCACCAGCACTTTGTCGCAGATACCGGCGACCACACCCAAATCGTGGGTGATCATGATGATGGCGGTATTAAACTCGCGCTTCAGCTCGTTCAGCAGCGTCATGATCTGTGCCTGAACCGTCACATCAAGCGCGGTAGTAGGCTCATCAGCGATCAGCAGTTTTGGCCGGCACAGCAGCGCCATGGCGATCATCACACGTTGACGCATACCGCCTGAGAACTCATGCGGGAACATCTTCATGCGCTTACGCGCTTCCGGCATCTTCACTGCATCCAGCATGCGCACAGACTCCTCGAACGCCTGCGCGCTGCTCATGCCTTTATGCAGCTTCAGCACTTCCATCAACTGCTCGCCTACCCGCATATAGGGATTAAGCGAGGTCATCGGGTCCTGGAAGATCATCGCGATCTGTTCGGCGCGCAGCTTATTGAGCTTGTTCTCCGGCAAATTCAGGATCTCGTCGCCATTGAATTTTGCCGATCCACCAATGCGGCCATTTTTCGCCAGCAGGCCCATCAGTGCAAACGCAGTTTGCGACTTTCCGGAGCCGGATTCACCCACAATGCCCAGCGTTTCACCGGCCCGCAGCGAAAAGTTGAGGTCGTTCACAGCGGTGACATCACCGTCATGGGTGCCAAACGTAACGCGCAGATCTTTAACATCAAGCAGCAGGTTACTGTTTCCCGCATGCGCAGCAGTCGCTGGCTGAATGTCATGAATAGTCATCGGGAAACTCCTTAACGGTCTTTCGGGTCGAGGGCGTCACGCAGGCCATCGCCGATAAAGTTAAAACAGAACAGCGTAACCACCAGGAAACCGGCCGGGAACATCAGCAGCCACGGCGACACTTCCATTGAATTTGCGCCATCACTCAGCAGCGCACCCCAGCTGCTCAGCGGCTCCTGCGTCCCCAGCCCCAGGAAGCTGAGGAAAGATTCAAACAGGATCATGCTCGGTACCAGCAGCGAGGCATAAACCACCACTACGCCAAGCACGTTTGGCACGATGTGCCGCAGCACGATACTGACCGTGGAGACGCCACCAACCTGCGCGGCTTCAATAAACTCTTTGCGTTTCAGTCCCAGCGTCTGACCACGCACGATACGCGCCATATCCAGCCATGACACCATGCCGATCGCAGCAAAAATCAGCAGAATGTTGCGTCCGAAGAAGGTCACCAGCAGGATGACGAAAAACATAAACGGGAACGAGTTAAGGATCTCCAGAATACGCATCATCACGGAGTCAATTTTGCCGCCGAGATAGCCCGCCAGCGAACCGTAGAGCGTCCCCACCAGCACCGCGATTAGCGCGGATGCAATGCCCACCATCAGCGAAATACGTCCACCGATCGCCACGCGTACCAGCAGATCACGCCCGGATGAGTCGGTACCGAACCAGTGACCGGATGTGGTGTCCGGCGGCGATGACATCATCGCCCAGTCGGTATCGTCATAGCGAAACTGCGCCAGCATCGGCGCGAAGATGACAAACAGCGTAATCAGCAGCAGCACCAGCAGGCTAATCAGCGCCGCACGGTTATGAATAAAGCGACGACGCGCATCCTGCCACAGGCTGCGCCCTTCCACTTCCAGCTTCTCGCTGAAAGCATCCAGAGCTTCGCTATTTTTCTTACTTAACATCATGAGCGAGCTCCACCATCAGTAACGGATTTTCGGATCGATAACGGCATACAGCACGTCAACGATCGCATTGAACAGAATGGTCAGCACGCCGACCAGAATCGTCAGGCTCATCACCAGCGAGTAGTCGCGGTTGAGCGCGCCGTTCACAAACAGCTGGCCGATACCCGGCAGGCCATAGATGGACTCGATCACCATGGAGCCGGTAATGATGCCCACGAACGCCGGCCCCATGTAGGAGAGTACCGGCAACAGCGCCGGTTTCAGCGCATGGCGCAGTACGATGCGACGTAGCGGCAGGCCTTTGGCGCGCGCCGTACGGATAAAGTTAGAGTGCATCACTTCAATCATCGAACCACGGGTAATACGGGCAATGCTGGCAATGTAGGCCAGCGACAGCGCGACCATCGGCAGCAGCATGTAGTTCCACTGTCCCCCGTTCCAGCCGCCGCCCGGCAGCCAGCGCAGGGTAATGGCGAAAACCAGCACCAGCAGCGGTGCCACGACAAAGCTGGGTATCACAACGCCGGTCATGGCGACCCCCATCACTGCGTAATCCCACAGGCTGTTCTGCTTCAGGGCTGCGATGACGCCCGCCGTCACGCCAAGCACTACGGCGAGGAAGAAGGCCGCCAGCCCCAGCTTAGCCGAGACCGGAAACGCATGACCCACCAGGTAGTTCACCGAGTAGTCTTTGTATTTAAACGACGGACCGAAATCACCGTGCGCCAGCTGAACCAGGTAGCTGAGGTACTGTTTGCCGATCGGATCGTTCAGATGGTATTTGGCTTCTATGTTCGCCATCACTTCCGGCGACAACGTACGCTCGCCGGTAAAGGGGCTACCGGGCGCCAGGCGCATCATAAAGAAGGAGATGGTAATAAGGATAAACAGCGTCGGAATGGCTTCCAGGAGCCGACGCAGGATGAATTTTAACATTGCCGTACCTACCAGGCTGTTGCTTCACAAAGTCAAAAAGGCGGCGCCGCAGCACCGCCACTGTCGATAGCCTGAGTGCTATTAATGTTTAATGATATACAGGTTTTTATCGAGGGTATTATCCAGCGGATCGTTACCGGTGTAACCGCCTACGTACGGTTTCACCAGGCGGGCGTTCACGTAGTAGTAAACCGGTACAATCGTGCTGTCTTTATCCAGGATCTGCTCGGCTTTCTGATAATCCGCTACGCGTGCTTTATCATCCGCCGCTTTCACCGCATCGTGGATCACCTTGTCGAAATCTTCGCTCTTGTAGTGCGAGGTGTTACTGCTGCTGTTAGAGAGCATGATGTTCAGGAACGAGGTCGGTTCGTTGTAATCTGCACACCAGGCGGCGCGCGAAACGTCAAAGTTGCCCTGATGACGGGTATCCAGGAAAGTTTTCCACTCCTGGTTCTCCAGCTTGATGTTTACGCCAATGTTTTTCTTCCAGATAGAAGAGGCGGCGATTGCCAGCTTCTTATGCAGATCGGACGTGTTGTACAGCAGATTAAAGGTCAGCGGCTTATCGGCGGTATAGCCAGCTTCGGCCAGCAGTTTTTTCGCCTCTTCGTTACGCTTGTTCTGATCCCACTTGAACCAGTCCGGCGGCAGCAGTTCCATACCGTCAGTGGCCGGCGGGGTGAAGCTGTAAGCCGGCTGCTGGCCCTGTGCCAGTACCTTATTCACCATGATGTCGCGATCCAGACCCAGTTTCAGCGCGGTACGTACGCGCGGATCGGTGAATGGGGCTTTCTGGTTGTTGATCTCGTAGTAGTAGGTGCAGAGGTACGGTTTGACCATCAGCTCTTTGCCGTTGTCACGCTGCAGCTTTTTAAACAGCTCGATCGGCATGTTGTTGTAGGTGATGTCACTGCCGTTCTCAGAGAAGTAACGGTTCACGTCGCTGACTTCTGAGTTGATGGGCAGGAAGGTCACTTTGTTCAGCACGGTGTGCGCGTTATCCCAGTACTGCGGGTTACGCACCAGCGTCACGCGTTCGTTGATGACGTGTGATTCCAGCTTAAATGCGCCGTTGCCGACCCAGTTCTGCGGCTGTGTCCACTGATCGCCCGATTTCTCGATGGCAGGTTTGTACACTGGCGACATCACAGAGTGGATCAGCAGCTTATAGAAATAGGGCACTGGCTGACTCAGCGTCACTTCCAGCGTATGGTCATCCAGCGCTTTAACGCCTAACTCAGAGGTCGGTTTTTTACCTTCGATGATCTCATCAACATTGGCAATATGGCCATATTGCGGATAACTGGCATAAGGGGAAGCGGTTTTAGGATCCACCAGACGCTGCCAGCTGTAGACGAAATCCTGCGCGGTCACCGGCTCGCCGTTTGACCACTTCGCGTTTTTACGCAGGTGGAACGTCCAGACTTTGAAATCTTTGTTTTCCCAGCTCTCCGCCACGCCAGGAACTGGCTTACCGTTACTGTCGCTGACAATCAAACCTTCGTACAAATCGCGTGCAATGTTGCTTTCCGGAACGCCTTCAATTTTGTGAGGATCCAGCGACTGCACTTCATCGCCATTGCCGCGCACCAGCTCCTGTTTTGCTGCCAATTCCGTGCCTGCTGGCACGGTTGCTGCCAGCGCGGCATTCCCTGCGAACGCCCCGATAGCTGCCAGTACGCCCGCGGCAATCAGACTTTTTTTCGTGATGTTGTTCATTATTATGCTCCAGTTTTATTATCGTCACCGGGTCAGCGAACTGCCCGGCGTACCCCGCCTCCGGGAGATCTCCGCCTGTCTGAACGAAGATCACTACCACCCTTCAGGGTTACCACGGTAACGTGACGCCCGACTGTAGCGCCGGTGGGTCACATTACTCAATGTTTCTTTATGTAATAGTATTTCAGCGCCAGCATATCCTGCGGGTCTTTTCCCGTGAAGCCGCCCACCCATGGCTTCACCAGCCGTACGCTGACGCGATAGTAGACCGGTACAATCGCTGAATCCCGATCCAACTGCCCTTCTGCCTGCTGATAAAGCGTTGCGCGCTGCGCGGCATCGCTTGTGCTCAGGCTCTTTGCCATCAGCGCATCAAAGGCCGTGCTGTGATAGAACGCCGTGTTGATGGATGAGCCGCTAATCAGCATATTGAGAAACGTCGAGGGTTCGTTGTAATCGGCGCACCAGGTGGCGCGTACCACGTCATACTGTGCCTGGCGGCGCGTCTCCAGCAGAGTCTTCCACTCCTGATTTTGCAGCGTTACCTGCGCGCCGAGGTTTTTCTGCCACATGGAAGCCGCCGCAATCGCCTGGCGCTTATTCTGCTCCGAGGTGTTATAGAGCAGCGTAAAACGCAGAGGGTGCTGCGCATCAAAGCCAGCCTGCTCAAGCAGCTGTTTCGCCGCGGCATTGCGCTCCGCCTGGGTCTGTTTTGCCCAGTCCGGTTCACCCAGCGTGATGCCCTGGGTAAAAGGCGGCGTCAGCCCATAAGCCGGAATCTGCCCCTGCCCCATGATCTTCTGCGCGATGATGTCACGATCCAACGTCAGTTTTAAGGCAGTCCGAACGCGCGCATCATCGAACGGTGCTTTTTTATTGTTGATTTCGTAATAGAACGTGCAGAGCAGTGGACTGACTTTCACCTCTTCACCCAGTGCCTGCTGCAGCTTGTGGAACATGTCAGGTGGCACGACGCTGTTAGTCATGTCAGTGCCACCGCTGCGATAGCGGTTGATATCGCTGTTCTCTGAAGAGAGCGCCAGAAAGGTAGCCTGATCGAGTACGGTATGGGCGTTATCCCAGTATTGTGGATTGCGTTTAACGATGATGTGTTCGTTGACCACCCACTCCGCCAGCGTGAACGCACCATTGCCGACGTAGTGCTGCGGCTGTGTCCACTGCTCGCCCCACTTCTCCACCGCCGGGCGATACACCGGTTTCATTGACGCATGCGCGAGCATATCGACAAAATAGGGAACCGGTTCAGATAAGGTGACTTGCAGATGGCGATCGTCCAGCGCTTTCACGCCCAGTTCGGCGGGTGCAGCTTTGCCCGCCAGAATGGCGTCAATATGACTGAAGTGCGCGGCCTGCAGATAGCTGGCATAAGGCGAAGCCGTTTGCGGGTCAGCCAGCCGTTGCCAGCTGTAGACAAAATCCTGAGCGGTTACCGGCTCCCCGTTGCTCCAGCGCGCATTATCGCGCAGGGTAAAGGTCCAGATTCGGCCCTGTTCATTGTGCCAACTCTCTGCCACGCCCGGCACCGTTTTACCGTTATTATCGGTTTCAACCAGACCCTCCAGCAGATTGCGGATCACATTGGATTCCGGTACGCCTTCCGTTTTTTGCGGGTCTAAGGAAGAGACTTCGCTACCATTATTAATGACGATGCGTTGTGCATCCGCTAATTGCGTATCGGCGGGTATTTCAGCCGCCCGGCTTTGCGCCATCCCGCCTGCAAGGCAGAGCGCTATGAGTGAGCGCGCAGCCGTATTCGCTACCATGCATTTCATCAATCAACATCTGCCTTTAACATTAACCTGATAGCGAGTAAGCAAGAAGCGTACACATTTGTCACTAACAGATAAAAATTTTGCGGAGAGCCGAAAATTATCAGATGCGTTGGCTGGACGCCAAAGCTAAACCGCAAAAATGTTAGCTAATTCTCTTTTATCACGTCAGGCTGCGCAGGAAAAGTGTTAATTATTAAGCAAAAATATTGCTTAACTTATTGATAATAATGAATTAAATGCATAATTTGCACGTTAATTATTCGTTAATCAACTAATCTTATAATATTTACAAATATCACTGCTATGGCTTAAAAAAGCGTGATGATTACTTACTTCAGTGCATAAAAGGACAGTTTAATGCTGTCATTGCGCACTCCACCAGTGCGATAAGCTGTGACAATTATCACACCTTTTTAGGGTTTAAGAGCGAGAGTAAGCGCAGTGAGTAGCAAAAGTGATATCACGTGCACGATATTAAGCTCGCTGAATAAAATCCCTTAAATGGTGCAATAAAACACTTATTTGCACCATTTTGGATCGGAAGGGCGTTTCCGCTGAAAAATAACTTGTCGTTAATTCAGTAAGCCAGGAAAAATGGCTTTCATACCGGTAACAACAAATTCAATGCCCAATGCCATAAGCAGTAAGCCCATGATACGGGTAATAACGTTAATGCCGGTCTGCCCTAACACTCTTACCATCAGCGGCGCAGCACGGAATAACAGCCAGCAGCAGAAAGCGAAAAGCGCGACGGCTACGGTAAAGCCGAGCAGATTAGGCCAGCTGTGGTAGCGTGAACTCCAGACAATGGTAGAACTTATCGCCCCTGGCCCGGCCATTAACGGTAAGGCCAGCGGTACCACACCAATGCTTTCACGAATGGCCGTTTCTGATTTCTCCTGCTTGTTCTGTTTATCTTCGCCCAGTTTGCCGCTGATCATCGACATTGCGATAGTGACCACCAGAATGCCGCCCGCAATACGGAACGAATCAATGGAGATACCAAACAGATGCAGAATGCCATCGCCGAGGAACAGTGACGTCCAGAGAATAATGGCCACGGCCAGATTCGCCGTAAGGTTAGTTTTATTGCGCTCAGCTACGGCCTGATAGCGGGTCATGCTGATAAAGACCGGAATAATGCCAACCGGGTTAACCAGCGCAAACAGCCCGACAAAGAATTTTATATAGCCGGAGAGATCAAGTAGCACAGGGGTCAAAGTGGGCTCCAGATGAGGGCGAAGAAAACGCGCTTAATGTAGTGCATATACCGAATGGAAAACCAGTGGCAAAGGCAGAAATATCTGCTGCCTGAACTGCCTTTAAGCAGTTTAACGCACTTACACTCGCTTAAGATGCAGCGTAGCCAGCCGCAGAAGAGGTGTTATGCACGATCCGGCTAACTTTACTTGCAAAAGTCACTGCTGAATGGTGTCAGCGCTGCTGTGATTTGATCTACATCAAAATCAGCCTACCTCATCAGGGGTAATCTTACCCCATCGAATTCAAACTGATTAAGCCGCTTTCCGATAAAAACCCTTTTAGTAAGCAACGGCAAAATGCCGTTCTGCGCAAAATTTAAGCGCGACGTGCCTATACTTCTGAGTTCAGGCTTGTTTACTAAAAGAGTTTAACTTCCTTAGGAGAGAATTATGGCCGTTACTAATGTTGCCGAGCTTAACGCCCTGGTTGAGCGTGTTAAACAGGCACAGCGCGAATACGCCAATTTTAGTCAGGAACAAGTTGATACGATTTTCCGTGCTGCCGCACTGGCTGCCGCCGATGCCCGCATCCCTCTCGCTAAAATGGCGGTTGCCGAATCCGGCATGGGGATTGTTGAAGACAAAGTCATCAAAAACCACTTCGCCTCTGAATATATTTATAACGCCTATAAAGATGAAAAAACCTGTGGCGTCCTCGCCACCGATGACACCTTTGGTACCATCACCATTGCCGAACCAATCGGTCTGATTTGCGGCATCGTGCCCACCACAAACCCAACCTCAACCGCCATCTTTAAGGCACTGATTAGTCTGAAAACCCGCAACGGCATCATCTTCTCACCGCATCCCCGCGCTAAAGATGCCACCAATAAAGCGGCAGATATTGTCCTGCAGGCCGCCATTGCCGCAGGTGCACCGAAAGATATTATCGGCTGGATTGATGCCCCTTCCGTTGAGTTGTCCAATCAGCTGATGCACCACCCGGATATCAACCTGATTCTGGCCACAGGCGGCCCCGGCATGGTGAAAGCGGCCTATAGTTCAGGTAAACCCGCCATTGGTGTGGGTGCCGGTAATACGCCGGTTGTCATCGATGAAACCGCCGACATTAAACGTGCGGTCGCCTCTATCCTGATGTCCAAGACCTTTGATAACGGCGTAATCTGCGCCTCTGAGCAATCCGTGATTGTGGTTGATTCAGCCTATGACGCGGTACGTGAACGCTTCGCCAGCCATGGCGGCTACCTGCTGCAGGGCGCGGAGCTGAAAGCGGTGCAGGATATCATTCTGAAGAACGGCGCGCTGAACGCAGCGATTGTGGGCCAGCCGGCATATAAAATTGCTGAACTGGCTGGCATCAGCGTGCCGGTTAACACCAAAATCCTTATTGGCGAAGTGCAGCTGGTAGATGAGTCCGAACCCTTCGCGCATGAAAAACTCTCCCCAACTCTGGCGATGTACCGCGCGGCTGACTACTACGATGCCGTTGATAAAGCCGAGAAGCTGGTGGCGATGGGCGGTATCGGCCATACCTCTTGTCTGTATACCGACCAGGATAACCAGCGCGAACGCGTGCACTACTTTGGCGACAAGATGAAAACCGCCCGTATTTTGATTAACACGCCGGCTTCACAGGGCGGTATTGGCGACCTGTATAACTTTAAGCTGGCGCCTTCCCTGACGCTGGGCTGCGGCTCCTGGGGCGGTAACTCAATTTCGGAAAACGTCGGACCTAAACATCTTATCAACAAGAAAACCGTCGCCAAGCGAGCTGAAAATATGTTGTGGCATAAACTTCCAAAATCCATCTACTTCCGTCGCGGCTCACTGCCTATCGCGCTGGAAGAGGTGGCTACCGACGGCGCCAAACGTGCCTTTATCGTGACTGACCGCTTCCTGTTCAATAACGGCTATGCCGACCAGGTAACGCGTGTACTCAAATCACACGGTATCGAAACTGAAGTGTTCTTTGAGGTGGAAGCAGACCCTACCCTGAGCATCGTGCGCAAAGGCGCCGAGCAGATGAACAGCTTTAAACCCGATGTGATCATCGCTCTGGGCGGCGGCTCGCCAATGGATGCGGCGAAAATCATGTGGGTGATGTATGAACATCCGGAAACGCACTTCGAAGAGCTGGCGCTGCGCTTTATGGATATCCGTAAACGTATCTACAAATTCCCGAAAATGGGCGTGAAGGCGCGCATGGTGGCGATTACCACTACCTCAGGAACCGGTTCAGAAGTGACACCGTTTGCAGTGGTCACCGATGATGCTACCGGTCAGAAGTACCCGCTGGCTGACTATGCGCTGACGCCAGACATGGCAATTGTCGATGCAAACCTGGTGATGGATATGCCGCGTTCACTGTGCGCGTTCGGCGGCCTGGATGCGGTGACTCACTCACTGGAAGCGTATGTTTCTGTACTGGCGAATGAGTACTCAGATGGCCAGGCGCTGCAGGCGCTGAAGCTGTTGAAGGAGAATTTGCCGGCCAGCTACCGTGAAGGCGCCAAAAATCCGGTGGCGCGTGAACGTGTGCATAATGCGGCAACTATCGCCGGTATCGCATTTGCTAACGCCTTCCTGGGTGTGTGTCACTCTATGGCCCACAAATTAGGATCGGAGTTCCATATTCCGCACGGCCTGGCTAACGCACTGCTGATCTGTAACGTTATTCGCTATAACGCCAATGATAATCCGACCAAGCAGACAGCTTTCAGCCAGTACGACCGCCCTCAGGCGCGTCGTCGCTATGCTGAGATTGCGGATCATCTGGGTCTGAGTGCCGCCGGTGACCGTACGGCGCAGAAAATTGAGAAACTGCTGGCATGGCTGGAAGAGATGAAAACCCAGTTGGGTATTCCAACATCCATCCGTGAAGCCGGCGTGCAGGAAGCCGACTTCCTGGCGAAGGTAGACAAGCTGGCTGATGATGCGTTTGACGATCAATGTACCGGCGCTAACCCACGCTATCCGCTGATTGCCGAACTGAAACAGATCATGCTGGATACCTACTACGGCCGGGAGTTTTCAGAAGCCGGTGATGCACCGGTCGCAGCGACCGAGCCTAAAGCGGTGAAAGCCGAAAAGAAGATGAAGAAGGCATAACGGCCTGAAACAAAAAACCCGCTTCGGCGGGTTTTTTTATAACGGGAGAATTTAACCGTGCGGCGTCTGCGTACCGTAAATCGCCTTCAGCGATCCTTCGTCTATCGCCTGTTTATAGTGCTTACGGCATACCGAGATGTAGCGCTCGTTGCCGCCAATCACCACCTGCTCACCTTCACTGAAAGGTTTACCATGGGCATCCAGACGCAACACCATGCTGGCTTTACGCCCGCAATGACAGATGGTTTTCAGTTCCACCAGTTTATCTGCCCACGCCAATAAATATTGACTGCCGACAAATAGCTCCCCCCGGAAATCAGTGCGTAAGCCATAACACAGCACCGGAATATCCATATTGTCGACGACATCAGATAGCGCACGGACTTGTTCACGGGTAAGAAATTGGCTCTCATCGACTAGCACACAGTGCACCGGCTGTTGCGCATGCTGCGCGGCTATTTCATCGTGTAGCTGAGTCTCAACGTTATATAAAAAAGCGGGAGACGAAAGACCAATTCGCGAGCTGACTTTACCTGAGCCGAAGCGGTCATCAATTTCTGCGGTATACACCAGCGTACGCATGCCGCGCTCCTGGTAATTGTAGGACGATTGTAACAGCGCAGTCGATTTGCCCGCGTTCATCGCCGAGTAATAAAAATAGAGTTGAGCCATATGCAAATCTCATCACAGCATAAATCCGTTGCGCGTGAGTTTACCATAAAGAGGCCGTGCTGCTACGATGCATAATTTTTATCATTTGCTCAAATTAACGCCACCGCAAACATGGATGCCCTCTCGCTTATGCAGCACATTATGTCAAAGCGTTTGCCACGCAACGTGCTTATTCAGCTTAATTACCGGTTAAAGAATGGTGAGTTGTTTATCGTTGGTATACAAACATATCAATGCGAAAATTAAGCAAGCGGTAAATATAATGCTGGTTGAATCGCTCTCATAACTTTAACTTTACCTTTTGCATTTAAATCTGGCTATTGCAGTTATTTTTTTCCAACACTATTATGAGTCGGCAGAACAACTCCCACTTATTATATTTTGAGATTAGGACAATGAGCGAAGCACTTAAAATTCTTAATAATATCCGTACATTGCGCGCGCAGGCTCGGGAATGCTCTCTGGAAACACTGGAAGAGATGCTGGAAAAACTCGAAGTTGTGGTGAATGAACGTCGTGAAGAAGATACGCACGCACAGGCTGAAAACGCTGAGCGCACGCGTAAGCTGGAACAATACCGTGAAATGCTGCTGGCTGACGGAATTGATCCTAATGAATTACTCTCTGCATTGTCAGAAAGTAAAGCACCGGGTAAGGCCCGACGTGCTGCACGCCCGGCCAAATATTCGTACGTTGATGAGAACGGTGAGAACCGCACCTGGACAGGCCAGGGCCGTACACCAGCAGTCATTAAAAAAGCGATTGAAGAACAAGGTAAACAACTGGACGATTTCCTGCTGTAAGGTGCCAGTGCTTCGAACAGTTAGCAATCTCATGCTAAGTTTTGATTTACACCAGGTAAGAAAAAAGGAAGCGTAAAGCTTCCTTTTTTTGCGCTGTTATTGCGAATAGAACCTGCGATACCACGTAACAAATTGCTTTACGCCCTGCTCTACGCTGGTTTGCGGACGGAAGTTAATCGCCTCATACAGCGGTTGGGTATCAGCGCTGGTGCCTAACACATCGCCCGGCTGCAGCGGCAGCATATTTTTCTTTGCTTCAATTCCCAGTGCTTTTTCCAGCGCTTCAATATAGGTCATCAGGCTGGTCGGCTGGCTGTTGCCTATATTATAAACCCGATATGGCGCAGAACTGGTGGCCGGTGAACCCTCTTCAGGCGTCCAGTTTTCATCAGGTTGCGGGATGACATCCTGTAACCGGACAATCGCTTCCGCAATGTCGTCAATATAGGTGAAGTCGCGCGTCATTTCGCCACGGTTATAAACATCTATCGCTTCGCCTGCCAGCATGGCGCGGGTGAATTTAAAGAGCGCCATATCTGGTCGACCCCATGGGCCATAGACAGTAAAGAATCGTAAGCCGGTCGTGGGTATTTGATACAGATGAGAATAGGTGTGCGACATTAATTCGTTGGCTTTTTTGGTTGCCGCATACAATGAAACCGGATGGTCAACTGAATCTGCCGTTGAAAAAGGCATTTTACGATTCAGGCCATAAACAGAGCTGGAGGAAGCATAGAGAAGATGGCCAATCTTATGATGACGGCATCCTTCGAGAATATTGAGATGGCCCACTAAGTTCGCGTCTGCGTAGACGTGTGGATTATCGATGGAATAACGTACGCCTGCCTGAGCACCTAAATGAATAACGCGCTCAAACTGATGCTGACTAAACAGAGAAGAAATGGCCTGGCGATCTGCCAGGTCCATTTTCAAAAAAGTAAACGCAGGATGTTGTTCAATCTGATCGAGGCGAGCCTGTTTAAGGCTGACATCATAATAGTCATTCAGGTTGTCGATACCGACAACCTGGTGACCGGCCGCCAGCAAGCGCTGACTCACATGAAAACCAATAAATCCTGCTGCGCCGGTAACCAGAAAGTTCATACATCCCTCATTTATTACGCAATTTTAATAGACGCTCCGCGGCCGATTGCATAATAAACGAAACCGCGTTTGCTGATACGTTCCGGATCATACAGGTTACGACCATCAAAAATCACGGGTTCTTTTAACGCCGATTTGATGACATCGAAATCTGGTGCACGGAAATTCTGCCATTCGGTGCAAATGACCAGGCCATCAGCGCCCTGCAGCGCCGCTTCTTTCGTCCCGGTCAGCTTCAGATCGTCGCGGTGACCATAGATGCGCTGGGCTTCTTCCATCGCTTCCGGGTCAAACGCCTGAACAGTAGCCCCTGCCTGCCATAAGGCTTCCATCAGAACACGGCTTGATGCTTCACGCATGTCATCCGTGTTCGGTTTAAACGCCAGGCCCCACAGCGCGAAAGTTTTACCGCGTAAGTCGTCGCCAAAGTGGCGCTTAATAAACGTCGGCAGCTTATTTTTCTGTGAGTCGTTAACGTCTTCAACGGCCTGTAACAGGCGCGGCGTATAACCGATCGATTCAGCGGTGCGAATCAGCGCCTGCACATCTTTCGGGAAGCACGATCCACCGTAGCCGCAGCCAGGGTAGATGAAGTGATAACCGATACGCGAATCTGAACCAATCCCCTGACGCACTTTCTCAACGTCGGCTCCCAGACGTTCTGCCAGGTTAGAGATTTCATTCATGAAGCTGATTTTAGTCGCCAGCATGCAGTTTGCGGCGTACTTGGTCAGCTCTGCGCTGCGAATATCCATCAGAATCATGCGATCGTGGTTGCGGTTGAACGGCTCGTACAGTTCACGCAGCAGTTCTACCACTTCATCATTGTCGGTACCGACAACGATACGCTCCGGACGCATACAGTCATTAACGGCTGCACCCTCTTTCAGGAATTCCGGGTTTGATACCACGTCAAAGGCAATGCTGGCATCGCGCTGCTTGAGCGTTTCCAGCATCACAGAGCGTACGCGGTCAGCGGTGCCTACCGGTACGGTAGACTTGTCGATAACCACTTTATGATCGTTCATGTGCTGCGCAATCGTGCGCGCAACCGCAGTCACATACTTCAGATCGGCAGAACCATCTTCATCCGGCGGCGTACCCACTGCAATAAATTGCATCACACCATGGTTAACGCCCTCTTCCGCATTGGTGCTGAATTTCAGGCGACCCGCTTCGTAGTTAGACATGACCAGCGGCGTCAGACCAGGTTCGAAAATCGGGATGATACCTTTTTTCAGGTTTTCGACTTTTTGCGCGTCGACATCAATACAGAGAACGTCATGTCCGACTTCGGCCAACACCGCAGCCTGAACCAGACCGACATAGCCGATACCAAATACAGTGACTTTCATTGAATTATCCTGTGCTTAATGAATTACTTTTTGTCGCCTACTGCACCATCGAGCCACTGAGCGAAATCTTTGCCCAGCACCGGATGACGCACACCGTATTCAACGAAAGCTTGCATATAACCCAGTTTGTTACCGCAGTCATGGCTGACACCGGTCAGGTGATATGCCTCTACGGTCTCTTTTTCCATCAGCATCGCGATTGAGTCAGTCAGCTGTACTTCACCACCTGCGCCCGGAGGGGTTTTTGCCAGCAGTGGCCAGATATCTGCAGAAAGCACATAACGACCGACAACCGCCAGGTTTGATGGCGCTTCAGCCGCTTTAGGCTTCTCAACCACACCGACCATCGGTGCGCTCTGGCCTGGTGCCAGTTCAGCACCCTGACAATCCACTACACCGTAAGCTGTGACATCTGCCACCGGCTCAACCATAATCTGGCTACGGCCGCTCTCTTCGAAGCGCGCCAGCATCTCTGCCAGGTTGTCTTTGGTGGGGTTAGATTCGTACTCATCGATGATCACGTCCGGCAGAATAACCGCGACAGGCTCATCACCTACCAGCGGATGGGCGCACATGACAGCGTGACCCAGGCCCTTCGCGATACCCTGACGTACCTGCATGATGGTAACGTGCGGTGGGCAGATGGACTGGATCTCATCCAGCAGCTGGCGCTTAACGCGTTTTTCCAGCATAGATTCCAGCTCAAAGCTGGTATCAAAATGGTTTTCAATAGCGTTTTTGGATGAGTGAGTCACCAGCACAATTTCGTTGATACCGGCAGCAATACACTCGTTTACGACATATTGAATCAGCGGCTTGTCGACCAGCGGCAACATCTCTTTTGGAATAGCTTTGGTGGCAGGCAGCATACGCGTACCCAGACCTGCAACCGGGATTACCGCTTTTTTTACTTTAGACTTATAGGCAGACATCAAATACCTCTCTTAATAGGCCGTTCAAGTTAATACTTGATATGTCGGTTTAAAAAACGAAATGAGTATATCAGTTAGTGTCGGACGGATTTATCCTGGATGAAGTTAATCCACGGAATTTAAGACTATTACCCAAGTGTAAAGCTAAGCCCTGGCCCTGTCTTCAAACCGCACCAAATATAAATATGCGTGCTTATTCTTCCGTCGATAACATCAGGCGGAGCCTGCCTCCGGCACCCCAGACATGGCACTGCCAGGCGTCAGCCCGCTGACTGATCTGATTGAGATGTGTACTGCCCATCGTTCCCAGTGGTACGCCATTGCTGAGCTGAATTTGATTGCTGTTAATGTGCAGCGTGGCGTTTAATCCCGCAGAAACCAGAATCAGGTTATTTAACTGGCGATGGTAATAACCGACCAGCAGAGGGAATTGCCCCTGCAGATTAGCCTGGCGCAGCAGCATATTAACCTGACGCAATAAGCCATTCAGTTCAGGCAACCGCTGTTTTTGACCCGAGAGCTGCTCCTGAAGCAGGCCGTTAAACAGAGCCCGTAACAGCAGCGCTGCCAGCACGCCGTTATCCCCGGCGCGCGTGACATCCAGACAGTAAAAGGCGAGATCTTTGTCAGAGAGTGCGGCGATATCCAGCACCAGCCCGGGCTGTTCTGCCATGGTGAGCTGGCGATAGTTGATGCGGCAGTTAGCGATAGTTTGTTGTACCGGCGGCTGCAGTTGCTTAAGCAATTTGGCTGCCGCCAGCGGATCGCGGACCAGCGCGTCCCAGTCCTGAAATAGCTGCTCATCCTCCTCCACTTTGGAGGTGAACATCGACGGATAGAGGCATTCGAATACCGCCTCGCGGAAACGTTCCAGATTCTTCAAGGGCTTCAGTAGCACATCCTGTACGCCCAAACGCAGCACATGGGCGATATCCGCCATGTTCTGCGTGGCAGAAATGATCAGGATCGGCACACTGTTGCCGCGGCTGCGAATGTGCTCAACAAACTGAATACCGCCCATACGCGGCATCTCAAGATCGCAAATCACCAGATCCACAGCCTGTGCTGAAAGCGAGGTCAGCCCGTCCTGACCGTCACCCGCTTCCAGCGTGGTGGCGCCAAGGCCACTCAACAAATTGTCTAACAATGAACGGAAAACGACCTCATCTTCGACAATGAGTATCTTTTTGCCGAGTAGTGGTTTTTCCATTCTCTCCCCCTGCGTACCAGATATTTCAATAGTGGTTCATAAAGCTCAGTTGTGCCTTTCAGAATTAGCCGAAGTCACAACCCCGGTGAATGAACAACTGATTATCTGTTACGGACCAGCGGTAATAGTTCATCCATTTTTTTCTCAATGGCGGCCTTGCCTGCCGCAATGGCTTCTTCAGCACGATGAAAGTCCAGCGTGGAAATCTGCGGACAAAAGGGCTGAATCAGCACATCCGGTGGATCGCCCGCCATACGGTTGCGCTTCAGGCGATTTTCTAAAACCTGGATCGATGTTGACATAATCTCCATCGCACCCGGCGACTGGTTTGCCCGGCGATGCGTCAGCCCAAGTAAACGCTGACGCAATTTTTTACCCCAGCTCAGGGCTTCTGCGGCGGCGGCCTCTTCGCCACTCTGTGGCGTGACGGACAGCAGATCCTGCTGCATCAGATGCGCATCGTGTTGCAGATCGACCGCAATAACGATGTCCGCGCCCAGCGCCCGAGTAAGCGAAATCGGTACCGGATTGACCACCGCGCCATCCACCAGCCAATAACCATTGTAGCCAACGGGTGGCAATAAGCCTGGCATACTACAGGAAGCGCGCACAGCCTGATGCAAATCGCCCTCTGTAAGCCAGAGTTCACGTCCGGTACTGAGGTTGGTCACCACGACACCAAACGGCTTGTCACACCCTTCAATGCGTTCATCAGGAATAAGCTGGCGAATGTGGCTAAACACCCTGTCGCCGCGCAGCAGGCCGCCACGCTGCCACGACAGATCCATGAGGCGGATCACGTCCCAGTAACGAAATGCGCTGACCCACTTCTCCATGATACCCAGATGACCGTTAACGTAAGCTGAACCCACCAGTGCCCCAACCGAGCAACCGGCCACCACATCAATTTCAACACCTGCCCGCTCAAGCGCATTGATCACGCCAATATGCGCCCAGCCTTTCGCGGCTCCCGAGCCTAATGCCAGCCCGATTTTTACCTTTCTCATCGCACCTCGTGCTTAGCCAGATACGTAGCATCACACCTGACAGTCGGCTACCATAGCGCACGCTGTTATTCACTTTTATCACTCTCAGGAGATAACGTGTCGGAAACGTGCCCCTGCTGCAGCGGAAAGCAGTATAGCTTATGTTGCCAGCCCTTTCTGAACGGTGAGGCGATCCCCGCCAGCGCCGAACAATTAATGCGCTCGCGCTACTCAGCGTATGTGAAACACAACGCGGCATATCTGACGCAAACCTGGCACCCCAGTAAACGGGTGGACGGAATGGAGACGCTTTTATCCGAAAGTTTTGCCGGTACAGAATGGCTGGGGCTGAATGTAACCCGTTGTAATCACGGAAGCCATGAGAATGAGGCCTTTGTGACTTTTTTTGCGCGTTACCTCGAAAAAGCACGCACTTCCTCCCTGTATGAATGTTCACGCTTTCTTCGCGAGGATCAACGCTGGTACTATGTTGACGGAACAACGCCGGCGTTAGGGCGTAACGATCGCTGCCCCTGTGGCTCCGATAAAAAATACAAAAAATGTTGTGGCTAAGCCGGACAGGCGCCCAACGGCTTTACTATTCATCGCTTTGACAGGACTCTGATCGAGATGCAAGCGCAAACCATGCAACGAAAAGTTTTACGGACCATTTGCCCCGATGCAAAGGGTCTGATCGCCAAGATCACCAACATTTGCTACAAGCATGAACTTAACATTGTGCAGAACAATGAGTTCGTCGATCACCGTACCGGGCGCTTCTTCATGCGCACAGAGCTGGAAGGTATTTTTAACGACAACACGCTGCTCGCCGATCTTGATAGCGCACTGCCGGCGGGTTCTGTTCGTGAGCTGCACAGCGCTGGCCGGCGTCGCGTGGTGATTCTGGTCACCAAAGAGGCGCACTGCCTGGGCGACCTGCTGATGAAAAGTGCGTTTGGCGGTCTCGATATGGAGATTGCGGCGGTTATTGGTAATCACGATACGCTGCGTTCGCTGGTTGAACGTTTTGATATTCCTTTCGTGCTGGTGAGCCATGAGGGTCATACGCGCGAAGAGCATGACAATCGTATGGCGGATGAAATTGACCGCTATCAACCGGATTATGTGGTACTGGCTAAGTACATGCGCGTGCTGACGCCCGCCTTTGTCCAGCGCTACCCGAATCAGATCATCAATATTCACCACTCGTTCCTGCCGGCCTTTATTGGCGCGCGCCCTTACCATCAGGCCTATGAGCGTGGCGTGAAGATCATCGGCGCAACCGCGCACTATGTGAATGACAATCTGGATGAGGGCCCAATCATTATGCAGGACGTTATCAACGTCGATCACAGCTACACCGCAGAAGAGATGATGCGTGCCGGGCGTGACGTTGAAAAGAACGTATTGAGCCGCGCCCTGTATAAGGTGCTGGGTCAGCGTGTGTTTGTTTACGGTAATCGCACCATTATTTTGTAACGGCCAGGGCGCTGGATTGTTTAACTCTTCAGCGCCACGCGTAAAAAGTGGGCAAACGATTCACATTTTAAAAATGGGTGCTTTACAGGCTTAGCGCATTTGGTATGATGCGCCCCGCTTTCAGGCATAAAGATTCAGGCCAGTGGCGGGATTCCCGAGCGGCCAAAGGGAGCAGACTGTAAATCTGCCGTCATCGACTTCGAAGGTTCGAATCCTTCTCCCGCCACCATCTGAACTCCTCTTCCGCCTGAATCTTATGAGCTTTATATCCCTGGCGGGATTCCCGAGCGGCCAAAGGGAGCAGACTGTAAATCTGCCGTCATCGACTTCGAAGGTTCGAATCCTTCTCCCGCCACCATCCTCTGTTGTCAGCCGTTTTTTACCGTTCCGGGCATCCTCAATCTCTCTTAAGACCGTATGCCGTATCTGCAGCGATAAACTTGATACACATCCAGTCAGCGCTGATCCCGCCTGCCGGATTCAGCCCATGACATTTCATGTAAAAGTCGCTACCATCCCGGCAACCTTTTGCGGAAATAAATGGCAGCGAAATGAAATTTGTCTCTTTTAACATCAACGGCTTGCGCGCACGCCCCCATCAACTGGAAGCGCTAATTGAGCAGCATCAGCCCGATGTCATCGGCCTGCAGGAAACCAAAGTCCATGACGATATGTTCCCGCTCGAAGACGTTAGTAAGCTCGGTTACAACGTGTTCTATCACGGCCAGAAGGGCCACTATGGCGTTGCCCTGTTAACCAAAGCGCAGCCGATTATGGTACGACGCGGCTTTCCCGGCGATGACGAAGATGCACAGCGCCGCCTGATCATGGCAGAGATCGCCAGCCCGATTGGTGACATCACCGTGATTAATGGCTACTTCCCGCAGGGCGAAAGCCGTGACCACCCGCTCAAATTTCCGGCGAAAGAGAAGTTTTACCGCGATCTTCAAAGCTACCTTGAGCAGCAGTTAAGCGCTGATAAGCCGGTACTGATCATGGGTGACATGAACATCAGCAGCACTGACCTGGATATCGGCATCGGCGAAGAGAGCCGCAAACGCTGGCTGCGCGCCGGTAAATGTTCGTTCCTGCCCGAGGAGCGCGAGTGGATGGACCGCTTACTGCAGTGGGGCCTGGTAGATACGTGGCGCGCGAAAAACCCGGACGTTGCGGATCGCTTCTCGTGGTTCGACTACCGGTCAAAAGGCTTTGATGACAATCGCGGCCTGCGGATTGATCTGCTGCTCGCCAGCCAGCCGCTGGCATCACGCTGCATCGACAGTGGGATAGATTACGACATTCGCGGTATGGAAAAACCCTCCGATCACGCGCCGATCTGGTCCACCTTCGCGTTGTAAGAGAGATATGTGGCGCAGGCGCGCCACATAGGTTTATTTGATAATCTTCCAGATTAACGGATTGGTGCCCAGCACCTTCTCATCACGTGCGCACTGCAGCAGCACGCCCTCCGCCTTCACCACCGCGCCCTCTGAGTAGTTGCGGTTTTCATAAATGCAGCATTGCAGACAGTCCCGCTGACGGTTTTGCCCCTGCGTCCACACCTCTGACGGCATATCGACCACGACATCAGTATTGGTGCCCATATGCCCACTCTCAGGCTGGCGATTAGCCAGCGCAGACGCGCTGCATAACAGCACGCCACTGAGCCACAGCACTGCATAACGCATGATTACGTCTCCTTCGTTTTGCGCCGGGTAGTTTTCGCTTTACTGCGTTTTGGCCCGGTCGCGGCTAAACCCCGAAATGCCTGCAGCGAGGGACGCTGACGAGCTTCGCCAATCAGGCCGATCAGGGTGCTGACCAGCGGCTGCATAAACTCATCATAGCGGCAGGCTTTTTCACTGATGCGGGTCAGCGTGGATTCCCATTGCGCCGTCATATCAGGCCGCGCTGCCATCTCTGGCAGCGCATGGATCAGCGCCCTGCCCGCATCGGTAGAGTGAATATAGCGACCCTTTTTCACCAGGAATGAACGGCGGAACAGCAATTCAATAATGCCGGCACGCGTCGCTTCCGTACCTAAACCATCGGTCGCGCGCAGCACTTTCTTTAATTCTTTATCCTGCACGAAGCGTGCGATACCGGTCATGGCGGAGAGCAGCGTAGCATCGGTAAAGGGCCGCGGCGGCTGCGTTTGCTTTGCCAGCACTTCGCCGCGCTCGCACAGCAGTTCATCGCCCTTGCTTACCACCGGCAGCGGCGTACCGTCATTCTCTTCGTCGCGCTCTTTACTGCCCAGCAGCGCACGCCAGCCCGCTTCGGCAAGAAAACGCGCCTTCGCTATAAATTTACCGCCACCGATATCCAGATCGATCACGCATTTGCGGAACACCGCATCCGGGCAGAACTGCATCAGATACTGCCGGGCAATCAGGCCATAAATATTGGCTTCATTGTCGCTCAGGTTAACGTTGCTGGCGCGCGCCGTCGGGATAATCGCATGGTGCGCATCCACTTTCTTATCATCCCAGCAGCGGTTTTTCTGATCCGGATTGAAATCCGCCGGGGGAGACAAATTCGGCTGATGCGCCTGAATAGCGTTCAGCACCGCATGCCGGCCAGCGTAATGCTCCTCAGGCAGGTAGCGGCTGTCGGAGCGCGGATAGGTGATAAGCTTATGGGTCTCATACAGCCGCTGGCAGCAGTCCAGCACGTTCTGCGCGCTCAGGCCAAACCGTTTTGCGGCCTCAATTTGCAGACTGGAGAGCGAAAACGGCAGCGGCGCAATCTCCGATTCCCGTTTATCGTTATATCCGGTAACCCGTGCCGGTTTACCGTTGATGCGCTCCAGCACATGCTCCGCCAGCGGACGGTGCAGCAGACGTCCCTCTTCATCTTGCCACGGCTCACAGGCATCGCTGGGAATCCAGCTGGCAATAAAGCGCTCATCCTTTGGCGTGACGATGTGCGCCTTCACTTCAAAGTAGTCTTTAGGAATGAAGTTCTCGATCTCCTCATCGCGTCGTACGACCAGCCCCAGCACCGGCGTTTGTACCCGTCCTACAGAGAGCACGCCATCGTAGCCGGCGTTGCGACCCAGCAGCGTCCACGCGCGCGTCATATTGATGCCGTACAGCCAGTCGGCACGAGCGCGCGCCAGCGCAGAGACGCACAGCGGGATAAATTCGCGATTTTCGCGTAAACGCCCTACCGCTCGCTCCACCGCCGACGGGTTAAGATCGTTAATCAGGCAGCGCTGCACCCTCTGCCGCTTCTCGGGTGGTAACTGCAGATAATCCAGTACCTCATCGACCAGCAGCTGGCCTTCGCGATCCGGGTCACCGGCATGGACCACTTCGCTGGCCTGCTGCAGCAGGCCTTCAATCACTTTGAGCTGTTTGGCTACGGAGGGGCGCGGTTGCAGACGCCATTTCTCCGGAATAATCGGTAGATCGGCCAGATTCCAGCGCGCGTAACGGCTGTCGTAGCTGTCCGGCTGCGCCTGCTCAAGCAGATGCCCGACACACCAGGTCACTACCTGGTCATTACCACAGGCGATATAGCCATCGCCGCGCCGGTGCGGTTTAGGCAGCACATCAGCGATCGCGCGCGCCAGGCTGGGTTTTTCAGCAATAAACAAACGCATGGATGGCGTCGTTCCTCAACGTCAGGTCACTACAGTAATTAAAGGGTGTGCACTATCTGCCGCCAGCAGCTCGCCGATCGCTGTCACCTGCACGCCAGCCTGGGCCGCGCAGTGAAGAAACTTATCGGCCTCATCGGGTAGCACGGCCACCAGCAGCCCGCCGGAAGTTTGCGGATCGCACAGTAGCGCACATGTGGCGTCATCCATTTCAGAGACCTTCATGCCGTAGCTGGCAAAATTGCGCTGCGTGCCGCCCGGCACGGCGCCCGCGGCAATGTAGTCATCCACGCCCGGCAGACGCGGCACCTGTGCAGCGACAACCTCAGCCCGCAAGCCGGAGCCCTCGCAAATCTCGCTCAGGTGCCCCAGCAGACCAAAGCCGGTGACATCAGTCATTGCACTTACGCCCGGCAGCCGGGCAAATTCCGCACCGGCATTGTTGAGCTGGCACATCACCTCTGCGGCCAACGATTGATGTTCTGGCCGCAGCAGCCCTCTCTTTTCTGCCGTGGTAAGGATACCGATGCCAAGCGGCTTGGTAAGAAACAGCTGGCTGCCCGCCTGTGCGGCGCTGTTCTTTTTCACCCGGTCAACCGCAACGATGCCGGTCACGGCAAGACCAAAGATCGGCTCCGGCGCATCAATGGAGTGGCCCCCCGCCAGCGCAATCCCGGCGGCCTGACAGGCCGCGCGGCCCCCTTCGACCACCTGCTGCGCCACCTCCGGGCTCAGGACATTTACCGGCCAGCCAAGAATGGCGATCGCCATGATCGGCTTGCCGCCCATGGCATAAATATCGCTGATGGCATTGGTGGCGGCGATGCGGCCAAAGGTAAAGGGATCATCCACGATCGGCATAAAGAAATCGGTGGTGCTCACGACCGCAGTGCCGTTGCCGAGATCGTAAACGGCAGCATCATCACGCGTCTCATTGCCCACCAGCAGTTGAGGATCGTGAAAAGCGGTTAATTCACTGCGCAGGATGGTTTCGAGCACCTGCGGCGAGATTTTACAGCCACAGCCAGCCCCGTGGCTGTATTGCGTCAAACGAAGTGGTTCACTCATGGCGGGTTCCTTATGCGCTGAACAGTGTGCGCTATGTTAGCCTGGCTGCCAGCCGGTGGTAAGTGCTGCGCGAGCGAAGCCCGATCTTTCGCACAGCCACTGTGCAATCTGTGCAACACCTGCCACCTTGCCGCAGAAGCCCGCCTCAGTCTGTCAGAAATAACTGACAAACTGCGCCGTATCCGGCGCGACAACTGTGGTGCTGGCCTTTAACTGCGGCGTGCCCAGATAGAGAAAACCGACAATCGCATCCTGCTCGCGGCAGCCGAACGCCTCACGCACGCGCGCATTGTCGGTCCACGGACCGCTGCGCCAGATACCGTTAAAGCCCTGTGCCACGGCAGCCATCTGCATAGCCATTACCGCACAGCCCGCCGATAAGAGCTGCTCCCAGCGTGGCACCTTCTCTGACTCAGCACAGTGCGCCACTACCGTGATGATCATCGGAGCACGAAACGGTGCCGCAGCGGCTTTAGCAATCGCCTTTTCATCAAGATTACCGTCACGCGCCGCCTGCTCAAGCAGCGCGCCAAAACGATCGCGCCCCTCATTTTCAACAATCACAAAACGCCACGGCTGCAGCGTGCCGTGATCCGGTGCGCGCATGCCCGCATGCAGGATGTTTTGCAGCACATCTCCCGCCGGCGCCGGCTCTGTCAGACGCGATGCGGAACGGCGGTTTACCAGTAGATCCAGTGCATCCATTACGACTCTCCCGTGAATAATAAAAGCGTGGGCTAATCCTGGCACAGCGCGATCTTTTGTAACAGTCTGGCGCGATTTCCTGCTGACTTTTCGCACGCTGCTCTTTAGGATGGAGCCGACATCGGGGCAGACCGCATGGCGACTGCCCTGGCTACGTGAATATGGAGAGTTTATGCGCACATTGTGGCGAATTATTGCCGGCCTGTTCCGCTGGAGCTGGCGGGTGCTGAATTTTATTCGGGAATTTATTCTGAATGTTTTTCTTATTGTTTTGATTCTGGCGGGCATCGGCATCTGGCTGCAGGTCTCCGGCAGCAACAGTAGCGAACCGGTGCAGCAAGGAGCGCTGAAGGTCGATCTGAGCGGCGTGCTGGTGGATAAACCTTCGGTCAGTAATCGTCTGAGCCGCATCAGTCGCCAGCTGCTGGGCGCCAGCAGCGATCGCCTGCAGGAGAATTCACTGTTTGATGTGGTAGATGCCCTGCGCCAGGCGAAAACGGATAAAAATATCACCGGCATCGTGCTGGATTTACGTGACTTTGCCGGGGGCGATCAGCCTTCGCTGCAATATGTCGGCAAGGCGCTGCGGGAGTTCCGCGATACGGGGAAACCGATCTTCGCCATTGGCGATAGCTACAGCCAGGCCCAATATTACCTCGCCAGCTACGCCACCAAAGTCTATCTCTCGCCGCAGGGCACCGTAGATCTGCACGGCTTTGCCACCAATGGCCTTTACTACAAAACGCTGCTGGAGAAGCTGAAAGTCAGCTCACATGTGTTCCGCGTAGGTACCTATAAATCGGCGGTGGAGCCCTTCCTGCGTGATGATATGTCACCGGAAGCGCGCGATGCTGATAGCCGCTGGGTGGGTCAGCTGTGGAAAAACTATCTCAACACGGTATCAGCTAACCGTCAGATTACGCCTGAGCAACTGTTCCCTGGTGCAGCCGGCGTGATTGCCGGACTGCAGGCCGTAGCGGGTGATACCGCTAAATATGCCCTGAATAACAAGCTGGTTGATGTGCTGGATACGCGTGCCGCCGCCGATCAGGAGCTGGTCAAGACTTTTGGCTGGGATAAGGCCAATAACGATTACCGTAGTGTCAGCATTTACGACTACAACGTGAAGCAGCCCCCGCAGGGCCAGGACGGTAACATCGCCGTTATCCTTGCCAGCGGCGCAATCATGGACGGTGAAGAGAGCGCCGGTAACGTGGGCGGTGATACGACCGCAGCGCAGATCCGCGATGCGCGTCTTGATCCAAAAATCAAAGCCATTGTACTTCGCGTTAATAGCCCTGGCGGCAGCGTGACGGCATCAGAAGCGATCCGTGAAGAGCTGGCGGCAGCACACGATGCCGGTAAGCCAGTCGTGGTATCGATGGGCGGCATGGCAGCATCCGGAGGTTACTGGATCTCCACGCCGGCGGACTACATCGTGGCGGCGCCCTCCACCCTCACCGGCTCCATCGGCATCTTTGGCGTGATTAACACCGTGGAAAATAGCCTGAGCAGCATTGGCGTACACACGGATGGCGTGGCGACCTCACCGCTGGCCGATGTGGCAACGACCAAAGCGCTGCCGGCTGAAGTGCAGCAGCTGATGCAGCTCACCATTGAGAATGGCTATCGCAACTTTGTCGGCCTGGTGGCGGCATCGCGCCACAAGACACCGGAGCAGATCAATGCCATCGCGCAGGGCCACGTCTGGACCGGCAGCGATGCCAAATCTAACGGGCTGGTTGATGCGCTGGGTGATTTTGACGATGCCGTCGCGAAAGCGGCTGAGCTGGCAAAAGTCGCGAAACCTGAACTGAGCTGGTATCAGGACGATCCGGGTATGCTTGATCTGCTGCTGAATCAGATGAACGCTTCGGTACAGGCAGTGCTGCCTGCCGCGCTGAAAGTGTGGCTGCCCGCCCCAATGCTGGACGTGATGAGCGCGATGAAAGCCCAGCCCGGCCTGCTGGATAATCTGAACGATCCGCAGAACCGTTACGCCTTCTGTCTTAACTGCGGCAACGTACGTTAATCTTTACAGCCCGGCCGCTGGTCGGGCTGCTTTTCCCCGGTAATCCCCTTATACTGCGCGTTTTACGGCAAGTCTGAGTACATTCATGCAAAAGAAAAATATCTATGTAGCCTACACGGGCGGTACGATCGGTATGCAACGCTCTGCGCAGGGCTACATTCCGGTATCCGGCCACCTTCAGCAGCAGCTGGCGAACATGCCCGAATTCCACCGGCCGGAGATGCCGGACTTCACCATTCATGAATATAATCCGCTGATCGACTCCTCCGATATGACGCCGCAGGACTGGCAATCCATCGCGGATGATATCCAGCAGAACTACGATCGCTATGATGGCTTTGTCATTCTGCACGGCACCGATACCATGGCCTTTACGGCCTCTGCGCTGTCGTTCATGCTGGAAAATCTGGCGAAGCCGGTTATCGTTACCGGCTCACAGATTCCTCTGGCGGAGTTGCGCTCAGACGGCCAGCAGAATCTGCTCAACTCGCTGTATGTGGCGGCTAACTATCCGATTAATGAAGTCGCGCTGTTTTTTAACAACACGCTGTTCCGCGGTAACCGCACCACCAAAGCCCATGCTGACGGCTTTAATGCGTTCGCCTCACCGAACCTGTCGCCGCTGCTGGAAGCGGGCATCCACATTCGCCGGTTGAATACGCCACCCGCGCCTTATGGCAGCGGCGCGCTGAAGGTGCACCCGATCACGCCACAGCCGATTGGTGTCGTCACTATCTATCCGGGCATCTCCGCCGATGTGGTGCGCAACTTCCTGCGTCAGCCCGTGAAAGCGCTGATCCTGCGCTCATACGGCGTGGGCAATGCGCCACAAAATGCTGAGTTTCTGGCAGAGCTGCAGCAGGCCAGCGAGCGCGGCATTGTGGTGGTGAATCTGACGCAGTGTATGTCTGGCAAGGTTAATATGGGCGGCTATGCGACCGGTAATGCGCTGGAGCACGCGGGTGTGATCAGCGGGTTTGACCTCACCGTCGAAGCAACCTTAACCAAACTGCATTTTTTGTTAAGCCAAAACCTCACCAGCGCAGAAATTCGTGCCAAAATGCAGCAGAATTTACGTGGCGAACTGACCGAAGACTGATACGGAGCAAGAAGTAATGAAGCGGGCATTGATAATCATCGATATTCAGAACGATTTTTGCCCCGGCGGCCCGATGGCCGTGCGTGAAGGCGACCAGACGGTTGCCGTTGCGAATCGCTATGCGCGTGAGTTTCGTGAACGCGGTGAGTGCGTGGTCGCTCTGCAGGACTGGCATCCGGCTAATCACGGCAGTTTCGCTTCGGTCTCCGGTGAGCCGGTCTACACGCTGGGTGAGCTGAACGGTCTGGCACAGATCTGGTGGCCGGATCACGGCATCGAAAACTCCGCCGGCGCGGATTTTCATCCGGATCTGGATCGCAGCCTGATTGACGCGGTATTCCACAAAGGAGGCGATGTAGATGTGGATAGCTACAGCGCCTTCTTTGATAACGGCCACCGCCGCAAGACTGAGCTTGATAGCTGGCTGCGCGAGCGCGGGATCACGGACCTGGTAATGCTGGGTATTGCTACCGATTACTGCGTCAAATACAGCGTGCTTGACGCGCTGGAGCTGGGTTACAACGTTGAGGTGGTGAAAGAGGGCTGCCGCGGCGTTAACCTGAACCCTGATGATAGCGACATCGCCATTGCCCAGATGCAGGCGCAGGGCGCGGTAATAATCTGAAAAATCAGGGCTGGTGATTACCAGCCCTGCTACGTTTAGTGCAGATTGATGCGCGTGACGTCCGGCTCGATGCCCCACTCTTCCTTGAGCTGCTTTTTCGACTTCATCACCATCTCGCCATCTTTCCCGATGGTCATGTGCTGCGGCACATCGTTATGGCGCGCCTGCCATAGCATCACCAGCTGCAGGCAGTTGTCACGCTGATCCTGCGTCAGCGCAACGCCATCCGGCCATTTTCCGGTCTCAACTGCCGTCGCCAGGCGCTCGTATACTTCCGGCGTCATCGCCGCCAGCATCGCTTCCAGTTCCTGCTTCATGCTTACCCCTTCTGCTGATTGCCCTGCTCATCGGCGAAGCTCAGCGAGGCTGAGTTAACGCAGTAGCGTTCGCCTGTAGGCTGCGGTCCGTCCGGGAATACGTGCCCCAGGTGCGCATCACAGCTGCCGCAGCGGATCTCAATACGGTGCATACCGTGGGAATCATCTTCCAGATAATGGATGGCATCGTCGTTGACCGGCTGATAGAAGCTTGGCCAGCCACAGCCGGAGTCATACTTGGTTTCCGAGAGAAACAGCGGAGCGTTGCAAACCAGACAGTGGTAGATCCCCTCTTGCTTATTGTGCAGTAAAGCACCGGAGAAAGGCGGTTCCGTGCCGCGTTGCTGAGTCACGTAGCGCTGCATTTCCGACAGCTGGGCGATATTTGCTTCGGGTGCGTTGTCTTTGGCCATTTTGAGTTCCGGAGTGTCATTCTGTAAAAATCGTCTAGTATTCTAACAAACGAACAACATCTTCCGGGTCTTTTTTCGTGCGAACCGATTTGCCCGGACAAACACAGCACGATTTTGTGATGACGATCACTCTTTGTAATACTCTTCCCTTTTTGCTCTGCATTCAGCGTAAGATAGACCCGCAATAAGGGTGCTGCGTAAGCGATTGCGCAACGAATTATTCCTGGCGCTGGAATTGACCTGTCGCAACAATTGACACGATTCCGCTTGACGCCTGGTAAGGTTTTTGTAATTTTACAGCCAACCTTTTATTCACTAACAAATAGCTGGTGGAATATATGACTATCAAAGTA
>Ga0157361_1000036_pt1 | contig 81239 bp, 94 predicted proteins | sample AttlaeALBM2_FD_111481 | JGI IMG/M metagenome (GOLD analysis project Ga0157361, IMG submission 111481) | Fungus gardens microbial communities from leaf cutter ant in Ribeirão Preto, State of São Paulo, Brazil - Atta laevigata ALBM2 | ecosystem: Host-associated > Fungi > Mycelium > Unclassified ...
ATACCTGTGTTTTTAACAGGCGAAAAAAAACGCCAGCATCAAACTGACGTCCTTTTTCTAAATCAGGCTGATAGGTTTTGACGAACTTACCAGCTAACTATTTCTTTGTCCTGGCGGTTAAAGAAACAGGTAATCAAGGCAACTAAGCAATGACACCGGATGTAATTTTATCCCAGCAGATCGCTGGTAGCAACTCCGCACGCCTAAAAAACACTCAGGAAGATGCAAAAAAACCAGCAATGGCGCGGAATCCCTTCGTTCGTGGCGAAAATGTGACCGGCTTGGCGCTGGAGTTTTTTATACGCCACCTAAACACGGCGCTGCTTCCTCGTGCTGCCTGTGATTTCCTATCAAAGGTCTGCAATGTCGCCGCAGCGTCTGACGCTTATCGTCTCTTCTATAGCAAGAGCACTATGGCTGAAAAGGCCGGCGTATCGACTCGAACCGTCCAACGATACATGCGAGCAATAGAGGCCAGCGGTATAATGACTCGTACAGCTGTCTGCGATAGCATCAAGGGCCACCAGCCAAACCTCTACACCTTCACCCATGAATTTATCTCAGCCGTCCGCAACTTCTTCACCGTGCACCTTGGTGAAGGGCGTATCAAAAACATTCGTAAAATTGCCCATAGTGATTTACTAAATCTTGTTGAACTAGCCTTGTCACCGTTACGTGGGCTTACTCATAAGATATCGAAATTTAAGGATATTAATACCCCTTCTCATCCATCCCCCATAGGACAAACTGGCGCCAGTCCCAAGGGACAAAATGACCTACAAAAAGAAGTACAACCCTTGGGAAAAAAAGAAGATCAAAACCTTGTTCGCGCCTCCGGCCCAAACGATAGAATTGTTCTAACGGGAAAACCTCTTTCGATTACGGGGGCAGAAAGGCGAGCTACCATTAGCGCCGAGCTTGCTTCCACCCATTTTAGACGCCAAGCAGAAGAATCCGTTCTGGCAAGAGCAGCGTATGCCCGACGCCAACGTTCTATGTACTTGCAGGGCAAGGTACGAACAAAACAGAACCCACAATCACAATACAACCATGCAAGGCTCGTTGCTGAAGGGCGACGCTTCGATATGGAGCTTGAGCGCTCGAAAGCAGGGGCACTTAAAGACGTCGAAAAAATCGGCAACCATCTGAAAAACATCCGATCGCTGTTTCGCGAGAAACCAGTGTCGGTATAACAACTGTATAAAAACACACTTCCATTAGGATTCGTGCCGGCACGTTGCCAACAATCGAATGGGAGATAGTAATGAATAATAATCGACGCGCTTTCTTCAGCGTGATCGCGTTTTCCGAAGGCACAAGCACCCATGTTCTCACGAAAAACGATGGCTATGATGTAATTGTTACCGGGTTAGATTTAAAATCAGAAGTGTTCACCGATTATAGCGAGCATCCCTTTGCAAATGGCCGGCCAGCGAAGGTGTTTAACAAAGCAGGCGAACGCTCGTCAGCCTCGGGTCGTTACCAGCTGCTGTACCGCTGGTGGAAACCATACAAGTTGCAACTAGGCTTAATGGACTTTTCACCGGCAAGCCAGGATGCCGTTGCACTACAGCAAATCAAGGAACGGGGGGCTTTAGCGGATATTGATGCTGGCCGGATCTCAGACGCAATTCACAAATGCCGGGCTATCTGGGCCTCATTCCCTGGAGCAAACTATAAGGGCCAACGAATGCATGCACTCGATACTCTGCTGAACGCCTATGTCCGTTTTGGCGGGACACTTACTAAGTAAGCTGCATTGAGGGGGGTCGCGCCTCCTTATTAATACATTATATGATTAACATATAGCCTGTCCCGTAACAAAAACCTCCAATTCCCTTGCCTCTCTCCGCCCTTAATTATAGTATTGTTACGAATATCTAATAGATAATTAGATTTTGCATTATCGATGAAGAGCGTATCTGCACGCATTTTCGAGATATCGAAAACGAGTGAAGCCCACGGCCCTTTGCTGCGCCAGGCCTTTGAAGTGATGGAGGTTCAAAAGTACCTCCTCTCTGTTGTGCTCAAGATCAGTAAAAATGCCGGGTATAAGGAGACTCAGTAGCAATGGCTGTTGAGTTTTTAAGGGAAAGAACAACCTCAGAGGAACCAACGGAATGACCGTCGCTGACACAGTGGAAATCAATAAATCACGCAATTACTGGCTCTCCAAAGGCTTCAAGAAGACTGTCGACGGTAAGTTAACTCGACCGGATATGCTGATCGCGCGCTCTGGAAAATGCTGGAAAGCTACCGATCTAATCAAAAATACCTCATATCGGCACACAAGCCTCCTGGTGGTCTTGCAAAAAAACTTCTAGCTTCGTCACCAGGAAGAGAATTGCGGCCCATCCAGGGGCCGCACGCTCTGAATATCGCCTCAATACTCCACTAGCTCATCTGCACGTTCTAGCTCCCGCGCAATTTCCTCCTCATACTGCCTTTTAGTCTCGTCATCCATAGTCATTCCAAAGCCGATAGCATTTAAGGTGCTCAATAGTTCATATGGAGTTGCCCCGTCCGTTGTCCGAACGTACCCCATAACTGGGTTAAGGTGAGCAAATTGCACTTCGTCCACCAGCTCGGTTCTACTGATTGCACCAAGCACCTCAAAATGCGCTGGCGCCAAGATGCTGTCACTTTCGAATTGAATTACACCGGCCCGACTATCAAAACTGATATTCACGTTAAGCATTGTGCTCCCCCTTGATAAGCCCCAGCACAAAGTCCAGCATTGCGTCTCCATTCAGTATCGAATTGCCTGCATACCGAGGCTCATGAAGGCATTGGAAGGCCATAGAGAATATTTCTGTTGAACGTGTGCCGTCGATAGTTCTTGAAGCATAAAGACGGCCAATATACGGATCGCTGAAGTTTAAATTAGCGGCAATCTCCTTCCCGCCGAGATCCATAAGGCCGGCGTCCCCACCTGTAGACATAAACGCCTTTGCCTTTGCCAGGCGATCAGGGTGGCTATACTCAAAGTGATGGCCCAACTCGTGCCATAAAACGCCTAAATCGGCGCTGGCGCCAAGAACTAAAGAGCCATCATTCACGCAGGCAGCCGCTCTGGTTCGCTCCAGGTACTTAATTTCCTTTAAGGTTGAGATCCCTCCTCGGCATAAACGATAGACCTCACTCAACGCATTTAGAAATGCCCCTTCCCCATGCTTGCCATCAATCGTGCTGATAGCCTTTTTGTTGATTTTTATCCCCCGCACCCACTCGTTAGCTTCTCTCTCTGTAATGACAGATTCGCTGATCATCTCCTGCGCTAACGCTCGCGCACGGTCACAAAGGCCGACGACGGCCCGTTGGTGATTCTCTGCGGCATCCGCCATTTCATTGATGATCTCCCAAACCAATTGGCTACGCTCCTTGTGCTTCTCAGCCAATGATCTGATCTCATCAGGGGCATACCGCTCCAACCAGTTCGACACTGACTTTCGAGCACCATATGTTTGCCCAAAACTCAGTCTCGGCCCGGATAGGTCGACTGACGCGAACGCTGGAAACGCCGCTCGCAACGAATACGGCAGGGTTGATACAACCTCTTGATCACTCTCTTGAAGTGACTTGATACGCGTGTTTATCCTCGATACATGACCAGCGTATCTTTCCTTGGCCCCTTCAGCCTCAGACGTTACATTCCCCTCCCTCATCATCTCTCTACCACGATCCACATCGTACATTACGGCCACACTGGCGCCTGTTGCACTCAACGTGCTTTTACCTTTATCACCAGAGGCTGAGACAATTGCTTTGTATGCTACCGCCGGCCGGTATTCCGGTAGCATTATCCCCATCGCGGACATATAACCCTGAGTCAGAGTGCGGGAGCGGCCAATCACTTTACTGATAACTGGATAAGCTTCACGGGCAGCCGCAATAATCACTTCACGCTCAGCCTCTTCCTTCATCACAAGCTTAATAGCGTTATGTAGTTGGAAGATTTGTCCAGAGTTAAAGAGAGCAGACCAATCTGGTTGCTTGAACATGTGAGCATTACGAATTAATGGATGAAGCGTATAGAGGCTTGTCCGGCCATATCGATCCGTGAACGTTTCAATTTTTTTTCCAAGGATACTTGCGGTCAAAGCTTGATATCGTTTCAACGCCGCCGCGTCATTGATGTTGGTCTTAGTCAGTGTTTTTATCGCCGCGTTCACAGCTGCGGCTAGCGTTGATAAAGAGCCGCTACCGTCAAACGTCAATGCCTCAATGATGCGCTTCATACCTTGAATACTGCTTGCATTACGCAGCACAGGGAGCACGGCGTCATCACGCTTTTTTGACGATTCAAAAAGCGCCCCCGTTAATCCCTTGCCACCTTCGAGCTGCATCTGGTTTGAAACCATCTGCAAGACATCCTCAAGTGACACGCTGCCGCCGCCAAACATATCCCCCATTGCCTGTTGTTGGTGTATCAACTCATCGTTGATACGCTCAGCCATCAGTTTGAAGGCTTGCCCCATCCGCTTAGCTGACCGGTTATTTTCAACAATGAAAAGGGCCAGGGCTTTTGCTTCATCCGTCGCTTCCTCAAACATCCCCACTTGCGCAATAACATCATTGATATGCTGACCGGATTCCTTCGATCGCCGCACCAGGTCTATCGCATCTTTCAAAGCACCTAGGGCGGTTTTATCTAGGGAATATACCTCGCCAGCACTTTCAACCAGAGATCCAACCGTTTCCCTGTGCACATCACCGGAAAGCATGACCATTTGCGCAAAGTCACTGGCAGCAGAATTGAGGGCGGTTAAAACATTACGCATTTCTGGATCAGGCTCTTCAGATACCATTTTCACCAACCGAATGTCCTTATAGGCCTTAGCGAAAATGCTGTTTTGCATCCTATCGATAAGCTGTCTTGTCGGCCGGCCGTCTTCAGTTAACAAGCCGGCGACAGCCGTCGCACCGATCTCATCCATGAATGCCTGGACAAAGGCCACGTTGGAGCGTGATAGCAGATCGCCACTATCTGAGGGTGCAAAGAGCTGCATCATCGCAGGGGTTATGCTTTCTGCGTCTACAAAGGCCTTTTCGCTGGCTGACATTTCCTGTAAATCTGAAAGGTTCGAGTCCTTTGCAAACTTCACCCGGTCAACTTCAGTTAGGCGCCGGCGCACCAGAATAGGCCTTTCCATCTGTTCGATATCCCTGGCCCGCACACCGTATTCACGCGCATGTTTCATAAGGAACGAGCGGTAGTCGTCTGCTCGCCCCTCGGCATACGCCCGAATTATACCCATACTGCGACCGTTACCTGACTCGACTGCATTATCCTCACCGATGATCGGCGCTCCGTGGCTTGATAAGCCGGAGTCAGTTAGTTGGGCAGGCCTTAATGATCGGGAGATATTATTGACCTGCAATTTGCTGGAAAAACGAGTGCGATCACGCGGCTGGAGTTCTTGAGGGTAAGCCTCGTTTATGCGGCCATCTAGATGATTGGATACCAGAAGCATTGAAGCATCGATCACCTCAAACTGAGTCTTAACTTCCTCGCCTTTTGCTGTAACAACATAAGATTTCCGTCCATTCCTTAGAGCATTACGTATTACCTCCACCAGCGCTTTAATGCTGGAGGTATTTTGTATTTTTTCTATAACTGTTTGCATTGTCATATCCGAAAAAGGCCCGTTCACACGGGCCTAGCGCATGAATTAAGCCGCTTCAGGGTGATTCTGGCGCACCCAATTGGAGGCGCCGATTTGTACATCCTCAAAACTCAAGTACTCACCCACAAAAAGGGTTAAATCGTCCAGTACGCGGATGAAATCATCCCTACCTGATTGGTTAAACTTCCCTCCCAAGAAGTCGGCGACAACTTGGGGTTGAGAGTCATGGTCATCATCATTTGCCGAAGTGGCTGGTTTAGGCGCCGGCGCCGGTTTTGTTGCACCGTATCCGAGCTTTACCATTACCTCATCGATAAGGTCATCTACATCAAGCTTTTCTAGCCCCTTAACGCCGGAAGACTTCCGCATTAGTTCATCCAGCTGATCGGCAAGGTCGAGTCGTTCAATTGCAGATAGAGTCATGCAGCAACGCCCTCACGCTGGATAGCCACTAACAAATCCGAAAGATGCTTAGCAACATCGTTTACCAAGGTTTCATGCTCGTCATAAACCCCGGACTCAGCTAACGACGCGATCGCCTGTCGTGTGTTTCCGCGCGCCTCACGAATTTCGTCCATATCATTAGTTTGCAGCGTCAGAATTTCATTTAAGAAATCAACGGCTTTCTTCGTTAACATGTCAGCATCACTAAATTGGTCGGATGGTTCAGGTTGTGGCCCTTCTGGCACCGGATCGGTTGCGACAGCCGGGGGAGCTGGTGGCACTCCATTAACGACGGCTGGTGAGGCTGCGGGAACGTCATTGAATAGGGTTTCTAAAACTCCTGTCGCACTTTTGCGTTGTGAAATACCTATAACGCGCAAATTTCTGATGATAGTTCCGAGGGATAATCCAGCAGGAAGGGCACTAGAGTTGGGGCCATTTTTCGTCAGGTAGTTTCGTAAAAAGTCTTGGCTGGTTGCGTGAGGATCATCGCCTTTCAATTTGGCGATTAGTGGCTTCAGTAACTCAATGCTTGAAAATGCCGCTTTCTCTTCCAGGGTGTATTGCAGGTCGACCAATTCATAGTCGGCTACTTTCTCCGCACTGAGTGGGCTACTGTACACCGCCACACCATAGCGAATGTCATTCCCAGTAATAGTCCGTTCAGTCTTTATCCCGGAAGAAATGAACCCCTCAGAATCATAGGTGTTGACCGCTCCACCTGGGCGCCAATTCGGGCGAGCTTTCAGGCCATAATAATAAAACGCCCCGCTTTGCGTACTGGTGTCATCATCATTATCCGCGACTGCTGCTGCTGCGCTTTGTTGTTCTGTTTCAGCTGTACTGATAGCGTCAAAACCAGCTTTTGTGAGAACTTGTCCATCTTTCACAAAGACATATATACCTTGCAGACCGGAAATGCGGAAATAGGTATATCGATACCCGGCATTTTTAGCAGCCTTGTATTTTTGCTTATAGGCTATGGCCTCTGGCGACGGGCCACTCCCATTGATAGTGACTGAGCCGGAAAGCGAGATCTGATCCCCGTTGCTTTGTGAATACCAAACTGGGTTCGCACCCGATACTGACGCTTTTTTCAACGTAGGGGTTATCGCGCCAGTCTGGATACTCGCCAGGGGAACCGTATGCCCCCCTAGGTTCGCAGTTTCATCATCAACAGTAGCGTGAATAGGCTCCTGGCCCTGCTTTTGAGCCTTTTTTTTCTTCAGCGTCTCAATCGCTGCGTTTAATCGCTCATTTTCTGAAGTCTGTCGGCGAAGGCTGTTGCTGTAGTCTTCAATTTGCGAGTCGATATCTGCCAATTGTGGCGCCATCTCATCGGCTTTAGCCATTTCATCGACTGCGAGATCTTCAAGACGTTCCGCTTCAACCTCAGCCGCTTCAGCGGCCAGCTTCAACTTGCTATGCTTGTCGCGGTTTTTGGTAAATTTGGCACTGTTTTTTTCAATCAGATTCGAGAGCGTTTGAGCAGTTTGATTTAGGGATATATCACGGCCGCCGATCGGCGCCACAACATGTGTAACATCTCGCTTATTAAGCAGGAATTTGAATGCGACAAGCACATCCTGTGCCTTGAGCTTAATGTCAGCCGTTGGGCTATGAAACAAGAGTGAGACACTTTGACCGTCGGTGAGCGGAATTTTTGCGGTCATAACTGGAATGCCCGCCACCTTACGAACATTACCTATTTCAGCCCCACCAGCTGTCGTCACTCCGGTATCATCGGTGCCGGCTTCATCGGTGCCGGCTTTGATTCCCGTACCATTTAGACCTGAATTGAGTATGCGAACAAATGCGCGCATAGTTTGGGATAAGCGGTTTTTTGTGGTGCTAATGGCTTCAAACATCGCTGTACTCTGCGGATCGGAAAGGTAGTCCCCCATATAGGAACACTCGACCTCTTCAACCGTAACACTTTCTAGCATTTGAGCCTCACCAGCTCCTTCAAGCAAAGATGAATACTCAGCATTGGATACCTGGCTTAAGTTATAGTCGCCACGATCGACGATCAGCATCCCATTCACGGGATGATATGGGTTACTCATGCATCCACCTCGCGTTTCAGAGTATCAAATTCAGTTTTCAACCTACGCCCTTCGGCCTGTTCAGCACGCAGTTGGTTTTTCAAAGCCTCGGCCCGATTCCGCTTATCCTGCAAACTGTTGTTGCGCTCGAGAGTGACAGCCTGAGCAGAGGCGATCCTCCCTTTGGCTGCATCAATACGACCATTTTGCTCAGCGAGTCGCTGCGCGTTAGTTTTCAGGCCGCTTTTTTGGCGAGGGGTTTCCGCTCGACCGGCTTTAGCCAGTTTGCGAGCAAGAGATTTTGCGAACGTTTGGGCATTAGAGGTAATGGCGCCAGCTATGATTTTCGCGAGTGTCTCGAGGTCTTTGGCGCCGGTGAATGGAATAGATTTTTTATTCAGTGAAATAGCGGAGATATCACCAGAATCATTGACTTGTACAGACACCTCTTGCTCGTCCAAGGCTTTCAAGCCAAATGTACGTATACGTACCCCGTCTTTTTTTCGAGCAGTACCGGCAGGAATAACCTTAACGATTTCTGCGCCTGCTTTCGTCACAGCTTTTTTTAATGGCTCTAGGCCTTTGTCATTAAGATTGTTGAAGTCCAGGACGGCGTAGGTCTGCCCGTTCTTCGAAAACAGATTAGCGGGCATAAGACGTCACCTTATCTACAGGAATGGCGAATACTTTGGTTACAACAGATTGAACAGGGAATAATCGATATAGTGGATTAATTCGGCTATCGCCGTGGGTCATTCGTACAACCAGCTCCCAATCCCCTTCCTTCAAGTAACGACGATTGAAAAACAGAAACTCTCGAGTTAAGCCCTTTTCCGAGATGAATAATGACCGCGCCTTTCCGGTGATCACCGTCGTAGGGTCTTTCTTATCTCGCAGGCAATATTCAACTCTTGCGCCTTTCACATTCCGGCATGTCGTAAGAAAACTGACTGGGAACCGGATTACTTCATCGCTGTATTCTTCTGATCCGGTATCTTGAACAAGTACTTTTCTTCGCTTAAACAGAAAGCGATCTGCAAGTGCCGCTGCAACAACCAGCGCAAGGCACGTTTCACTGATCATCTAAATCCCCTTTTTAATAAAAATGCTTTGCAGCGCAGCTATAAACTTCTCTTTCGCCACGGTTACGGTTTCTCGCCCGTTATTGCTCGCTACCAGTACAGCCAGGAGTAAAAGTGGTTCCTCCCAGCGAAGGTGCTCAGCTGAGTAATAAGCTGTGGCGCCGGATACAAAGCTGATCACCAGCTCAGTAAACAGGTTGAACCAATCACGCTTAATCCTTTCCTCCCGCACCCCCTGAAGGAAAACAGCTAATCCTCCAAGCGCCGAAAGCAGCACAGCAATAACGAGCGTTTGGGTGCTGGTGGGCACGTATTCCTCCGGCTCTGTAGGTACGTTGAGAGGCTAACAAAAGTGACTTTTGAAACTTGCAGGAGTTTTAGTGCAAAAAAAGCGCCCTGGTGGGCGCTTTCCGTATCATGGCTCTTTAGGCCATGTAACTGTTTTTAACGTAGTATCAAGACGATACAATTGTATCCGATAAATTTCCCAACTCTTGAGCAACGCGGCCTCTTCTTCGGTCGCAATCCCCAATTTTTCAGCATCCTGCAACGGTGCCATCGCCTTTGCGGCCGAAGCCATTAAGGATGCCTTCCTGCGCTCAGCACTGGTGCGCTGTTGCGCCGCAGTCGGTGGCGGGATGTCTACCCAGCACGGCCGCCCCTTCGATGCCCCACGTTGTTTCCCCTCCGGCGGTTGGCCGGTGAACGCCTGAAACACAGCCTCATCAACATCAATGCCGTCATCAGGCCAAGCGCCTACAGCGGCGTAATCTTCCAGCATCGAGAGTGGGTAAAACGCATTCTTTTCAGCACTATAAACATACATATTTTTTATTTCCCAATCGCGAACCACGTCATGCCACTATCCCAGTCGGTGCGCACTTCGTTGCTGTAGCATTGTTTGTTCCAGTTAAAGCCTTGCGTGTTATGGCTGCCGAGCTGCACGCCGTAGTCGTAATACTGATCCCAGGTGCTTCTGTCCGGCCAAGCGGGCGTCATCAGGATCGGCCCGACCCATTGGGTAAACGGGATGTTGAACGACTGCCACAGGTTCGCACTTTCGTTAATCCCCTTCGTGTACGTCCTGCCATACTGTAGGAGAATGCCGGTGTTCTCGTCTCGCCACCATCCTGATCCCTCATGCGTTCGGTTCGCAAAGGAACCCCAGTCAACACGGCCGTTAATATTGTTTTTCAGCCATTCACTGAGGTAGCCACCCCAAGCTGACCCCTGAACGTTTCCGTCCGGGTGCCACGTTGTCCCGCTGGATGTGGTGATCGCAGGCCAGTTACCGCCGATATGAATACCCGACTCAAAGGCGGCGGCACCGGTTCTGACATCCACAGAAAACGGACGCAGGTTGTTGAATGTGCCGTACTGGTCGTTTTCTTTTGTCAGCAGCAGGTAAAGCCTGTTGCCATCATTCCGCCAGAATGAACCGAACCCGCCGCCGATCAGCCGGTAGTTATCGGGATTTGTTGATTGGATCTCAGCACTGGTTTTTACCGGCCCGGTGAGCTGTCCTCCAGACTTCGCCAGATATCGTCCATCTGATTCAGTTTTGTTATACGCATTAACATCACCAGCCAACAAATTGACGTCCGATGATAGAGGTTTGCCATTAACTTTAATCGAGCGAAGCGCGTACTTTTGCGCTGCCTGCGGGTCAGTCAGCGCTCCTACATCGGCAGCAGTTGGCTTGTCGAGTGTTGTATACACCTTCGCCCAAGTTTTAGCCGTCGCCGGATTATCTTCCCTAAGAGAGCGCAAATAAAACTCAGTATTACCGGAGCCAATAGCGAATTGCACGTGTCGATATTTGTTGAGCTTGAATGTGATTAAATTACCGAGATTGCCTTTAGTTAGCGGATAGCCGACCGATTTATCGCCCAGTTGCTCCAACATGAATCCATCTGGACGAGTAAGGTCATTGTCGGCGTTTGATGCCTGCAAGCCTTCGCTCGGGAAAATAACACGCGGCAACGTGAGCGGCCCCGACATTTCGTCGCTAGATTTTTTAACATATCGCCCATCTGATTCTTCTTTCCCCCAAACCCCAATATCTTCTGGGGCCGGGTTATTACCCGAGTGATAGATTGAGTTGGATATAAATCTAATGCTAGCTGTTGGTGCAGTATCTTGAGTAGCAAATGAATATGCCCAGTTGGTCATTTTCACTGATGCTGTAACGCTGAAAACAACATTTTTTACATACGTAGCTACAAGGATATATAACTCATACTTATTGGCCGATACTTCGATCGCCCGAACTTCAGATATGGCTGGCAGACCATAATGATGGCTAGTTACAATGGCGCGAAACGGATCATTTATTTTAGTAATTGAACCATTATTAGTCCTAAGCATTATTCGCTGAGATGCATTATTTCTTTCGGACGCGTTATAACCAGCCCCCCCCATTACGTCAATAGTTAGAGTAGCTCCATACTGAAGCATGTTAGAAGCTGTACCAAGCAGAACCCATGACGGTGCTGCGTTTGTCTCGACTTTTAATTTTGCAATACTGCCAAAGTTATCTACCAAATCCTCTGTTGAAAGCGTTCCGATATCAGAAGGCTTTGGTTTATCGAGTTCGGTATAGATTTTAGTCCACCCCTTCTCATAGCCGAAACCATCTCGAGAAGATCGATATGCAATACCGCCATTACCATAATTAAATCTGAATCCAGCTGAACGCGTGCTACCTGTGCCGCCCAGATGAAAATGCAGAACAGACGTCATACCGGAGGCCTGAGTGCTATAGAACCCGGAAGGTGAGTTCCAAGCAACATCTGTAGCCGTTCCTGCAAGTCCTCTTGAAAAGTATCGTGAGTCAGACTCTGATTTATTGTATGCATCCACATCAGATGCAAGCAGATTGATATCTGATGTGAGGGGTTTCCCATTCACTCGTATAGATCTTAGTGCATACTTCTGCGCTGCCTCAGCGTCTGTTAGCGCACCAACATCTGCGGCCGTCGGTTTTCCGGCAGTTGAGTAATATTGTGACCAACCGCTAAACGACCCGTTATTGTTCGTAGCGGCATAAAGTTTGTTGCCATTACCATGACCAATGAATAAATAATGGATAAAGCGCTGATTTCCTGGCTCTGTGCTAAGTGTTGACTGGTTTGTTGTTACATAGAGTGAACCCCAGGGGACAGGAGTAAATGAGCTATTTTCGACGCTCCAAACACCAGCTGATGTAGGTTTGTCGGCTCCATTTAGTACGCGTTGCACACCCATCCGTGCCGCAAAATTGTTCCTATGATCTGCGGCACCAACGTCTGTGATTGTCGGTTTGAAATTTGTTGTATATGCCTGCGACCACTTGACCCCACCAGCCGGCGAATTAGATTGACCAAAGAAAGAACTACCATCATTTTTGATAGCAAGATATGCCGAAGAGGGGCCACCATCGCAAGGTAGCGAGACAACACCGAAAACCCCTTTTCCTGGCGCATTTTCAGATGTTTCGTTGACTCGATAGAACTGTGCAGTATTGCAATACGCATTGTCAAAATGCCGCGATCCTGCGCCAAGTCCAAATGCGCCAACAGCCATCAACTGACCCGCCGCAACACCAACATTACGCGTCGCAGCATCTCCCAGCTCTAAGCTTCCACGGGCCTTTGCTTTATCAGTTAGATCAGCAAGGTTGCTTGCCTTGGATAAATATCGTCCATCTGATTCAGTTTTGTTATACGCATTAACATCACCAGCCAACAAATTGACGTCCGATGATAGAGGTTTGCCATTAACTTTAATCGAGCGAAGCGCGTACTTTTGCACTGCCTGCGGGTCAGTCAGTGCACCTACATCGGCAGCTGTCGGTTTGAAGGCTTGGGTATATACGCGATCCCATTTCTCAGTGGATGCCCCAGTATCTTTACGCATAGAGCGCAAATAAAACTCAGTGTTACCAGAACCAAAAGCGAGTTGAACATTTCGATATTCGTTCGATTTGAACGTGACCAGAGTTCCCAGGCCACCTGGCACTGGATATCCCGTGTTGATAGTAGAAAGTGATTCAAGAGTGAATCCATTTTCACGATCAATATCTTTGTTAGCGTGAAATACGCCACCGTCAGGAAAAACTAGACGAGTTACACCTAACGGCCCTGTCATATTCCCGCCGGTAATGGGGACAAATGACCTACCTGCTTTAACAGTCAACAATCGACTATCTCGAGCATCATTAATATCATCTGTAGGCTCATAAGAAACCTTCAGAGAATAACGGTTCGCGATACTAATACTTCCGGCCGGCACGCTAGTTGCATTAGCTGCGAGGTTAACTCGACAAATCTCAATCATGCCATCAATGATGCTTTTCTCGTCATTAACGACAAACAAACTGGCTGCCTTAATTTTGGAATCAGCGTTTACCTGATCGGTGGTGATACCCAGTCCGTATTTTGCCTCCAAAACAACGATGTTCAGCTTCCCAGCCGATAAAGCTACAGTTTGCTCAGTAAGAAGCTGTACTGTGATTTGATAGCCATTAACATTAACCGATGCTACACCTGGCTTAGTACCGTTTGGTTTAACGATAACATTTAGACCATTGCCAGGGGCAACTGAGAATCCTTGATACACACCGGCGCCAAAAATCCCATATGCTTTGCGGTTGAAAGCAGATGAGGCGTATGGCTCTAAATATTGAATATCAGCCAAAAGGCCGCTGGAATTTTTCGGGGCAACGATCGTGATGCCGCCAACTGTAGTTATAGCGGCCATTATCCAGCCCTCTGGTCGATAGTTAACACGGCAGTAAAGGCCTTCCCGCGATACAAAGTGTCTTGCTGGCAGCAAAGGACAGCGAACGCTTTGCCATCGCCGTCAATCAGCATCATTGTATTGAAGTTGTATGGTGTATCCGCAGGTAGCAATGAGTCCTGTAGCGTTGCGTTAATTGTGATCAACCCTTCTTTGGCAGTACAGACGAGGTTGCACTCAGCAAATTTGTTTTTCAGATCGCTCAAGGAGTATGTCGACGGGATGTTCGCGATGTTCCAACCTCCCGCCGGGTTGGCGGTTACGAGGGCCGATGTACCAAAGTACCCCTTCGACATTACGAACCTTGTTCCAGCCCCGATCTCTGACTCCGCGCGCCGGTTGTAAAAATAATCCAGCAGTGCAGCTCGAAATAGCTTCCCGCCGGTCTGAACGGCCTTAATTTCTGCCATAGAAGAACGCCTGTGCAGTGGTTGATTAGCAGGCGAGTTTATGTAAAGTGAGTTTTAGAATTGAAAACACCGGCCCAGTGGGGCTGGGCCTCTGCATTTTGTCATGCAGCCTGTTAAATGGTGTCTAGATAAATAATGGAGTTTATTCGTCCTACCTCGGCCGCAGAAATAGGCAGTATAGCGCTATCTACCTCTTCTGGGAATGTGTATCCGATTAGCTCTCCAGAGGTAAACTCGATGTTACAACCTCGGTAACCGAGCGTTTTAATGCTGGCGATCCCGTCCACTACAACAAGGCGTGAATCATCCCCTTGCGTTGGGCGTATCATTGGCGCAGGCACCACATCAAGCACCCAGGCATCGAGTCGCATTTCATCCATATGGACGGGTACAGCCTCCAGTGGCCGAGGAATATTGCTGAGCGTTTGGGCCACAGTAAGATTTGTAGAAACAGACTGTGCTGCGATCACCGTTTGGAGTGATTCGATATACCAGGTGCCGTTTTGGATCTTTGCGCTGGCGCCAGAGAGGGTGAATACTATTTTTCGCTCCACCAGCTCAAACCGCAAATGATATCCCATGCCATCAAACACTATATGCAGCGGTATCAACGGTTCTATGACCATTTTGAACTGACGCATGAATTCGTCTAACACCTTAGATGGATCTGTGTCCGAATACACCTCGTAAACGTCATTCAGTGCCACGCTGATGCGCCCGCGCGAGGTTAGGAAGAAATCACCATACTTATCCTTTGACGTCTCCAGCTCGTCTTTGGTGACGAAATAGGAACCATACGGAAACTTTGCTTGATCCACGGGGGCATAAAGTGGCGCCCAAGTCGCCGCAAGGTTTTTGAACTCACGCCAAAGAGTTGCCTCAATTGGGCGACTTGTTCCCTTGAAATGGATCTCATCCAGACGTTGCGAAAGTAATACTGGCAGTGAAGTAGAATTTTCCCCATCGATATAGAAGAACTTACCCAGTTCTCCCATCTTTTTCCTCAAGTCATCTTTATCCATTGAGTACAGCGATTTTCTATTGGCAGTGCGCTCAATCAATGGCAGAACAATACTGTTCAGCATTGACTGCACCACATCAGCAAACCCCGCCCACAACCCAGATTGTTGCTTAGCGGACGTCATTTGCTCTTTGAACCAATTATCTTTCATTATAACTCTCAGTATTTAAGTTCGAATTTCGATTTTTTCACATCAAGATAAATAAAATCATTTAGAGCTGCCGCTTCGCTCATATTTATAATCTCAAGCTTGAATTTCGACAACAGCCCTGTTGACTGAATAATCGCCCAAACTTCATTATGCGAAACTCGTGCAAACTCCCCTGATTCATCGCGTTCAAAATTACTTGAGTCTCGACCCGCCCTAGCCTCCAGTTCATCGCGGATCTTCTTCTCTGCATCAACAATTACTTCGTTTTTTTTCACAACGCCAGTAACGTTAATTGTAAATGGCCGCTCATTTGTCTTTACGTATACAAAATTCTTGTTGAGTTCATTGGGGATATCCTGAAAGGCGCTTAAAACAACCGATTCCATTTGTTCCTGAGTCAGCCCTTTCTTATGTCCGCAGAAAAATACTGTATTAATATTTTTCAGAGAATGAACGCCTGTTGATTTTTCTTGCTCCTTCTCACCCCAAGCATTGATCCAGCTTATATTTGGAATCTGAGTGCGAAGATAAAATTTATAGTCCGCGCCCCACACTACCTGGCCGTCATAGGCTGTAAAATATTGCGCTCTATTCCGTGTCTCTTCGGTAGTTTCGTAACCTGCTCCGTTTGTAATCGGAGTTTCTGTTTTTACCTCAATTTTACCTGATAAATCAGAAGATCCAGCATATGGCGTTAAAGTCTGTCCTTGCACAAGGGTGATATCACCATCACTTAACCACACATCTAAAATGACCTGTTCGCCACCAGCCGGCATCTTCCCAATCGAACCATCACCAAAACGAATACCTATTTGCTCCGTGGGTCGATAGAATTTTACATAATGAAGAGAGTTCTTATTAGAAAGACGGAATTGAGGATTCTCTTCCCACCGGCGTGCCACTCCATTATCTGTGACAGATACATCGATACTGACACACCTCTTCGTCATAGCTTTCGTTAATGTGAAAGACAAGAACTCTGTTTCGTTTTCGACATCAAATATGAGCTGTTCTCGTTCAAGCTGCTTTGTTGGAACACCATGCCGAGTTTCCCCAGGCTTTAAAACAAGCGGTTCAACCAGCATGTAGCGTTTCTGTTCGTCAGAAATTAGATCCGCATAGATTGGAAGGGATTGTTGTATCTGAGTTTTATTTGTTACTGATGAAGTGCCATAAGATGGCATAATTTGGCGGGCCACATACCCACGATCCTCAGCACCAGCAAGGATTGAAGAGCGCTTTGTTGCTGTACTAATAAACCCTTCGGTTAACGCTTTCTCCGCAGCTGTTTGAGCTGCGTAAATTATCTGGCTGAGCATAATCGCCAGCATTTTCATAAACTGGCTATTTACAAAGCGACTCCACCAGACATTCTGCTGAATAAGGGCTGTGAATTTCTCTAAAATTTCCTGCGAAGTCATATCATTACTCCTTTTTCATCGCCCAGGAAAGATCCTGTTTCGGTATCCCAATAGTCAGGACAAATACATCGATTTCTGCTGGCTCTATCCTGATCCCTGTTAACTTCAAATCAGCTATATCGCTCATCATTTTGATGATGATCTCGTTCTCGATAGCGACCAGCGTATGCACGCTATCTAGAGGCTCGTGCTTATAACGCGGCAACGGATTTCCATACTCAGGTAGACCATAGACACTTCCTTCCGGCGTATGTAACCAGTCCTCAATGCGTGCTTGCATGGCTTCTACATCACCAATTTTGACGTTTACGCCCTCCCCGCTCACTCGTAAAAGGCTATCTATTTCGTTCATATGAATACCTGTACTGGTAGCTAGGACGCTAATTTAAGCGAAGTGAGTTAATGAGCGCGGCAGGAGTGCCGCGCCCACTATCACCCGAAGAGTTTTTCGAGGGCACTATCTGATATTGAGGTTGGGACTTCCCCACGCGGGGCCGGCTGAGGGCTGTGGGCCGTCATATTGATATTTGTCTCTTTCGGTTCCGGCTTCACATTGAGTTGTTTCTCGACCCCTTTCGCAATACGTTCTAACCAGGACAGGCTTTCATCATCGTGGCTACGTGATTCATTATCGCGCTGATAAACTGGCGCCACACCACTAGCCGCCAGATTTGGGATCGGTGGAGGTGGTGAAGTTTGAAACGCAGAAATAACCTGCTGAGTGAGAGTATTTGCTTTTCCCCCAATCGCGTTAGAAACCGTGTCGCTCAGGAAAGATAATGGCGTATCAGCCATCAGGCCGGAAATGAGCGATGAAGCCCCGCTACCAACCGTATCGCCGGCCGTAGCTCCGAACGAAGACAACGGATTATCAATATCTACACCTATCGATTGTAGCGCGCTTCTAGCTGCATCCTCCCCCACGCCTTTAACTGCTCCAATAGCAACGTTACCGATGCCTGAAGCCATGTATTTCGTCTCATCCCACCAGCTATCAGTTTCTGAATTTCCGGGGGGAGACATTTTATTGCGAGATTTTTTCACCTCATTTGCCGGGACGATCTCCATCGACCGCTCTTGAGCACCACTAACCGTAGGAGGTGGAATTAGCTCAATGTCCGCATCAGACAAGCCCGTATAACCCATTCTGCGGCTAGCACGCCCTTGAAGAACTGCGATGGCATCTGGCAAGCCAGACGCACCTTGCAAGGCCGTTGGAACTTTGTCATTTAGAGGTACTGTTAACCCTCTTTCAGGAGCCGGAACAGTCAACCCTTCAACATCAAACATCCCTGTTAGAGCTGCATCACTTTTCCCACCAAGTTCGCCTAAATACGTTGCTGCTGTATCGTAAGCCTCGGATGCAGCTTCGCTGACTCGTGAGCCGATTGTTTGCTTTTCTGGCCGAGAGAATTGAGCATTGTTTGTTATCGCCTCAAGGCCATCGTTTTGTCGCTGTTGGTTAATTATTGATAATGTTTCTGGATTAAATTGACCAACCCATTTTCTCCCGGAGCGCGCACCAATGGCTGTTTTTATAAATTGATCGGAAACCTGCGGGGCACCGCCTTCAATTGTAGCGATTTGCCGCATCACTTTAGTCATTACGTCTGCATTGCTTAGGTCGAGGCGATCGCTTTCCCTCACCCTCAAAGTTTTAGATAATTGAGCTATATAGCCCTCAGTGTCATTCTCGCCTTTTGGGGCGTAATTCGTGATAATACCGCGCACGGTATTCAGCTTCTGATATCCTACAGCTTTAGACGTCCCTTCAGCGTAACTGCTAAGCTGATTAGCCAAGGCTCGAAACCCTTCTTCTGGCGAGTCGAATTTCGCGAAGCGTCGCTCACCTTTGGCATTTGCAGCTTCCAGCTCAGCGCCGGCTTGACCTGCATATTCAAGGTTCCCAAAATTATTATTTCTAAATGACCTGGTATGTGAGTTAACCCCGCCAATATTTAGTTCACTCGACACATTATTAAACGTCGGAACTGAACCAGGAGTTCCACTCTGATCTTCCAATGGCTCTGCCATACCTGGCATGGTAGATTGAAGTGATCGGTCTAGGTCTTTAATTGCCTCAGTCGTTTGCTTTGCTCCAGCTCGAATGGCTTCAACATGACTATCACTACTGGTACCAAAGAATTCTTTTACGCTACTAATACCGCTATCTAAAGACTCTTTGACGCTGCTAACGCCGCTATCAAGCGATTCTGCGATCCCATCGGTGCTAAACGTTAAGCTGTCCGCAACACCATCCATACCCAGCCATCTGGCGCCATCAGCTAAGAACCCTGCCCCTCCTGAAACTAGACCACCCATGTCGATTACGTTGGCTGCTGCATATTCGGTTTTTTGGCGCCCTGGGACTTCTTGCCCCTCAGCCAGTTTAAACGCCCCACGTTGCCCATCGTCATTGCTGAAGCCTTCAACCGCATCAATGCCGGCGCCAATAATCGTCCCGACCACAGGAATAGCCTTCAGCGCCCCCTTTGCAGCAAGTTTCCCTGCGGCTTTCTCGGCGACCTTTTCACCAGCAACTTTTTCAGCTGCATGCTCAGCCGATGCAGTCGATGCTTTTGCAGCGACCTTTTCATTTGCCTTAGCTGAAGCTCTACTTTGCGATACTTTCCTTCGCCGTTTAGACCTCTTGCCGGATTTTTTCTGCTTCCGGCTTTCCACTTCACTATTTGTTGATTTCTGAGGGCTTTCAGTAACTGGCGTGGCTAGTTCACCAGCCTCACCATTCACGCCGAAGACCCCTTTAATGGCTCCGTAAGCGCCGGCCGCTACTGCACCCGCACCCGCCGCTACTTTTGCTATCTTACTGCCTTTACCCTTACCTGCTGGCACTGAAGGTTTGCGCTCTCCATGCACTCCCCCTGTTGTGAGCGCTCCGCGCCCAGTTCGAATTACATCGCCGACGTCACTTGCACCGGCCAATCGCCTGAACAGCTTTACAAGCACTCCGCCACCAAGAGCTAAAGACAAGCCGCCTAAAATACGAGATCCAATGGCCTTTCCAATGGCTTTACCACCCAGGCCAGCAAGAACACTACCCAATAGACCCCGGCCGGCACTGCCCTTTTCGTTTTTGTCTCGAATTTCACCAAGGACTCGTATGATTTCTGCGTCTGACTTCGCAAGTTGTTCCTGTTGCGATTCCATGACCGAAATTACTTTGCCTGTGGTGCTCGTACTATAAGCTTGCTGTGACTTGGTTGGTGTCACACCGGCGAACGTCACGGGTGTTTGACTCGTCGATCCTGGTTGGTCTTTGCGCTTATCTCTCCATTCCTTGAGGCTGACAACCTTATCGTTTAAACCGCTCACAAGTTCGGCGGCTTCTTTCCCTGCGCTAAAAAGAACCCCGCCAGCTGCCATACCAGCAACCTCAGTCGCTTCGCCATCGCCTCGTTTACTAACGATTAATGATGAAAGCCTTTTCAGCAGGCTTTGTTCCTCTGATTTCTTACCATCTCCACCCGTCTTTTCAACAGTGTCTTTCGAGATAAAGCGCCCTGCTTTATCCCTCGCAGCCAATCCTTTAGCAACATCATGTTTTATTGATGATTTTATCGTTTTATCTTCTTCAATAAACGGTAGCTTTTTTGCCGCATTTCCGATTTCAGAATAATGATTTTCGATTTCACCTTTTAATTTTAGAACCCGTCCAGCATGGCTTTGACTGTTACTTTGTTGCAAAAGCGTATTTTTTGATTGCAAATTACTTAAATTTGCATGATTTCCGCCCGAGCCGCGCGTGACCTTCCCGCTTTCGATGGTGAATGGTGATTTTTGACTTTTTTTGTCATTTATTTGAAATCCACCACCTGAAACAATCAGTTCAATACGCCCATTGTTATTGCGAATATCATGCAACTGATTGCGACGAAGAGGCGAAGTGCTTTCGTTGGCAGGGGCTTGACGTCGTGCAATCTGCGTAATAATCGAGGCATTAGAACGTTGCAACTTGATATCGTTAGGTCTTAGGGAGGAGCGACCTACGATAACCCTATGTATATCAGTCAGAACCTTTAGTTCACGAGCGCTGGCATGATCTATCGCATCGATGATTGACAGCATTTCAGATGGTGTGGTGTTAAGTGCCGGCATTATCGTTTACCTGACGAATTTTTTATCATTTGAACCAAGTCATCGCACATCCTGAAGGCTCGCCACTGCGGCAATCTTTCGATATCGCCTATCGACTGCTTTCCATATAGAGCTAAGTCATGAATTAGGGTCACCCAGGAGCTTAACGACATGACCTGGAAGGTAGTCGACACACCGAAATTGAAAGAAGAGGCGAGTGGAAATTGCCTGTCCCTCCTTAGCCAAGGTAGGGCAGTTATGAGGCTTTATGTAGAGCTGCGCCGTTCCTTTGCGGATCGTTATAGGTAGCCCGTGGCGTAACGTTTCCTGCATCTTTTTGACGTTGGCAACTAGTGGCAAGAACTCCGAGTATGTTTCCATGCTACGGATCAGTTCATAACGCATTTCAGCCGCTTCCTGGAAGTCTCCTGGTTGCTCGGCCAGGTGTGCTTGGAGAGTGATCTCCACCAGCCGTAGGTTCGCTAATTCCGTTTCATAATTTGGGGCGTCTTCCGCCGGCAGATTTGAATACATCATTTCAAGATGTTCCATACCCAGACCGTCGATCGGCTTCAGGTGCCATTGATACGGGATGCCCTTAACAGGAATGCTGATCTCGATATGCGGGGGGACTGTTAGCAGCTCCAAATCTTCAGCTAACCCGCACAGATCAAAATCATAGTGATGCAGCTCACCACAATGACTGCATTGATAGCTAACTGTCTGTTCCGCGCCATTCGGTTGAGAATGGGTGTGAATCCACCACAGCGCTGTGCGGCGATCTTGTGCTGTCCACTTAGCGCTATCTTGCATTACACCAAGCTGAACAGAATTCAGGTATCGAGTTGTGGCTTGCTCTTCTTGGTCTGGAGACGTCCCACAGAACGCCAGCGCATCGTTGACAGCAGGTGCACGAAACTGGATTTCGTTCTTAGGATTTGAAGGCTGGTAGAAAATTGGAATGTACATGAATAGCCTTAAAATTTGATAATGCTGGTGGTTTTGCTTAGAGCATCGCCGGCCATACCTGTCGCCACCGAGGACGCCAAACCAGTTAGGCTTGCGTCGGCTGAAGTGTGGCAAACAAAGGTCAGTGGGTAAGACAGAAACTCGCCAACTTGATCATAGGAACGCGTTGTAGCGCCTCTCTCTGTTGGGATTACTGAATACTCGGCGTCTAAGGTCTTATTGCCGTTGAAACCCACCCGGTAGACCCGGATGTTCATTACGTAGAAAGGGGAAAGATTGATAGTGCCGTCACGGTTTATAACCCGTCGTTTTCTGCCATCGAACCATTTTGCAATGCGTCCAGTTTGGTCATCGCGAACAGTTATTGTTACCGTGCCTGGAGTGATATGAGTTGGTTTGTTGAATTGGATACCGCCAATGATTTTTGCATCCGTTTCGATAGTCCCTTCGCTATACGAAACGTCACGAACGAACATGAAGAGGTCTTTCATGCCATCGGCTTCAACAACCCATTGCCAACCTTGGGCATACTGGATGCGCATTGCCATTTCCAATATGCTTTTTGCATAGGCAACTTCGCCAGAGTGACCAGCCTTGCCATTCACCATCCCACCGCCGGCAAAACCACTTGATGAACCGCCACCAAGCGCATAATCCAATGCTTCCTTTACGATATCATTCGTTCCCTGGAGGAAGCGGTTAGTGGCTGAATCCATCGCGTCATTGAACATGCCGTTAACCGCATTTTTAAGACTAGATCTACTTGATAACCCATCAAATATGCCCATGATGCCCCCATTTAAAATAGCGTTGCGCCGGCGATGATTGCCCGGTTTGACGACATTAGGGCTTCCAGATCTGCCTTGCGCTGATTGAGCGTATTTTCATCGGGAAGGGCTGACGTATCCAATTTACCGGCGATTGACACGCGGCGCTGGCGCTCGGTATTAGGAATAGCGATAAGAACTTCCAAATAGTCTTGAATAAGGCCAATGATTGTTGGGGGAACTGTCCAGGCATCTAAAGGACGGTCGCGCAAGTTGACCAGGTAAGAAAGGATAAGGGGGTAGCACTCGCTGCCATTGAGTTCGAGATCAATTGAAGTGCCATAATCGTCGCTATATACGAGCGCTTCACGTTTATCAACAACGTGCACTAGGGCCAAGTAGTCTTCAGGATAAGGCAGGGATACACCTGCCTCTTTTCCGATCTTGACTCTACGCACCAAGCCAGCTCGATCCTGATATGCCGCCAGAGCCTGAATCAGAAGGCTTTCCAGCACTTTTGACTCAACCACCAGCAGAGGTGTAAACCGAGATTTGACACCATCAAGAAGCTCGTTTGGTGTCATCGAATTACTCCACCCAGTTGTAGATAATACGAAGGCTTGGGCGAACAGCAACAGTGACGTCTTCGGATGATAGATCCACAGCTTCAGAGTAGACTTTGCAATGAAGCAATGACCGGGTCAGGCCTTTATGATCACCGCCGTTCGACTCGGCCGCTGCACTAATTGTGATATCAACGTATTTTTTGCCAAACACCATATCTTTCACTGCTGCAAGAACGTCGCCTGTAATGGTTTCAACGCACTGAACCTGGATCTCACCACTATTTCTCAGTGCTCCGTGTTGGTTGAACTTCATACCACCCGGCGCCACATCTTCCATGTCTTCACGGGTCATTTCTGGCAGCTGCGCCGTTCGGATCAAGATAGAGAGGTTTTCATGCCCCTTAATCACCATCCAGTATTCCGAGCCGATCAGCTTTTCGCCGGCCGCCAGGTTCTGGTTAAAGCGCTTTTTTAAGAAGCCAACATCCGCTTTGGTGTTACCAAATCCACTCATAATTACCTCAAATGTACATAAGCGGTATTTCAGACTCGTTGTAAGCCGTCATACCTGAGATGTGCAGGTTCACTGTGTTGTGGGCGTACATACCTGTTATCGTGCGCGGGGCGTCCAACTCGTATTGAACTGACTGAATCACGGCATGCATAATTTTTTGCCGTCGCCCAATATCCAGGACAACAGGCTTCGGCCGGCGGCCACCTGGCAGGAAGTTTTTCAAGTCAGGCGACGCCATTTGCTGCAACGCCATAATCGCGGAGTTGACCTCGATCTGCGCATCCACTTTCGCCATGAAATGCAGCGATAAATTAAACTCCGGTGGCTTCTGGCCTTCCCACACCAGCATGCTGTTAATTTTCGCTTTTGACGTCGTGGTCGATGCCGCTTGAGTCGCATTCGAGAGGGTGCTCACGCCGGCCATAGAGCCAACTGAGTTGTTTTCAAACGGCGACGACCAAAGGCTTTCTAGCATCGCAACGCTGCCTTCCCCGATGTATCCAACGACCATGTTTGTGCCCGATGTGATGTAGGCCTTCAGGAATGGACTCACACCGTCAGGCATTATTGCGCCACAAATCACAGAACCCCCTTTAAAGCCCACCCCAAGGGTGGGCCTGATACCTTACAGACCGCGTTTTTTCCGCACTTTCAGCGATTTCCGGCGAGAGATATTTGCCGCTGCCGTGTGAGATTTGCGTTGCGCCTTTTTGATGGAAGCACGCTGCAATGCAGTAATGCGCTTCGGGCGAGGGCGCTTACGAATCAGTTTCACCTCTCCATTGCGGACAACTTTTTTGTTCGCCTCCAACATTGCGTCATCATCGCTATCCCCAGAGACGCCATAGATTGCGATAGCTTCATCGTCGTCTTCATTTGCCGCTGAAATTGCATCCGCAACGGCAATTGCCGCTTCGTCATCTTCTTCATCGATCATTTGAGTGACAGAATCTTGATCGGCACCCAACGAAACCGCAGCTTCAGCCAGGATTGACAGGACGCGGTTGTACTCATCCGTTTGGGCATCAGTGATTTCATCGTCATCTTCGTCGTCGCTAATGCCGGCCATAACCATCGCGATACCGTCAATGTCTTCACTGGTCGGGTTAGATGAACGCGCCCAATCCAGCAAGAATGAAGCCGCTACAGAACGCTCATCCTGACGCGACCGTTTTGATACAGCCTCGAAAATGGCATCTGAGAGCGCCTTCTTGCCTTTTTCGGTGCCAGGCTGAGCCTTGCCCTTATTCGACTCCAGCAGAGCGTCAGGAGCCGCTACGGACGCTGTAAGGCCAAATGCAGCCTCTAGCAATGGGTTAACTTTGTTTTGTTTGAAAATATCCACTTTTAGCTCCATTAACGCAGTAAAACAGGCACGCCGATAATTCGGCGGGAAACACCCGTCACACACACTTCCCAACGCACTTCCCAGCTATCGAAACCGGTATTAGTTACAGTCACGATATAAGGCGCGTCACCCTGGCTGGCATCGCGCGGCTTAACCAATGCATCTGCCGCCACATAACGATCGAGTAATCGAGGAATACCCTTTTCCAGGCCTTCACGAGTTAAGCCATCAGGTTCATGTTTAAGTGCCGAGGCGAGGGAGTAGTAGTTGCGAGCGATAGAGTTCATAACGGAAATAACGTGTTGATACTTCTTGTAGTTATTTTCCATACAGGTGGTCAGCGCATCATCAATGACGATCGCACCATTCGAACTGGTCACAACGTTGAGGTGTGCTGTTGCAAAGACTTCTCGGTCAATGGTTGCGGCAGCAGGTAACGGCTGGATGTTTTGACGATTGACGACGCCACGTGAGCTTCCTGCTGGAGAGTAATGCCAGCCGCCAACATCAGGCACTAGAGCAACCCCCTTGGCCTTCGCCGTGAATGCATCACCAGACAAACCGAAGACAACATTCGATTGGCCTAAGGGGTCACGACAGGAGAACGGGAAGTAGTACGCTGTGACGTTTTCATTGCCAGCCAGGCCAAGTCCAGCTAGTTGCTCCAGCGCCTTATCAGCCGCCAAGCGAGGGTCAACATCAGCGAACATATCAACACGAACCGCCTTTGCTAATTCGGCAAGTTTTGCGATAGCTGTTGCATCGTAAGTGCCTAAAGTCAGGATCGCGGTATACTCCACCAGCGAGCCGTCCAGAACAGCAATTGAGCTAGCGTAATCTTTTGCCGCCAGCTTCTTGTAATCACCATCCGAACCACCAACAAACGCTTGGTTAGTGATGCCAGCAAAAGACGCGGGCAACACCACGGTATCCGAGATCAGAGCACGTAAGCGTGAGCCGTTACGTTCGAGCACATCTGGAATGAACGCAGAAAGCCCCATGTCGTCGACAACATCGGAATTCAGCGAAACCTCGTAATTCTCTAGCGTGCTCTCAGCACCTAACGAATCAGTAGCGACCAGCTTCAGCTTGAAAATCCCAGGTTTGTCTTTGGCCGGTTCGAAGCTCAGTTTGCGATTTGTAGATTTATCGCCGTCTTCCACATAGAACGTAATTGCGGTCTTGGCCGGCAAAGTGATATCAGCGCCAAACGCTGTTGTGCTGGTGGTTGCCTTCACTGTTGAAACAGCAGGTGTGCCCGCTGTCTCAATGGTGAGGTTGATAGCAGGAATCAGCATGCCAGGCAGTGGAATTCGCACGACATATCCGTCGCCACCAGATAAAGCTTGGTTTACGTGGCGTAGAGGCTCAAAGAATGCACCTTCTTGCGGTCTTGGCGCCTCACCTAGGATAGACGTGACGTTATTTTTGGTAATTTTAAGTACGGTGTTCGGCTTACCTTTTCGCGAAATAACCAATCCCGCAAAAACTGATGCTCCGCCTGAAGTAGAGCCGATTGTAGCTGATGCATCGATCGGTGCAGCCGCCACACCGGCTGCCGTACCTAAAGCAAAAGGAATCTTGTTCATTTTTTTTCCTAGTAGCGCCCCAGCTGGGGCGCTTGATCAAAGGATTAGCCGGCAGCCTTCACAGTGACCTTGGCAACGGCGGTTTTTGAACCGTCTTCACTGGTCATCGTGATATTGGCGACGCCCACAGCTTTTGTTTCGCCGTCACCGCTCTGATCGATGACCGCTAAGGACTCATCGCTAGAAGTCAGCGTAAATGCTTTGTTAGAAGCGTTTTCTGGCAGAACAGCGGGGGTCAGTTTGAATTTCTCACCAACGGTGACAGTCAGCGTTTTTGGCGTTAAGGAAACGGACTCTACGCCTACTGATGCTTCAGGTTTACCGCCGGCTTCCGGCTTTTTTTCGATGAACTTCCCAGTGCCAGGATCGATGGCGCCGACTTTTTCGTTAACGAGCGTGAGACGGGAGAAATAGTCTTCGCCATTGCGTGGGTGGATCTCATTAATGGCAGAACCCCACAGTGTTTGGCGATTAACCAGCGCCGTGCTCGTTGGATGGACAAATGGAATTGCTGGTACTGCATCGCCCGCGACCATGCCGGCCTCACCCAGGTTTTCACCACGTGAGTAGAAAAGAATGTCGCTCGATGAGAACGGATAGCCTTCTTTGTCGAACTGTTCACACACTGGGTTCGGCACTTCATAGATACGGATCGAACCGAACAGCAAGCCGATGAAGTGCACATAGGATGTTTGCACATAGTTCGGCGCCAGTTGGAACATGCTTTCCGGCAGTGACTTGATATAGCCGGCTGCATCACCACCAGCAAAGCCACCACGGATGCCGTATTTTTTAGTACGGTCACGCATCTCCGTGGAAATTCGATTCACAACCCCACGGAAGAGGGCACACCACGGTTCCCATTGCTGGCCTTCAGGCAGCGCTGTGTCGAATTTGTATTCGTGCACAGTATGGAACGCGAGCTTACGCAGACGTTTCATATCCTGCTCATGAGAACACCATTGGGTCAGGCTGGTGAACTGCATCGATGCCAGGTTTAGGCCAAACTCACGTTGCAGATCCATCATGGACTGCACGGTATGCTCGGCCGCCAGGATGTATTGCGATGGCTTCATAGTCCATTTACGCATCGCCTGGTTAATTACCGGGATCAGGTCAGGAGCATTCTCAACGTCCAGCTCGGCCTGCATTGCAATGTGAGTGCCCGCTGGTGGAGCTTCGTCAAACTTCAGCTTCACGATGCCCTTTGTATAGTCGACTGTTCCAGTCACCTGGAAGCTATTGCCTTTGGCGTCTTTTTCGTTGAAGTTGATGTTGCTATCACCATCATCGTAGTGTTTACCGAGCCGGCGGTTCACGATGATACGAACACGAGAACGACGAATTGGCATATTTCGGCCTTCGTAGTCGTAAATCGAGATGGTGAACTCTTTGGCAGTGCCGTCGACGCCACCCTTCAGCATGAAGATACGGCCCATCTGCGAGAATACGCCGGCGCTGAGGTGATCCATTTGCTCACCGCGCTCAAACGACCCCATCTTCACGCCTGCAACGTTGTAGACCTCATAGAAGTCAGACTCATCGCGAGTAGCCGGCATGAAAGTGCACATATCGCTGGTTGCGGCGCCCAGGGCGGACGGCAAGATCATTGCCATGAAAATAGCTTGGCGCATTACACCTTCTGATGTACTCATGTCACTGGAAACTGATTCCAGCATTGCCGCGCCTTCACCGCTACGTTTAGCGGTTGGGGAAGATTCCAGGATCAGGTTTTCACATGCATGTTGAGCATTTGCCAGCAGATCGGCTGGTGGATTACAGCCATTAATGCGGCGGTAATCAGCCACACTGGCCGCCCAAGCTGTAGAAATCTGGCGGACGGCCTTCGGGTCTACGCCTTCAAACATTGGATCTTTGGCTGCTGCCTGAGAAATGGCTTCCGCTTGCTCTTCAACGCTCATAGAGGCGTTGATAGGGGCATTGCTGGTAAACGCCAGCACTCGGCCAGCGCGACAATTTACGTCTCTCTGACGTTCATGAAATGCTTTGGTATCAGACACTTTTTCGTCCTATCTATTTGCACAGACAGGGGTTTGCTTCTCGACATTCGAGATATTAACGAAAGTGAGTTATTGGGGATCACGATAAAACAGTAGGGTTGTTAATGGAGGTTTGTTAGACTAATTCTATTAAACTAATACAGGATTAGTAATGCGTTATACTGTTTATGTGGAATATCGAAACGGCGCGACCAACACGCCAGCGCACTCTGGGGTCAAAGAAGTTGCGTATCGAAACTTTGTTGAATTAGTTGCTGATAAAGATCTACAGCTCACAGCAGAAGCTTGCATTATCAAGTGCTCAACAAGTGAGATACTTCGCTTTGACCTGCGCACCCCTCAACCTCTCCCTGAATTTAAAGAGATCCAATGGCCTCGTCGAGGTGCTCAGCGCCAGGTGAAGAATGGAAAAACAGTCTCAGCTTTTTTAGCGTCAAATGAAGAGGACTTCTTAAAGTCGTTAGGGGGAGGGAGTCTCACGCACGGTATTCGTAAGGCAGTAACAATGCTTAGCATTCTTGAGCAGGAGAAGTTGAGGGATCTCAAGGAAAAAGCCACCAGCGTATCAGCGTAAGCCTAGTGTTTTCTTCGATGCCCCTCTATGGGGCTTTTCGTGCCTTGTCGTGTTCAGAACGCTTGTGGAAAAGTTCTAACACCTCCTCAGCAAACTGATCGTCTACGATGTAGAAGTAGCACTCTGGTACATTCAGAACTTTTCCGAATAGGCACATCGTTTCGAATACTGGTCGATATGCACCCGTTTCATACGATGAGATACGCCCACGAGCGGTGCTTTCGTCAATGCCTGCTAAGACGCCAAGTTGCTCTTGCGTAAGACCTGCGCGGATGCGAGCAGATTTCAGCCGTTTTGTGATCATATTTTTGCCGTCATATTAATTGACGACATGTGTAACATTGCATAACATCAACGTTGTTCAGAATCACAGAACATCATAAAGACCACAAAGCAACACCAGGGAAAGGCCGATCACTTGATCGGCCATTTTTTTTTAATGGATTTTTAATTTTTGCGCTCGGTAAAGTTAAACCTTGACCGTTGTGTGTTTAGAAACGGGGAAAAAACCATGTTTTTACACTGTCAAAAAAGGGTTAATCTTTTGAATAATAACCAATTACTAAGCTTAGATATAGCAGGGCGTAAATCAAAACACTCTATCACTCAATCGGGCGCCTTGAAGCGTGAATATGGCATATCGAAGCAGCTTAGTGATCATGATGTTCTATCGGTAATTCATAGGCATTTCATTAACCCCAGATCAGGGGATAGCGTGTTGACACTCTCAGTTCTGCTTACTACTGAGCACCCAAGTATAAGACGCGCTGATTTTAGGAAAACTGTAGAGGTGATCACGAGGGTGGTTAATCAACTGAATTTGCAGGCAGCAAATTAATTGGACGAAAAACCCGCAAGTAGTGGTAACCGGTCATCTTAATGCGTGACATAGAAGTGAAAGTTATCCACATATCAACTGGCTAGATCCAATAATTTAACCTTTAGATCCATAAATGACCTAAAAGATCCCGGAACCCTTTAGACCAGGTATGACGCGGCCTGCGGGCCTGTTTGTGTGTTTATAAACTGGAATAATGTGTTTATAAACTGGATATCTGTGTTTGTAAATGGGATAAATGTGTTTGCAAACTGGATTAAGTGTGTTTATAAACTGGGAAAAGGATCTTTTTTTCCACATTACTCAGACCATCACAAGAAACTATTTATGACTATGAAAAACAACGTGTTAAGTCTTATTGATGTGCTGGCCTCGAAGGGTGAAAAAAAACTTACCCCCAATTCTAATAGTACCGTTCAACCTGTTGCGCTGATGCGTCTTGGTCTTTTTGTACCAAGCTTGAAGCGCAAGGGGAAGAACGTTGAGAGTGTCACCATAGATGCGTCTGAGGAGCTATCCAAGCTCGAAATAGCCCAAGCCGAGGGCTATTCGAACATTACGATAAGTGGCCCTAGGCTGTCTATGGAGACAGATTTCAAGGTTTGGGTGGCTGTAATTTTATCGTTCTCAAAGTATGGCCGAGACTCCAATACGATCGAACTGCCTTTTTCCGAGTTTGCGAGCTTTGCTGGCTATCCTGACAAGGAAAAAACACGTGTTTTGCGTGAACGCATCTCTGGCTCCCTCACTCGAATTCGTAGCACTACGTTGAGTTTGTCCTCAAAGAACAAGGACAAACATAGCGTTACTGGCTTGCTCCAGAAGGGTAATTGGGATGTAAAAGCAGATGTAATTAAGCTGACTGCTGACGAGTCACTCTGGGAGTTGTATCAGGTTGATAACCAAGTGCTGCTCCAGATGTTCGTACTCCGCAAGCTGGCGAACAAAGGGACTGCGCAAGCGCTTTACACTTTCATTGAAAGCCTTCCGCGTAAGCCCATACCGTTGTCCTTCGAGCGTATTAAGCAACGCCTGGTGCTTACATCCCCGCAGAACCAACAAAACCGAATCATCAAGAAAGCCGTCGAGGAACTGATCGAAACAGGATACCTCGATGCGACCATTCAAAAGCGCGATAAAGACTGGCACGTATTGATCCACGGGCGGAATCCTAAATGCCACCTACCGGCCGGCGCCAGCCTCATCGAGGGATTGGACGACGATTAGATTTGTGTTTATAAACTGGATTCCCGCTTGTGGGAGTGTGTTTATAAACTGGATGCTGCGACATCCATCGCGTTATATCGCCTGATCTGGCTCTTCAGCTCGTGATTTTTCCCGTTTGTAAACACACCGGGTGCATTTCTTGGCCGTGATTCGTTGGTTCCATCCAGTTTATAAACACTCCTGGCGTACTGGCGCTATAGTCTGCCAGTTTATATACACACAGTGCTTGCCCTGCTGATCCTCATCCAGTTTATAAACACTTCCCAGCCCCACCTTATTCATACATGGTATGATTTGACGTTCAACAACCACCATAAGTCAATCACATGCGATTATCAGCAATTCAAAAAGATACCTTGTTTATCCTGCATGCGTTCCGTTTAAAAGGGCGTTCAGCAGGCATACGTCAAACTGCATTGTTCAACATTGTTAGAGCCAATCGCTCCGTTGAACTTTTCCCTAACAACTACAGCCTGTCCTGCCGAACGCTGGCAAAGAATGGCCTGATCCTCCTTGAGAGGGATGAGAGTTTAAGGTTGTATCTCACGTTGACGGAGAGTGGCGCCAAGACCGCAGAGAGTATCTATGAGGAGAGGGCGGTATACGGATAATAGCCGTATGAATTGACAATTACATAGACCGTAGGTAATCTTACATCGTAGTACGGCTATCATCCGTACTAGGTTTGATGATGAATCTTAATTTAGAAGATACATATACTGAAAAAAACGTAATCAGGAGTTAATAATGGCAAATCATAATTTTAGTAATTTCAATAATTTAAGACGAAGGCCTTTTACTGGAAAAAGGTAACGTCGCCTGTCAGAAGGAGAGTTTAGAGGAATATAGAGAGGTTCAATATGGCAACCACAACTGTCTCGCAGATGCCTGTGGATGTAGCTAAAGGTTTAAAGAACGCAAGAGTCGAGTTGAAGACTTCTGTGAGTTTAAAAGATGTACTTCGTGAAGCGGCGGCTGTCGCTGGTTTGGATTTGACGTCGTTCATACTGAATGCCGCCCTGGAAAGAGCTGAAAGCGTGTTGGATAACCAACGGCGCCGTGAGCTATCTGAAGGGGCTTGGCATCAGTTGAATCAACTTATGTCTGAACCTGCCGCACCAACGCTTGCCCTGAAAGCCTTGATGAGGAGGAAGAAACACAATGGGGAACCAGACCACAAATGATGTAAGTAACGCGGACGTATTGGCCTGTACGTATCAGGCGGATATCACATACCCCGGTCAGAAGAAGTTTGATTGTGGGAAAGATGCAGTGAATACCTTTGTTCGCGGTTCACTCAAAAAAAACGTTGCCGATGGGAATTGTGCTGCAAAGTCGCTGATCGATAAGAACACTGGTGAGTTGATCGGGATATGCAGTTTTACAGCGTTTAGCCTGGAAAAAACGGCATTGAGCGGGGTAGTTACCGGCTCTCTTCCTCGTGAGGTTGGTGTTGTTCGACTAGTAATGCTTGGTGTAGCCACTAAGTATCAAAAGCAAGGCTACGGTTTGGATCTGCTGTGTGAGTTCTTTGAGCAGATTAAAATCATCCACAAGGCATTGCCTGTAAAAGGCGTCTATCTAGACGCTGACCCAGAAGCGATTGGTTTTTACGCTCGTTATGGGTTCGTCCAGCTGAACTTGCCGCCGAACAGTTTGGGTGCTGTGCCGATGTTCTTGGGCATTCAGCATATACTGGCGGCTTGATTCGCTAAAATTAGAAGCCCCGTCAATCTATGACGGGGCTTTGCTCAGCATTATTCACTTCATTGGTTGCTTGTTTTCAACAGCGGCAGCCTTGTGTGACCGTGTCACGTGTGCCTGTTTACTCTTCCAGCTGTAACACCCCATGCTCTTCTGATTCCGAATATGCGATCAGACCGTTGTATTCAGGAATCTGCTCACCATTCTCCGCTTCCCACGCCGGAATTGTGCTGGTTGTAATTGTGTAGGCCGGCTGGCCGTCTTCGGCAGCGAATCGGGCCAGTTCTTTAATTTGTTCTTGTGTCAGTACAACGCTCATTTTTTTCTCTCTTCATCAAGCTGGCGGATAGCCAGGAGTTGGTTGTTAGCTTTGTCGATCGCCGCAAGAAGCGGATCAATCCACAAAACTGCTTGGCAATATGTCAGTTCGCCGGCGGCAGAGGTACGAGCACTGGCTGTGTCAGTAATGGCGGGATTGGCTGGCATTGCGCTGGAACGTAAACTGTTCGTGTAGTCGAACAACCCACGAGCAATAGAGTCAGGCACGCGCAAATTACATGTTGGTAGGTCTTTAAGGATCGTTCTGTATTCAATCTCTTTCTCCCGAGAGGTCGAGTCGGCATTGATGCCATATCGATTAGCTGCATAGCTGATCTCGTTTGCTCGTTGGAATTGAAAAGCCTGCGTCGCGATGACGACCGATTGCTGATCAACAGTTCTTGTCTGTTCTTCCAGCCGTGTTTGGAGGAGCCGCAGATCTTTCCGATATCCCCAGTTACTGACGGCCAGCCATGCGATGAAGCCAAAAATAGCGATCACCCTTACTGCTTTACCGGTCGGCACTGCGATGGCGTTCATCGATCCCCCCAAAGAGCGCGTTAGTAACGCTGGCGGGAGTGATCGCTTCAATGGCCCCTTGCATAGGTGAACTCGTGCCCATTGAGTCCAACGCTGCAATGCCTACAGCGTTTTTGAATGCCTTGGCCGCCAGGGCGACAGAAGCCACGCCATCGGACGTTAATTGACTAACGGCGCTAAAAGCCTCCGTAAGCCCGCTGGTGGCCTTTAGCATTTCATCGCATACAGCCACCAGCCTCTTAACTAGTTCATTGCTTAGCGTTGGCGCTGGTGGGCCTGAAGGTGGCTCGCCCCCACCAGCAGGCGGTGCAATGTTCAGGATCTTGTTAATTTCATGCATTACAGCGATCACTTGCTGTGGGTTAACTTTCGCCACTGCGTCAGCCATTGACCTTACCGTTACCGTGTCGGCCAATGCTTGCACTAAGGCTGGCGCCGTACCGACCTGTTTGCCTTCGCCTTTGAGATGACAATCCCACCCAATGCTCACGGTAAGCAGCGACGACGGTGACTGGTAGGTTGTGAATGCGGCGGTAAATTCCCGGCCCGTTGATTCGGCAGACTCTAGTGAAGTAGCTACCTCGTTAATTTGGTTGATCGGTACTGAAATACTTGTGGGGTATGCGATGCCAGGAAGTAGCGAAGCTAAAAGCGAGGTGTGTTTAGCCTTCGCCTGTTCGCTGGCTGCTAACGCTTGGGTTACTGAAGTGGCCGGCGTGAAGCCAGTCTTATTTAGTTCTCGGAACGCATTGACTTGGCGAGGATTATCTAACATCACGCAACCTCCACCAGCGGGTCACCGGATGCGACGATAGAACCGCAGGAAACAGGGTCATCTTTGCAGACGATCCCTTTGCCGTTGACGGTTATCCAGGGCCGAGTTGATATCGCCGTACCGCTGTGCACGCTGTTCCCGTCGGAGTGTTCGCTAAAGGCACTACCGTTAACCATGACTGCAACGCCATTGATTGTGACGAGTGGATCTCCCTCTACGCATGGGCGAGGCGGAAAACCTTCATGCCCAGAGCAAATAGCCCCTTTGATAGAGATGCTTGCCATTAGGCGAAGATTCCTTTTAGCCGAGCCTGAAAATCCTCTTCACTTTCTTCCGGCTTACGTAGCGAATTGACGTTGAAATGTGGCTTTACTAACGGGGATTCTAACGTCGAGTGATGAATTACTTGGTATTGTCCGCTGGTGGATAGTTCATAGCACTGGGGCTTTTCCCCATCCATTACCAACGGCTCATCGCATACGAGAATGGTTTCAGGGGTGCACGCTGAGGCTGACAGTTGCCAATTCTGATTTGGCGCGAATAGCTCCAATCCCTCGATGATGATATCGATCGGTAATTCCGCTCTAAGTGCCGCAAATTCAGGCGTGAAGGCGCTGTGCTCAACGAATTCAACAAACGTGCGTGCTTCATGGCGTTGATAAATGCGGTTACCAGTGATGACCAATGGCTGGTCACGGGGGAGCGTTTGGTTAACCGCTGATATTACGAAAGGGGCGTACTTCGCTGCATTTTGACTAACGACGAGTGTTGGACGACGCTTGTCGATCAGGTTTGCCACTGCAATGTTAGTTACGTTGTTCGTTAAGCCACACACTGGCCCGGACAAAAGCATTAATCGCTTATCTTTGCCCTGAGCAAAGAAGGCCTCAAGCGTTTCTTGTTGCTGAACGGTAAGTTTCACCATGAGATGCGGATTTGAAAAAATACCGGTACTGATAGCCATCGTTGCTTCCTCTTAGCTAAAGCGTGAAATGCGCTTGTTTAGGATCGCCAGGTAATCGCTCATGACCTCTGCTTGCAAATTCAGCAGCGTCTTGTCGTATTGCGCCAGAGACTTAAATGCTGGCCCTGTGATGAAACCCTTCAGGTTTTGCAGCTTTTCAGCAAGCTGGTTACGTTCGTCGGTAACACGTAGCTGGTATGGCTCTTGAGGTGGTATTGGGGTCACGTAGGCCTCTGCTAGTGGATGAATGGAGTGCTAACCGTACCTGAACTGAGTTTTCAATCTTTAGTGGAAGATTGGGTGATGTTTGGGCTAATGAATGGGCGGGCCTTTATGCTAGGTAAATTAGGCACGTACAATGGTATCGCCGGCGGCATATGGCCGCCTTAATTGATGGGAAAAGGGAATTGGTTTGAAACTAAAACGGTTGCTGGTATCGGCATCGATCGCTTTGTTTACGCTTCCGGCTTTTGCTCACGAAAAAGCAATGTCGTACAAATGCGATCAGCTAAATATTCTGGTTTTCAAGCAGGTTGACGCAGAAGGCCGCAGGGTTGTAACTCTGAACGGGACAAGACAGGATAACGTTAAAACGTCGTTATCCACCCGTTCAGGAAAGAAGGTAAGCACTGTTTCGTTTACACAGCGCGCGGCGGCTGGTGGGTCTTATGGATTGTATAATCTGTATATCATTAGGGCTGAAGGTATTTACTTAACAGATGATTGGCTGGACGCTGATGATCGACCGAAGCGGAAAGCCAAGGTCTACCAGTGCGATTATAAGGGGGAGGTTGATACAGGGATGCCGGGCGGTCTTACAGCCGGATAAGAACGCCGGAATGCCGACAAAATTGGTGCCCGTGCGGGGGGCTTATCGCACCTTAAATTTGGGCAAATCTGACCAGCGCGTTGTGTAGGCTGGCGATAACCATTGCCTCTTCATTTGGAAGCCTGTATTGATGCCTTGGCCTGCTAGAAATAACGTGCCTCGAGCATCTTTGTTCAGCCTATCCATAACGGCCATCAATTTTTCGCTGTTTGGCCGTGGGGGTGCCTCGTCAAATAACGCGAGTTGTGCCTCCCGGCCGCTAAAATCCGCCAGCATGATACCCGCTTTGGCGTAACGTATCCCAGGGCGCCAGATTCGGAGTAAAGCGCGCTGAGCAGCCTCTACGATATCGCGAGTATCTTGCGTTGGTGTTATGCGCGTTTCGCAAAATTGATTACTGTACTGTGCATCATGCGAGAACGGGCTGGTGCGAATAAACACAGAGATTGCCTTGCAATACTGCTTCTCCTGCCTCAGCTTGCTGGCCGCTATTGAAGCGTGACCGCAGATAGCCTGCTGCATATCCACCAGCTCGGTCACCCGCCGGCTGAAAGATCTGGAGCTGATGATTTGTTGTTTGGTCGGGGGATGTTCCTCTAGCGATAAGCATGGTTCGCCACGCAACTCCCGAACGGTTCGCTCTAACACAACGCCAAAGTTTTTCCGAATGAACTTTGTATCGGCGAGGGCCAGATCAAGCGCCGTTTTGTAGCCCATCACGGTTAATTTTTTTGTTAGTTGTCGGCCGACGCCCCACACCTCACTAACTGGCAGCAAAGACAATAATTTATAACGGCGCGCGGCATCATCCAAAACAACCACGCCGCCGGTTTTACTCCATGTTTTTGCAGCGTAATTTGCGATTTTAGCTAGCGTTTTTGAGGGGCCAAACCCCACACCTATCGTTAGTCCTGTAGCCCTATACACGGTGTCGCGCAGCTGGTGGCCGAACTCATCATAACTCATGGCCTTACCCATCCCTGCGCACTCAATGAATAGCTCATCAATACTGTATTGCTCCACGCGCGCGGAGAGGGATTCTACTGTTGCGACAAAACGCGCGGACATGTCCGCGTAAAGCGAATAATTTGAAGAAAACACAACAACTTCATGTTGTTTTATGAGGTGCTGAACTTTAAAAATCGGCTCCCCCATCTTCAAGCCTGCCTGTTTCGCGAGACGGTTTCTGGCGACGATATTTCCATCATTATTTGAGGTCACCACAACCGCTCGATTGTCGAGGTCAGGTCTGAAGATCTGCTCACATGAAGCGTACATAGAGTTTACGTCAGCGAGAGCGAACATCATCTCACTGCCTGGTGCAGCCAAAATGTGACAACCCCCCACACCTCGAAGGTGTCAGGATCTGGATAAATTGGGCTGTACGCAGCATTCATTGGCATAAGGCAAAGGCGAGGGCGCGTATGGAGCATCTTCACTGTAAATTCACTGTCGACTTTGGCAATGATGATAGAACCATGCTTTGCGCGCAGATCTCGATCAACGATTAGCAAATCGCCATCATGTATACCAGCTTCGATCATCGAGTCACCTTCAGCCCAGCCAAAGAACGTTGAGTGTTTTTTGGCGATGCAATACTCGTTGAGATCCAGGGTCGCGTCTTCGTACCCTTGCGCTGGCGATGGGAAGCCAGCAGGTATGCGTTCAGCGAAAAGCGGCGTTTGTAATTGTGGTGCGCTGGTGTCTGGGCGCAGGAGATAGCGGGGCGGGTCTATTAGTTTCATGATTGCTTCCGTGGTGCTGTATGCATATACAGTATATATTGCCGAAAGCAGATTATACAAATGCTGCGGATAGAGACAAAAAAGGCCTTCAGTAATGAAGGCCTTAGCTGATGCTTAGCGGAGTTGAGAAGGCTTGCAGCTGTAGATCTTTGCCAGTTTGCCTAGAGTTGCGGCCTGTGGGCGTTTAGAGCCTTCCAGCTGTGAGACTGAAGCCTGGGAAACGCCCAGTTTCGCCGCAACATCGGCTTGGGATAAGTTGCGATAGATGCGCCATGCGGCCAGCAGGCTCACGTTTTCTTTCACCTTGATGCTGACGACAGCATGAGGGATAACTACGGAATCGTCATCTGCATCTGTTGAAGGAGAGTATGGGACGTCTTCATACGCATCATCATCACTGTCGGCCGCAGCAAGCAGGCGATTGTAGTCGTCGATCGGTACAACGGCGTAAGCAACGTTATTGTTACCATCTTTGATAAATTGAACGGACATAACGCAAATTCCTCGACAAGTAGGTTATTCCATAGATATAAATTAATAAATCATACTTCATACTTGTTGTGTGTGAAGTTTTACGGTGTTGAGGGGGGTATCCCCCCCTCTCACTTAGCTGTATGTGGTACTTGTCCGGCGCTTCACAGTCATTATCTTTATGACCGTTGGCACCCCGTCGATAACTTGAAACAACACCCGGTAATCACCAACCCGCATCCTGTATTCGTTGTCACCGTCTTTCATCTTCTTTATGTCGAGGTTTACGCTGGGAAAACCTGCTAACTGATCGACCTTATCGAAGATTTTCCGTCTATACCGCACATCGATGCTATCCAACTGCTTCTCAGCGCGGCGTGACCAAACAATTTCCATACGCCTTTCCCGTTTCTAAAGAGCATCGCATTGCGATATGTGACTAATATAAGGTTTTATATAAGGTAATGCAAGCGTTATCTTATTGTTGTCTTATATAAAGCTTATATCCAGACAGGGTGGATTGGTTGCCCTAAGAATGAAGATAGCGACAGAACACCCATAAATGTGGGTGTTCTGTGGATGAAAGGGTTATTGCTGCGGCCGCCGACCAATCTCATGCCAAAAATATGATGAACTGCTAATAGTGCCCTGACAGTGTTGGCACCGGTACTTTTTCCTTTCCGACTCATTGGTTGCCGGCTCTTCACGGAACTCATGGTATAGGCATGAGTTGAGGCGATCCTGGTTAGCTTTCACCTCAGTGGCGATTTTTCGCATCTCAGAGCCAGATAGGCCAACTGCTTTACCAATAATGTCCAGTCCGTTCATGATTCTTCTCCATACGGCTTTGTTGGGGGCATTTGAGTGACATAGGTTGCCAAAACGAAACCGGGGGCGAGCGTGAGGCCCATAATCGATATGCAGGTAAGATAGAAAGTAATATCACTGAACATGCCAGATCCTTTGTCAAAATGCAGCGAGAATGTCGTTAGCGTTATGCCTCGTGCCCCCCTTACAGCTCAGAGTACGAGGCGCATCCAGCTGGTGGATGGTCATGCCATGTTTGACGTAAAGCTCTACGACATTCGGTGCCCGACTGTTAGTAATAATTACGTCAGCCCCGCGCTGATAGGCTGCTGAGAGGTGATCCATCAGGGCCTCTTGGTCAGAGAATCTGAAACCGCCCGAGGAGTAAGTTGTGAATCCCTCCTTGCCGGGGAGAGGTTCATAAGGTGGATCGCAAAAGACCACATCGCCGGCGCCGGCCTCGGCTATTGTTTCTTGGAAGTGCTGGTGCGTGAATATGCAGCGCGCGGCAACGGAGTGGCATTCCTTGATCTCGTTAACCGGCAGATATGGAGCTTTGTACTTGCCATAACTCGTATTGATTGCACCTGCGAGGTTGTAACGCATCAGGCCATTAAAACAATGGCGATTAATGAATACAAAGCAAGCTGCGCGGGCCACCAGCGGCATGTTGTGCTTTTCCAAATTGAACTGCTTGCGAACTCCAGCATAACCGTCAGCGGTGTTTTTGGTGTCGAATAGCTCCACGAGCGCCGCAATTAACGCATCTGGAGAAGACTGGATTACTTGATAGGTTACGATTAGGTCATTGTTTATGTCGCCGCAAAGATATTCAGGGAACTTGAAGTTCATAAACAACGATCCACCACCAACGAACGGTTCTATCAGGCGTTTCCCGGCGGGCAGGTGTTGGGCGATGGTTGTCAATACTGAACCCTTGCCACCAGCCCATTTAAACACGGAGCGTATAGGCTTCTCGCGAAGTTTAGCGCGCGCAGGCGAGATAACGTCTGGGGTGCTGGCTACTTCCATTCTGATTCGCCCCCAAACGCCACCAGGGTGTCGTTAATGACCTCTGAGACTGTCTCAGCCATAAGCAGGAAGTCAGCGCGTTTGCGAACGTCGGAGCCGTTCTCGTCTTCTTCCTGCATGTCATCGTTTGTTTCAAGGAATAGATCGGAGAACTTCAGACGCTTAAATGAGCAGTCATCGGTCATCATAAAGTCAACGTGGAACTTAGTGGCGTGGAACATACTAAGATTGGTTACAAGCTTCCCACTCGAAACGGTGGACTCGATGGTGTCACTACCCAATGGCTCATTTCGAAAAGAAGTAGTACCGCCTTCAGAGAGGATGCTAACCATTCGGGCATCGCATTCTACGTGCATGTGAAGTGGGGCCGGTGCTTCGCCAGCTTTCATCCATTCGGTCATTACCAGCTCGATCGGTTCTTTTGTTGTGACCGGAACAACTGGCAAAGAGCCTAGAGTTTTCCGCAATAGTGCGAGTACGTCTTCAGCACGTTTGGCGTTAGTGGTGTCAACGATGATTCGACCTTTGTCCTGGTCGATCCAAAGCTGGGTTTCTGTCGTCCGGGTGAAGGCTCGGGGAAGTAGATTTTGGAGCACTTCATCTTTGATAGTCGCGCGTTCTGCGTGCTTCAGTCGGCGGTGTTGTTCATTCTCAAGCTGTTTAACCCTGTCATTTACCTCTGATTTGAGGAAGTCTGGAGGGATGACCTTTTTCTCGGTCTGCATGGTGATCAGGATGTGGTTTTTCACCTGAAGAACGAATTGTTCTTTGCCATCGAGAGCCTTCCATCCGCTACGACTCATGTCATGTGAGCCACAAGGTTTGAATGCAAAAGCTTTCAGCTGCTCATTGAGATTTTCTGGAGCGATCTCGCCAGAACGATGAAGGTACACCACCGCATTTTTGAACAGGGTAAACAAACGGTTCTCCTTGGTGTTTTGTAAAACTAATAATTAATTAGTTTAACAGGTTTGAGGTGTATTCACGTCAACTTTTATGTGAGCGCTGCTGGAGAGGAGCCGGGAAAATTTAGATAGCCATATCGGGAGGTAAGGAAACTGCCACTATTTGCTGTGGCATATCCGATCGCTATTTAGGGGGGGCGTCTTTGTAGATGTAGATTTGTGCTCGTTTGTAACTGACCTCAGCCTGTAGTCATAATGTCGTCAATTCTTTGATTGAGCGTTTTCGGCAAGAAATTTGATTTTATTAAGGAAACCGACAGTTGTTTCACCCCATAGTTCGGGCGCAACATCATTACCCCAGCGGGACATGAATTCATCATCAAGTGTGTCAGGGTATGCAGCTTCAAATTCAGCCACATCTGCTATCAGCGTCTTGATCTGTGTTGGTGGGTTGTCCCGAAGATAGAAGCCCATGACTCCTGCAAGTGTCGTTGCTCCAGTTATTTCGTAGCTATCCTGACCGAAGTAAATTTGTATCAGATGTTCTAGAGCGGAAAAATTACCCATAATTTTCATGGTATTATCTCAGGTGGTGGGATAGGCAGTGAGAATGTAATATGGTTTACCGTGGAAGACTTCAAAGCGTATTACTACCCTGAGGTTGGATAATTTGGTCGTAGTCTGCTCGCCACGCAGTAAGCCATATCCAATGACTCGTCCGGCTGAATAGTTCGCGACGAGTGGTGACGCAGGGCGCGTTGAACTTCCTGCCCAAACTTTTATCCATTCCTGGTTATGTTTCACCGCTTCAGAGATAGCCTCTTCGGCAATACGCATGTTTGTGAATGACGTTGCTGCCCGCATTGTAGGGTTTTTAGCAAGTCGTTGAGCCAATTCATCCTGCGACTTGGCTACATGCTGTGCAATCGTATGACCACCAGGCTTAATGCCGGTCATCGATTCATGCTCAATCAATCTCACTCTCCCCACTCTAACTGAAGCAACACGAGCAGCCCCTATCGCGACAGCAAACACTAGGGGAACCGCTATATCCACGGTTAGGCCTACGTTGTAGGCTGTCTCTTCATCGGCTCCCAGCGAGCGGGCCAGTGAAACAGCAGATTGGTATGTGTCAGTTGTTGTGGGTTGGCCTGTGATAATCTGATTAGAAGCGGCCTTTATGCTATCAAGACTGTGCGTACCGACAATGACGCAACCGACTTTGGTTAAAAATGTTGGATCAGGCGCATAACACATCACGCCAGCGCCCATTAGTTCGACAACACCACCAGCCAAGCCCAATCCACCAAACAGGCGATTACTGAGAGTTTCACCCTCAGTGACGCTCTTGTTTGACATTACCGCCGCCAGTTGCACGGGAGAGAAAGCAACCTTTAATCCTTCTTCTATAGCCATAACAATTCCATTCGCTAGGTCGATTTTATGATTCTATAGTGTACATAAATAACACAACAATAATTCTCTGGTAAGCAGGAAATCGAATGGCATCGCTCGTGGCAGCTCTACCTAAAGCGAAGAACTTATCCCCAATTTCTGTGGATAACCGCCGGTAGCCGGCGGCTATTCTAGGTTATGCTTTGTCAAAGGAGAATTGTGCACCTGTGAAGCTCATTTTACCACCAGCAGTAAAAGCCATATTGCCAGCTGCTTTCACGTCCAGATCACTACCGGCAACCACAGTGGCCTTGCCTCCTGTATGGATGAACGTATCACCGGCACTGATCACGTAGATCTGACCGGCCTCATTCATGCCTATGGTCGTACCATCTCCAGTGCGTGTAATGGCATAACCGCCACCAGCCGAGCGCACTTCAAGTAGTCCGTTGCGCTTCAGCACACTGTCAGTGGTAGGATTCAGCTTTGGTGCTGGTGGTGCCCCTTCGACCTCTGGTGGCGTATATTGCCCACCTTGACCCGATGCTTCAGGTGGCACATTGGGGACACCACCAGGCCAATCTTGAGCGGCGCCTACGATAATCGGCCGGCGACTGTCACCGTCATACGGAAACTCAACCCATACTTGATCGCCGGCAATGGTCGGAACGAAACCACCCCCTATGGGCAACAGGTATTCAGCCCACGGCAGTGTCGCGTCTGGCATTTCATCCCATTCATGCATCAGGCGGATCTGCGCCTTCATCATGCCGCCCTGGTGCACGGTATTGACGACTTTAGCGCGGCGTTTACCAACGATTTTGTTAGGCACTTTTCACCACCCCTAGGATCATCCTACACACGTAGGAGCGACGATCTTCATAATGTGTCACCCCCATGATAACCATGCTGCTTTCAACTGATTCATCGAGTGAGCTATCAGTGTCATAGCGCTGAATAAGCACGGTAATCTGTTGGCCTACAGCTAAGCTTGCATTGCCTTCACATTCAACATCGAGCTTTGGGATAATTGTCAGAGACAAATTCATCAATACTTCGCGGTTCGCGTCTGAGAGCATCTTGATCGGGTACTCTTTTTTCCCAATCGAGATATACCCCTCAGTTTCGTTGTATGCCGAGAATCGATACCGAACTTTGTCCAGATAGGCCTCCTCCTGGGTAAGATGCCGTGCTTTGGTGAAAAGATTCTGCGCAGAAGGGTTGTTGGTTTCGTACTTGGCTATTGGCTTCAGCTTTTGAAGCGCCGTTAATGTCCTAACGTGAAGAGAACCGCGAGCTATCCAGGCGCGGGCACCGTGGTCACGGGCTATTTTATTGATCAGTGCCGCTGGCTTATCACCTGGCCCAAGGTGGTACGTAGTGACCCGGTTGAAAGGGTCGCTGACCAAACCCAATTTCCCACCAGTACCAGATAGAGCACTCAGCATATCTTTAGGGTTTTGGTCGACAAAGAACCTGGGTAATGCCGTTTTCTGGTGGAGTTGGTGCAGAGCTTTCGGAACCGCCACTATGCGTACCGTGTCGTTTGCATAGGGGCATGAGACGATCGTCATGTCATCGCTCCAGCTTGTACCCCCATCGCTATCACCCATGACCGCCACCAGCCGAGATCCCTCTCTCATATTTCTTTCATTCATCAGCTGATTGTTAACATCACGAACATGCAATTCGAGAGCTGGCGCCTGAATGTTCATGTGCTCTATATACGCCGAAGTTGTGACCATTTCTCGCGGCACTTCCACGCCATCAATGACGACGGATTGGAGGAAAAACTGATTAAGCTGGCCGGCCATTAATTCTCCTTAACGGCGGTAAAGACTTCAGTACGAGTGCGGTGAGGGACAACGGCGAGTGCGTGCAATACGTCGACAGAGGCTGTCAATGTTGTCTGCACTGCAAAAATTCTGTCATCACCAATCGGCGCCGAAATATCAGTAAAAGAAACGTCACGGCTATCAGTCAAAGTCACATCCTGGACTACATCAGCCAACGCAATTACAGTTGGGGCCGCTAATGACCGGTGCCCAGCGAAGCGCAGCTGTACGCCTATAGCGTTAATCAACAGGGATAACGTTTCCTTCTCAGCCGCAAGTATTGTAACTGTGTACGTTAGCGAGGCGTTTGTGGTGTTGACCGCTGCGTAAGGCCGGCCATCCTTATCCTCAATGATGTTAAATCTTCCGAATGAGTTGGAGAGATCTCGCTTGTTCTCTATAGGCATAAAAGCCGTATCGAACGAGCGTGAGACATTGATTACAGGCAGGGCTTGCTTATTCACCGCCGGCTTGCTTGGGGCCGCTTTCCAGTTGTCGGCCCTTCGTAGTGCTCGCAGGAATTCGACAATATCGTCAAATTTACCGAGAACCACCCGATCAGCTGGTGGGCTTTTTATGAACCGTTGAAAAGCCGCGTTTTCACGTGTAGGTGTGTTTATTTTGGCACCGTCAAACATACGGCTGATTAGGGTTGATATAGCCTCATCAGCAGCTTGGAAGCCTGACACCTCATATTCGCCGGTTGGTTCCAAATCCAGCTCGTGAAAGCGAGAGATCAGCTCTTCCATCATTGGGCCACCTCCGGCGAACCATCAAAGCTGCGAGCGGGGATGCAGTAATACAAAGACCCCACAGCGGCTGTTCCATAGGTGAAGATACGATGGACATACCACCAGCAACGTACTGTAGACCCTTCGGAGAGAGACTCATTCCACTCGAGAATAGATCCCACTGGCACAAAAGCGCGGGCCGCAGGGTGGGGATTGCCGTTTTCATCCTCACCGGAATCGATCATTTCCATTTGCGGTGCTATTCGGAGGAGTAGCACATCATCGACACCACCATCTTGCTCGCCATCGTTATCAACTGCATTCAAACCGGCACGTTCGTCAGGGCAATCCAAAACGGACACTGCCACTGGATCGGCATAGCTGAGGGTTTTTTGGTTGTTGTTGAGTTCAGTAAAACTTGGCTCACACGGTTGCCCCTCATCGTCAACCTCAACAGCTTCCGCATCACTTGGGATGAACAAAAGAGCATCAAAGGCATATGGATCAGCTGCGATAGCTCGTTGCCAGTCACGGCGAACCATATCGTTAAACGAGGTGTGGCCTGAATAGCGACTTTTTAAAGCCTGAGCCGGGCGGATAGAAATGCTATGGGGTATAGTTGTGGCGGGAGTCGAATTAGCTCCTCCAGGAGCCTCTGCGCCCTCATTGCCTTCTATGGGTAATGAGATATTACTCATGTCGGTAAAAGCCTGCTGTGGCGGTTCTGCTGCGCGAGCAGGGGCGTCGAAAGCCGGACTTACCTCAATTGGTAGGTTTTCTGGTAATTCTTCATCATTTTCGGGTTCAAAAAACTCATTAAAACGACTCATGGCTTATTTCCCCAGTGTGGTCTTGATATGGTGTTCAAAGGCTTTTGCTGCGTCCTCAGGTGACTTACCAGCCATAACCTGAGCGTCGATAAAGATCTGTCGCTGCATCTTCAGTAGGTCAGTCACTTGACGCTTGTAATCCTCCAGTTGCTCAGCACGCTGTCTGGCTTTTGCTTCAGCTGATTTTCTGCGAGCACGTTCTTGGGCTGTTACTTGTCGTGCGCGCGCCAACTTGGCCCTGGCGTTAGTGAGCGTGGCTTTGTCCTTCTCGGTTAATTTGCTTTGCAACGCATTGATGCGTTTTTGGTAACGTTGGTACTCGGTGCGGATAGCGGATTGATTAGTTTTCCCCTTCCTGTTGCGGTTGAGGTGCTTAATTTCGCTTTCGCTAAAGTATTCGTGGGTTTTCTTACGATCGTCACCAAAGTGATGGCCTTTTGAAGCCCGGAGCAGTGACTCGATAATCCGGGCCAGCCAGCCAGCGCCCTGCATGCGAGTGAAGGCGTGAATTATGTGCTTACAAGCCACGCCGCGCAGATTCGGGTTTTTTATCTTGGGAAAGACATACTCTTTAGGTGGGGCAATTGTGAAGTTGCCAGCAGTAGCGATGTAGCGATACCAATACATGTAACGGCCGCAGTCGCAGTTGACGGAAGTTCGGCCTACCACCAGCTTCCTGACTAAGCGCATCAATGCCGCACGATCGTTTGTAACGTTTTCGAGCGCATCCTCCCACTCCTCAAATCTGAGTTGTACCAGGTGGCTGGAGTCTAATGACCGGTTGGATGCTGTAACGCGGATCTGGGCGACATTGTGCTTCAGGCCAATGAATGAGGCTGATGAAATGCCAGAACCGTCGTCTACATTATTGTTGGCCCTTTTAACGTCGATCGACTGCGAATGGGCGACCAACTGCGCGTATGTAATCCCTGGCTGAGTATTGGTGAACTTCTTCTTAGTGGCATCGCGGCTGGCCTCAAACCCCTTTAGGTCATCGAGGCTAAAAAAAGTACCGTCTCTCTTCTTGCCAAGAGCAATTACGTCTTCAAGATGCTTGTTTTTCAGCAATGATGGCGTGAGATGTTTGCTTCCACTTTTCCGCCGGCGTGCCTGCGCCCGTTCTCGTTGGATCTGGTCGAAAAGGCGGGTGAATTGCTTCGGCGATAAGCCGTCCGTGATGTATCGACCATTGCTGTCTTTGTTGAACTCGGTCACTGCAACCTCTTTTCACTAGTAATACTTATTAACTCACAGGTATGAATTATGAAATATTAATTATTAATTATGCGATGTGGGGAGTTCGCCTCTGTCGACGTAATGGCGAATTCGATCTCGTAGCCAGGCAATCGACGGAACAGCAAGCGTGGTTCCGACCGGGAGAGGATCATATTCGGCTTCCGTGCCGGCCAGCAGTCTGACGCACCAACGAAGTTCATGAGTGCCCCAAATCCGGTGGGCTGAAAGGTCTGGCCGATATTCCTCATCGGGTTTAATGTCGTAGCGCTGTAAATCGATATCTTGACTGGTGGATTTGCGGATAACTTCGTTGTGAAGATACGCCCGGATAATAGGGTCTTCGATGCATCGATCATCTAAACGGTTATAAGCGCTCATAAGAATACTGTGCCTTCATCGTCTGCCTTATCGCCGGCAAGGCTCGCTGTCGGCTCATGACTTTCAATCGCTGCTGTGGTGATCCACGCGGGGATTTGAGTGGCATCCTTTCTGTCAGGATAAAGTGCGCTCATCATGCGCTTGAAGTAGCCGGCACTTCCGACTGGTTGATAGAACGTTCCATAACAACAGAGGATCGTTAGGATATGTTCGGGGCGAAGCTCTGCCCATGCGATGTTATAAACCGGCTCTCCGTTTGAGTTGTACGAAACATCGATGATGGAAGGGGGGATATCGAAACGGCTTCCTCCGTCTTTGGGGGTAATGATGGCGTTAGTGCGCTTAAGCTCGTTATAGCGATCCAGGGCGACAGAAATGACGGGATGCCCATTAGTATGCTTATCGCTGAGACGGACTCTATTAGCTCCTGTAGCCTTAGATACATCGCCAGAAACCTCATCAACAAGGGATACCATGCCCTTATTAACGTAGCCTAATAGAGCAGGGACAAGTTGGCTGTTGATATCACTAAGGTTTGGCGGATACTTGATAGCACTCCCCATTACCAGCACATTATCCTTGTAAATTGCCCGGAGCATCTGAGCGTTTGGGCCGGAGAGGGTGGTGACACAGATCGGTAAAACCATAATTCACCTTTAGCAGAAAGAAAAAAACCGCCCGTAGGCGGCTCATTTCTGCATGGGCATTCGGCTGTCGCGCTGAAATTGTGGTTTCGTGTCGAAAAGCAAAACCCCAAAACCGAACCGCCCGTAGCGACTACCATATTAGTTTTACGCAACACTGATGTAAAGCTTTTATAGTATCAGCTGCCCTGATTCAATTTTGTTCACTAAGGACATTGCCAATTCCAGGAGAAACTCTTGTGTGTTATTCCGTCGTTCAAAGTCGGATTTACCACCAACACTTCCACAAGCATGCACCGGAATTAGCCAGGGGTAACGCAGGCGAAAATCACGTGGCGCCGCATGCTGGTGGTGCCAAACACATAGAGGGAGTACCCGCATATGGGCGCCAGGCTTCACGCGGCCGTCAATGTGATGAAGACTAATCTCGTAAGATTTCTGTCCATGAAGTAAGCAGGCGATGCAAGGCAACTTTCCCATTCTATCCATAAACCGACGTTCTTCGGCGGTAGGATTTCGACCGTAATTTTTCAATTTATATTAAATAATTAGTTTATTAGATGGACGATAACCAGCGCAAGCCATCGCCCACCGTTGGTGCTTACTCGGTTAAAGCCGGGCTAGGCAGATCATTCGATTCGGCTGTATCAACACCAGCAGAAGCAGGGACATCAGCTGACGCGAGAGCCTCTTCAATTCTTGATGCTGCACTCTCAGGGCTGATACCAATAACGGCATACTCATCAAGTTCAGGAACATGAACAACGTCGTCACCCATATCAGTATTAGCTAACATCCATGCATAGATCTGGTCACTCATCCATTGAAGGGTTGGCATTTCCCCTTCAACATCAGAACGGAGAAGGTATGCTTTCCGGCCGATACCGGCGATTCGTAATGCAGCGAAACAGACAGCTGACAGCAATGAGGTGGACACTTCTGAAACAGGTTCCATAGAGCCAACCTTCAAACCTGTATTTGCCATGTCATTGGCGCCATAGGTTGTATTTAGTTCCACCCGCCACTGACCAACCAGGTTGCCATTTTCAAAGATGATCGGCGTAACAACCAGGCCAAGAGAGCGAATTAAGCTCTGGCAAAATGCGTGGTTTTCAAAGGGATTTAGCTCAGGCATGTGTTCAAAAGCAGAGTAGTCTGGTTCAGCACCATCAATTTGCTTACGAATCCAGGCGCGCGAGCCGTCTTCAGCGACGAAAACGTTAGCAGGGCCTTGGCTGGCAACATGATCATGCTTCAGTCCCGCGATTAGCGCTAATGCGTTGCTGGCTTCGATTGGATCGATGCCGTTGTTGGTTAAAGTCAGAGATAAATGCTCGCTCAATCGGTATTTCATTGATATTCCTTATATAAATTGATTCTTGAGGAGGTTGGGCGCTGGTGGCGATCAGTGAAAGCGAGGGATATTGCCTCAATAGCACCTCCAAACTTCGCGTCACAATCAGCCATACCTCGAGCTGCAACGTCTTCAGTCGCTTGCTCGACGAATGAAATAGCGCGGCCGATGTTTGGCATAGCGTAATCCACAGCTATGTCTCGAATGGCGGGGTGATTAAGAATCTCCACGCCTAAGACTACAACGGGATTTCCTGCTTTTATGCCGGCAGCTAGCGATACCCGCCTACCGTTAAGAGCAAAAATCTTGCTAGCCTGGATTTGGGACACAAAACATCACCTGTTAATCTAATGAATAATTAGTTTAACACAACTCGACGTAAATCAGATCCATCGGGGAGGTCACTTGTTATTCAATCGGCGTTGGCTCGTTAAGCAATACAGTGGGGCGTGCTAAGCGTTGTTCGTGATATGGTAATGCAATCCTTAGCCCTTTGTTTTAGCGCCGTATTCCATCAGATCCAGCATAGCGCCTTTTTGGGCTTCTATGTGGCGAATATACCCCATTAAGGTTTCTGTTTTCGTCCATGTTCCTTCCTGCATGATCTGAGGAACGCTGTAGCCGGCTGCGGCCATATCTTGCGCCGCACCAACTCGTGCACTATGCCCAGTCCAGCAGGCATATCTATCTTTGTTCGCATTAACATCGGCTTTGCCAAGCGATGCCCAAGCGTCAGAAAAAATCTTCTCAATCGCTGGCGCACTCAACGGTGTGGATGTGTTAACGATCGCTTTGTTGGTTCTGTGCGTTCGGCAAAATAGATAGGCATCGGGATGATCTGACAGACCCGCAGTCTTTATCCAGGCTGTTAGCCTTTCACTTGATAGTGCGCTGAGTGACTTGGTCACCGCTCCCGCCTTGAGGATGGTCTTCGTGTACGAGACATTTAGAATGATCCTGCCGTCGGGCGCCCTTTCAATGTCCCGAATACGAAGGCGGCCAATCTCACTCATACGCAGCAACGTGCTATATGCAACATGGAGAAATGCTAGGTTTCTGACGATCGCAACGCGGTCTGAGTCTACCCAAGCTGCATCTATCTCGAGCAGGTCATCACGGCGAAATGGGACTGCTTGACCTGTCCGCTCACCAGAAATTAGAGCTGAGCGGCGGGTTAGCTTCATGGCGCGTGCAATGGCCGGCGATGTGGTTGGGGAGACTACCTGTGCATGCCGGTGTAGCATCGAAATCAGTGAGACGTGGACTTCGATAGTGCCAACAGACAGGCCGTTATCTTCTAAATGTGAAATATAGTCCCTCAGATCCGCACTTTTCATAGGAAAAAAAGTCCGGCCTTCTTTCGCAGCCCAGGCAGCGACTATACGCATGACGCTTATTAACTGCGACCACGTATTCGTGGAAAATGCCCCTTTATCACGGACAAACTCGCGTAGCCGCTGTGAAATATCATCCTGGGCACCCACAGCCACCAACGAATTCAGATCTGTCACATTGTTCATAATTCTATAGCCCTTCGATTTACAGTTGGTTGCGCTACGTGAAAAATATTAAGTGAGCAAGGGGTTTCCTCGTCAGATTTTTTGTAGCGTCGTCAAAATATAGCTGCTTCAATTTCGCTCTGATATGCAAGTCTTTTAGGGCGCATGCATTCCGTCGCGCTCGGAACGTCTCTAATCCTGCCAGTGATTGGGACGTCACTTTTCGTCGATTCATGTCACGCTGATTGGAGTGTGCAAAATTCCGCCGCCGCAATGGTGGGTGAAGAAAAGCGCCTAGGTCAGTGACACTGAAAAATTTTTCTAATCCGACGTCAAGACGATCGCCCTACGACCGATCCCCGCAAAGCATCTAACTTTATATAAGTCCTATTATATAAAGTTAATGCGAGGGAGTACAGATCCGACTCAAATTTGCCGGATAAGGCATCTTTTGGGGGGTAAGCTCAATTTGAGTTATGGGTCGCTTATAACTCAGTCTAATTGTCAAAAACGCCAAATGATGACAAGGTTTTTAATGCGTAAAATTTCCGTTTTGATTCGTTATAATTTGTAATGGACAGCGATCTAAAACCAGATAAAATAGCGCCGATGTGAAAAACTAACTGACTATTATTGTAAAGGGAGTTTCGTGAGTTCTTTAACCTCGCCAGACGATGCGCAAATATTGCAGTCGGCTAAGCACAACTTTATTAGCAGTAGGTCTTCTTCTTTCATCGCGGAAATGATGTGCATATTGAGTGCTGAGTTTCCGAGCACTTGTGTGCAGGAGGCACATCGTAGGATCAAAGCCCTTACCAACATTCATAATGCGCATCCGAATAGTTTTAGTGATTAATTTTTAAAATTTATTTGGCATCTATGACCCCTTGCAGGGGTCGCTACGCCCACCAGTAACACCAACCCATCCGACCACTCCCGTAGCGTTTCCCGGCCCTCTATGGGGGTGTGTAGGTGCGGAATTCTCTTAAATCGTCACCTATCTCAACGATCCGACAAAAAACATTCTCAATTCACGTTGAAACGTATTAAAATAAAACGTGTGTCTGTTTATCTAATAGATAATTAGAATTTTTAGATGTATCCAGAATGGATTGTGCAGCGTTAATTAACGTATGGGAATGAATAATAGAATGAATACTGCCCTGTTCGATACCGCGTTTAAAGCCTTTACGGAAGTACGGAGGGAGTGGATTCAGATTTTACAGCGCTATGCGGTGTACATTAACGACACCGGTGATGGTGTGCAACGGCCTGTGGCGGTGATCAACGATCCCGAGATAATGGCGCAGCTGCGTCATTTGCAGCTTGAATGGGAGCGCTTTTACCTCCTGGCTGAATCTCGCCGCCTTAAGAAGCTGTCGCCGCTCCCGGTTTCGTTGTATTCGCCGGTGCCGGTCATCGCAGGTAGCGGTGATCTGGCGGCTGTCATTGTCACCCAGGCGGCCAATACCATGAAGTGGCATCGAGACAAGGTGATCATGTCGCTGGAGAAAAAGCTGGCTCAGCATGTCAAAATGCGCCGGCTGGTGGAGTCAGGCGCCTTGCCGCAGAACGAACTGCCGCTAATTACTGCAAATATCGCTGTATTCGAGGCCGATCTAAAACGATTCAATGCCATGCCTGAAGGCACAATGCTGGTGCGCCGGCAAAGTGGGTACACTGACGTCATCGTGAAGATGAAGAATGAGGCCTCACAAGATGAAGTGTCCACCTTAAGCTCCATATTCGATGGCTTCGTGGAAACCGAGGTTATACGCGTTGGCGCCTATGGCTGCGTAATTGATGGCTCCAAGCTGAAGTATGAGCCAGTCATTGACGATAAAACCACCTTGGAGACTCGTCGCAACGTATACGCTAGTATTACGCCAGTGCCCTGTGCGCTGATGAGTTCCAATGCTTCTCTATACCTGCTTGAAGACGTTAACCGTGCCAAAGCCGAGGCTAAGCAAGCCGTCTTGGAAGAACGGCGCAAGGCAAGCCGCCAGGTGATGAGGGCCGCACGCGGCCATGCTGATGATGGCGCCGACGAAAAGAAGCCATTGCGCGCGCGAATTTCAAGCAAAGCTGTTCCGAAAAATTGACGCCGCTTATCTGTGAGGAAGGAGGCTACGCTGCTCCTTCCTCTGCATCATCAAAGTCGTCCAGGTATTTCAGCGCATCTACTCGCACACTCTCTTTGTCAAAACCAACGTCATCATTTGCAGCTACGTAATCCACCAGCATTGAGAAGCAATATGTATCCCATAAATCAGGTGACTTAATGTTAAGCTTCTGACGCATAACAATTTTTTTCATGATGACATTTTGCCCCATTTCATTGATATCGACCGGGATCTTGCTGGCTTGCTCCGCTGTCTTGGGGTTAGAGTCAAGGCGCATACGGCCAGACTTTATTGCGTCCCGCGCCATTATGTTTGCAAAGGCACGCTGGTTTGCGAATCGCTGCTTATCATCACGTGAGTGCATAGGTTTACCCCAGTTGATGCGGACAACCGCAACACCGAGGGACTCCAGCTCCCGCACTGTCGCATCCCCAATACCGTCAGCATCAACGGCAATGGTTATGTTCGGATACTTCTCTTGAGTACACTCCTGGAAGATGTAATGAGCAAACTTCACAGGGTGGCAGTCGCCGGCCATTTCCATGACCAAGAAGGGCACTACGCGCCTGGTATGGCGTCGGCCGGACACACGGAAAATGCTCAAAACCGATTTATCACGGCCATTACCAACGTCACAGCAAGCAACCCAACCCCAGCCTTTATGAAGTCTAACTTTGCGTCGTGCAGCCCTCTCACACTCATCTCGGCCAAGCAGGAAGCCATGAGCGTTCTTAGGGAACAGACCGAGCACCTTGATCTGATACTCGGGGTTATCTCGGCCGCCATATTCCAGTAGTTTGCTGCGTATGAATTTTTCATTTACCCACGGTGACTCCTCAGAGTTGAGTGTAATTGCGGTGAAGTCACCTCGCGGGTTGTCTTTAGAGCGCGCTAGCTTGTGATGTGAGTCATAAAAATATCCACTTGGCCTTGTTGGCTGAGAGATCAGCAAGAGGCGGTTGTCGTCTTCCGTTAGGGCGCCAGTTATAATCCCGAAGGCCTTATCGTTAACACCGGAAGCCTCATCGATGATGTAAAACAGATGCTTGGCGTGTTCGCCGGCTAGTGCCTCTTCGTTACCCCTTCTGAAGCCCTTGGGTATGACCGTCCAACTTCCCTTGTTAGCGATCTCATAGAACGACGTATCAGTGATCACAAAGTAGTTTTGCAACCAGGGTTGCCGGCGTACACACTCGTTCCAGTTTTGTTTTATGTACTTGAAAATGCCGGTCATAACCTGCTGGATTTTGTTCGCAACAATAATGACGCGGGCTCCTGGGTAGAACATCAGGTAGCAGAGGATCATAATGGAGGTCATATCAGACTTGCCGGTACCGTGGCCGGACGCAACAGTTGTGCGGCTGCCCGTGTCCTGGGCGGCGTTGATAATCTCTTCTTGTTGCCAGCTTGGTATCTTCCCGAAGAGTTCTACCGCCGCCAGGCTCCAGTCATAGCGATAGCGGATTACCATATCCCGCCAGCGGGGATCGGTGATGACCGAACGTATCCTTTTACGCGCCATCTCTTGCCCCTCCCGGCCCATACAACTCTTCGTCGGTTAGTTCGTTATCAAACTCCTCGTCAGACTCAAATTCGCTGCTGACAAATTCGCCTTCACGACCCTCGCCATCGGCATTGATATCCCCGTATTTACCCTCATCAACGATTTGAGCAACAATCGCACGACGCTCCGCGATAAATTGCTCTTTACCGTCCCTCATTGCCTTGTGTTTTCTTGCCTCCGCATCGATCTGCTCATCGTCAACTGTGCTCGTCTCATCGTCCGGTTCTGGCGGTCTGGTGGCCTCTATTCTGGCCTGCTGCATGAGGTGAGGAGGAACTACGCCCCCATTCGATTCGATGAATTCCGCTGTCTCCTGGTAGTTCCAGCCATGTTCTCTCTGCTGCTCATAAGCCAACGAGATCAGGTTCAGCGTTTCCATTTTTATGCTGTGGGCCTCCTCATCTCTTCGCGACTTCAGCATCACTGAACGCAGTGCACTCATTGACTTTGCGGTTTCACCGATTCCAACACTGGCATTGAGAAGCATCTGTAGGGCCTTGTGTTCGGGGTGCGTTCCTCCTTCGTCTTTTTTGTAGCCTTCTACCTCTTCTTCTAAACGATCCAGGCTGCGGTTCCGAGCGCGCTCCATTAATTTGAGGTGGGAGTAGACGATCGCTATTGAACGTGCTTCCAGAGTATTGAGGAAGTTGGGATCTCTCATTTCCTCCAAGGTTTCTTCTACGTCTTGCGGACGGGGAGATGCATAACGCCCATGAATAATGCAGTCCTCGTTCATGTGCCCAAAGCGCCTTCCTCCCCGCGCTCTAGGCACATGAAACAGGGCCGTATCGTCCACCCCATTCGCCGCAGGGAAAGTGATCATTTTGTCGCTTCCATGATCACGTGTAGTACGCGATCGTTTGTGGTCTGCTGACTCAGCGCTAAAGCTCGCCCTTCCAGATGTGGCGCGGGTTTTACGCCCCTTGGGCGGAGGTGTGATCACGTGATCATTTGAGCTACCAGAGAGATGATCACGTGTTTGATCACTCCTTGTGACCTTCTTAGGAGGCGATTTTTTGCTTTGCTTCTTTGGCGTAGGCGTAGCCTTGTCGGCAACCTTTTTTTTAAGCTCTCTACGGGCTGTATTCGCGTTTAATCCGTGAGCTTCAGCATATTCCTTGACTGTGATCCCTCGCTCATTTTGGAGCGCGGCAAATCTTTCTCTGTGCTCATCCCAGGTCATTCGAAGCTACTCAGTGGCCTATTTTCAGTACGTGCCACGCGGTATATCAAAAGTGAGTAATGAAGCTGTGGTTTTTCGATAAATCATGTTTTTGAATTCATTTATTAACCATTCGAATGCAAATTTCATCTAATTGCTTGAATGGTAGATCGCAGTGAGATAATCTCGAACCGTGTATTACCTAACAGTGAAAAAGGCGAAAAAAAATGAGCAAAAACAATCCGGTCTATGTGGCACTTGACTGTGGTTCAGGCAATGTGGCTAGCGTTATGGAAAGCAATGGCGCCGTGCAGATTCGCGTTACCCCGTCATTTGTCGCGAGGGTTTTGGGACGGGCGAAGGAAAGCGATTCGAAAACCAATTGGGTGACAACTGGTGCCAGCGGCGAACTGGAAACCTATGCTGTGATGAATAAGGCGATTGGTGCCATCGATACCCGGACGCCAGATTATCAGCTAAGTGCAGCTTGCCGCGTCCTTGTGGTGAATGCCCTAGCCCAACTCAAACTTGGCGGTCGTAAAGTGGTAATAGCTGATACCTTGCCAGCCGATCAGTATTACGATGACAACAACGCGATTAACCGCCAGCAAATCGAACTGAAGAGACAATCGCTGATGACGGCGGTAACCAATGCAAGCAATGGAATCGCAACGCCTGATATCGTATGCGTTGAGATTATGCCTGAAGCCGTGACTGCATATAACGCAGCACTGTACACCCAGGATGGACAGGATAACCCGTACCTGGTTGGCGCTAAGGACGTGGCGATTATCGATATCGGCCGTTATACGTGCGATATAGCTCACCTGGACTGTGACAATCACACTCTGTTCTCACGTGGCACTACTCCTCGCGGCGTACACATCATGCTGGAGGCAGTAAAAATGCAGATGATTGACCAGGCGGGAGAGATTGGAATACCGGTTGAAAAAATTCGCCTCATGACCTTGGACGACATTGACTCAATCGTGCGTAAAGGGTACTACGGCTCGAGCATCGAAGCCTTGAAAGATAAGCGGATTTACCTGGATCATATCATCTCAGCGGCTGCGGCAAGCTTCGCGAGCGAAATCAACTATGCTCTGAAGACGATCGTGAAATCTCTTGGCAGTATCGACGCCCTGATCATTGTGGGTGGTGGCGCCTACTACATTGGTGGTTTGCTTCGCGAAATGCCTAACTTTGTTGCAGACTGGCATGATAACGTTGTTATTCCCCACCAGCCAGAAACTGCGGTAGCTCGCGGTGCGTACCTCGCCCTGCTGGCGCGCCATGACGTTGAAGAACAAACATCCGAAATTGAGGCTTAACAATGGCTGAAACCAAACGCCGGCTGCTTCAGCTGAATCTTGATAAAGTTGCTGCCCATAGCTATTTCGGCAAGCGCTTTGTCGACAAGCACCAAAAAACTGAGGCCTTAGCGTCCCGCCAGGCGCTGCTGTTCAACTCGATAAGCATTGGCAATATGATTATTGAAAGTGGCTTGGATAGCGCCTTTAAAGCGTTGGACAATGCATCTTTTGCCAACGCCAATAAGGCCGACCGTGCTGAAATGATACTTCGGGCACTTGAACTTTTTAGCGGGGTTAAAGCCACCAGCTCTAAAACCTCAGCGCCAACTCCTGAGCCGGTAGAGCAAAAACACGCTGAAGGCACACCACCAGCGCAACAAACTAACGACACCCCACCTCAACGACCTGAAGCGCCGGCGGCTGATTTAGACAATGCCGATGGCGCCGAAACATCAAGTATGGCGTTACCGTTGAAGCGAGATAAGGCCAGAACGTTTAGCTAACAAGCTGTGAAACAACTCTCTACCAAAAGCCATCGCACTCAGCATGGCTTTTTCTTTTGCGTCTCCCCGGAGCGTTTCTTTAATGATCGTTGTTGATAAATCGGTTCGCCGGCCGTTTCGAAACTTGAAATAGTGGCTACTGATAGCCTTCAAATGGAACGTGCGCGGGCGGATCTCGTCATACAGCACGCAATCTGCCTGATTTGACCGAGAGAACCCCTTCAATCGTATGTAAATGTCGTTTTTTTCTATGAGTAGAGCCGGGTAGGCTTTTTGGAGAAGAATGGTTAGCTCAGGGGCTGAAACTGGCCTATTTAGTCTCAGCATGAAATCTGCGACTTCGGCACTATTAATGCGTGGGCGATTTTCCTGCATAGCGTCCATGACCTCGATGTGTTGCGTAAAACTAATTGACAAATCTCGGCGATGATAACGGCTCATTAGCGACCTTTCAATCGCGCTGTTGAGCCGGATAACTCACAAATGCTAAGGAGGCAGGTTTTTGTCTCGTTAACGCATAACTAATCGACTAATTATTTTATCAGTTCACTGAGCGGCTCTTCATTTTTCAGTTAATTATTCTGTTTTAAGCCTCTTCTTGAACCGCCACCCCAAACCAGATGAAACTATAATTCCCTTTATCTAACATAGATTTGTGTTGTTCCGTAGGCAACTAATTAACCGCTTAAAAAAGCCGCATCTGGCCGGCGCCAACTATAGGCCCCTCCACCAGCAAAAGCGCTCTTCGTATTTTTGCCCTGTGTGCTCTTCTCGCAGCATCAGCATCCTCTTTAGTGGCAAAGATCGCCGGAGGGTTGATGACGCGGCGTACTGCCCCAGTGGACGCGTCAGTATGCCGCTCAACGCAAACAGGGCAATAATCTGTAGAGTCCCAGAATCCTGTTCGCCCCATCCTGAAGTGAATAACCCCTTTACGCGTTGCGCATGAATTACAGATTTCAGTGTCACACGTCAGTCGCTGGTGGATATCAATGCACAGGCGAGGCTCTCGGCTAAACTCCATCATTCCCATATACCCTATCTCTCCATCACACAGCAGCTCTGCTTGCTTACCGCAAAATACGCAAGGTTGCCCTTTACTCATTTCTTTCCCTGTCCCTTACCCCGTCTCTTGGCTGAACGGTACTCCGCAGTGCCGTAAATGAACCCCAGTGCACCGAACACAAACGTTATCTTGCCGGCCAGCGCCGTCCCCCACTCAGCCCCCCATGCAATCCCGACGATACCCCCCCAAGTTATGAATGCAGCACCAACTAGAAGGGAGCGCAATATTGCAATAATGGTGCTACTCATCATTCTTCTTTCTGGCGCCTCTATATTTCGGTTCAGGTTCGTTTGCCGGCGCGCGGATTACATGCCTCAATATTTCAAGCCAGTTTTTTCGAGTATTCGCAACCCATCGACCATGATCATCATCGAAGAATCCGGGTTCCACAGGTTTAGCCACCCCCTCCATCAACTTGCACGGAACAGCTACAGCATCATCACCATTGTTGTAATACCCCAAGTTGCCTAAGATATCGCCCTCCGTATAGCGCCCAGCCGTCTCAACTCTTCCCCTGTACCCTGAATTACCACCTCCCCAGAGCATGATGTATGGGGTATGCCTCTGGGTATGGGTGACGCTTAATACAAAACATTCTCTATCTGAGTTCTTGCTCATTCCATACACCATTTTCATATTTCATAATTATTACTTGATGCAATATAACTTCCAGTACTAGTCCCATTGCAGAACCGATGCGAAGTACGAACCCCGACAAGGCGTATCGCGAGGATGGTGCCAATTTCCGTAACCGTCTGCGCCACCAATTGGGGAGATCTTGTAATGCGTCTGGTAGTAGTTTGCCATCTGCCAGTCAACGCTATCTTCCTGCCCTATTTCGCCCTGCTCAACTGCCGCCGCAATAATCTGCTCTGCTGTATAATTTCCTCTCATGACCAAGAATTGAGCGTCATCGCTGCGCATAAATTCACACTCGCCGTCCTTACGTTTTTTATGTTTAGTCATTACGCTGCCTTATCCCTTACCTGCCCCATATACCGGATTATTTCCGTTCCCACCCACTCACCTACATGCTTGCTAACACCATTTCCAACCTGCCGATAGCCAGCTGTATCTGACACGGGAAATGTGAACCAATCGGGAACCCCCTGGAGCCGCGCATACTCGCGCAGCGAATATGGCCTAACTCCCATTGGGAAACGTCCATCAACAACCAGCCGAGTGGACTTATCCTTGGCGTAATGAGCCACGCACGTCGGGGCAATATCTCTCCTAGCCGGATCGCTAACAATCGGGCGGTCACGATATGCACCGCTCATTCGTGCTTTAATCGCTGCCGGGAGGGTCACGCGAGGGTTTTCCTCAAGGATTGCAGACAGAGGAACGGGTTTAGTATTTTCTGGCGGGCGCATGTCAAACGGCCGACGAGTACCAACGATGATCAGCCGATTCCGACGCTGAGGGAGCCAAAGCTCTGATTTAACAGGGCAGAAAACCTGTATATAGTAATCTGGCATCCGTGTCATAGCTTCCATGACGACAGGGAACGCGCGCATACCGGGAACATTTTCAACGATGTAAAATTCTGGGCGAGCAAGTGAAAAATGCCGTAACGCGTGCAGAAACAGGTCATCGCCTGTTCGGGTGCCGTGGATATCTCCAATCGTCGAGTATTTTGTACATGGATACGTGAAGACCATTCCGTGACAGCTGTCCTGTTCAAAAACTAGCTCTTTTGAGATATCGCATTGCTTAATATGATCCCCAAGGTTGGCGCGGTAGGTCTTACATGCGTCTGCATCTAGTTCAAACGCCTGGTTAATTCGAATGCCGGCATCCATGAGGCCAATATCCATTAATCCAGCACCGCAGAAATATGAATTAACCGTAACGTCACTATGCTTCATGAATCCCCCCAGCTTCGGCCCCGTAGTTGCCATACCACCAGCCATCGGCCGCTTTCGTCAGAAACATCTGCTTTGAGTCAATCCCCCCCCTTAAAATCTGCTCCCGTGCCTCCTTTGGAACCCCAAATGTCATGCCAACTTTGCCACTTAGGTTACGGTTAAAGTCGACTCCGGTTTTCAGTCGGATCTGCTTTGCTTCTGCGTCTAACTCAAACTCAATCGTCGGTTGCTTTGGGCCTTCAAATACAGCGATCGTAATATGGCCGACCCCATTACTTCTTACGGTGACGGCGGGTAGTTTGTTCGGGCGAGCGCGCCCTGTCATTTCATTGATTGATACAAAAGCCACTGGATCTCCATCCAGGAAATACCTGGTTGTTGTTGTGCAACATTCCTACGGGCGTGCCGGCCCGAAAACTCGACCAGGCTTTTAGCCTGGTGAGTTGAGGAATTTATTTTCGTTTGGGTTAACCGTGCGACTGACTAATCGTAATCCTTTGATTCTGGGCGTTTTCTATACTCTTTATCCGATGAGAATCCAACCCAGAATAGTGCACCAACACCCAGCAATATGAATGGAAGTGCTTGATAAAGAGATTCCAAAGTAAACATCGTCAAACCCTTGGCACGGTAATTTTCTTCCAAATGGCCGACACGTATTTGACCTGGTGGATAGCATCATCGAGAGCGTTATGCATCTCACCCACAAACGGCATTTCTTTCTTCGGATTGAACCCGATCTCTAGCCCCGCCTTAACAGTTGTTCGAACATCACAATCATTCCAGAAGCACCAGAACGGTTCGATTCCACACCGTTGATAAGCAGAACGGAGGATAGTGTTATCAAACGTTGCTCCATTTCCCCACACCTGTACCCGGCCTAAGTCACTACAGTGGGTCTTGATGAATCCCCCCAACCTTTTCAAGACGTCAACGTTTTTACCCCGTGGTTTTGCCGTAATTGCCGCTCGAGCAGCCTCACTTTGCGCCAACCACCAATAGATAGTGTCAGCATCGGGCTTTGCGCCAAGTTCAAGCTCGCTTGCCAGGTCGACGATCGCATAGAAGCTTGGCCCAACCTCGCCTGTTTTGAGATCGAAAAACACTGCGGCGATCGCGAGAATCGGCGCAAGTGGGCCTTTACCGAGGGACTCAATATCAACCATTACGTTGTGCATGTTTAACCTTGCTCATTGATTTTTGGGGGGATTAGCTTGGAACCGGCCGCACTGTAGGGCATTTGAAACAGCTCTATTTAGCTCCTCTATTCCGGCGCTACATTCCCACGGCCGGAGTGGTGTCTCTTCAATCCATCCGATCAGCTGATCGTGGAAGAAGATTTCCATCCTTCCTATCGTGCATTTCATTGAGATGCCGGCCTTTTGCTGAGGCCAGGCGCTGACATGTGGTTTAATGATGAAGGCCAGGTGATCATCACGCTGGCGCTTCAGTTCGGCCATAACATCCACTACTTATCGACTCCGGCCGCATGCCCAGCGTTGATAACAGCTAAACGTAGCGTTTTGATCGAAACGCATCGTTTACGAGACACCAGCGACATCAGGCGATCCACCAGCTCTAGGCACTTAAGGCGACGTTGTAGACGAACGGACTCGGAGGGAGCTAAATCACCGACGATTGCCCGCGATTTCATGCTGTCCAATTCACGCACCAGCTCACAGTTTCGAGCCATTAAAGAACGCCGGTCATCGATTAACGCGTCAATAGTCGCTCTATGCTCCTCTGCGGCCTGCTGCCGGCCTGACGCCTCTGCCTTGGCGGTGAGATTAAGCAGTGTCGTGAAAGAGCCACAAGCCATGCTTAGCGGCTTCCGAGTATCAACGCCGGCCGGGATAGTAACCTCCATGCCCAGCCATTCAGCCAAAGAGCGGATCTGTGAAAATGAAACCTGTTCCAATGCTGTTTTCATCTATGTCTCTCAGCAGATATTTGAAATGTTACTTCTTACCTTTGCGATGTTTTTTGCTTCGGCCAATAGCCGGCGCATCAGCCCTGCCTTTAGATTGGCCTGACAGCCCCACCAGCCGGGTGATCGTTTCTTCGATTGTGCGCGAAGCCTCTGGCATCATTGGCTTCTCAATCTCGATAGAACCGTGTTCGGACTCCCAGGCAGCCTTATAGACGTATGGGATTGCCCGGAGTTTGCGCGCTGTCGCCTCGCCCACCCCTTTCAACTTCTCTAGATCGCTGGTAAATGCGTTTCCGAGATGCGCCAGTGTGCATATTTCTAGATCGGCCAGCTTCACCAGGTCAGCCGGCTTCAATTCAGGCACGTCAGCAAGTTTCAATCGGTCAGCAAATTCGAAGAATGAAGCTAAGTGCGGATTTGTCACTGCTACCAGTTCGTGATGTGCTCGTGTCAGCTCGTCATAAAGCTCTTGAGGGATCTCATTCTTGAAAATTGCAAGGTTTTGGTACTGGACAATGCCCCACTCACTTATGCGTGCGACTAAATCAACCCCATAGGTGCTACGAAGGTTTATGTGGAAATTTAGGTTGTTAACGAATGCCGGCTGGTCAGCGTCACGAGGAGCGTTCGGGTATTGCAGCGGGTACATGAAGAAATGCATATAGAACTTCAGGCTCGGATTCGTTGCGCTTTGCCAGAACCGATCGCCACAAAAGCCATTTATAATGTCCCGTTCACGGCGTGAGTAGTCGCGAAAATGTAGTAGCGAAATATGATCCAGCTGCATTTTGTTGTACGACAGAGAGGTTTTGTCATGGGCTATCATTTCCTGGCCCACACGCTTCCGCAGCTGCGTTACTTTTGCGCGGGATTCGCTTAGCTCAGTCTCAGTGGCCTTTAACTTTACGGTAAGACGTCTCAAACCTTCGGCATGGTCTGCTTTCATGGCTTCAAGGCGCTGAGTTAGCCGATCCACCTCCTGCTCTAGAGTTTTCTTTTCTTCAGCAGTAATGCCGGCGGATTTACCCAATTCAGCACGCAGCGTGTTCAGCTCATCTGCCTTGATTGACAGCTGAAGGCGCAGGGTTGTAATTGCGTCATCACGAGATTCAACGGCATCGACTAACTCGTTGTAACCGTCAGCTTCATTGGATGCGAATAAGGTGATATTGCGAGCAAGATCCTCTAAATCCGCCTCCATGCGCTCCATGCCAGCCCTAAAGACGGAGTTCCCTGCCACTCGGCTACAGAATGTCGCCTCCGAAGCCAGCATGTTTATCTGTGCGGTCAACACCGCAGCATCTGGTACAAAGTCTGTTTTTAGTTCAGCCAATAATAATGCGTCGGTCATTAGATCTCTTGCTCCCACTGCTTCTCAGTCATTTTTCCGCGATACATCACTTGCACAAGGTTTGCCCCTGGCTCCAGCCCTAGTTGATTCTTCAATACTTCAATTCGGCGGTGCCCAAGACGTCTGCTAGTGAAGCGCACATCAATCCGTTCCCGTTTCTGGTCAGTTCGCTCAAACACAAGGCCAAACCAGTGATACCTACGCTTAAACATTCAAACACCGTTAGTTTACGTAAATCTAATTCAATATTTGATATACTACAAAACACCGGATCGATTTGCATTAAATTTATTAGTTTTACGAAACAACGATTGTGTAGATTCGGGGCGGGTTGTTAAGACTCTGGCGGCGGGCGAAGGTTAGCAGTTGACCAGATACCAACCTTATCTATTGATTTTACCTGATTTTAAATGCACAAAAACTTGAGAGTGCAAATGCAACGATAGCATTTAATGCCACAGCAAAAGTGTCAGACGATAGCCCAAACATGTGAAGAGGCAGCATGTTAACTGTGAAAAATCCGGCGAAAACCCCTGTAGCCACTATTCGGCGCCGGGTAAAGAAATCCTTAATCAAGAAGCCTCCGGATCGGATCGACCATAATTTTTTTATCCATCGCGTATGCGTAGTTGTATTCCGCCACAGATACCGGAGATCGCTCGAAATCGCGAGGGAACCGTACTACTGAGCTAGCCACCAGCATTGCCAGGCGCATCATAGAAACTGCTTCAATCGGCTGGTGAATCATAATTGCTGGAGGTTCGATATGATCATACCCTTGCTCTTCAAACGTTGCTTTCACGTTACAAAGCCTTGCTCTCAATAGGCCGGCATCAACGTCATGCGGCGTCGACAGATATACCCTCTTCAAATCCTCCATGCTTCATCACGCTCCCGTAAAGGCAATGAGGCGCCGGGTTCGAGGTGCCAATATGACATGATCACCTCTATAGCTTCATTATGCCCGACACACAGAGCACAGTAATAGCCTTCCTTGGTCAGCCTATTCAACCAATCCTTTTGCTCCAGTGAAGCGCTGTTCTTCCCATGCTTCAACTCAACACGTAAACCATGATACATCCCACGTGGCGCATCTAGAGACATATCCGGGTATCCCTTTTTTTGGCCTTCCGCCTTCAATTTCCCCGCAGTAGCTTTACTTCTTTGACCGCCATTTGGAGTCGAATGCAGCAGCTGGTAGATCCCCTGGTGGTGAACCTCAAAATAGTGAAAGACCCGCACTTGTTCAAAATGCTCTTGCTGTCCTTTCAAGAGGTCAGGGTTTTTATCGAGAAGAGATAGCGCGATAGCATGCGCAGACCTCTTCACAGCCGCTTTGACTGCCTCTCCCAGCACGTTGGTTTTGCTTTTAATTGATGCAGTTTGGCTGCGCATGCGACTACCCATCTTTTTCTGCCTGTCTGCCAGCCATTCTTCACTGAACCTAAGCATTTTTCCCCCTGCGTGACCGGCGAATGGTCTTTGCCTGGTTCAACCGTTCCATTGGATCAAAGCTGGATATTTCCTCTTCCTGCGGTGCTTTTAATTTCCTAGGGTTAGCCTGCCGATAGGTGCTACTTGCCTCTATCTTCCGTTCTGCTCTAGCCATTCACGTACCTACTAATTTTATCTTTATTGTTAGATAGTTAACCAACGCTCAGACCGCTAGTCTTGGTGTCTTCTTATGCTCGTATCCAGTGCCAGACCTGTTTCCTTCAAAATCTCTGAATTCACCCTATCCACGTTTTCGCGCAACCATAAATCTGCTTCCATCTGCCCTCGAAACGTATCCGGTGCACCAGGGATCTTTTTCCCAGGTGGAACCATGTAGCGATCGGGCCGGTTTCTATCTACTGGGAAATAGGCTACCTCGTAATGCGGGGCAGCTGTTGCTCTCCACCCGCCACTTGGATAGTAACCAGGGGTAACTCGGGTAACATAAAACAGCCCTGCACTTCGTCTAAACTCCATTCTTTCCACCAAAAAAGCGTAAAACTAATTAGATATTAGATTAACACTTTTTAAAGCAAAAAAAAGGCACCAGAAGGCACCTTTATGATTTCACACGTATGAATTATGAGTTATGAATTATGAAACTTCTTGCAAATACTTCTCAACAGCTTCGCGCATTATTGCGCTTACGCTTTTCGGGTTTTTGCCCGCTCTTTTATTTGCCAGGGCTAAATCCTCAACCTTACGCTGCAACGACATGGGCAATGAGATTGCTGTACGCGTCATTTGCTCCGGCTGTACTGATGCAGGTTCCGTGTCAGCGCCATGTTGCCCATATGGCCTATCTGCCAGCCTTGCAGCAAGGGCTTCTACATCTGCATCTGTTGGCGCTGGTCGGCGCTCCTGCTTCAGACGATCGCTAGGTTTTTTTACGGCCATTAGAATACCTCGTCTATCAAAGACCAAATCTCAACTTTTGCCTTCTCATTGTCTGTCTCCAATACCGATTTACCTTCCGACATTACATCACGATAAACCTTTCTGAAGCAGCTTTTCGCATTGAGGGGCTGGAGCTGGTCAAATTCGGCGACGTACTCTAGGAACTCGCTACGCTCATTGCCGGCAAGAACGGGATTTGTTGAAGCAATGCTTTGATAGCAATAGGCTTTTAAATCAGGATTCAGGTCACGAACTTGGATCAACTGTTCTTGCAGCTCTAACATGGTATCCAGGTCAAGCTGCGAGCACTGATGTGGGGCAATTAACTGGTGAGCAACCGTGCAGGCAGTGATCAACTCACGACTATTACGGCCGGCCACATCAACAATTACGTGCTGATATTTCTCATCCAGACTACGTAAAGTGGCAGCCAGGTTACCAGTCTTTTGGATCAGAGTGATGTATGGCGTAAGGCTTGCAGTTTCCCGCTCCGCGTTCCAGCGTGACGCCGATAACTGCGGATCGCCATCCACCAGCACCACCTCCTCCCCTCGTAACGCTAAACCAACGGCAAGATTAACCGCTGTGGTTGTTTTTGAGCACCCACCCTTATTTGCGCCGACGACAGTGATCATACTAATCCTCGATATGACTTAGTAAATTATAGGTATGAGTTATTACTTATGATTTCATACGTATGAGATATGAACACCCCGTAAAACTCGGATTGATTGATTATTACCCTCACCTAAAAAAATGTAAAGTATTAAATTTTAAATATGATTTATGAAGTATGAATTATTACCAGGGTAAAAAAGGGCGCAGCGCGCCCCCTCAATCATCACTTACTTAGGCTCACTCACGCTTGAGATCACAACCGACCATTGCTCGATAGAACCCCGGCCCCGTCGGTATCTTGTTCTTCGCCTTGTAGCGCTTACTAGCCAAACGTTGCTCAGCAGATGGCTCCACCGGCACAAGGCGCCACTGCCCATCGGTTGTAAACCCATTCCCATCCAGCAGGATTTGATTGTCGTTTTTAGGGGCCGGCACTGCTGGCGGGGTGGTGTAGAGCTTCGTGCCATCTGGCAGTGCTTTGTCAATTGTCGATGTATCGTTACCGGCTCGGCTGGAAAGTACCTCTGCCACTGGCTGCGCCTCCTGGCTAATCCGCCCCTTCCAGCCTTCCCACATCGCAGCGGCAATCATCCTTCTTCTCGTCGAAGAACCAGTTTACGAACTCCATGCTCATCTCGTTTTGCTCAGCAAACTGCTGGCGCTCAGTCGTTTGTGTCATTTCCCTTCCAATCGCTCAGGTTTTTCAGTTCTAAATATGTATCGGCAAACGCAGCAGCTGTGCGCATTCCCGCCCGCACATCATCAGATAGCGAGTTTTCGCTATCGTTGGCACGCGCGAGCATTTCTGCTGAAAATGCCTTAAGAGCATGCATCTCAATGCTGCCAACGGTTCGACGGTTCCATGCCACCGCAGCTTCGCTTTCACTGCCAAAATGCTGTCGACCGCTGAACATCTGGGCACCACATCGGCAGCTGACGTGTATTGCAGAGCCGGAGTAACTCGAATCGACCACCCGAGCGGCTCCCCCGCAAAACGGGCATGAATTCAATTAGTTTAGTGTCCATTCAACTCCCTCAAGGCCAAAATGCACGCGTCCCATATAACCTGCGGATCAGCGCCTATATCTACGAAACCTTCACATTCGTTGTAGATAACATCGTAAACGGATTTAGGCACTTTCGCAGGTATCTGCGATATGCGTATTTTAATATCCGACTGACCGCACTCTTTGGGGTCTGACCTTAAAGTCCACCGCCCAGTGGTATCGTACCAACGGCGTGTAACGCGCCCTTTGCCATCAACACCGGCCCGCAGAGTAGCTTGCCGGCCTTCGACGCCGATAACGAGGTAAACAGTACCGCGCGGGGATTCCCACACTTCACCTACTTGGAACACTTCACCCCGGTTACCGCCAATTTACTTAACTCGGCCATTTTGATTTTTCCCATGATATCTCACTAAAAACCCCGGCAAGCCGGGGTGGAATGGTCAACGAATTGCAAAAACGTATACAGCATTAAGGACTGTCATTACGCCGATGGTGCCGAGAGCCATGCCAGTGATCTGAAGCAGAATTGGAACGGTAGTTGAAGAGGGTTTAGCCGCTGTGCGGCGCGCTGGATGGGAGTTAACAAAGTCCACCAGCGTAGACACTTGATTCTTAGACATGATAATATTCTCGTTGTTAGGTAACACGGGGTTGGAAATTTTCGCCGATTGACAACCCCTCATTAAAACCCGCTTTTTGCGGGTTTTTTTGTGACTGTTTTCTGGCACAAGGCAACTATACTATTTTTTGTTAGTTTAACGCAACAAAAATCATGTTTTTGCAATCATAAATATCAGTAAAATTATTTATGGCATTGTTTAAATGAAAAAAAAGAGAGCCTAAGCCCTCCTTCCTTTCCCGTAGTGGGCATGCTCTATATGCTGAATATTATCGGGCAGCGCTCTATTCCAGCCCTCCCGTGAGTAATGCCGCACTCCTTTAGCGGGTTCCCCCGTACTCAAATCCGATACAGTGCCCCAGCAATCAGGATCGGCTTTGTTTGTGAGTCGCATCATTCGACTCATCTGGCGGTGATCGATTGTAAGCTCGTACCCCATGTTTTCGGCCATCGATACAAGTTCTAACCATGTGTACCATCGCCTTTCTCTCACGTAAGCCCTCCTCTAAATGCTAAATGCGACAAGCTTTTCCATCTGGTCATCATCACAATAATAAATATATGGTTCCGTATCATTCGCATCTGCGTGCACTGCAAGCTCATGCTGTGCTGCATAGATCAGCCCAAGCTCGATTCTATTCGCACTATACAAGTGCGCTGCGACTACGGTAAGACCAGGACGTGAGAGGCCGTAAATAGCTTCTACATCCTGCGCCACCTGCTCCCCGAACATGTCCGGCCCAACCTCATTGATCAGCAGCGTTTTAATCGCCGGCCACCAAGGCCCGAATGCCCGATACAGGGCCGGAGTTGCACCCAGACGCGACGCAAGCCCTGTTAGGTATGCCGAGGTATACTCAAGCTCGCTACGGCCGCTGAGGGCATGCTCATTCATTATTTCTTCGATGTAGCTTTCTGATGGCTGCATAGTGTCGATCAATGTTGTCATTTTCTGTTTGATACGCCCCCCGGCGGGGGCGGCTCCAGTAGTTAGCGATATTCAGCAATCACAGCCATAACGTCATTTAGTTCATATGTGGCAGGGATAATCCACCAGCTACCCATGAACTCCATTCCGGCTTTTTTACCATTCAGATATTTAGCGCCAAAGTCAGCCTTTAGTTTATCTTTGGCCTGGTACAGCGCCCCCCCAATCCCATCTGAGTCCTGAAGGCCATACGCGCTATCTGGAGGGAAGTTGAAACGATTAGCCCCTTTCCCGCCGGCTAACGGCTGGGTGTTCTTGCGCACAGTGATATTGTCCATCCTGCTGGAAGCTGCCGCTAGAGCCTCTGAAGCCTTTTCACGTTCCGCCTTCTCGGCAGCCACACGGTCAGCCTCCATTTTCGCTTCGTCTTCTGTGATCAGGCCAGCGCGTAACTTGAGGCCAGCCAAGAACTCAGCATTGTCGCTGTTAGCGGCTCCAAACGCTGAATCAATCTTACTCGTGGTGTCTCTGATCATCACACTGTCATAAAACGCGGCTTCGGTGATACTCGCCTTGTCGATCAGGCCCATAATGACAGCGTGGGCATAAAACTCATCCAAGTTGTAGGCTTCGTAGTTGATGGTTCCGAGGCTGGATGATTTATACATAGGGGATAGCAAGAGTGCCGTAGGTCTAAACTCGGATGCCTTCTCAAAAACGACACTGACCGGCAGTGACAGATTATCACCGTATCTCAACCATGTTTCGTGAGCGACACGTTTCGCCTGCTGAACTACGTTGTCGTGGTGCTCTGAAATTTTTTGCTTAATCACAGCAGAAAGCTCATGCTGGAAGTCCGCGGTGTTACGGTACTCACTAGGGATGTAAGTGGCGTTGAATGGCGGAATTACATTGTGTATATACGGTATGGCATCGTATTTCCCAGTCAGTAGATATTCGCTGTACTGAGAGAGCCGGCTACCGTCAAATCGTCTATTTTTAGAATCGACTTTTTCGAGCGCGCGCGTGACATATGCGGCTACAACCTCATTAATCCTCGCTGGGCTTGCAACCTCTCCGTATTTTTGAACTTCACTGCGCCACTCTCTGCCAAATAGCCCAATGAGGAACGGTTCGATACTTCGCACATTTCGATCCGAGCGACACCACTTAGCCATTGCGGTCTTGAGTGTGTCATCCTGAGTATCCGGGTAAACAACTCTGGATGCATTTTGGCTTAGCCATTGCTTACCATCGCTCATAATTACCGGGTTAGGGCTATAAGAGCGCGTCACGCGAAGATCGTAGGTATCTAGTTGTCCCTCATCATTACGGTAAACCACACTAGAATCACTTAGTACCAACCACCCCTTAGCAAGGTACTGGACAAAATCGCCCTTCGTCATCTGTTCTTCAACCGAGTGCGTGTAGCGCCCTGGCGCAGCCCAAGCACGCAGCGTTACCTCGGCTTCGGGTACGTCACTGTCTTCCCCCAGTTCTGCCAGCACAACGGTCTTGCCGACCTCCAACGAGCCTCCACTGTTATCTTCAAAGAAAATAACATCGGCGATGCCGGTTCCGGTGTCGATATCAATTGCTCTAAGGCGAATATAGCTACGGCCACCAGGCTTTAAACGATAGATACCGCCGCGCTTAATCATCCGCCCTGACGCCATCTGAACGTAGCGATCACCATGTGTCAGAATATCGGCATCAACGTTAAGCAAGCCAGCCTTAATCGCGCGCTCTATTTCTGGTGACAGCTGTTTGATTCGGTCGGCCGCTTTCTGCATTCGGGAGGTAATGCGTTCTAGGCGAGTGACTTCACGAGTCGCCTTCTGTAAGGCATTCTGAGTGGTATTCACCCAATCTCGCGCATGTCGCTCCACCTCAGCATACTGAGATGTCATTCCCTTTTGCACATCTTCTCGTGCCGCTGCGAGTTTGCGTTCAGCCTCGGCCTGACGTGAACGTGCGCCGGAAAGTTGTGAAGCGATCTCTGCCGGACTTTCTTTTTCAGCATGACTCATCTTGAGGAATTCGGCCAAGTTGGCCTCAGCCCGCTGGCGAGCCTTCTCTCTTGCGATAGTCTCTGCTTTAGCTCGAGCTTCAGCAATCATCCTGGCATGCTCTTCTGGATTAGCGGCAAGCAGGAGTCGCATTTCTTCCTGGCTATTTGCATCCGCATTAACCATTCGAGCCTTGTCTGATGTGAGTATTTCGGTGATCCAGTCCTTTTTGCGTTTGAGCGTATCCAGGCGGAACTCATCAAATGAACCCTTGCCACAATAGTAATGGACTCGAACAGAACTGGCTTTTGAACCCACACGAGCACCGCGACCATTACGCTGGTCAATGCTTGCTGGCGTCCAAGGCAAAGTTAGGTGGTGAACGTCGCTAGTGCCGCGATGCAGGTTAATCCCTACCTCGGCTTTTTTGTTACAGATCAGGAATGGTGTGCGGCCTTCGTTATAGTTCGCTGCAATCTGCTCCAACCCGCCAAGTGATATTTCGGTTTTTTTGGCGATATAATCGTCGTATTCCTCTTTGGCTTGGTAGTAGGCCTCTAACCTTTCCTGGCTCGCGTCCTCTTTCGGTTCTTTTGGTTCTACGACAGCCTTCGGCGCCCTCCCTGTTTTTCCAGCTTCAGAGACGGTTGTCGCGTTGAGGATTCCGATCGTCCCTAGCTCTATGCCCAGGGCGTCAGCTATAATCCGCGCTAGCTTTCCATGCTGTGTTTTCTCATCGGTGAAGATGATCTGCTTCCCGGTCTTTACCCCTTCTTTCAGGTTCTCTATCAGGGCGCTATATTTCGGCGGTACTGGGTGCGTTACATCCGATAACAACAAACCTACTTTGCCCAGGCGTTTTAGGACTTCGTTTTCAGCGGCCTCTGACACTATCAGCTGAACGTAGTCGCTGGTGGTTGTCACTTTCGGTTCTACCTTAATCCGAACAGACTTACTGCTGTCATCGTCTTCATCGAACTTGCGGCCGACAAACTCAGGGAGCAGGCCCACCAGCTCAGCCACTGCTTCGGATTTCCCTGCTGGGAAGCGGAACGTCATTTGACGGTAAAACAAGTCGGGGTCGATACACACGCGATCCATATCGCGAATGATGGAGAAAATGGAGTCCTTCTCCTCATCTTCGTCCGGTGTCTCTCCTTTGGAAAGCGCATCGGCCCGCTGGCGTAATTCTTCGTATATCTCAGCTTGTTTAGCGGTCATCGGCACAGGAATGTTCCGTTCATCCAGCTCCGGGATTTTTACCGTATCTGATACATCTTTGGCTGTTTTCAGTGTTGTCCAACGATGGAAAATGCCGCGCAATCCATCCAGATTTTTAAAGCCAACAAGCCCCTGCTTACGTTCTATTTCACCTGAGATCTTCTGAACAGTAACTTCTTCAGTCAGCCCGAATGTTTTCACGAAGTCATCCGGCGTCAGGATTCCCATACGCCGCCATTCGTCGTTACTCACAACATGCGAGAGCATATTGAATGCGTCGATCGGTGAGTTGACCAGTGGTGTCGCCGTCAAAAATACCGGGCCACGTCCATTGTTATTACTTGTGGTGTAGGCAGTCTTAAGCGCCATGTCGCGGGCAGTTTTCGCGACGGCACCAGTCGGCAAATACGCAAGTTGCGCGGCTTCTCGACCAGCGGCATAACTGTTGCGGTAGTTATGCCCCTCATCAACGATGATGCTGTCAAAATGCATATCTTCGTAGTACGGAAAATCCTCTTTTTTGTCCGTACCGGTATCGCTGGCACGAGCCAAAATTTTATTACGCTTTGCAGCGTCGCGGTGCTTGCCCCCGATCAGATCAACTCGCCCCATTTGCGCCTCGGCGAACAAGACGTCGCGCGCATGCTCATCAACTGTCTCCTGGCGGAGTGGAATAGCCGCAAACTGCTCTTTGGTCAGTAGCACAGAACGATAATTCGACATGGGGATCATGTTCATTCGCTCTTTTACAGTCGCCGCCGACGCTAGTTTTACAGCATTCCGATATACCTGAAGCCCTGTTTTTTCGTTAATTACCGGCTCGCCATTGTCATCGAGCACAGGTACTTTCTGGATTCCTCCATCTCCCCCCCGTATCTCATCCAGGCCAACGAACAGCATGTTCTCGAGCGCCGTTTTACTGTAGAACTCCTGCGCTTCGTGATACCAGTTCTCAAGCACGGCTTTTGGTACGACATAAGCGGTTCGCTTACTTCGGCCATTCTCATAGTTGTACGCTTCCAGCGCCAATCCTACCGTTGACTTTCCGAGGCCCGTACCAAATGCGGTGATCCCACGCCCATCTTCAGAGAGCCGGCGAACCTCCGCGTTTTGATAACGAAACGGTATTCGATCGCCTGAAATGCCGCTTAGATTTAACGATTCCTTGCTATGGCTGAATGGTATAAAAGCATTAAATGAATCGTTGTACTGTTGTACCAGCGCCGGCAGGGAGTCGTGACGGCGAATCCACTGGTTAAAGTCTTCCTCCAGTCCCCGGATTTGATCCAGATATAACGCGGCATTAACGCCTCGAGGTTTCACACCATTGAGGTAGTTCTCGAACTGGTCTAGGAAACCGTCACTGTTACGGACTCGCTTATAGACCCACTCATCTTTTCCAGTCTCCTTGTTTTTCGTTCGAACGGATTTATAGCGATAGCCGGTAAACACCCCATCACTGCCTGAGTAGCCATCTTCTGAGACAAGATCCCCGTTTTCGATTTCGAGCGATTTGACATACTTAACCTCGCTATATCCGCGCTCGTGCAGAAACTCCTGGATCACACTCCGGTCAAACCAACGGCTGTTGAGAGAGAAATCTATATCATCCGCGTTCGTCCATTTCCGCCGCGTCTTAATCTCGGCCAATTGGCGATGATAGTTGTCCTTAATCGCGCCATCTGGCGTGCCGTCCAATGCGCCAAGCAAATGGCTATTCAACAAGCCTATATCACCGCTGGTGGCCCTATCCATCGGCATAATCGTGCCATCAGGTTGAACAGCGATCCCCTCTTTTGTTGCCAGCAGGTTTAACAGCGCCGTGTCACTGGCAGGCAGATCACCGCTGAAGGCGTCGCGGAAGGAACTCAACTCGACCGGATCAAGGTCAATCTGGTTGAACAAATGGCGCAATACCTGTTCATGATCCGTGGCATCGTAGGTCTTCAAATTGCCAGTATCCAGATCGCCTCTAAGTAGTGCTGATAACCCCCCTTCTTTAGAAACGCTTGCCTTAAAGGTAAGCCAGCCGGCCGCCCCATCCCCGGCAACATTAGCAGAGCGCCCTTGGTGCGGGTTTCCGTGGGCTGTGACTTCGTTTTCCACCAGGCGTTGCACATCGGCCAGTTCACGGTCAAGCGCCTCAGACTGCCAGCCGGTAGCCATTTTTTCTTGCAACGTCTTTATACGGGCGCCAATCAGTGACCCGCGCAATACACGTTCCCGCAGGGCTTGTTTTTGTCGCATGGCAAAAGCAATGACGGTGTGATACTCCAAAGGGATCGCATCAGGGAAGTTTTTCCAAACGGCTTCCAACTGCGCCTGCTTAAGTGACAACAGCCCATCGGCATCTTTAAGCCGTGTAACCAGGTCGCGATAACTCTCTCCACCAAATTTCTGGTGGTCGATCTTGCCATCGTTGGCCGAATCGTCCACCAGCCATTGACCACCGACAAACTCGTACCAAACACCGGAGAATAGCCGTTTATCCCCCTCCGCCACTGTAGCTGTGATAGGTTCTTTGAGCGCAAGAAGTTCCCAATCTATGCGGCTTTCAAATTTCTTCGCCAGCGCGATTTTAATGGCCGTACCGTCAACCATCCCGTCAGCTTTAACCACCAGGCGAGAAAACTTATCCTTGCCAACCTTCGACATTTCTCCGTGGATGTACCGCCGTCCATCAAGATCAAACCATTTCCCCTTGATGAACGTATCCCAAAGCACGTTGGTGTCGTGCAGGACGCTGTCTTTCTCCTGCATGATGCGCTCGGTCATTTCCTGCGAATGCTTGCGTAGCACCCACACGTCGACAACCGTAGCCGTACCACTGTTTTCGAATGTGCCAGAGGGCAGACGATGCGCCCCTAAAAACTCTGCTTTCCGAGACACCTTTTCTCTGAGCTTCGCTTCAGATGCGTTATGCGTAAGGCCGTTCGGCACAATTAGGCAGATCAGTCCGCCATAGCGCACCTTATCGATCGGCCGTAACACAAAATAGCCGGCTAGTGATTCATCTTTGTAGACCGTATCAAGTTCGGCAAATTTTCCTCGGCTCTGACCGAACGGCACATTGCCCACACAGTGGTCGAACGAATGATCAGGCGTACTGCTTGCTAAGGACTCAAACGCTCCAATATTCACGTTATCTTCAGGATGAAGTAGGCGATTAATTCGACCTGATGTGTCACTAATCTCGGCGGACTGCATAATCACGCCGGCAGGCTTCGTTTCTTGAAATACTCCAGTGCCGGCGGACGGCTCAAGTCCAATGCCACCAGCGACGCCATACGCGGCCAACAAGTCCCAAATACCTTCAGCTACCGGCTGAGGAGTGTAATATTCATACTCACTGCCTCCGATTCCGCCTTCACCTGTATAGCCGGCTAGTGTTTTCCGCTGTTCGTCGGTTAGCTCGGCGCCCTCCTCAAGGCTGTTTAAAAGTGCCAGTGCCGCTTCATTTGCTTCTTTGCGTTCGCGGCCAATACTAACGCCCTGGCGTTTCTCAACACCAAATACAACGGGCTTACGGCGCAAACCCAACGCGCGAATAATGCGGACAATCTGTCTAATGGTGGTAACAGGCTGTATCGCGGGGATAATTTCGCCGCGATTGTTTTCTGTGCTCAAACTGGCTCTCCAAAAACTCACATAGGTTAGGGTGGCGCCACTGACCCTAAACCTTGTGAGTTTTTATCCGTGAAGAAGCCTTCAAAGATGAACCCCGTTAATCTACTGCGCCGACTGATGGGGGGTTATGATGCCGGGGATAATATAACCAATGTGCTAGCCAGCAGCGGTGGCCGTAATATTGTTTCGCGCTCACTCCTCCCAACAGTTATTGATGATCGAAACACGGGGCTTTCTTCGGCCGGCGATACCGTGCCGGCTGGTTCAATTCTTCCCGCCGATCGCCTGTCCCGCTATACCATTTTTGACCAGATGGCTCGTTCCCCGACATTATCTGCGGCACTAAATATCCACGTATCCCATGCGTTGGCCCAGGACAAGAAAAGCGGAATGTGCTTCAACTTGGCGCCTGTTGATACAGCTGATAAAGAAACCTCCGGCCGCTGCAATGAGATCATGAACGATCTAGGCGACATGCTTAACTCAGGCCTTCCATCCTGGGCGCTAAATATGGCGATTTACGGTGTCAGTTATATCCGGCCGTATGCGAAGGAAAGCAAAGGGATCACAAGCTTAGAATCCAGCTATTACACGTTGCCTCACTTCACTACAGAGTATGAACGCGGCGGGGCGCTGGCTGGTTTCTCAGGGGATTATTTTATAGACCCGGTATCAAATCAGAGGGTGCTAGCTAAGCCGTGGGAAATGGTTGCGATGAAAGTACCATACTGGACGCCTGACATTAATAACCGACCTATGAACACCGGAACAGTGGGGTATTCCCTGCTCAGCGACCCAGCCCAGCGACCACTGATAGAAACTCAGAACTATGGTACTTCGTTCCTCGAGTACAGCTATGAATCTTTCGTTAACTTATGCGACGCCCTACGCGCGCTTAAAGCAACCAGGAACAACGCGGCGAAAATAGACCGACTTATTGCTCTCGCTACAAACCAGCTTGATCCCGTTAACGCGGCCGCGCACGCACGCAACGTCGGGCAGTCTCTGAAGCGAAGTTCAGAAGAGATTATGCGGGCCTCGCGTAACAGTAACGTAATGCCGACCGTATACAACCATATAGTTCCCGTCATGGGGGACGGCAAAGGCGGTATCACGATCGACACACAGTTCATTCCTGCTGACATCACTGGGATTGAAGATGTCATGTTCCACCTGCGGCAATTGTGTTCGACGGTTGGCGTTGATGCCACCATGCTAGGTTGGGCAGATCAGATGGCCGGCGGTCTTGGGGATGGAGGTTGGCAACAGACAGCAATCCAATCAGCCCAGAGGAGCTACTGGATTCGCCAGGCGGCGGTTGCCTTCATCTACCGCACAGTTGATATCCATTGCGCCTACAAATACGGGAAAGTCTATCAGCACAACAATCGCCCATTCCGTGTTGAATTCAACTCTGTTAACACCGCTCTCCAGGCAGAAGCGAATCGCGAGCAAGAAAGTCGAGCTAACTATGTGTCAGTTGTTGTTAGCATTCTGGACGCGGTTCAAAACAATGCGCGCCTGGCAGGTTCGCCAGCACTTATGAACATGCTGTTTTCTGAGATGCTTCAGATGAACGATGACACTATTGCGAAAGTTTATCGAGAGCTATCCACTGCAAAGCCGGATGACAGCATGATGGAGAGTGCCGGCTGGAACAATGTCGGCATGGAGGATCTTTCACGAGAGGATTTGCTGAGTATTTTTAAAGGCGTGATGGCGTCATAGTGTAGCTTTGATGGCCGTGAAAGCGGCCTAACGTCAAAATTTAGCCACAAAAAAACCCGCCGTAGCGGGTTTTTAGGAAAAAATGAATTAGCCTTCAGAGACTGCTGCACGAGTACGTACAGTGCCAGAACGCGTAGCCTGATCAAAGGATGCCTTAAGCTGGCGCATAGCTTCAAGCTTGCGTTCTGCCGCAGTCATTTGTTTCAGATTAGAAATATCGCGTTTTGAATGCATAACCTTTCCCCTCTTCACCAAGATCGGTGGTTGCTTCACATAGTATGTGATCTAAATCTGTTTGTAAAATCCTGTCGTAGAACCGTTTCAACTTTTGGCTTTCAGCAACTGCAAAGTAAGCTTTAGCTTTGTAAGTATTACAGTGCAAAGCAATGATTGTTTCCAGTGCATCCGCTAAGTCATTTACAAACGCACGGCCATTGCCACACTGCTCCTTCGATGGTGGTTTGTAGAAATCACCGCTATCGAAGTTTTCGACACGATCAAACTTCACGTCATAGCTGTTTGTGGGCAGTTTAAATCCCACTTCTTCACTACGGAAATCATGATAGACAGCATCATCAACATCAATCGTTGAAAATAAAACTAAAAATTGATTTCCTTGTATCGAAAAATCAAAGCGATGACAAAGAATGTCCCCATGAGGAAACTCAAGGAATTGCTGTGAGAGGTAAACAGGCATCTTTACGTTTTTTTTGTTTTAGATGGATGCATAATAAACCAAAAGTCGGTTGTACGGCTAGACTTGCCCTTCTCAATACCATTTTTCATACTTATGAAGTATGAAAACGTTATTCATACATACCATACTTAAGGCCTGCACTCTTCCAAAGCAGGATCATCACTATCAACACCATTGGCGATAGCCATTTCCCTATAGCTATCAAACAGTTCTAATCCGCCATCTTCAACTTCCGGGATTTCACCTCGGATGTACGCCATTCGCACCGCGATATTATGCTCTGCACCACGCAGCAAGAAGCCAGCACACTTAGCACTGTTTTCTACCCCACTATCATGGCACGCAAAAACATGGGTGGATTGGTCATAACTGGTACGGGCAGAATGCTTAAATGCCTCAGCCGGAAATTCACCTACCGCGTCCGTTCTCCAAGGACACTTAGGACATGGCTTGCGCCGGCAGGATTTTCCGGCCCCTTTTAAACTCACTACCTGGTGGTCATCGCCGGCCGGTCGTGTTTCAATAATTTCAGGCTTTCCAGTCATCTCATCCCTCAGAGCATCCAAATATTTACCGTTTGTTTGTGCTAATCTAATTAACTATTAGTTAAAAGAGAAAGCTCACTCTTAACTCACTTCGGATAACGTTTTTCCCCACGAACTTCACCACTCATAACCAAGGGGGAAACCATGCCCACTCAAGCACTGCGAACTGTTACTGACCGATTTTCCCTTGTCGATAACATTCGAAAACACACTGCACACAATGGCCGCAACTATCTAATGAGCGCTGTCCGAGCGACCATTAGCTCGCCTGAAGTCCAAGAACGAATTCGTCTTGGTGAGATGTATGGTTATTACAGTCATACTAACCGGGCCTTATACCACAAAGAAACAGGTAACCTAGACCTGCCAGAAGTCTGCTATGTGACCATTGACGGCAAACCGGTCATGCTGAAGAACATTCCATCCAACCGAACACTGGCGATCAGCATCGATGATGACGGTGTTGTGGAGCATACCCAGGAAATTCTAGACACTGAACCAGGCCATATTGTTAACGGCATGGAGCGATCAATGGCAGGCGGATGGAGCTGGGCAACAGGAGGCACTGACAGTGCAATTTCTCGCGTCACAAGCTTCCACGGCTTTGACTATGTGACGACGCCAAACTACATAAGCCTCAATCGAAAAGCAGCAATGATGGAAAGTGTGTCTGACCTGCACGCCTGGCGCCTAGAGGAGTTGATCAAGTCAGGTTACTCGGAACAAGGCGCAAGGGATATCTTGGCACACTTCAGCCACATGCAGTCGCACGAGCTGATGGTCGAATCGGCACAACGAAGCGTTGATTTACAAAACGACTTGCTAATCATGCAAGGTCGAATGATGGAGCTGGAGGGGATAATCCAACAAAATGGCGTTGTATTGGATGAAGCAGAGCGTTTACGTAAGCAACGTGCGGCCATGTTAGAAACAGCGGTGAGATCATTGCCCGTTTTCCTGAATGAGGCTCAAAAGAAGGCGCTCGTTCGCTTAGACTCAGATGATGACCTTGAAATCGTGAGTTCTATGTTTGAGTCCATTGCCACAGGAAATCTGAACTCTCTGCCTATCGGCGCCAGCATTCAACGGGAGTCCGCCCCAACAGCAACATCTAAAATTGGCGAAGTACCGCCGATTTTGCCAAACGGCTTTAAATCCTTCCTCTAAGCACTAGATCCCTGATCACTCGATCAGGGGTTTCTCATGCCCCCCTGTGTTTTCATACAGCAAAAGGACAATAACCGGTCAAAAGATTGCGTAAAACTAATTAAGGGTTTGTGTTTTACGGCGATCACCTCTTATCATCCAAACCACGGATCGAAAAAGGATCGTTTGAGCGATCTTTTTCAGCATGGCGGAAACGATACCTGTGTTTTTAACAGGCGAAAAAAAACGCCAGCATCAAACTGACGTCCTTTTTCTAAATCAGGCTGATAGGTTTTGACGAACTTACCAGCTAACTATTTCTTTGTCCTGGCGGTTAAAG
>Ga0157361_1000037_pt1 | contig 80490 bp, 73 predicted proteins | sample AttlaeALBM2_FD_111481 | JGI IMG/M metagenome (GOLD analysis project Ga0157361, IMG submission 111481) | Fungus gardens microbial communities from leaf cutter ant in Ribeirão Preto, State of São Paulo, Brazil - Atta laevigata ALBM2 | ecosystem: Host-associated > Fungi > Mycelium > Unclassified ...
CGCTCGGCAAAAGGCACCTGCACGATGCGGCGTTTATTGTGGCGCGCTTTATGCCACGGATCCGGGAAGAACAGCTGCACCATACGCAGCGAGTTATCCGGAATCATATTCTCCAGCACCTCAATCGCGTCGTGGCACATCACGCGCAGATTCTCAACGCCCGCCTCCTTCGCCGAGGCCAGGCAGGCGCCCACGCCCGGTGCATGCACTTCAATACCAAGGAAGTTCTGATGCGGATTGTTTTGCGCCATGGTCACCAGTGACGCACCCATGCCAAAACCGATCTCCAGCACCAGCGGTGCTTCGCGGCCAAATAGCGCCACCATGTCCAGCGGCTGCGCCTGATACTCAACGCCCATCTCCGGCCAGTAATTATCGAGCGCGAGCTGCTGTCCTTTCGTTAAGCGCCCCTGGCGGCGCACAAAACTGCGGATACGGCGCAAAGGCCGCCCGTTCTCATCAAACTCCGGGGTGATGACGTCATTAATCATGTTGATGCCTGCTGATTAGCCTGTTCAGGGAAACGCGCATTATGCAAAGTTAGATAGCAGAAGCAAGCCTTTGCAATCTTCCGGTTTACACCCTGATGTCTCTGTGCTGGAATTCCTGCCTGATTGTAGAGTAAACACGGAAAATTTCCTTCTTATGATGCAGGCGCCACAGTTCGCGCAACAGGTACTGGAGTGGTATCACCGCTTCGGCCGCAAAACTCTGCCGTGGCAGCTGGAGAAGACGCCTTATAAAGTGTGGCTCTCCGAAGTGATGCTCCAGCAGACGCAGGTTGCCACCGTTATTCCCTATATTGAACGCTTTATGGCGCGCTTTCCCACGGTTGGCGATCTCGCCGCCGCGCCGCTTGATGAAGTGCTGCATCTGTGGACCGGCCTCGGGTACTACGCGCGAGCACGCAATCTGCATAAAGCGGCAAAGCAGGTGGTAGATAAGCACGGCGGCACGTTCCCAAGCAATTTCGACGATGTCGCTGCGCTGCCGGGCGTAGGCCGCTCAACGGCCGGCGCTATTCTCTCCCTGTCGCTCGGCCAGCACTTCCCGATTCTTGATGGCAACGTTAAGCGGGTGCTGGCGCGCTGTTATGCGGTTGGCGGCTGGCCGGGCAAAAAAGAGGTCGAAAAACGGCTGTGGCAGATCAGCGAAGAGGTTACGCCCGCTGAGGGCGTCAGCCAGTTTAATCAGGCCATGATGGATCTGGGCGCGTTAGTGTGTACTCGCTCTCGCCCCAAATGCGAAATCTGTCCGCTCAATAGCGGCTGCGTAGCCTATGCCACTCACAGCTGGGCAGAGTATCCGGGCAAGAAGCCAAAAGTGACGCTGCCAGAGCGCAGCGGCTGGTTCCTGATGATGCAGCACGGTGATGAGGTGTTTCTTGAACAGCGTCCGCCTGTGGGGCTGTGGGGCGGTCTCTTCTGCTTCCCGCAGTTTACCAGTGAGCAGGCGCTGACGGACTGGCTGACCGCGCGCAATATCCACGCCAAACCGCAGCAGCTTACCGCGTTCCGCCACACCTTCAGCCATTTCCACTTAGACATTGTGCCTATGTGGCTGGCATGGCCTTCTTCCGGGTCGCTGATGGATGAAGCAGGCGCTCTCTGGTATAACTTAGCGCAACCACCGTCAGTGGGCCTGGCCGCGCCAGTTGAGCGTTTACTGCAAGAGCTGCGCCATCCACGTCAGCTTAAACTGCGAACAAGTGTGACCGAAGAGGAAGAGTAATGAGCCGCACCATTTTTTGTACTTATCTGCAACGCGACGCTGAAGGTCAGGATTTTCAGCTCTACCCCGGTGAACTGGGCAAGCGCATCTATAACGAGATCTCTAAAGAAGCCTGGCAGCAGTGGATGTCCAAACAGACCATGCTGATCAACGAGAAGAAGCTCAACATGATGAACCCGGGCGATCGTAAAGTGCTGGAGCAGGAGATGATCAACTTCCTGTTTGAAGGCAAAGATGTGCACATTGAAGGCTACACCCCGCCAGAAAAATAACCGTTGCGGGCCTCCCTTTGAGGCCCACTTTTTCGAGTCAGGCACGCATTCACAATGAATAAAAAACTGATAGCACTGTTGGTGATCGCACCACTTTTGGTCTCCTGCTCCGGACAAAAAAAATCGCAGTATCACGAAGAGTGGGTAAAGGACACCAACGGGTTTGACATTCTGATGGGGCAGTTCGCCGCCAACATTGAGAATATCTGGGGAATCAATGAGGTTCTGATCGCCGGGCCGAAAGATTACGTCAAATACAGCGACAACTACTACACCCGCAGTCACATTAACTTTGACAGCGGTAGCATCACCATTGAGACCATCTCCGGCACCGATCCAATGGCCAGCCTGCGCCAGGCGATCGTTACCACCCTGTTGATCGGTGACGATCCGGGCAATGTCGATCTCTACTCCGATGCCAACGATATTCAGATCAGTAAAGAGCCACTGCTGTACGGTCAGGTGCTGGATAATACCGGGCAGCCGATCCGCTGGCAGGGGCGCGCCGGCAGTTTTGCCGACTATCTGATCCAGAACAAGCTGCAGAAGCGCACATCCGGGCTGCATGTTATCTGGTCGGTAACCATTCCGATGGTGCCTAACCATCTTGATAAGCGTGCGCATAAGTATCTGCCGCTGGTGCGTAAAGCTGCCGAGCAGTATGGCGTGGATGCCTCACTGATCCTGGCGATTATGCAGACGGAATCAAGCTTTAACCCCTATGCGGTGAGTAACTCTGACGCGCTGGGGCTGATGCAGGTTGTGCAGCATACTGCCGGCGTGGATGTATTCCGGATGAAGGGGAAATGGGGCAAACCAAGCCGCAGCTACCTGCTGGATCCCGCTAACAATATTGATGCCGGCACAGCCTATCTGTCGCTGCTGCAAAAGAGTTATCTCGGCGGAATTCAGGATCCGCTGTCGCGGCGTTATGCGGTGATTACTGCGTATAACGGCGGCGCCGGCAGCGTGCTGCGCGTCTTCTCCAGCGATAAAGATCGCGCGTTCTCGCTGATCAACGGTATGTCGCCCGCTCAGGTGTATCAGACGCTGACCACCAGCCACCCTTCCGGTGAGTCACGCCGCTATCTGTATAAGGTGAACCAGGCGCAGCGCAGCTACCATCGGTACTGATGCAGTGCCGGGCGGGAGGGTGCACACGGTGCCCTCCCGCCACGCACATCACACCAGCATATTTGCCACTAACCGCTTGCGGCCGTCCTCGCCCTCTTCGGTATAAACGCCCTGCAGCTCTGGCGAAAAGCCGGGCAGCAGGTTGATGCCCTCCTCCAGTGCGAGAAAATAGCGCTGCACCGCGCCGCCCCACACTTCGCCCGGCACCACGCACAGCACGCCGGGGGGATAAGGCAGCGCGCCCTCTGCGGCAATGCGGCCGGCGGCGTTGGCGATCGCCACCAGCTCAACATCACCGCGAATGTAGGCCTGATGCGCATCCTGCGGATTTACCGCCACAGGCGGGAAGCATGCCGCCCGGAACATGTCCTTCTGCAGATCTTTTACGTCATAGCTGACATACAGATCGTGCATCTCCTGGCATAAGCGGCGCAGCGTGTAACCTTTATAGCGCGCAACATGCTTGCGATACACGCTCGGCAGCACCTCCGCCAGCAGCGCATCTTCACGTACGTGCTGCTCAAACTGCTCCAGCATCGCCACCAGGTGCGCCATCTTCTCCGGGGTTTCTGCCGGCGTCAGCAGGAACAGAATGGAGTTGAGGTCGCACTTTTCCGGCACAATCCCGTTTTCACGCAAATAGTTAGCCAGAATAGTGGCCGGAATGCCAAAGCGGGTGTATTCACCGCTGGCGGCATCAATGCCCGGCGTGGTCAGCAGCAGTTTGCAGGGATCGACCCGATATTGCCCGCTATCGTATCCGGCAAAGCCGTGCCACTTCGCGCCAGGTTCAAAGCTAAAGTAAGCCGGATCGGCGGCGATAGTCGCAGTATCGGCCGCCTGCCACAGCTCACCGTTCACCCTCTCTGGCAGGAAGGGCTGAATCAGCGTGCAGCGCGCCAGAATCGCTTTACGCGCATCAATGCCAAGGGTGACGCAGTCGTGCCACATACTGCGCCCGGCTTCGCCCTGATGCATTTTGGCGTTGATATCCAGCGCGGCGAACAGCGGGTAGAACGGGCTGGTTGAGGCATGCAGCATGAAGGCGTTATTCAGGCGCTTATGCGGGCAGAAGCGTTTCTGACCGCGAATATGGTTATCTTTCTTGTGAATCTGCGACGTCTGCGAGAACCCCGCCAGCTGCTTATGCACCGACTGCGTAACGAAAATGCCCGGATCGTTCTCCGTGAGCGCCAGCGTCAGCGGCGAACAGTCCGACATCAGGGGAATAAACTGCTCGTAGCCAAGCCACGCGGAGTCGAACAGGATGTAGTCACACAGATGGCCGATGCGATCCACCACCTGACGCGCGTTATATACGGTGCCGTCATAAGTGCCGAGCTGGATAATCGCCAGCCGGAACGGACGCGCCTCGTTCGCACGCTGCGGCGCCACCCTCTTCACCTGATCGCGCAGCCAGGCCCCGTCAAAGCAGTGCGCATCAATACCGCCGATAAAACCAAACGGATTGCGCGCCGCCTCAAGGTACACCGGCGTAGCGCCAGCCTGAATCAGCGCACCGTGATGGTTAGATTTATGGTTGTTGCGGTCAAACAGCACCAGATCGCCGCGCGTGAGCAGCGCGTTGGTGACGACCTTATTGGCACTGGAGGTGCCGTTAAGCACGAAATAGGTCTTATCCGCGTTAAAGACTTTGGCGGCAAACTTTTGCGCGTCCTTGGCAGATCCTTCGTGGATAAGCAGATCGCCAAGCTTAACGTCGGCGTTACACATGTCAGAGCGGAAGACGTTTTCGCCGTAAAACTCATAGAACTGACGCCCGGCCGGATGGCGGCGGAAGAAGGCGCCGCCCTGATGGCCAGGGCAGGCGAAGGTGCTGTTCTGCATATCGACGTAGCGCGTCAGGGTATCAAAAAAGGGCGGCAGCAGTTCCGCTTCATAGGCCAGGGCGGCCTGCTCCAGCGCCTCCCACTCCTGCGGCGCGCCATTGATCTCCCCGGTGACGCCCGGCAGTTTCAGCACATCTTCATCAAACGCGTTTGCAACAAACACCGGCAGGTTGAAGCCGGTCTGGCGTAAGAGCCCCAGCACGCCACTGCGGGTATCCGCCAGCGAGACGACAACCGCCGCCACGTCAGTGAAATCGGTATTGTCCAGCGTCACCACATCGCGCGTGGTGTTGAGGCTCAGGCTTGGCGCTACCGCTACGCTGGCAGCAATTTTCAATGGATTCATAACACAAATCCCCGGAAGGATGAGTGGGTGCCAGCGGCACAGCAATAGGGAGGATTCCCCGGCGAATAACGTCAGACGGCCGCAACCGATAGACATCAGTAAAACCAGAACGCGTCTGTGTTTACTGATATCCAACAGCTCTGGTCGGGCTGGCCTCACCGCATGGGGGGCGTATGGCAGTCGCGGCAGAGGTGCATTGTTACGGGCATGGCGACCTCCTCAGTGGGCAGGAGTGGTGGTTTACCGGGTGGCAATGATGTCATTTTTTTCCGGGGTGAACAACCGGCGCAGGGCCACTCCCCGCTCTGCCCTGCCTGGCCTTGTTCTGCACATTGGCGTACTATAATTCTCACTCTCCTCAACCAGCCGGAGGCGGCATGTTCAAGGCGCTAGTCATTGAAAATGATGAACTGGGATACCGTACATCCCTGCAGGATGTTTCAGAAAAGCAACTCCCCGATCAAGATGTAACAATCGAAGTCAGCTACTCCACCCTTAACTACAAAGATGCGCTTGCCATCTGCAATAAGGGCCCGATTGTGCGCCAGTTTCCGATGGTGCCGGGCATCGATTTCGTCGGACGCGTGATCAGCAGTCGCCACCCTGAATGGCAGCAGGATGACGTCGCGCTTCTCACCGGCTGGGGCGTCGGTGAAAAACAGTGGGGCGGACTGGCGCAAAAGGCCAGCGTTTCCGGCGACTGGCTGGTTAAGGTGCCGGCAGCGCTAAGCCCGCTGCAGACCATGGCGATCGGTACTGCCGGTTTCACTGCGATGCTGTGCGTGCTGGCGCTGGAAAAACAGGGCGTTACGCCACAGCACGGGCCGGTACTGGTGACGGGCGCCAGCGGCGGCGTGGGCAGCTTCAGCGTGAGCCTTTTATCACGTCTGGGTTATGAGGTGGTGGCCTCAAGCGGGCGTGCCAGCGATAGCGAGTACTTACTGAATACGCTTGGTGCCACCGCGATTATCGATCGTGCGACGCTGAGCGAGCCAGGCAAACCGCTGGCGAAAGAGCGCTGGGCCGCCGCAATTGATAGCGTTGGCAGTCATACGCTGGCCAATGTGCTGGCCGGCATGCAGCGTGATGGCGCGGTCGCCGCCTGCGGTATGGCGCAGGGGCTGGATCTGCCCGCCAGCGTTGCGCCCTTTATTCTGCGCGGCGTAACCCTGACCGGTGTGGATAGCGTGATGTGCGCCAGACCGCTGCGTCAGCAGGCGTGGCAGCGCCTGGCCGGGCTGGTCGATAGCGCACTGCTGCAGCAGCTGACCCGCGTTATCCCGCTGAGCGAAGCACGCGAGGGGGCGGAGCAGCTGCTGGCAGGGAGCGTGCGCGGGCGGTTAGTGGTGGATTGCCGTTAAAAGTGCCTGTGCGCGCACGCTATCGTAAGGTGCGCACGCGGAAAATAGTCACACGAGCGCGCGCCGTTACGCCCGCAGCTGAATCTGCGGCCGACCAGGCGCTTCCTGTGTCACCACCTGCAAATCTGCCCGGTACCAGCGCGTCAGCGTGGCTTCGGTCATCACCTCCTGCGGTGCGCCCTGCGCCACCAGCTGGCCCTGATGTAACAGCAGAACACGGTCCGACCACAGCGACGCCAGATTGAGATCGTGCAGCACGGTACAGACGCTCAACCGGCCGTTGCGCGTCAGGCGATGCAGCAGGCGCAAACTGTACTGCTGCCAGTAGAGGTCCAGCGCGGAGGTCGGCTCATCCAGAAATAGCCAGCCGCGCGGCCCATCATCGTGCCAGAGCTGGGCCAGCACCCGCGCCAGCTGCACGCGCTGCTGTTCGCCGCCGGAGAGTGAGCGGTAATCGCGCGATGCCAGCGCCAGGCTGCCGGTCAGCGCCATCACCTCTTCCGTCACCGCCTGCGTGCGCGCTGCAGGCCAGGGCGCTCGGCCCAGAGCGACAACCTCTGACGCCGGTAGCGGGAACGTCATACTGTTTTGCTGGCGCATCACTGCCCGGCAGCGGGCCAGCGGCTCACGCGGCCACTGATTTATGGGTCGATCGCCCAGCCAGCATTCGCCGGTATCCGGCGTCAAAAAGCCGGTCAGCAGGCGCAGCAGCGTCGATTTGCCGGCGCCGTTCGGGCCGATCAGCGTCACCATTTCACCCGGCGGCAGTGTTAATGAGACATCCTGAATCAGTGCGCGCGCGCCGTGGCTGAAGCACAGACCGCGCGCCTGCATGGCGTCACGCATTTATCCCCCTTTGCTGGCGCAAAATCAGCCAGAGAAACCACGGGCCACCGAGCAGGCTGGTTAACAGGCCGACCGGCATCTCAGCCGGAATCACCACCGTACGCGCCAGCGTATCGGCGAGCAGTAGCAGAATCGCGCCCGCCAGCGCTGAACCTGGCAGCATCCAGCGGTGATCGCTGCCAAGGCAGAAACGCATCACGTGCGGCACCACTAACCCGACAAAGCCGATAATGCCGCTTACCGATACCGCTGTGCCCACCAGCAGTGCGCTCAGCACCAGCAGCTGCCGCTGGGTGCGTTTTACGTCAAGTCCCATGTAGTGCGCGTCCTCCTCCCCCAGCTGAAGCAGGTTAAGGCGCCGCGCCCGCGTCTGAATAGCAAGCAGCGCGGGCAGGATCAGCAGCGCACATACCGCCAGGCTCGGCCACTGCGCAGCGCTCAGACTGCCCATACCCCACAGCGCCAGCTGGCGTAGCTGCTGGTCGTTACTTAGCCACGACAGCACGCCCACCGCCGCACCGCACAGGGCGTTGATGGCGATGCCGATCAGCAGCAGGCGCGACAAATTACCCGGTGCCAGTCGGCTGAAGCTGAAGATCATCAGCGTCACCACCAGGCTTCCGCTAAACGCCGCCAGCGAGGGCAGCCACAGTACCAGCAGCGGCGGCAGGCTGAGCGGTACAACAATCGACATCGCCACCGCCAGTCCGGCTCCGCTGCTGATCCCCAGCAGGCCGGGATCGGCCAGCGGATTACGGAACAGGCCCTGCATCACCGCGCCGGAGGCCGCCAGAGCCATACCCAGCAGCACCGCCAGCAGCACGCGCGGCAGACGAATATTGAGCCAGATTTGCCAGGCCATATCGCTGAGCGGCGCATTGAGCAGCGTGCCCATTGAGAGCGGCATCGCGCCGAAATTTGCCGCCATCAGCATACAGACCAGCATGCTGATGGTCAGCAGGAGCAGCCAGCGCAGCGCAACACTACTCATGCTTTGCCGCATCAGCTGCACGTCGCAACTTGAGAATGGCGCCCGGCGTATCCAGGCCAAAGCTCAGCAGATCCATCTCATCGATCACCAGCAGCGCCTGATGCTGACCGGCCGGCGTGAGCTTCAGCCCCGGCAGCGCCCAGATCTTCTCTTCACCGCCGAGCGTGCGCAGCCCATCTGTACCCACTACCACCAGATCCGGTGCGGCGGCCACCACGCCCTCCTGCGACAGCTGCTGATAGTGTGGCACCGTGCCCATGGCGTTAATCAGCCCGGCGGCACGGATCGCCCCGTCGGCTGCGGTTTGCGCGCCCGCCGCCTGGGTACGCATTCCGCCGTGCGCCATGATAAACAGCACCTTCACCGGCAGCGGCTGCTGCGGGATCTGCGCGCGTTGTCTCTCCAGCCGCTCAACCAGCGCCTGCGCCTCATCGGTACGGTGCAGCGCCTGACCAATGGTCACCACTTTTTCGCTTATCGCATCAAGGCTATTTTTACCGCTCACCTCCACCACTTTTACGCCTGCGCCGGCGATCTGCTGTAGCACCAGCGACGGTTTCGCCAGCTCGCTGGCCAGTACCAGCGTGGGCTTCAGTGCCAGAATGCCCTCTGCGTTCAGCTGGCGCATATAGCCGATATCCGGCAATTTCGTCGTCTGCGCTGGCTGCTGGCTGGTGCTGTCACGCGCCACCAGCGCGGCCTGCGCATCCAGCGCGTAGACGATTTGCGTCACGTCGCCGCCAATGGTAATCACCCGCTCCGCCGCCGTCACCGGCAGGGCAAGTGCGGTAAGCAGAAGTAGCACCAGACGTTTCATGCTGCCGCTCCCGCCGCGCTCAGTGCGGCGAGCTGCGCGCGCCAGCGTGCCTGCTCAGGCGTGCCTTCACTGCGCTGACCGTACAGCTGAGCAATTTGCGTGCCGTCCGCGGCAAACAGCTCCAGGCTGGTGACAAAGCCGTCGCCGCCCGGTTTGCGTGTTATCCAGCTTTCATGGATGCGGTCCGCCATCAGATGCAGCGTAAACGTCGGGTTGAAGATGTTGATCCAGTTGTCCATCGGCACCAGCTTCTCTACCACACCGGTGAAGATCTGCGTACAGCCGCGATTGCCAACGAAGATCATGATCTCATTGCCCGCCTGCTGCGCCTGCGCCAGCAGCGTAGCCAGCGCATCATTACTGACCTGGCGTGCCAGATCGTCCGGCACCGCGCGAAACGCCTGCGGGCGCGAAAGATTATGACGTCTGAGCAGGCCAAAGAACTGGTGCACATCGGTCATGGCACGCCACTCCTCCTCTACTTTGCGCGCATCCACCGTCTGACTGTACGCAGGCGCGTTGACCGGACGGGGATCCAGCACGGGCGCGACATCGGTGCTGAACTGTGCAATCAGCGCATCCCAGGCGGCAAAGTCGGTATTCTCCGTGGCATAGATTTTCAGCACCGCATCCGCGTGGGGATCGAATATCTGGATGCTCTGACGCTCGCCGTGCGCGGTCTGCTCGCGCAGGAAGAATGCGCTGTGCCACTGTTTCGGGAACAGGCGCTGGTCCAGCGCGCGCGGATTGAGGATCAATCCGCCATGCTCGCCAAGATGCAGGTTGTCATAGCGGCCTGTCTGCTCGTGCACCGCGTACGCATTGCGGGTAATACTTCTGGTTTCACCCACCGCAGAAAGCGCTGCCAGCAGCGCCGGGAAATCGGCTCGCAGCGGCTGCGCATCCTGCCCGGTACGCGCTTCACACAGTTGCGCTTCGCCAATGCCCATCAGCGCCGCCAAATCGCGCGCATATTTTTTAGGGTGTTCGCCTTTCAGGGCTAAATAGTGTTGATAACGCTGGTTCATTGCGCATGCTCCCGTGAACATGCCCTGCGCAGCCGCAGGGCGAAAAGTGATCAGAAATCGACGTTAACACCCAGCTGATAGCTGCGGCCCGGCATCACTGACAGATTGATGTCATTACGCTCCTGCGCGTTCGTGCTGGTCAGCGTACGGCTGCTGAGGTAATCCCAGTATTTACGGTCGGTAATGTTGTAAATACCTCCGCTCAGCCTGACGTTTTTCGCCACCTGCCAGTACGCGGTTGCATCAACCATCCCGTAACCCGGCACGCGCATATATTCGCTGCTGGCATCGGTGATTGCCGTACCGCTGTTGGTGTAGCTTTCGCGGCTGGTTGCCGTTGCCTGCTTGCCTTTCACGAAGGTGGCGGTCAGTGCCGCGCCGTAGCCGCGCGCTTTATCATCCCAGGCAATACCCACAATGGCTTTCAGCGGGGCAACGCTATCGAGATCAATGTATCTGTCGCCCAGATAGCTGGATTTCGATTTACCTTCGCTATAGCCCAGCGCAAAGGTGCTGCTCAGGCCATCCACCTGCGGGAACCAGGTGCCGTAGTTCACTTTGGTGGTGACTTCAGCCCCATAAATGTAAGCCTTGTCGCGGTTTTCAGCCTGGTAGCTGGTGTAAATATTGCCAGGGACGTTGACGAACATCTCCGGGTTGGTGGCGCGACGATAGCGGGTATAGGCAATGAAGTTTTTGTATGTGTTATAGAACGCTGATGTATTCAGGGTTATGCCTTCGATCGGCTGCCCTTTCAGGCCCCACTCCACGTTATTACTGGTCTCTGTTTTCAGGTCAGCATTGCCAATCAGCGCATACTGCGCACTGCCTGCATAGCTGGATCCGAGGTTCCATGAGCCATACAGCTGGCTGGTGGTCGGAAACTCTACGCCGCGTTTGTACTGCAGCCAGGTGGTCAGCGTGGGGGTGAGATCGTACTGGAGCGTCAGCGATGGCAGAAGCTCCGTATCCGAGTTGGTTTTGCCATACAGCGTCTCAACCTGCTCCGGCGTCAGCACCGCGCTACCGCTGGTCAGGTCTCCCAAGTTCTTTGGTTTTGTGCTCTGATGCATAACGCGCACGCCCGGAATGATGGCGAAGTTGTGGCTATCAAGGTCGAAGTTGATCTTATCCTGCAGGTAACCGGCGACGGTGTAAGAACGGCTGTCCGACTGCGGCTGCGTAATTGCGCTGAAGGCGTTTGGGGTCGGTGCCTGGCGGAACGGTCGCTCGCTATTATCCAGACGGGCATTAAATCCGGCGCTGAGATCGTGGCGACCCAGGGTTTTCGTGGCGCGCGTATCGAAGCCGTAAGTATCTACGTTGTAATCCGACCAGACAAAACCGTACTGCGTGGCGCTGGTGGGCAGATACGTGTTGTCATGCGCCTGCGTTTGCTGCCAGTAGAGGCGCGTGGTCAGCGTATCGATCAGGTCGTTGTAGGGCGTCCACTCATCGGCCAGGTTAATGCCCCAGCGGTGCGAATCGCTCTGCTGCTGCGCCGTGCCCCAGATGGTGTTGCCGCTGCTGTCCCAGGTGTCGTAATGGGTATGGTTGGTTTTGTGATAGTAATCAAAGGTGGCGCTCAGCTTGTGCCGATCGTTTGGCTGCCAGATGCCCGAGGTCATAAAAGCATCCGAGTGCCAGTTAGCCGGATAGGCCTGTTTAACCTCGCTGTTATTACGGCTCTCCTGCCCGTCGCGGCGGCTGTAGACAAACAGGCCGCGCAGTTCGTCATCGCCGGCGGCGGCCGTGATGCCGTTATGCCAGCTGCGATCCTCTGAGCTGTAGTTGCTCTGATAGCCAAAGTATGTCGCTTTATCGCTGTTGAGGTACTCATCCGGCGTTTTATTGTGGAACGAGACGTTGCCGCCAATAGAGGTATTGGGCTGATCGACCGAGGTAGCGCCCTTCTCAATATCGACGCTGCCAAACATATAGGGATCGATGTAGTCACGGCCGATGCCAAAGCTGTTATTGCCGGCGCGGCTGACGTAAGGACGGCCGGTGGCGTCCGGCACCGGGATGCCGTCGATATCGAGCCCTACGCGGTTGCTCTCCAGGCCACGGATGTTATAGCCGGTGTAGCCGGCGCGGTCGAAGCCGCTTTTGCCGGCAGAGGAGCCGCCTGCTGCGCCGGTGGCGCTCACCAACGGCTCATAACGCATGATTGAACCGAAATCATTGGCGCCGCGTTTTTGTAAATCGCTGGCGGTCAGCGTGGTTTTACTGCCGGCCTGCTGTTTTGGCGCGGTGACGGTTAAAACCGGCTCCTCGCTGGCGGCATAGCTGCACGCAGCGTGAATAGCAGAGGTTAAAATGGCGATGCGAAAAAGATACTGCGGAGCAGATCCCTGAAGGCGTAAAGACATGCGCAAATACCTGGTTAATTGTTAGTATTCGCTCACTTGCTTGCTGGCTGAAAATACGGTTAAACGTTAAAAAACCGTAAAAAGTTGCGGGCTTTTTTTATGTAATTAATGATTGCGTCAGGAATGTAATGCAAGTGGTAATCATTATCAACAACCTTTACACTAAGATGTATCTTAGACCGCACATTTTGTTAACCTGTTAATAATCAACAGGTAAGAAGAGAGAGGCTATGTCACAGAAACCGGCAGTCACAATCTATTACTGCACACAATGTAACTGGCTGCTGCGTTCAGCCTGGATGGCCCAGGAGTTACTGCATTCGTTTGCGGATGATTTAAGTGCGGTCACGCTCAAGCCTGGCAGTGGCGGCGTGTTCGAGATCAGCATTGATGGCACAGTGATCTGGGAGCGCAAAAAAGAGGGTGGATTCCCGGACGCGGCGGCCTTAAAGCAGCGGGTACGTGACCTGTGCTGGCCCGATCGCGCACTGGGACACGTAGATAAGAAGCGCACGCAGGAGAGCTGAGCCGGAAGTCAGCTTAACTCTTTGCAATCTTCTCTGTAGCTTCCCGCAGCGCCGCCACCACAATCTCTACCGTGGCGGGCGAGATCGGCTCCTGCGACAGACGGTGATTGAGCGTGTAGCGAATGGCGTGAATGGCCTGCTCAATCTCCGGAATGCTGCGGTTATCGACCAGGATCGCCAGCGACGTCAGGCGCTCGATAATAACGGCAATATGATCGCGGTTTTCTGCCAGCAGCGCACTGCCACCGGGATTTAACGCATAGGCCTTACGCGAAGCATGTGCATCGACCACGCGGATCGCGTCCATCTCCTCTAACAGGGTCAGGTTGGGATAGATAATGCCCGGGCTTGGCGAGTACTCGCCTTTGGATAGCTCCTCAACTGATTTGATCAGCTCGTAGCCGTGCGCTGAGCCGCTCTCCAGAAAGTGCAGCATTAACAGGCGGATGTCACTGGCATCCAGCATCCGTTCGCGGCGTTTTTTACGTGCGCCGGCGCAGGCGGAGCGCTGCCCAGGGTCAGAGTGCCAGGGAAAATCCCGCTGCTGTTTCATCGCCTTCCCGAGGGTAATTTGAGGGAGGTTGATAGTAGTCTGCCGCCTGGCAAAATTCAACACAGGCGGCAGCGGGCGCGGCGAAGTTGGCTATTTCTGATGCCAGTAGGCGACCGCGCGCACGAAGTCGCTATGCGCACCACGATGCCGGGTGAAGTAATCGCTCAGCTGTTTAACCGCTTCGCCCTCACCCGTCAGCCAGATAAAGTACTCGTCAGGCGGCAGCGTGATCTGCTCCAGCTGCGCGATAAGGGGCGCCAGGTTGTCCGCCTGCATAGCGCCGCTGCCGAGCCAGCTGACCGTGACATTGGGCAGCTCACCCAGATAATCGCGGCCGGTGCTCTCATCAGCAAACGCCAGCAGGTGCACGGTTTGCGCCTGCATTTCGGCATAGCGACGCATAAAGGCTGGCAGACCGGTCTCATCGCACACATAAATCTGGCAGGCATAATCCACCGGCGCAATGCAGGAGCCGCGCGGACCGCCCATGGCAATACGGTCGCCAGGCTGTGCGGCGGCGGCCCAGCTGCTGGCAACGCCGCCATCGTGAATATAGAAATCGAGCGTCAGGGAGTCAGAGCCGTTGAATTTCAGCGGCGTGTAGTCGCGTGCAGCCGGGCGCACGCCGTTTGGCCAGATGATGCCCTCTTCGGTCATCTGCGGCAGCGCCAGCTCACCGCCTGCATTTTCCGGGAAGAACACTTTGATGTGATCATCAAAGGCGGGTGAGTTAAACCCCGCCAGATCGCTGCCGGTGAATTCGATGCGCCAGAAGACGCCAGCGACCAGAGTTTTACTCGCCACGGTGATGTGGCGAAAGCGCAGTTCATTGCGCACGCGTTGCGGTGCGCGAGGGTGAGAAGCAGGCATAGGTATCTCCCGGCAGCGGCAGGCATGCTTTTTTGTGCATGCGTTCACCGCTTATTGCGTTGTTATCGAAAATGATTCTCATTCATCACAAGCGGTAACGATACCTATGATATATTTTAGGTGCAAGATCGAAAAATGCTGTCAGGGGTAAGAGTGAGTAAACAGGCGGAGAGAGGGATTGGTGAGGTTTGCGCTCGTAGCGGTGCCTGACACATATCGCTGCGGATACGGCATAGGGTCAGAGGAGAGCGTGAGCACGCCCGGAACGGCAACGGCCGCATCCATGCGGGCCTCGGCACGCGGCATCCCTGCCGCGTGACGCCCGGGCTTACCTCACGCTCCCCTCTTCCCTTAAGCATGGATATCGCTGCTTCTCTACCCAAGCCAGTTTTGACTTTCGGAGTGGCGACCCGTCAGGGCCGCCAATCGATCCGTCAGGGCCGCCAGCCAGGCGCACCAAAGCAGCAACGGCAGCCCTTCAGGTCGCCACTACGGATACGATATTGTTTTTAAGCGCGGGAGGCGTGGGCCAGCAGAGGGCGCTATCAGGCCTGGTGGTTGGTGCAGTTAATCAGGCTGGCATCGTCAGCATGCTGCTGCGGCAGCGGGTTATCGCCCAGAATCTCATGTTGCGCGCAGTGCGGCTGGTGCGGATGCAGGCCGCCCGGTGGTGAGAATGGCTCAGCCATTTGTGCACTTGCCAGCGAGGAGAACGCCACAAGCGCTGTTGAGAGAAACAACGGTAAAAGTCGCATAATTTTTTCTTTTATCACTTGGTCGGTCCGGAACGGACCAGAAATGCAGATGAATATCCAGCCTGATCTGCGGCAGCTGGAGTTTTACGCGGCCAGTCAGGTTTCGATGGAGGATTTTACGCTACCCCGGCGGATGCTTTTATAAAATCGTGCGGTTTGTCACAGTTTACCGCACGATTTATGCATTAGCCGACGCTGACAGGAATGTAAAACGTGCCCTGCAGAAGATCGGGCGTGCTGTATTTCAAATCCAGCTTCAGCAGGTCTTTGCCGGGACGGCGCGCCACGCCCAGGGCGGGCAAGTGGTTATAGTAGATCTCGGCGGTAAAGGCGTTGATCTCCTCCGGGGCGCCGTGCCAGTCAATCTCGGCATAGAGCCCTTTTTCACCGGTCCAGTTCTGTACATTGCGCGGCAGTACGTCGGCGTACTGACTCTCCAGCGCCTGAAACAGACTAATGTGCTGCTGATCGGCGGAGTGTGTCCCCGGACTGAACTGGAAACCGAGCCAGCCGCGCTGCACGTGCTGACCGGCAAAAGCGATGAAATCCCGCGTATGCTGCGCCACCACATGATTGTGGTGATCGATGTATTCGCCAAAGCGGCACTCCCATTCGATCACCTCACCACACAACTGCAGCTCTGGCTTCTCAACCAGTCGGGCATTAACCCATTCGCGCTGCGTGGAGATGCGGCTGTGGAAATCCTTCATCAGCATCTCAGGAATGCGGCGATAGACGCCCGGCGTTAACGAGAAGTGGCTTTTAAATACCCGGGTAAAATTTTGCTGATTATCAAAACCGAAGCGCACGGCGATATCAATCAGCGGCATGCTGGTCAGGCGCAGCGCCATCGCCGAGAGCGTCAGGCGGCGCTTACGCGTATAGGACGCCAGCGTTTGACCGGTCATCTCTTTGAACATGCGCTGCATGTGCCACTTGGAGTAACCGGATTTCAGGGTAATCAGATCGATGTTGAGCTCGTCGGTCAGATTCGCTTCAATCCAGTCCACCAGATCATTGATGTACTGTTTTTTTAAATTCAGGCTGAGCATTTTTTTAATCAGGTGAGTCAGGCAGGCGCGTTTTGCGTTATCCGTCACATAAATATAACAAAAACGTATGACTAACGTAAGGAAGAGTAAAGAGAGCGTAACGCGAAAAGCATTAATTGCTTAGGCAACTAATGATTCGCTGCGCACCACATAAAATGGCCGCCCCACGGGACGGCCATTGGTATAGCTGACTGTTTATCGGCAGCGGCGTGGCAACCTATAGGGCCGCTCGCGCATCGCAACTCAGTGCGAGCGCATCCCCGCTGCCGTCATCATCATACGAAACAGCGATGCCACCACACCCAGTGCCAGCACGCTTGCGCCGTAGATGATCACCAGCCACAGCACGCGCTTCCACCAGGGAGCTTTCGTCTCAGTATGGGTTTTCATATTGCTGACCTCGGTTTGCATATCAGTGATACCCCTCATCGGCTTTGATTTTTCCGCGGAACACGTAGTAACTCCAGAAGGTGTAACCCAGAATGACCGGGATAATCAGCAGGCTACCCACCAGCATAAACGCCTGGCTCTGCGGCGGTGACGCGGCAGCCCAGATGGTGATCGACGGTGGAATGATGTTTGGCCATACGCTGATACCCAATCCGGAGAAGCCCAGGAACACCAGCGCCAGCGTCAGCAGGAACGGTGAATAGTGCGCTTCACGCTTGATAGCGCGAATAATGCCCCATGAGCACAGCAGCACCAGCACAGGCACCGGCAGGAACCAGAACAGGTTCGGACGGCTGAACCAGCGCTGTGCGATAGCGTCGTGGCTAAACGGCGTCCACAGGCTGATAATCCCGACAATCACTAACAGCGCAATCACCAGCGGCGTAGCCAGCGCTGACATCTTGCGATGCAGTTCGTGTTCGGTTTTCATAATCAGCCAGGTGCAGCCCAGCAGCGCATAAGCCACCACCAGACCCACGCCGCAGAACAGCGGGAATGGCGCCAGCCAGTCCAGCGCTGATCCGGCAAACTCACGCCCTTTTACCGGGAAACCATCAATCATCGCGCCCACTGCCACGCCCTGGCTAAAGGTCGCCAGCAGTGAACCGGCGATAAAGGATTTATCCCAGAACGGACGGTGCTCTTCCGTGGCTTTAAAGCGGAACTCAAACGCCACGCCACGGAAGATCAGGCCAATCAGCATCGCCGTGAGCGGAATCGCCAGCGCATCAGCAATCACCGAATAGGCCAGCGGAAACGCGCCATAAAGGCCCGCGCCGCCCAGTACCAGCCAGGTTTCGTTGCCGTCCCAGACGGGCGCAACGGTGTTCACCATCATGTCACGCTCAACCGGATCTTTGTTGAACGGGAACAGAATGCCGATCCCCAAATCAAAGCCATCCATAACGATGTACATCAGGGTGGCGAAGACGATGATCGCGAACCAGATAATGGAGAAATCGATCATGTTATTTTTCCTCCTGCGGATGGTTCAGGCGCTCTTTCGCCGCAGACAGCGGACGCGCTGGCGTATGGTGCTGACCAGGACCGCCCAGCGCCACGTCGTGACCTTCGCCGGTTTCCGGGCCTTTCTTAATCAGGCGCATCATGTAGATATAACCCACACCAAATACCGATGAGTAGACCAGGATGAACGCCAGCAGGCTGATGCTCATATGCAGGTCGCCATGTGCCGAGACGGCATCAATGGTGCGCTGCACGCCGTAGACCACCCACGGCTGACGGCCAATCTCCGTCGTGAACCAGCCGGCCAGAATGGCAATCAGGCCTGAAGGCCCCATCAGCAGGGCAAACCACAGGAACGGACGTGAGTTATAGAGGCGCTTTTTATAGCGCAGCCACAGGCTAAACACGCCGAGCGTGATCATCAGCAGCCCCATGGCCACCATGACGCGGAACGACCAGAAGATAATCAGCGAGTTCGGGCGATCCTCTTTCGGGAAGCTCTTCAGCGCCGGTACCTGCTTATCAAGGCTGTGCGTCAGGATCAGACTGCCGAGATAGGGCACTTCCAGCGCATATTTGGTGCGCTCTTCATCCATATCCGGAATACCGAACAGGATAAGCGGCGTCGCTTCTCCCGGCGGGTTCTCCCAGTGCCCCTCAATCGCGGCGATTTTCGCCGGCTGATGCTCCAGCGTGTTGAGGCCGTGCGCATCGCCGATCATCGCCTGAATAGGGGCAACGATCAGCGCCATCCACAGCGCCATGGAGAACATTTTACGGATTGCCGGATTATCGTTGCCGCGCAGCAGGTGCCATGCGCCCGATGCGCCGACAAAGAAGGCGCTCGCCAGGAAGGCGGCGACGGACATATGGAACAGCCGATACGGGAAGGACGGGTTAAAGACGATTTTGAACCAGTCCTGCGGCACCACAATGCCGTTCTCAATAATGTAACCCTGTGGCGTATGCATCCAGCTATTGGACGCCAGAATCCAGAACGTTGAGATAATGGTCCCCAGCGCGACCATGCAGGTTGCAAAGAAGTGCAGGCCCGGCCCCACGCGGTTCCAGCCAAACAGCATAACGCCAAGGAAACCGGCCTCCAGGAAGAAGGCGGTCAGCACTTCATAGGTCAGCAGCGGGCCGGTAATACTGCCGGCAAACTGTGAGAAGCCACTCCAGTTGGTACCAAACTGATACGCCATCACCAGACCGGACACCACGCCCATGCCGAAGTTAACGGCAAAGACCTTAGACCAGAAGTGATAGAGATCGCGATAGGTCTCATTACGAGACTTTAGCCACATGCCTTCGAGCACCGCCAGAAAACTGGCGAGACCAATGGTGATGGCCGGGAAAATAATATGGAAGGAGACAGTAAAGGCGAACTGAATCCTGGCCAGGTGAAAAGCATCTAATCCAAACATTGCTTACCTCATTGCCACAAGATTACACCGAATTTTTACTTATAATTAACAAGGCGGCGCAGGAAGGTATTTTCTGCTACGCCTGAAACAGATTCGCGCCAAATGTAAGGCAGACGGCGAGAACAAAAAGAAACAGAAGGAGTGGCTAAAACTATAACAGTATTTTTTGATTTCGATCATTGTTTTTGCCAGAAACTAGTTGTTTAAAATCACTAAGTTAAGGTTAAACACCCTAATTTATTGTGACAATTTTGTTATTAATAAAAACGAAGAGAAGTGACGACCTGACAGGTAACTGGCTAATTTAGTTATTATTTGGCGATTCAACCAAAACGGCAGAAGCGGTTACCACTCTGCGCGTGTAAAAAAAAGTGCACATTTACCTCAAGATAACTTAGCTAATTAACAAAGCGTCTCTTTAGACTAAAACGGAATTATTCTCTGCTTTTCTGTGGCATTTGTGAGCAGGCGCGCAATTAACGCCTGCGGAGACCGATTTTATTTGCGCTCAGCCTGCGCGTTTACGCTGAAGCAGGCACCCGCACAATACGATGCACATTGCTCTCCAGCCAGTCGGCCAGACCAATCACATGCCCTTCAACCTCATGTCCGAGCGCAGTCAGGTGATACTCCACATGCGGCGGCACCACGTCATAAGCGATGCGTTCAATGAAACCGTCCTCCTCCATATGACGCAGCGTTTGCGCCAGCATACGTTCACTGACGCCACCAATCCGGCTGCGCAGCTCGCTGAATCGCAGCGTTTCGGCGCGTAGCGCCAGCAGTATCAGCACACTCCAGCGGCTGGTGATGCGCTTTAAGACCTCGCGTGACGGGCAATTCACATTCAGCAGCTCACCACGATCAAATTTATTACTCAGGTTTTCAGCCATTTACCTTACTCCATGCAAACTAACAAATCTGTAAGTACTTACTAAAAGTTAGTTTATGCCCTAGCCTGCTTTCACACCAGTAGAGATGAAAGGAGAGCTTCATGATTGCGATTACCGGCGCCACCGGCCAGCTTGGCCGTTTAGTGATTGATGAGCTGTTAAAAAAAGTTCCTGCCCATGAAGTGATCGCTGCAGTCCGTGCGCCGGAGCGCGCACAGGACCTGCAAGCGCTGGGCGTCACGCTGCGTACGGCGGACTATAACCAGCCTGAAACGCTGCACAGCGCCCTGCGCGGCGTTGATAAACTGCTGCTGATCTCCTCCAGCGAAGTCGGCCAGCGTGAAGCCCAGCATAACACCGTGATTGAGGCCGCCCGGGCAGCAGGCGTGACGTTTATTGCCTATACCAGCCTGCTGCATGCCGACACGTCGCCCCTTGGCCTTGCCGGTGAGCACCGGGCAACCGAAGCGCTGCTTAAAGCCTCCGGCATACCTCATGCGATTCTGCGTAACGGCTGGTATACCGAAAACTATGCCGCCAGCATCGCGCCAGCGCTGGCCCATCACGCCTTTATCGGTGCAGCCGGCGAAGGCCGAATCGCTTCCGCCGCGCGCCGCGATTACGCTGCCGCCGCAGCGGAAGTGATGACGCGTGATGAGCAGGCGGGCAAGGTGTACGAACTGGCCGGTGACGATAGCTATACGCTGGCCCAATTCAGTGCTGAAATTTCCCGTCAGTCCGGTGAGAAAGTAGAGTATGTTAATCTGCCGCAGGCGGAGTTTGCTGCCGCGCTGAAGGGTGCCGGATTACCCGATGCTTTTGCCGATCTGCTGGCCGACTCTGATGCGGGTGCAGCCCGGGGCGCACTATTTGATGACAGCCATACGCTGAGCAGATTGATCGGCCGTCCGACAACGCCGTTTGCCGGGGTGATTAAGGCGACGCTGGCGCAGTAAACTGCAAATTGATGTGATGCCGGACAGTAAGTGCCTCTTCTGTCCGGCGCTTGTGTTGATGCTTTCCCGCCTCGTTTGCCATTAAATGATCAAGTTAATGGCCGATTTTTCCTTCATTTTTAGCGGTTTTATTATTTACAGAATTTTCCGGACAGGTATTTGAAGATTCATTTAAATCACAGCTTTAATTTCCTGAAATATAGTGCGTTGTAATCACTGAAATTTCATGCAAAACCCGGATCAATCGACAAGATTTATTACGTTCATAGATATTTCGCATTGTTGTCGGGTCATATGAGGGATCTATAATTTGTTCTTTGAGCAACCAGGCAATTTCAGGAGGCCGCTATTAATACTAACCACCAGCAACGTCTAGCTTTCGGGGAACACGAAGCCCATGCTGATCTGGGGTATCAATACGATCCTCACGAATTAATCCGCGAAGGCATGCAGGATTCGGAGCCAGAGCCAGAGCTGATCGAAGGCCTGCCTGCGCCGGATGCCCTGACCCCTGCCGATCGCTATCTTGAACTGTTCGAGCATGTACAGATGGCGCGTATTTTTGCGGACAGCAAAACGTTCCCGGACTGTGCACCGAAATTCGATCCGCTGGATATTTTAATCCGCTATCGTCGCCGTAAACGCGCAGCAGAATTCGACCTCGAACAGTTTGTGCATGAACACTTCTATTTGCCGCAGGTGAATGAGAATTTCTATGTTTCGAATCCGGATAAAACCCTGACGGAACATATCGATGATCTGTGGCCGGTATTAACCAAAATGCCGCAGCAGCATCTGCCGCACTCGTCGCTGCTGCCGCTGCCGAAACCTTACGTCGTGCCCGGCGGACGCTTTGGTGAGACCTACTACTGGGACTCTTACTTCAGCATGCTGGGACTGGCAGAGGCCGGACGCGATGACCTGCTGCGCCATATGGCCGATAACTTCGCATGGCTGATCGATAATTACGGCCATGTCCCTAACGGTAACCGGACTTACTATCTCAGCCGTTCGCAGCCGCCGGTGTTTGCGCTGATGGTGGAGCTGTTTGAAGAGGACGGTATCCGCGGTGCGAAACGCTATCTGGAACAGTTGATGAAAGAGTATCAGTTCTGGATGGATGGCGCGGGCGAGCTGATGCCGCATCAGGCTTACCGCCACGTGGTGCGCATGCCGGACGGTTCGCTGCTGAATCGCTACTGGGATGACCGCGATACGCCGCGTGACGAGTCGTGGATGGAGGATGTGGAGACTGCCAGTAAATCGAGTCGCCCTGCCAGCGAGGTCTATCGCGATCTGCGTGCCGGTGCGGCTTCTGGCTGGGACTACTCGTCGCGCTGGCTGCGCGATCCTCAGCGTCTGGCAAGTATTCGTACGACGCAGTTTATTCCGGTCGATCTTAACGCGTTCCTGTACAAGCTGGAGCTGATGATCTCGACGCTCTCTCATGCCAAAGGTGAAGAGCTGACCGCACTGGCATGGCAGAAAAAGGCGGATTCGCGTAAACAGGCGATTAACCGCTATCTGTGGGATAACACGGCGGGTGTCTACCGCGATTACGACTGGCGCAATGAGCGCTTTGGTGCCTTTACGGCAGCTGCGGTGGTGCCGCTGTTCCTTGGCATTGCTTCACCTGAGCAGGCGCATCTGCAGGCGGTGGCGCTGCGTCAGCTGCTGCTCACCCAGGGCGGCCTGGTAACATCGATGGTCGAAAGTGGCGAACAGTGGGATAAACCTAACGGCTGGGCACCGCTGCAGTGGATGGCGGTGGTCGGACTGAATCACTACGGTGAAGAGACGCTGGCTACCGAGATTGCAGTGAACTGGCTCAATACGGTGAAGAACTTCTATTCTCTGCATCACAAGCTGGTTGAGAAGTATGACATCAGTGGAGAGCGTGCCCGTCCGGGCGGCGGTGGCGAATATCCGTTGCAGGATGGCTTCGGCTGGACCAACGGCGTGACGCGGCGGTTGATGGCTATGTATGGTCATCTGCTCGCGGATTAATACCGGTGCGATCAGGCGGCCGTCCTGCGGGACAGCCGCTACGCAATGTCCGTAACGCTCCGTTGCGGCGACCTCTCAGGGCCGCCGGCGGAGCAGCATCATACATTACGCTCTGCCCTTCCCCTTAACGCTGCAAAAACGCCAGCAGGTCAGCATTCAGCTGCTCCTGATGCGTCACGGCAAAGCCGTGCGGGCCGTTCTCATACACCTTCAGCTCTGATCCTTCGATCATCTCATGCACCAGTTTGCCGGTCGCTTCAAAAGGTACAATCTGGTCGTTGCTGCCGTGGATCACCAGCGTCGGCACATCCACTTTGGCGATATCCGCGCGGAAGTCGGTTTCTGAAAACGCGGTAACACAATCCAGCGTGCCCTTCAGTGAAGCCAGCAGCGCGATGTTCAGCGTCTGTGTCAGTACACCGTCCGAGACGGTTTGCCCTGCGTTGGTGCCGTAGAACGGTGCCGCAAAATCCTTAATGAACTGCGCACGATCTTTACGTAAACCCGCTTTAATACCGTCAAATACCGCTTTTTCTACTCCTTCAGGATGATCGTCAGTTTTACCGAAGATCGGCGTCACCGCGCCCAGCAGCACCAGACCTTTCACTTTAGCGGTGCCGTAACGGCCAATGTAACGTGAGACATCGCCGCCGCCCATGGAGAAGCCCACCAGCGTCACGTCGTTCAGTTGCAGATGCTCAATCAGGCCGTGGATGTCATCCGCAAAGGTATCGTAATCATAACCTTCCCATGGCTGCTCTGAGCGACCAAAGCCGCGACGGTCAAAAGCGATCACGCGGTAGCCGCGCTCGGCCAGGAAGTTCATCTGGCTGTCCCACATATCCGCATCCAGCGGCCAGCCGTGGCTGAACAGGACGGGCTGACCTTTGCCCCAGTCTTTGTAGTAGAGGTTTACGCCGTCTTTGGTTTTGAATGTGCTCATGTTTTGTCTCCGTTAATCAGTAATGTCGTGTCTGGCAATCAAACTACCGCGAGCTGCAGGAAAAACCTAAAGCAGAGATTTTGACAACTTGTGCAAAGATTTTTGTCTCGCTTTGCCGTCAAAAAACCTTGTACAAGTTGGCCGATTTTTTCCGCTATCTGCGGAGAGGCAGGCTTCGTAAAGTGCCCTCATCGCACACTAACAGGATTATGATGATGAGCCAGCACACTCCGACTCCCGCGCGCAGCGGTGCATTCTCACCCTTTGGTTACGGGCTGTTTGCCCTGATCTGGACCGCTTCGGTACTCGGCAATACCGGCAGTTTTATTCGTGACGTCGCCAGCGCCTGGCTGGTGACCGGCCTGTCCGATAACCCCACCGCCGTCGCGCTGATGCAAACCGCCGCCACGCTGCCGGTGTTTCTGCTGGCGCTGCCGGCGGGCGTGCTGTCCGATATTGTCGATCGCCGCCGCCTGCTGATTGTCGTGCAGCTACTGATGGCCAGCGTCAGCGGCACGCTACTGCTGCTCTCGCACAATAACTGGCTCACCGTAGAGTGGCTGATCGGCCTGACCTTTGTTGGCGGCGTCGGGGCGGCGCTGTTTGGTCCGGCCTGGCAGGCCATCGTGCCGGAGCTGGTGCCGCGCCATGAACTGAAAAACGCTGTGGCGCTCAACTCACTGGGCATCAACATCGCCCGTGCGATTGGCCCGGCGACCGGCGGATTACTGCTGGCAAGTTTAGGTGCTATGGCCGCTTACGGGGCCGACGTCGCCAGTTATTTTTTCGTTATCGCCGCGCTGATCTACTGGAAACGTCCGGCTAAAGCGAAAACGGAGCTGAATGAACACTTTTTTGGTGCGTTCCGCGCCGGGCTGCGCTACGTAAAAGCCAGCCGCGAACTGCACCGCGTGCTGTTCCGCGCCGCCATGTATTTCGCGTTTGCCAGTGCCATCTGGGCGCTGCTGCCGTTAGTGGCACGAACCATGCTGCACGGCACCGCCGGATTTTATGGTCTGCTGCTGGGTGCCGTCGGCGCCGGCGCGATTGCCGGGGCGCTGCTGCTGCCGCGCCTGCGCAGCGCGTTGAGTAGTGATGGATTGATGCTGCTGTCCGCGCTGCTGAGTGCCGGCGTTGTGGGTGCGCTGGCGCTCAGCCCGCCGCAGTGGCTGGCGCTGGTGCTGATGGTGATTCTCGGCGTGGGCTGGATCATCGCGCTGACCACACTCAACGGCGTGGCTCAGGCGATACTGCCGGATTGGGTGCGCGGCCGCGGTCTGGCGGTCTACCTGATGGTGTTCAACGGTACGCTGGCTGGCGGCAGCCTGGCGTGGGGCATGATCGCGCAGCAGGTGGGGCTTGCTACCACCCTGCTGATCGCCGCCGCTGGCTTAGCCATCAGTGCCCTGCTGTTGAAGCGTCTGGTGCTGCCGGCCGGTGAGGCCGATCTGCAGCCCGCGCAGCACTGGGCGGCGCCGGTGGTCAGTGAAGGGGTTGATACGCGCCGCGGAGCGGTCCTGATTCAGATTCACTATCGCGTACCGCCGGAAGATCGCGCCGCCTTCACGCGTGCCGTTCACAAACTGGCACAGGCGCGCCGTCGTGATGGTGCCTATTCGTGGGGGCTGATGGAGCAGACTGACGATGCCGGGGCCCTGCTGGAGTGGTTCATGGTGGAGTCGTGGCAGGAGCATATGCGTCAGCACCAGCGCGTCTCACGGGCTGACGCTGCGCTGCAGCAGGCCGTGCTGCAGTTCCATCAGGGTGAGGAGGCGCCGCGGGTTAGCCACCATATCGCGATTTAACCGCGCGTGACCGGCGGGCGCACGACAGCGTGCCCGTCTGAAGGCACTAAGCTGGCAGGTAGATCTCCTGCAGGCCGGGGAGCGCAGGCAGGCGTTCACGCCACCAGGTCGCCGCATTGCCGCAGGCGCTCTCGTTCCATGCCAGATAGGCCATATCACGACGGCACTCGCTATCCAGCTGGCGCGCCACCAGCGCACCGCTCGCCAGGTGCGGACGCGCCAGCCAGATCGGCAGATAGCCACATCCCAGCCCGGCGATCTGCGCCTGTAGCTTCGCCGGAAAATCATGCACGCTCAGGGTCTTCTGCTCATCCAGCACGCGTAGATCGATGCCCACACCGTGGCGCGATGAGTCGTGTACCGTTACTGCACGATATTGACGGATCTGCTCACGCAGCAGCGGTTCCGGTGCGGCAGCCAGCGGATGATCCGGCGCCACGGCGAACACATACTCCAGCCAGCCCAACGGCTGACAAATAATCTCTTTGCGCGTGGCGGGCTCCTGTACCGCGCCAAAGACAATATCCGCTTCGCCATAGTGCAGCGCTTCCCAACAGCCCGACAGCACATCCTGACGGAACTGCAGCTGCGTATGCGGGTGCTCCTGATAAAACTGATCGATCAGCGGCGTCAGGATGCTGAAGGGCAGCGACGCATCCACGCTGATTTTCAGTTCGCTCTCCCAGCCGCTCTCAACATAACGCGCCTGCTGCTCCAGCTCGTTGACCGCGCGCAGCAGCGTACGGCCCTTCTCCAGCATCAACCGGCCGGTTGGCGTGAACGTGGCGCGATGGCCGGAGCGATCAAGCAGCGTGATCTTCAGGTCGCTCTCCATTTTCTGCACGGTGTAGCTCAGCGCAGACGCCGTTTTAAACAGCCGCGCCGCGGCCGCAGCAAAAGTGCCATGACGATCCAGCGCATCCAGAATCAGCAGCGCTTCAAGGTTTAACCGCATCCCATCTCTCCCCAAAAAATGTTGAACAACCTGGTAAAAACTCTCCGTTATCCCTGTCTGCGTGCATCCCGTATTGTTCCTCCATCAACGCAAGCACTTTGATTCGCGGACATCCAGGGAACAACACATGACATATGCGCATCAGGCCAACCACGTGACGCTGGTGATTACCCACAGCATCCAGCCCGACCGTCAGGCCGACTATGAAAAATGGCTCGACGATATTATGCCGCATGCGGCCAGCTTTCCTGGCCATCTCGGGGTTAACGTGCTGCGGCCGGTACATGGCGACAACGCCTACACCATTCTGATCCGCTTCAGCGGGCTGGATGAACTCTACGCCTGGCTGAAATCGGATGAGCGCAAAGCGCTGATCCACGTCCTGCCGGCGATGCTGTCTCAGCCGGAGCATGTTGAAGTCCGCCCCGGCCCGGCCTTCTGGTTTACCCCCACGCAGCCGGGTCAGGTAAAGCCGGCTAAGTGGAAACAGTACTTACTCACCCTGGGGGTCATTTTCCCCTCCACCAACCTGGTGCCGTGGTTCTGGAATCAGGTACTGCCCGCCAGCCACGGCACGCTGTGGGGCCATTTACTGAATGACGCCAGCGTCGTGGCACTGGTGGTGTTTATGTGGATGCCGCTGGCAACACGCGTATTGAAACAGTGGCTTATGGGCCGCAAAGCATAATCTTACAGGAGAGAGAGGATGACAACGGCTTCACTGATTTTTACCAACGGCGCATTCCACACCGTCGATCGCGCTAACCCCCTGGCCAGCGCCGTAGCGATCAAAGACGGCAAATTTCTGGCGGTCGGAAGCGAAGCAGAAGTGATGCGTTTTGCCGGCAGCGAAACACAGATCATCGATGCCAAAGGCCACACCGGCATTCCAGGGCTGAACGATTCGCACCTGCACCTGATTCGCGGCGGGCTGAACTACAACCTTGAGTTGCGCTGGGAGGGCGTGCCGTCGCTGGCCGATGCCCTGCGTATGCTGCGCGAGCAGGCGCTGCGTACGCCTTCACCGCAGTGGGTGCGCGTGGTGGGCGGCTGGAGTGAGTTTCAGTTTGCCGAGCGCCGCATGCCCACGCTGGATGAGATCAACGCTGCCGCACCGGATACCCCGGTCTTTATTCTGCATCTGTACGATCGCGCTCTGCTCAACCGTGCTGCGCTGCGCGTGGTGGGCTACACCAAAGAGACGCCCAATCCGCCGGGCGGTGAAATTCAGCGCGACAGCAACGGCAACCCCACCGGCATGCTGATCGCCCGGCCCAACGCCATGCTGCTGTACGCCACGCTGGCCAAAGGGCCCACGCTGCCGCTGGAGCAGCAGGTCAACTCCACGCGCCAGTTTATGCGTGAGCTGAACCGCCTCGGCCTGACCAGCGCCATTGATGCCGGCGGCGGTTTCCAGAACTACCCGGAAGATTACGATGTTATCGCCGAGCTGCACGCGAAAAAGCAGCTGACGGTGCGTATCGCCTATAACCTGTTTACCCAGCGGCCGGGGCACGAGCTGGAAGATTTTGAGAAGTGGACCGATATGCTGAAGCCGGGCCAGGGCACCGATTTCCTGCGGCACAACGGCGCCGGTGAGATGCTGGTATTCTCAGCGGCCGATTTTGAAGATTTCCTTGAACCGCGTCCCGATCTGGCGCCGGGCATGGAGGATGAGCTGGAGCGCGTGGTGCGCCATCTGGTGGAGCACCGCTGGCCGTTCCGCCTGCACGCCACCTATAACGAATCGATCAGCCGCATGCTGGACGTCTTTGAAAAAGTGAACCGCGACATACCGTTCAACGGCCTGCACTGGTTCTTTGATCACGCAGAGACCATTACCGAAGCCAACATTGAACGTGTTAAAGCGCTCGGCGGCGGGCTGGCGGTGCAGCACCGCATGGCCTTCCAGGGTGAATACTTTGTCGATCGTTATGGCAAAGAGGCGGCTAAGCAGACGCCACCAGTGATGAAGATGCTGGAAGCCGGCGTACCGGTCGGGCTGGGAACCGATGCGACGCGCGTCGCCAGCTACAATCCGTGGACCGCACTCTACTGGCTGGTGTCCGGCCGCACCGTGGGCGGCATGCAGCTGTATGACGACAATGCGCGGGTCGATCGCGAAACGGCACTGATGCTGTGGACCAAAGGCAGCGCCTGGTTCTCCAGCGAGCAGAGTGCCAAGGGCGAGATCAAAGTCGGGCAGCTGGCGGATCTGGTGCTGCTGTCGAAAGATTTCTTCAGCGTTCCGGAAGAGGAGATCAAGGGCATTGAATCGGTGCTGACGCTGGTCGACGGCGAAGTGGTCTACGCCGCCGGTAGCTTTACCCCGCTGGCGCCACCGCCCGTGCCGGTGCTGCCAGAGTGGTCGCCGGTGGTGACCGTACCGGGCCACTATCGCAGCGCGCCGCCACAGGCGAGCGGCCGTGCCGCGATGATGCCCGGCGTGCACCAGTGCAGTGGGCCGTGCGGCGTGCACAGCCATTCGCACGATGTGGCGCGCCAGTCGTCGGTGCCGGTCTCGGACAATAATGCCTTCTGGGGCGCGCTGGGCTGCTCCTGCTTTGCGTTCTAACCATCGGGATCAGCGTGCAACGCAGGATTCAAATAATTAAGCGAACCGGGATGTGAAATAAAACATGCACGATGAGCAGAGTCTCATCGTGCATGTATTGAGGAGCTTACTGAAAGCAGGAAGGTCTATCAGAACTCCAGTTTCCAGGAGCCCTCTTTCTTATAAATGCCGAGATTAATTTCGCCAAAAACCATAATCTTGCCTTTAAAACCATTCAGGAAATCAACATCAAATTCATAGCCTACCTTAGCTAAACCGATATCTAACTTTTCATTTTTGATGAGCACACCATTGACAATTTCATAAGCGGACACGCCAAGATTGTAACCAAAAATGCTGGAATTAACTTTTAGTGTGCCGCTTTTGGATGCCAGATCATAATTAACTTCGACATTAAATGCCGCTACGCCGAAGTTAAAATCTTTACTAAAATTCCCCGAGGTAAAATCCATCATGAAAGGCGTAATCTGCCCTTTTGGCATAACCAGGCCGGGTGCAACCACGTCTTTCCCACTATCACAGTTCAGGCAATCGCGAATAATATTCGCAATCATTGCATCTTTTGTGATCACAGAACCATCAGGGCTGAGCTTAACATCTTGCTCATGAATGTTTTCAACTAAAAAATTAGTAGCAGAGATGATGTCATTAGGTTTCATATTTTACTTCCTTAATTGTTAAGAGATTTCTCTTCTGGTTGGTGCGTAATAACAATGACATTCAGACAAAAATTAATACATAGGAACCACTAAGATTAAAAGTATTTAATTCAGCCTGCCAACACTTACCTCTGGCACAAAACCCTTCCTAAAACATTCACTATAAAATTAATCACTAATATTACCCTGAGTGAAAACTCCATTCCCCATTATGGAAAGTATGTGACATCAGCAATAATCCCCTCATTTACCTGAGAGAAGATCTCAATATCGCATTTAAAAAATAAATAGCTGACTGTTGCGCCCAGGATAAAAATCAGCATGAAAATCAGGTATGTTAACAATCGCCTTTACAGCGAGAAAATGAAGCCGGAGTACGCGCAGCGTATCATTTATGCTTTTTAAAAATCGAAAAGAGTCGGCACCACGGTATTCAACCAGCACCTGGAATTGGGAGGATATTGCGAAAACTGATGTGAAGTCGGGGTTAAAACCGGATAAGTGGCATGCGCGTTACCAGGCAGATGCCACGAAAAATGAATAAGTCATTCCCAGTCAAGATAAGAGATAGAAGACAGTAATCCCCTGATAGATTCATAACTCACTAAACCAGAATTTTTAATATAAATGTAGTGTGTAAAAACGCCGCACAAGGCTTCAACTTCTAATACATTAAGCTTATCAGGATGGATAGCTCTGACAAAAGATTGTGTGATCAGAGAGATGCCATCCCCACGCCGAACGATATCCCGCCTCAAATCTTCGTTATCAATACTTATAACTTTATCGTTGTACCCTAATAAAACCAGCTTGTTATGTATCTGCTTATAGACATCCGTTTCTGCTAAATTTGGGTTTTGTATGAAGGGAAGGTTAAATACCTCTTCCTGCTTAATATTGCAGGAGTGCAAAATCATTGCATTTTCCTTTGCCATGATGGTACTGAAGTTTACCAGATTATTTAAAGACGAGGTCCTGTATATGAAGTCTGCGTTACTTACCTTATCTTTATCATCAGCATCTCGCTTACGAGTAACTTCAATATCACTACCACTTTCTGGCCTGAAATTATAGTGACAAATATCCTCCAGGAAGGTGGGGAAAGGGCCATAAATATCAAACCTGACAACTTTTTTAGCATTTATTTCTAAAAAAGCCTCATTAATGGTATTGTAAGGCGTAATCAGCGCGTTATAAAGTTTCTTGCCTTCATCGGTCAACTCCATGCCTCGCCCTTTCCGTGAAAAAAGTTTCTTTCCAACCTCCTCTTCGAGTTCAGCAATGAGTTTACAAACAGGAGGAACGGTAACGAACCGTTTATTAGCAGCTGCAGTTAGCGAACCCTCTTGCGCTACTGCGATAAAATAATCTATTTTTCTGGCAACATATGTCATAAGCTTCCCATAAATTTTTCTGGCTTGCCGCGGATGGTATAACCATATCAGAATTTATATGTTTACACTGAGTGACCAGGAGTTTTAACAGGTCATAGTTATGTGAATAGTTTATGAAACGGTTGCTTGTTATGAGAATTGACTTGTTTTTTGAACGCGTTTACCTGATGTTTATTTGACGTTATTTTATGAGCTCAAAATGTGCGCCATCGTAAAAGGGATTATCATTCTCACTGTATTTCCCCCAGTCACCGCCCCACCTTATCTGTACATCCTGTTTACTGGCAGCATCAAACATAGCGTTTCTGATTAATCGAAACGCCGCACGATCCTCCCACGTGAGATGTCCTTTTATCAAAGGCACGAGATCAACCGCTTCTCCGATAAGATGTTTACTATTGAGCGTTTTACTTAAACCTTTGGCGACAAGCATGCGTTGCCTTTCCAGACTGCGCCTGCCTTCGAATACGCAAAAATCGACGGGTGAAGACTTTATTGCTGAATACAAAACCAAAACCAGCTGTGGGGCTACGCCAGCAAGATTATTCTTACTTTTATAACCAAACGTAAATTCTGTCATAGTACTTCCTCCGCCAGCTTAAATGTACGCGAATAATTCAAAACATTACTTTATATATTGCTGTAACAGCACTGCTGAAGGTCATCTCCAGTGTATCCCGGCAAGCCGATGATAAACATATAGTAGCTAAAGGGATGTTCAAACATCTCAGGCAGACTGACTGGATCACCCTCTTTATTTACATACTTACGACATACAGCGCCTGCATTATCAGTATCATTTTGATGCATCACCGTAGGCGCAATTACATAGCTCACTCGCCACAAGAAATCAGATTTGTAAATATCCCTGGCCTCAATCGAAGATACAAAGATAAGCGATATCAATACAAAAATAGTCCTAACCACGATATAACTCCTTTATGCTTAACAACACGTCAACAAACCTTTTAATTTCGCTGCTATTTCAGCTTGCCCTGTTTTTTGATCTTTTTTTTCCAGGCCTCAACCACGGATATAAAGAATCCGGAGCAGATTACTGCGCCAATTGCCGGATGAAGATCTCTCTCCAGCGGCAACAGGTTGCTGATGATTTCAGAGGTAGGTGCCGCACCAAAAATGCCACTAAAAATCGAGAGCAAATAGAACCAAATTTTTCTTTTATTAGTCTGTATGAAAAATGTACCCAGCAAAGCCCCAACAAAAATTCCCGCAAAATCGATAAATGTCCAATCCCCCACATTCGAGGGCTTAATGTATGAGGCATTGAGTATGCATAGTAGTTGTTCCATCATATCCTCACTTAGCAGGTTGCTTATGCCATACCTCAAAGCTACGCGCGGTAAAGCGATTTTGAAATTACTCTTTTTGAAAACAGATCTCATTAAAATATAAAGAATAACTTTATAACTTAATGAACAAAAGTTATAAAAATAATTAAGGTTTTTTATTTAACGCCGTGTATATTTTTTCATGCACCGCTTATCCAGTGCATATTTAAACAATTACTCAATAAACCACAGGTGAGGTTTCCAATGTCTATATCATTTAATATCGTTACCGGTGATTCAAAAGAGAAAGTGAAGGTCATAGCGTCTGGAACAGCAGTCGATTTATTACCTAAAGAGGAATTTTCGACCTGGGGGGCGGACACATTTAATTTGAATAAGTCCATTGAGAAAAGCGAAGGCCGCATTCCCAATGATGTCTTTTTCTGTGATCCGACGCCATGGAATAATCTTTATGATACCTATGGCTGGCGACCTGTTAAGCGACATCTTAAAGTGGTGGCCTGTGAAGTTGTCCAGGTTACTTCTGTCCCAACGATTGTGGCAACACGGAAATTGTTCAACAAATCAAAAAATACCGCAACGTTTCAGACGAGTATCACTGAGACTGTTACAAACAGTGTCGCGCATAAAAAAATGACGCAGCATACAATAAAAGTTGGCCAATCAATAAGTTATGGCATAAATTTTATCGCGGAGGGAAAGGGTGAGACAACCTTTGAATATACTTATAACTGGGGAGAAGACATCACAAAAACGCAGTCTACTGAGTTAAGTTCATCCTCTCAAGTCACCGTGGTTTTAGAACCGGGGCAAAGTGCGATAGCAGAACTGCATGCTAAAAAAGGTGTGATTAAATTAAAGGTCACTTATGAGGCTTATGTGGATGGGCTTATTGCCTGTAATTATCATCCCAGGCATAAAGGCCACCACTTTTGGGCTTTTCCCGCGCGTGAGTTGCTCAAGCCCAATGTGCAGACAATCGTCGAAGATGTGACTATTGACTACTATTCCGATGGTGAAACGATCTTAAAAGACATTGAAGGACAAATGATGTCGCCTTATATGGGTAGAGCTCTGTTTGCCAGTGATGACAATCGATAGCTGGCGTAATGTAATATGATGTGAATACCGCAGGGATTGTTTATGCAATCCCTTTTTAGTTTCTGCTGATAATGTGCTGACCGAAAACGCAGCCAATAAGCCGGCAGACTTAAAGCCCAATATTAAGACTTAACAAAAAAACTATTACGCGTCTCCGTTTATCCCACCAGCCGGAAACCCTGCTTGCCGTTCTTTTTGATCTGGTACATCGCTTCATCGGCGCGCTTTAGCGCGTCGTTGAAGCTATCGCGCGCCTGCACCGGGGCGATACCGATAGATGCCCCGATTTGCGCATTGCCGTTATCGAGGTCAAACGGAGCCAGCGCGGCATCCAGCACCGCCTGCGCCAGTATACGCACCTTCGGATAGTCGATCAGGAAAGGCAGCAGCAGGACAAATTCATCGCCGCCCAACCGGCCCACGACCACGTTTGGCGGCACTGCTTCGCGGATGCGCTGGCTTAACTGCATCAGCACCTCATCCCCGCTGCGGTGACCCAGCGTATCGTTGACGTGTTTGAAATTGTCCAGATCGATAAACGCCATACAGAGCGGGCCGGTGCTGAGCATCTGGCTGAAGTGGTTTTGCAGCGCATGACGATTGGCCAGACCGGTGAGCGGATCGTGATGCGCGAGCATGGCGAGCTGCGCTTCGTACTGCTTCTCTTTGGTCATGTCGATGTGGGTGCCGGTGACTTTGAGCGGATTACCCTGCTCATCCCACTCAGTCACGCGTCCGCGATCCAGCACCCAGGTGATTTTGCCATTTTTACCCAGCATACGGTGCAGCGCTTCATAGTACGGCGCGCGCCCTTCAATATGGTCGTAAAACGACTTCAGTACCTCATCGGCGTCATCGGGGTGCAGATGCGCGCGCCACGCTTCAAACTTTGCTTCACTTTCATTGGGCTGGAAACCCAGCATTGCGCCCCAGCGACGGTTAAAGATCACCAGCTTGCCGCTGGGAATATCCAGCTGCCACAGGCACAGGCCGGTGCCATCCAGCGCCGCGCTGAGCTTATTCCGTGCGTCATGCGCGATACGCTTCAGGCGCGCATTATGCTTTTTCAGGTTCTGAATCTGCTGGCGCAGCGCTTCTTCGGACATGATCGGCTATGGAGAAGAAATAAAGCTTATTTTGCCTGCCGATTATTTTCTGTAAACAGAACAAATGAAAAGCAGATGAGTGGCGGAAAATTGCGCCGAGCTTAGCAGTAACGGCGAAGCAAAGCGGTAAACACAGCGCACTTCGCTTGCTGGTACGGCTTAAGAGGATAAATCCCCGCCAGAAAAAGCGGCCATCCCGGGGGCATTTTCCCCCTTTCCGATCAAACTTCCTCCTGCTTTTGAGAAATTTCTTATCTGCCGTTTAATGATCGTTGCGCTGCGTGTCGCTCTGAAAAGTCACTGACTGGCTGCAAGACGGGATAAAACGTGGGTAAACGCATTCTGAGCATGATTTTTCTGCTGGGCTTCTGCCTGGGCGCAGCCGCAGCCTCCTCTACGCTCACGTTTACGCCACGCTATGGCCTGACGGCGCCGGACGTCACGCTGCCCGCCGCCAGCCAGCGCTGGCTGAGCGGCCGCACCGTCCTGCGCGTTGGCGTGTGGAGCAATGCGCTGCCGCCCTACTCGGTATCGTTTGAGAAAAACGCCTATGAAGGCCTTTCGGCGGATTACCTGGCGATTGTTTCACGGACGCTCAACCTGCCGGTCAAAATGAAAGCCTATAAAACCCGGACTGAACTGGCAGATGCACTGCGGGAAGGCGAGGTGGATCTGATCCCCTACTACACGCTGGCGGCGAATCACGATACGCAGCTGGTGCTGAGCCTGCCCTATTCGCTGGCGCAGAGCGTGCTGATCAGCAAACGCAACGCGCAGTTTGATCGCGAACTGAAAAACAGCCGCTATCGTCTGCTCTATTATGGCGACGCCGATCTCCGCGCCCTGCTGCATCAGCGCTATCCGCAGGCCACGCTGGAGCCGGCGGCTCCGCCGCTGTGGGCCTACACCGATACCGCATTCAGTGAGAACACCCTGTTCTGGAGCAACTCCGCGACGCAGCGTTTTCTGGCGCAGCGCGGGCTGCATAACGTCATTGAGGCGCATAAAACCCCCTATACCAACGATGTGGATGCCCGCTTCGCCAGTAGCGCGGCGAATCAGCCGCTGATTGATGCCATTAATGAAATCCTGAAAAACATTCCGCTGCGTAATGCGGTGCAGATCGCTGAAGCCTGGAGCCTGGATTATCAGTCGGTGGTGAAAAACCATCCGCTGGATCTCAGCGAGCAGGAAGCGAGCTGGCTGGAGGAGCACCGCGATATCACGGTGAATTACGATCCGACGCACATGCCGTTTACTTTTTTGGATGATCGCCAGCGGGTCACCGGGCTGAGTATCGATATGCTGAAACTGATCGCCCAGCGTACCGGCATTCGCTTTCACTATAAGCCGGTGCAAGGCCTGAGCAACATGCGCGACAAACTGGCCCGCCAGCGCGATGCCATGATTGTGGTCAGCGACGCGGCGGCGCAGCAAAGCGATATGATCCGCTACAGCCGCTCTTACATCTACTCGCCGTGGGTGGTGATTACCCATCGCGATAAAACGTGGCGCAGCTTTGAGGAGATGGCCGGCAAACGCATCGGTATTTATGAGCGCGCCTACTATCGTTATGAGCTGCGCGAGCGCTGGCCGAAGGTGGTGTTTCAGGAGAACAGCGTCGCGGTTGATTCGCTGGGCCAGCTGCAGGATAACCAGATCGACGGGTTTATTGTCCCGTATGAGTCGGCGCTGTTCCTGCTCAACAACCACTTTAACGACAGCTTCAAAGTGGCGTTTGTCGCCCCGCTGCCGATGTTCCGTATGGCTATGGCGGTTAACATTCAGGATCGGCATTTACTCTCCATCCTGAACAAAGCGCTCTCCGATATTCCGCAGCCGACCCTGCAATCCCTGATGGAGCGCTGGATAAAATATGCGCCGCCGGCGACCTCAACATCCTGGCAAAGCTATCGCAGCTATCTGCTGCGTATCGTCGCGGTGGCCGGGCTTGGGCTGCTGTTCTTCCTGTGGCGCAACCATCTGCTGAAGGCGTCGCTGGCAAAACAGCGCCAGCACGAGCGGGAGACCAGTAATCAGTTGCAGCACATTGAGTCGCTGATGGCCGATCTGCGCAAAGCGAACGAGGCCGCGGTGCGTGCCAGCGAAGCCAAAAGTACTTTCCTTTCGCATATGAGCCACGAAATCCGCACGCCGCTGGCGGCGCTGATTGGGCTGCTGGAGATTGAACATTTAGGCCAGAGCGATGAACAGCAGCGCCAGAAGAATATTGATGTGGCGTGGGAGTCGTCACGCTCTCTGCTCTCGCTGGTGGGCGACATTCTGGATTTGGCCAAGATCGAATCCGGCCACTTCAGCGTGCGCCTGATGCCGATGTTGCTGAGCGATGTGGTCCGCGATTGTGAAGCGCTGTTCCGCCGCGTGGCCGACAATAAAGGCCTGGCGCTCAACATCCTGCTTGAGCTGGAGCAGGATCAGGTGCTGTTCGACCCGGTCGCGCTAAAGCAGATCATCTCTAATCTGGTGAGTAACGCCATCAAATTTACCAGCGAAGGTGAAGTGGAGCTGGCGCTCTATCAGGCCGACGGCGACAAACCGGACTATGTGCTGGAGGTCAGCGACAGCGGCATGGGGCTGACGCCTGAGCAACAACAGGCGATTTTTGAGCCTTTCATTCAGGTGGATCAGGGGAGTAACCGCGTGAGTGGTACTGGCCTCGGCCTCAATATCTGCCGGCGTCTGGCGATCATGCTGGGTACCGAACTGCACGTTGAAAGCGAACCGGGCAACGGTAGCGTCTTTATGCTGCGCTTCCGCGCAGAGGCCGCCACGCTGCCGCAGGCGGAGATCGTGCTGGCCGACGACACCGCCAATAACGTTGCGCTGCGCATTCTGATCGTCGATGACAATGCCACCAACCGCCTGCTGCTGGCGCAGCAGCTGCAGTATGCCGGCCATCATGTGCTGGTGGCGGACGGGGGTGAAGCCGCACTGGTGCTGTGGCGTGAAAACCAGCCGGACCGCATCATCACCGACTGCAACATGCCCAATATGGACGGGTTTGAATTCACCCGCCAGCTGCGCGCCGAAGAGAAAAAGCTGGTGCGTCGGGCCGTTCCGATTTACGGCCTGACGGCGATGGCGGAGGAGCGCGTTGCGCTGCGTGCAAAGGAAGCAGGCATGAACGGCTGCCTGTTCAAACCGCTGGAGCGTGCTCAGCTGTTGCAGGTGATCACCGGCGCACCGATGAATCCGTTACGCAACGAATCGTTACTGACGCTGGAGAATCTGGCGGCCAATAACCCACAAGCCTGGCGCGATCTGATTACCACGGCGCGGCAGCAAAACAGTTATGACCTTGAGCAGCTGACGCAGGCCATTGCCGGGGGAAATTTTGCCTCTGCCCGCCATGCGGCGCACCAGCTGCTGGGCAGCGCCCGTCTGCTTCGCGCCGAGGCGTTACAGCACCGCTGTCGCGCCACCGAGCAGGCGGCGGAACAGGAGGACAGTGCGCTGCTACAACAGCTGCTGCCAGAGGTCGTTAATGCGGTGCAACAGCTGGAAGCGCTGTTTGACCGCGCACTCGAAACGCACATCCATGAAGAGGTGACATAATGAAAGAGAGCGTAATCTGGCGGGTGGCGGTTCTTGACGACCATCCGCTGATCGGCAAAGCCATGCAGTACCGCTTAGCGCAGGAGTCTCAGCTGGTGATGGCCGGGGCCTTCTCTCAGCGCCAGCAGCTGATGGCTTTTCTGCAACGGCATCAGGTTGATGTGCTGGTGCTGGACTATATGCTGGGGGAAGACCAGCTCGACGGCCTGCAGATGGTTAAACAGCTACGTCTGCACTATCCGCAGCTGCGGATTCTGGTGTCGTCCGCAGTGGAGAAACCGGCTATCGTCCAGCTGCTGCTGAAAGAGGGCGTACAGGGTTTTGTCGGTAAAAGCCAGGATCAGGAGGTGTTGATCAGCGCGCTGTACCAGATCTGCCGCGGCAAGCGTTTTCTGACTGCTGACATGATGCTGGAGCTCGATAAATTTAAAGAGAGCGACCGCGAGATGCATAACTACCTGTTGCCACGCGAAAGCGGCGAGGATATTTCGCTACTGGTGCGGGAGCTCAGCCCGCGTGAGATAGAGGTGATTCGCTGCTACCTGGATGGGTTAAGCATTACGCAGATTGCCGGCAAGTATGCGCGCAGCCGCAAAACCATCAGCGGCCAAAAACAGACAGCGCTGCGTAAACTGGGGCTGCGATCCGATCTTGAGCTGTTCAACTACAAGCAGCACTTCAGCGACCTGGTGATAACCCACTGAGCCTGTACCGGCGAATAAAGTGTGTTCTGTGACGCGGATCAAGACGAATCTCCGCCTGAGCGCTGCTATCATGAATTCTAGTATGGTAGTTTAGCGTTAATCACAGACACGATGACGGTGGATATCATTATGCAGCTGACAATGCGGTGGTTTGGTCCCAAAGAAGATAAAGTTTCGCTGGAGAATATTCGTCAGGTGCCGGGCGTACGCGGCGTGGTTGGCGCGCTGTATGATGTGCCGGTGGGAGAGACCTGGCCGAAAGAGAAGATCGCCGCGCTGGTGGAGCAGGTGCATGCCGCCGGCCTGACGGTGGAGGTGATTGAGAGCGTCAATATTCATGATGACATCAAGATCGGCCTGCCAAGCCGCGATCGTTATATTGAGAATTATAAGCAGAGTATCCGTAACCTCGCCGAAGCGGGCGTAAAGGTGATCTGCTACAACTTCATGCCGGTGTTCGACTGGATGAAGACCGACATGCACTATGTGCTGCCGGACGGCTCTATCACGATGGCGTTTGAGAAGCGCGGCATCGATAAGGACCTCAATGAGGTAGTGAAAGAGGTGCTGGAGAGTTCCAACGGTTTTGCCCTGCCGGGCTGGGAACCAGAGCGTCTGGCGAAGGTGCAGGAGCTGTTTGCCAAATATCAGGGAGTGGATGATGCGAAACTGCGCGATAACCTGGCTTACTTCCTGAAAGCGGTGATCCCGGTGTGTGAAGAGGTGGGCGTGAAGATGGCGATCCACCCGGACGATCCGCCGTATTCGATCTTTGGTCTGCCGCGCGTGGTGAAGAACCGCGACGATCTCGACTGGATCTGCAACGTGGTGGATTCTGAAGCCAACGGCATCACGCTGTGCACCGGTTCGATTGCGGAAGATCCGCAAAACGACGTGTATGCGATTCTCGCCGAATTCTCGCGCCGTAAGCGTATTCCGTTTGCCCACGTGCGTAATATCAAAATTATTCAGGACAAAGATTTCTACGAGTGCGCGCACCCGACGGAGTATGGCTCACTGGATATGTATAAAGTACTGCAGTCGATGTATGACAACGGCTTTGATGGCTATATCCGCTCCGATCACGGGCGCTTTATCTGGGGCGAGACCGGCCGTCCGGGCTACGGTTTGTATGACCGCGCGCTGGGCACCACCTACCTGCTGGGCCTGTGGGAAGCGCTGAGCAAGCGCTGATCGGCTGAATCCGGCACTGCCCTGCCGCGTGGTGCCCGGGCTTACCTCACGCCCCCCCTCTTGCGTTAAGCATGGGTATCGCTGCTTATTTTGACCTTCGGAGTGGCGACCCGTCAGGGCCGCCATTGTTGCATACGGCGCCAGCGCATCTGGCCGTCGGTGCAATCTTCAGAGATGTTATCGCTGTGATTCCCGCCTACGTTCAGAAGGGAGCGTGAGCACGCCCGGAACGGCAAAGGCCGCATCCATGCGGGCCTCGGCACGCGGCATCCCTGCCGCGTGACGCCCGGGCTTACCTCACGCTCCCCTCTTCCCTTAAGCATGGGTATCGCTGCTTGTTTTGACTTTCGGAGTGGCGACCCGTCAGGGCCGCCAGGCACGCCTGTGAATGCATGCAAGCCCGGCGTGCCTTACAACCGGTGGATTTCACTTACCACAATGACCGTATGCTGCGGGTTACGCTGCAACTGCCCCTTGATGGCGACCAGATCATCCGGCTTTACCTCCTGCCCTTTCCACAGATGTTCGGCAATACGTACGGCGACCGTGCCCTTCTCATCACGTAAAAGATATTCTTTATTGCCGCTTTGATTAATTAAATTACCCTTCATCGAAACCTGCGCATTATCAGCTAATTCCGGCAACTCACTGGTCATATTCTGATGCTGACCATCCGTAATCGCGCGATAACCGCTTTTCTGCTCCTGTGGATTGGGCGCTTTTGCATCCGGATTGAATCCCCCTTTATCTTCTGCGCTGGCAAAGGCGGTAGCAAAAAACAGAATCCATAAAAGATTGCGCATTATTATTAATCACCTCTCAAGGAAAATAAAATTAAAATTCGGCCTTAATCACAATATTTTGTAAAAAGTGTACAAACGAAAACGCCGGGTAACACGCCAGAAATCAAATAAATACAAAAAACCAATAAAATAAACAATTTAAAAGAACTTTTCTCCATAAGCGAAACCGTTAAATAGTTGTACAACTCTACGCCAATTGTATAAATATTAATTATAAAAGTTCAGAATAATTTCCTTTTTTGAAAACCGAAACCGATTACAGATTTATGTTTTAAGAATAATCCTAAATAGCCGCCTTGTTAATTGTCGATTTAGCGCTAGCCTTAACATGCAATACAAATACTTATTATCTCGTATCTCTGAGGAGTTAATGATGAGCAATCCACGTGGTGGTGCAGGTAATTTCGCCATGAACCCTGAGCGCGCTCGTGAGGCGGGTAAAAAAGGCGGACAAGTTAGCGGAGGCAATTTTCGTAATAACCCGGAGCGGGCAATTGAAGCTGGCCGCAAAGGCGGTAAAAAGAGTCGCCGTACGGTAGCTAAAGTGACCAGCTAATGCCCTTAAAGCGTATGTGATCAAAGGAGAATATGATGAGCAGCGAAGAACACTTCCTCGATTGGGTAAGAGATGCCCACGCCATGGAGAAGCAGGCTGAAAGCATGCTGGAAAAAATGGCCGCACGTCTGGAACACTATCCGGATCTCAAATTGCGCATAGAGCAGCACATTGAAGAGACACGCGAACAGCAGGCACTGGTGCAAAGCGTGATCGATCGTTATGACACTTCGCGTTCGGTGATCAAAGACACCGCCGGCAAACTCTCCGCGTTTGGTCAGGCGATGGGCGGCATGATGACCGAAGATGAAGTGGTGAAAGGTGCTATTAGCGGCAACGTATTCGAGAACTTCGAAATTGCCAGCTACACCTCGCTGATTGCGGCAGCAGAGAAGATTAACGACAGCGAAAGCGTAGCGATCTTCACGCGTATCCGCGAGCAGGAGATCGCCATGGCCGACTGGACATTGAAGCACCTGCCGGATGTAACGCAGCAGTTCCTGATCCGCTCAGAAACGCCAGGCGTGGAAGCGAAGAAATAACTCTCGCACGGCACTTTGTTATCCCCCTGGAGATGTTCCACCTTGCGAGAGCTTTTAATCGTGGCCTGATGGACAGCCAGTAGCGGCAGTGATGGCGCTACTGGCTTTTTTTAGCGCGCGGTACGGTACGCAGAGCGCGGCCGACTGGTCAGCCACCAGATGGATAACGCTACCAGCGCTATCACGCTTAATGCCCCAAACGCCATGCCATACGAGTAGCGGCTGGCAATCACCCCGGTTAACGCGGGGCTAAAAGCGGCCCCCATGCCCTGCATCAGCATCACGGCACTCTGTCCGGCATTTACATGGCCGCTACCGCCAGATAGCACGACGATGTAACCCGGCACGGCAACGCCCAGCACGCCCGCCGCCAGACCATCCATCATCTGTACCGGTATCATCGCCAGTGGATCGGTAAAGCTGGCCGCCAGCATGGCGCGAACCGGCAGGATCAGCAGCGCCAGTAAAATCAAACGCGGGTAGCCGCTCCTTTCCGCTCTGGCTGCGGTCCAGAGCGCCACCGGAATCATCACCGCCTGCGAGATCACCACCGTTGCCGCCGCGTAAAGCCCCGGATTGATCGCCCCCGGCTGCGCCGCTACGCGCATGCTCAGCATCGGCAGCAGCGCCGCATTGGCGAGGTGAAACAGCAGCAAAGTCACCCCAAGGATCATCAGGGCGCGGTTATGGATGAGGGTTGTCAGGCGGGGAATGTGTTGGCTGGCTGAGCCATCAAGGCCGCGTGCAGCCTGGTGGTCAATATCGTCACCGCGAATCGCCAGCACGGCCACGGCAGTGAAAACTGCCATCAGCGTCATCAAAATAAACACTGAACCGGTGCCCCACCAGGCGGTTGCCGCCCCGGCCAGCAGCGCCGCGCTCATATTACCGGCATGGTTGAAGGCCTCGTTTCTGCCCATCTGCCGGTTAAATCCGTCCCGCCCGGTAAGGCCTAACGTGATGCCAGCCAGCACCGGAGCGATAAAAGCCGCGGCGATGCCGCTCACTATCTGCGTCACGCCCACTACCACACTCTGCCGGAAGAACCACAAACCCAGCGTTGCGGCGGTGATCAGGGCGCAGCCCAGTAATAAGAGCGCGCGTTTATGGCGCGTGGCGTCAGTGACGATACCCGCCGGGAGCGTAGCCAGTAAGCCCGCCAGGCCACCTGCCGTCATGACAAAGCCGATGTCGTTTGGCTGCCAGTCGCGCTGGGTCAGAAATATCCCGAGGAAAGGGCCCAGTCCATCCCGGACATCGGCAAGAAAAAAGCTGACCAGACAGAGCGCCTGGAGCGATTTGAGTCGCATCGTACCGGTTCCTGTTGTGTGGTGATTATCATGTCTGTGCGTGGAGATAAGTTAGGGCGACAAACATGCAAAAGTCACGGCAGGAAAAAGTAACCAATTGAAACGAAGCCACGCGTTTGAATACCGCTACAGCAGGGTTTCCAGCCGGTCCAGCGCCAGCAAAATACCGTAGCGGCGCGCCGTCGGGACCTCCGGTAGCGGCAGCCAGTGAGTTGCCTGGCCGGCAAGATCGCACGTCGCCGCACAAAACGCGATAACCGGGGTCTGCTGAATATGCGCGTGATGCACCGCGCTGAGTACGCTGCTGTGCAGCGTATCTGGCGCCAGGATCAGCAGCAGATCATCCGGCTGTAAGCGGCTGATCGTCATGCGCAGCAGGCTCTCATCCTGAATCCACGCCAGCGGCAAGCCGGCACTCTGCAGCCGCTGCTGCACTTCTGCTGCCAGCGGCGTGTGCGGCCCGTCGGCCCCGATCAGCAGAATACTGCGCGCGCTGCGCAGTGCCGTTGCGGCCTGTTGCCAGCTGCCCTGATCTGTCTGCGTCCATTGCCGGGTGAGCGCCTGTTCGATTAGCTCAATCTGCGGTACCGGATTGCTGCGTCCAGCCGACACAGAGCTGGCGCGCGCCAGCCGCATCCGCAGATCGCGGATGTCATCGCAGCCCATGGAGCGTGCAAAGCGGGTGATGGTTGCCGCACTGACTTCAGCGCGCCCTGCCAGCTGCTCGATGGTGGCGGAGGCGGCAAAGGCGCTGTCACGCAAAATAGCCTGCGCCACCCGCTGCTCCTGCTGGCTAAGCGACGCCATACGCTGGCGGATCACCTCAACAAACGCCGTCTCCTGCTGGCCGGCCTGACGTACCTGATGCAGAAAATCATCAAGATCGCGGCAGCCTGCGGAGGCGGCAAAGCGCTGGAGCACCTCCTGACTGACGCCCGCCTGGGCCGCCAGGCTCTCCATGGTCGCCTGCGTACTCGTGTGCAGATTGTTCAGAATAAAACGCGCCAGCTTCGACTCCTGCGCATCAACGCGCGCCGACTGCTGTCGCAATTGCCAGACAATATCCATCAGCTCATCACACCTTCAGTTGCGAAGCCCCATCATGCATGAAAATCTTTTTCCTGGTGACTCTTTTTTCCGCAATCATGCCTGAATTTTCCCTTTTTCACGTTATACAGCGAGAAAAAGCATCGTCCCGATCACACCATTGAAAATTATTTTCACAAATCATATCGATTTAACATTATGATTTTAAAGCTTTTTTCTCATTATCATCATAAAATAGTCTGACCGGAGGGTATTTACAGCGTCTGCAGGACGGGTCTTAAATGCCTCTGTCAATTCACAGGAGGAAACGTTATGCGCATCGTACTTTGCTGTGCAGCAGGCATGTCCACCAGCATGCTGGTAAATAAAATGCAGCACGCCGCTCAGGGACGCGGGCTGGCGATCGATATTCAGGCCGTGCCGGTCGCGGATTTTGAACGCATCCTTCCCGATGCCGATGTGATACTGCTTGGCCCGCAGGTGCAGTTTGAGGCTGCCCGTCTTACCGCCCTCGCCGCGCCGCAAGGCAAAGCGGTCGCCGTGATCGACATGATGGATTACGGCATGATGCGTGGCGAACAGGTGCTGGATAGCGCCCTGGCATTGCACGCTTCCTGATTTTTCACCTCACCCAACCTGAAAATTACTACGCGGCGCTGTGCCGTGGGGAGTTCTGCATGCCTGAAGATGAGGTTATGGCGTTTGAAGAGGAGATTATGCTGCTGCTGGTGCAGGCCGGCGCGGCGCGCAGTGCCGCACTGAGCGCGCTGCGGCTGGCACGGGCCGGACAGTTTGCGGCGGCAGAGCAGCAGCTGGCAGCGGCCAGAGAGAGCGTGCACGGCGCGCATCGCCAGCAAACGGCGCTGATCGGCCTCGACGAAGGCAGCGGCAAACTGCCGGTCACGCTGATCCTGGTCCATGCCCAGGATCATCTGATGAACGCCATGCTGATTCAGGATCTGGCAGGCGAAATCATTGAACTCTATCGCCGCACGGCGGCAGGAGAAACCGATGCTTAAAATGGCCATTATTGGTGGTGGCAGCAGCTACTCACCCGAGTTGGTAGAGGGAATTATTCAGCGCTATGCGCAGCTACCGGTAACGGAGCTGGCGCTGGTGGATGTGGAGGCGGGACGCGAAAAAGTGCATATTATCGCCGATCTCACCCGTCGCATGTTGCGACAGAACGGACTGGAGCAGGTCAGGGTGAGCGTGCATTTTACCCTTGATGAGGCGATCCGCGGCGCCCGATACGTGTTAACACAGCTGCGCGTCGGCCAGCTGGCGGCGCGGGCCGCCGATGAACGGCTGGGGCTGAAGTATGGCCGTCTCGGTCAGGAGACCACCGGCGTCGGCGGCTTCGCCAAAGCGCTGCGCACCATTCCGGTGATGCTGGAGATAGCACGTAAAGTCGAAGCGTTGGCACCCGATGCTTTCATTATCAATTTCACCAATCCGGCCGGTATCGTTACCGAAGCGGTCTCGCGCTACAGTCGCGCTAACATTATCGGGCTGTGTAACGTGCCGGTGAACATGCACCATATGATTGCCGGCATGCTGAATGCGCCCCGTGATGCGGTGCAGCTGCGCTTTGCCGGGCTGAACCATCTGGTGTGGGTGCATCAGGTGACGTGCCGCGGTCAGGATGTGACGCGGAAGGTGATTGAGCAGTTGTGTGACGGCCAGTCGCTAACCATGAATAACATCAAAGATATGCCGTGGTCGCCCGCCTTCCTGCGCGCGCTCAACGCTATCCCCTGCCCCTATCACCGCTACTACTGGCAGACCCCGCAGATGCTGGCGGAAGAGCAGGAGAAAGCCCGCAGCGGCCAGGCGGGCACGCGGGCTGAGCAGGTCATGAAAGTGGAAGCCGAGCTGTTTGCGCTGTATGCCGACCCGCAGCTGTCGCACAAGCCGGAGCAGTTGAGCTTTCGCGGCGGGGCTTACTACTCAGAAGTGGCGGTAGAGCTGATCAGCGCCATTCACAACAACAGCGGCAGCAACCTGGTGGTGAACTGCCGCAACCAGGGAGCGATTCACGGTCTGCCGGATGATGCCGTGGTGGAAGTGAACTGTCTGGTCGATGCGCAGGGTGCGCACCCGCTGGTGTTTGGCGCGCTGCCGCCGCTGATGCACGGGCTGACGCAGCAGATTAAGGCGTTCGAGCGGCTAACCATTGCGGCCGCCGTGCATGGCGATCGGGATGCCGCGCTGCTGGCGCTGACCGGCAACCCGCTGGTGGGCGACGTGGCCAGCGCCGAAGCGTTGCTGGAAGAGGTGCTGACGCTGAATAAACAGTGGCTGCCGCAGTTCGGTTGAAGGCAGGGCGATGTTTAACCACAGGAATGTGGTTGTGGTCGTCTGCACAGGATGCATTGCCTGAATACGCGAGGAGTCAGCCGCGGACCGGTGCCGATTCCCCACCCTTTACTTCGTTGCGCCCTTGAGCCTGAGGAGGCCCTGTGTCCAACCGTACTCTTATCGAACGTTATGTGCTGCCGGCGGCGCTGAAGATCGCCGGACAGAAACATGTGCTGTCGGTGCGCGACGGCATCATTCTCAACATGCCGTTTATGCTGATTGGCAGTTTTTTTCTGATCTTTGCTTATCTGCCCATTCCGGCGTGGGGCCATCTGATGGCCGATCTGTTCGGTGACAGCTGGCGCAACAAGCTGCTCTATCCGGTGCGCGCCACCTACGACATCATGGCGCTGATCTCCAGCTTCGGCATCGCTTACCGGCTGGCGGAGAAGTATCGCACGCTCGATCCCCTCACCAGCGGCGCGATGGCGCTGGTCGCGTTTGTGATGACCATCCCGCAGCAGACGCTGTTTGCGCCGGTAGAAGGGGCGCCCGCCCAGCTGGTGACCGGCGTGCTGCCGATCTCGCTGATTGGCAGCCAGGGCCTGTTTGTGGCCATCGTTATCGCGCTGCTCTCGACCGAGATCTACCGCTTTGTGCACAGCCGCAACCTGGTGATCAAGATGCCGGAGGGCGTGCCGCCCGCAGTGGCGAAATCTTTCCTCGCGCTGGTACCGGGTTTCTGCGTGCTGGCGGTGGTTCTGCTGCTGCGTCTGGCAGTGGAGGCCTCACCGTTTCATGACATCAACAATCTTATCGCGACCGTCATTGGCCTGCCGATGCATCACGTCGGCGGCACGCTGCCCGGCATGATCTTCTCGGTGCTGTTGATTGGTATTTTGTGGACGCTGGGGCTGCACGGCGATGCCATTGTGCTGGTGTTTATCCAGCCGGTGTGGCTGTCGAACATGAGTGAAAACCTCGAGGCCTTTCAGCACAACCAGCCCATCCCGCATATTTTTACCCAGCAGTTTTACGATTTATGGATCGCGCCCGGCGGTACCGGCGCGCTGCTCGGCCTGGTGATCTTCATGCTGATTCGTGCCCGCAGCCGCCAGATGAAACAGCTGGGTAAAATCGCCGCGCCGGCTGCGCTGTTCAACATCAGCGAGCCGCTGGTGTTTGGCATTCCGCTGGTGATGAACCCGTACCTGTTTCTGCCGTTCATCCTTACGCCGGTTGTGCTGGTGATTGTCTCCTGGGCGGCGATGACCACGGGGTTGGTCGCGCCACCCGCCGGTATCGCCCTGCCCTTTACCACGCCGATATTTGTCAGTGGCTACCTCGCCACCGGCGGGCATATCTCCGGCACGGTGCTGCAGGTGGTGAATCTGACGATTTCGCTGGTGATCTACTACCCCTTCTTCCGCGTGTGGGATCGTCTGAAGTTCCGTGAGGAGCAGCAGAGTGAGCAGCAGGCGCAGGCGCTGGCGGGCAGTGCGGTGACCTCATAACGCGCGCGCGCATGGATGCGCACCCTGCTTACTCTTCCACTTTTCGCAATAATGACTTCGCAGATCCGGCTATTCTGCCCTTTTCTCACCTGTGCGAACCTTCAGGCACGGCTCGGGAGCGCCCCGGCCACAACCTGAGGAACCGCACCATGAAACTCTATTACTTCCCGCTATCCGGTCATGCGCATCGCGCCCATCTTGGTCTGTCGCTGCTGGGTGTGCCGCACGACATCGTAGAGGTCGATCTGAAAGGCGGTGAGCATAAAACGCCGCAATTTCTGGCCATGAACCCGTTTGGTCAGGTGCCGGTGCTGGAGGATGACGGCATCTATATTTCTGATTCCAATGCCATTCTGGTGTATGTGGCGAAAAAATATAACCGTACCGACTGGTTGCCGGACGATGCACGTGGCGCGGCGGAGGTGCAGCGCTGGCTCTCTGTGGCCGCCGGTGAGCTGGCCTACGGGGCGGCGGCGGCGCGCCTGATCACCGTGTTTGGTGCCAGCTTCAATCCGCAAGAGGTGCTGGCGCGTGCGCACCTGATGCTGTCACGCACCGAGAGCCACCTTCGCGATCGCCAATGGCTGGCAGGAGATCACCCTACCCTTGCCGATATTGCCCTGTATAGCTACCTCGCGGGGGCGCCGGAAGGCAACGTGGACCTCGCCGGCTATCCGGCAGTCAATGCCCTGCTGGCCCGCATCGAAGCGCTGCCGGGCTTTGTCGCTTTCCCGCAAACCGCCGCAGGCCTGCGCGCGTAACCGGAGCCAGCATCATGGGCGAAAAACTGACAACGCTGCCGGTCTGGCATCCGGGTGAAGTTACGCTGCAGCAGCAGGCGGGCGTCGCTGAGCGCATGGCCGAGGTTGGGCAGCGCGTAGTGCGGGATTACATGCCTGAGCAGCACCGCGATTTTTATGCGCAGCTGCCGTTTATCGTGGTGGGCAGCGTGGATGCACAGGGCGATGCCTGGGCGACGGTGCTTGAGGGCCCGCCCGGTTTTGTCTCTTCGCCCGCTGCGACCACGCTGGATATCCCGGCACGTCCTGACGCCAGCGATCCTGCCGCCGCCGGCTTTACGGCCGGCGCGCCGCTTGGCCTGCTGGGGATTGAACTGCATACGCGCCGCCGCAACCGTATGAACGGCGTGCTCGCCGTGACCGACGACGGTTTTCGCGTTCAGGTCGATCAAAGCTTTGGCAACTGTCCGCGCTATATCCAGCTGCGCGAGGCCCATTTCGCCCGCGAACCCGGCAGCGCTTACGCTGGCGTCACCGAACAGCTGGGCGAGCTGGATGAGTCCGCGCGCGCCACCGTCGCCGGCGCTGATGCCTTCTATGTTGCCACCTATGCCGACCAGGCACGGCGCCAAGTGGACGTCTCCCATCGCGGCGGGAAAGCGGGTTTTATCCGCATTGATGATGATGGCCTGCTGACCATTCCTGATTTCAACGGCAACCTGTTCTTTGCCACGCTGGGCAATATTCTGCTGAACGGCCAGGCCGGGCTGCTGTTTATTGATTACGCCAGCGGCGATCTCTTGCAGATGAGCGGTGACGCCGCCGTTATCCTGGATGCGCCCGAGATTGCCGCCTTCCAGGGCGCGGAGCGGCTCTGGACCTTCAAACCCCGTCGCGTGGTGCGCCGACGCGGCGCGCTGGCTCTGCGCTGGCGCGAACCGGCCGACAGCGTGTCGCCGGCCTCGCTGATGACCGGTGACTGGCAAGCCGCAGGCGAAAGGCTGCGCGCACAGGCGCTCTCCACGCAATGGCGGTCCTTTATCGTGACGAAGGTGGTGGATGAGAGCGCACAAATTCGTTCGTTTCATTTAATGCCGGACGACGGTGCCGGCCTGCTGCCGCATCTGGCGGGCCAGTATTTACCGATTCGCATTCAGCTGCCGGATAGCGATCGACCGCTGATCCGTCACTACACGCTGTCGGTGGCCCCGGCGGACGGTTTCTACCGCATCAGCGTAAAACGCGCAGGCATTGTTTCACGCTATCTGCACGATCATCTTCAGCCGGGCGATCGGCTGGAAGCGCGAGCGCCGGCAGGCGACTTTACCCTTGATACCAGTGAACCCCGCCCGGCGGTGCTGCTGGCTGCGGGCGTAGGCATCACGCCGATGCTGGCCATGCTGCGTCACGTTGTTTATGAAGGCCAGCGTCGACGCCGCCAGCGCCCGATCTGGCTGTTTCAGTCGGCGCGCAGCGTGGCCGATCGCCCTTTTGCACGTGAACTGGATGCGCTGCTGGCAGCGAGCGACGACGCAATAAAGCTGGTGCGGGTCATTAGTCAGCCCGGCGCGGCGGAACAAGGCGCGGATTACGATATCGCCGGGCGCATTGATATCGCCCTGCTCTCCCGCGTGCTGCCGTTCAACGATTACGACTTTTATCTGTGCGGGCCGCCGCAGTTTACCCAAAGTTTGTATGACGGTTTGCGCGGGCTCAACATTGCGGATAACCGTATCCATGCCGAAGCCTTTGGCCCCGAAGGGCTGCAGCGCAGCAACGACGTTGTTCAGGCCGGAAAAGCGCTGCCGCCGGTGGCAGACGCATCGGTGCCGGTGAAGTTTATGCAGTCGTTGAAAGAGGCGCGCTGGACGCCGCAGTCCGGCTCGCTGCTGGATTTGGCCGAAGCGCGCGGCTTGAGCCCGGCATACAGCTGCCGCGCAGGACACTGCGGCACCTGCAAGACGAAACTGCTGCAAGGTGCGGTGACCTACACAACTCAACCGGGCGTAGCGCTGGCAGAGGATGAAGTCCTGATCTGCTGCGCCATGCCGGCACAAACCGGGGACGAGGTACAGGCGATCCAGCTGGCGCTGTAGGGGTTGTGATAGTGCTCTTTATGGGGCGCTATCGCAGCAATGGCTCAGAACCTTACCCGCCTCGCGTCAAACCGTCCTGATACTCACGCGCGGAGCCAGCGCGCTCAGCAGTTCGTAGCCGAGGGTTTGGGACGCATTAGCAACCCGGTCAACCGGTAGCTGGCTACCCCACAACTCCACCGGGCTGCCAGGCCGCGCGGCAGGACAGGGAGAGAGATCCACCGCCAGCATATCCATCGATACGGTGCCAACCGTCACCGTCTCTCTGCCGTCAACGATGACCGGCGTTCCGCCCGGCGCGTGACGTGGATAACCATCGGCATAGCCACAGGCCACAATGCCAATCTGGTGTGCCCGACTGGCCGCGTACCGGCCGCCGTACCCCACCCGACTGCCCGCACTCAGGGACTGTACGGCAATAAGCTCACTGCGCAGGCTCATCACCGGTTGCAGTCCGGTTCGGGCGATATCCTGATGCTGCCCCGTTGGCGAGGCGCCATACAGAACAATGCCCGGGCGCACCCAGTCCGCGTGCGCCTTCGGGTGCCACAGCGTGGCCGCCGAGTTTGCCAGGCATCGCGGCAGACGCATGTCATGGCATAGCCGGTTAATTAACGCCATCGGTTCATTAATACCCGATGGCTCATCGGCACGGGCAAAGTGCGTCATCAGCGTGATTTCACCAATATTGGGGTTGGCGCTGGCTTCCAGCCAGGCGGCGTGAAGACGCTCAGGCGCAAAGCCTAAACGGTTCATGCCGGTGTTGACCTTGAGGTAGATATTCACCGGCCGCTGCAGGCGGACATCGGCAATCGCGGCCAGCTGCCAGAAGCTGTGCACGGCGGTGGTGAGCGCATAGCGATCGATCAGGGCCAGGTCATCCGGCGTAAAAAAGCCCTCCAGCAGTAAAATGGGGCCTTGCCAGCCAAGTTCACGCAGACGCACCGCCTCGTCTAAATCGAGCAGCGCAAAACCATCCGTCTTTTGCAAACCCGGATAGACATGCTCAATACCGTGCCCGTAGGCATTCGCTTTGATAACGGACCAGATTTTTGCCTGACCGGCGGCTTTACGCATCACGCTCAGGTTATTCTTTAACGCCTCAAGGCTGATTTCGGCATGAATCGGACGCGGCATGGCTCTCCCCTTATTCCACAGCGGTATGGTTAAAGCGCTGGCCCGGCATGCCGTAGTAACGGGCGACGGCCAGATCGGCGTGCGGGATAGCGGGCGTCCTGCCGGAGATTACATCGGCAAGCAGCTGTCCTGACCCGCAGGCCATGGTCCAGCCCAGCGTGCCGTGCCCGGTATTCAGGAACAGATTTCTGAAGCGCGTGGCACCCACAATCGGCGTGCCGTCTGGCGTCATCGGCCGCAGGCCGCTCCAGAAGGTGGCGCGGCTGACGTCGCCGCCGCGCGGGTAAAGATCCTGCACCACCATTTCGAGCGTTTTACGCCGGGCATTTTTCAGGCGGGTATTAAAGCCCACAATCTCAGCCATGCCGCCCACGCGGATGCGGTCATCGAAGCGCGTCACCGCAACTTTATAGGTCTCATCCAGAACGGTAGACGCCGGCGCATAGTCAGCATCGGTTATCGGCAGCGTCAGCGAATAGCCTTTCAGCGGATAGACCGGAATCGGCACCAGGCCCCTGAGGAGCTGGGTAGAGTAAGAACCAAAGGCAACAACGTAGCGATCGGCGGTCATTACTGATGTACCGCATTGCACGCCGATAATGCGTTCGCCATTATCAATCAGCCGATCAACGGTGCGGCCATAGATAAATTTTACGCCCGCGTCGTGCGCCATCTGTGCCAGCTTTTTCGTAAACATCTGGCAGTCACCGGTCTCATCATTCGGCAGCCGCAGCCCGCCGGTCAGCTTATGTGCCACCGCCGCCAGGGCTGGTTCAGCTTTCACCAGATCGTGCGCTTCCAGCAGTTCGTAAGGCACGCCGGCCTCTTTCAGCACGGCAATATCCTGGGCCGCATGCGCAAACTGCGCGTCGCTCCGGAACAGCTGCAGCGTGCCGCCCTGGCGCTCATGGTAGTGAATGCCGGTATCGCGACGCAGCTCGCGCAGGCAATCCCGGCTGTACTCCGCAATACGCACCATGCGCGCTTTGTTGGTGGCGTAATGCTCCGCGTTACAGTTTTTCAGCATCTGCCACATCCACTTCAGCTGAAACAGCGAGCCATCCGGACGCATCGCCAGCGGCGCATGCTGCTGAAACATCCACTTCATGGCCTTAAGCGGGATGCCCGGTGCCGCCCATGGTGTGGCGTAGCCGGGGGAGATCTGTCCGGCATTACCTGCGCTGGTCTCTTCGGCAGCGGCTGATTGACGATCAACGACCGTGACGTCGTGTCCGGCTTTCGCGAGGTACCAGGCGCTGGTGACACCGACCACGCCACTGCCTAAGATCAATACTTTCATGGATGAACTCCCAAAGGCGGCGGCTGCAGCGCAGCCGCGCGAGATTTAGCGGTTGCTGGGGAAAGCGAACTGCGCGGCTTCCTGGCTCTTCTGCTTCGGCCAGCGCTGCGTAATGGTTTTACGGCGGGTATAAAAGCGCACCCCATCCGGGCCGTAGGCGTGAAGATCGCCAAACAGTGAACGCTTCCAGCCGCCGAAACTGTGGAAAGCCACCGGTACCGGCAGCGGCACATTTATGCCAACCATACCGACCTCAATCTCATTACCAAAGTAACGGGCCGCTTCGCCGTCACGCGTAAAGATGCAGGTTCCGTTGCCATACTCATGCTCATTAATCAGCCCAATGGCTTCCGCCAGGCTGTCTACGCGCACCACGCACAGCACCGGGCCAAAGATCTCCTCTTTATAGATACGCATGTCGGGCGTCACGCAATCAAACAGGCAGCCGCCAAGGAAATAGCCCTTCTCATGGCCCGCCACGCGCAGCGTGCGCCCGTCAGTGACCAGTTGCGCGCCTGCGGCCACGCCATCATCGATATAGCCGGCCACCTTCTCTTTATGCGCGGCGGTCACCAACGGTCCCATATCCAGCCCGCATTGGGTGCCAGCGCCTACCTTCAGTGCCGTAATTTTAGGTGTCAGTTTAGCGATCAGCGCATCGGCAACGGCATCACCCACGCACACCGCCACCGAAATTGCCATGCAGCGCTCGCCGCAGGATCCATACGCAGCGCCCATTAGCGCGCTGACGGCATTGTCGAGATCGGCATCCGGCATCACCACCGCATGATTTTTTGCCCCGCCCAGCGCCTGCACGCGCTTACCGCGCCGGGTGCCTTCGCTGTAGATATATTCAGCCACCGGCGTAGAGCCCACAAAGCTGATCGCTTTCACATCCGGGCTCTCAATCAACGTATCCACCGCCTCTTTATCACCGTTAACGACGTTCAGTACGCCCGCAGGCAAACCGGCCTGCTGGAACAGAGAGGCGATGAGAAGCGTTGAGCTGGGATCGCGTTCGGAAGGCTTGAGCACAAAGGTATTGCCGCAGGCGATGGCCAGCGGATACATCCACAGCGGCACCATAGCCGGGAAGTTAAACGGCGTGATGCCGGCGACCACGCCTACGGCATGGAAGTCGCTCCACGAGTCGATGTCCGGGCCCGCATTGCGGCTGTACTCGCCTTTGAGCAGTTCCGGTGCCGCGCTGGCATACTCTACGTTCTCAATGCCGCGTTTCAGTTCGCCCGCCGCATCTTCCTGCGTTTTACCGTGCTCTTCGCTAATGAGCTGCACAATCTCCTGCTCATGCTCCTCCAGCAGCTGTTTAAAACGGAACAGCACCTGCGCACGCTTCGCCGGCGGCAGATTGCGCCAGGCCGGTAACGCCGCTTTCGCCGCAGCGATGGCCGCCTGAACCGTCGCCTGGCTGGCCAGCTCAACCTGACGAATGGCTTCGCCGGTTGCGGGATTAAAGACGCTGGCGGTGCGGCCATCCGGTTTACGCATCTCGCCGTTTATCAGGTGGGTAATCGTGGTCATCAGATGCTCCTCAATCAGTTAATGTGATGCAGGGCTTCACCCACGGCGTCAAACAGGCGATCCAGTTCGGCAGGCTGGGTGTTGAACATTGGGCCAAACTGCAAGGTGTCGCCTCCAAAGCGCACATAGAAACCGGCTTTCCATAGCGCCATGCCCGCATCAAACGGACGGACGGTGGCATCACCGTCACGCGGAGCAAGCTGAATCGCGCCCACCAGCCCGCAATTGCGAATATCAATAACGTTCGGGCAGCCCCTCAGCGCATGCAGCGTGTGCCCGAAGTGCGGCGCCAGCTCAGCGGACTGCGCGATCAGCGCTTCGCTCTCCAGCAGCTCCAGCGTCGCCAGCCCGGCGGCACAGGCCACAGGATGCGCGGAGTAGGTATAACCGTGTGCGAACTCCACCGCATGCTCCGGCAGCGGCTGTGACATAAAGGTGTGATAGATCTCGCTGCTCGCCACTACGCCGCCCAGCGGAATGGCCCCATTCGTTACCTGCTTGGCAAAATTGAGCATGTCAGGCGTTACGCCGAAATACTCCGCGCCGCTCCAGCGCCCCATGCGGCCAAAGCCGGTAATCACCTCATCAAAAATCAGCAGAATGTTGTGCCGGGTACAGATCTCACGCAGGCGCTGTAAATAGCCCTGCGGCGGAATAATGGCACCGGCAGAACCGGAGAGCGGTTCAACGATCAGCGCGGCGATGTTAGAGGCGTCGTGCAGTTCAATCAGCCTGAGCATCTCATCCGCCAGCGCCACGCCGCCAGTCTCCGCCTGCCCTGCAGTAAAGGCTAAATCAGGCTGCAAGGTATGCGGCAGATGATCGACATCCATAAACTGGCCGAACATTTTGCGGTTGCCGCCAATGCCGCCAAGGCTGGTGCCGGCGATATTGACGCCGTGGTACCCACGCGCCCGGCCAATCAGTTTGGTTTTTGCCGGCTGCCCTTTTGCCCGCCAGTAAGCACGGGCCATTTTCACCGCCGTATCCGCTGACTCCGAGCCCGAACCGGTAAAGAACACGTGGTTGAGATCGCCGGGCATATGCTGGGCGATTTTGTCTGCCAGCTGAAACGACAAAGGATGGCCATACTGGAATCCTGGCGAGTAATCCAGCGTGCCCAGCTGCTTCGCCACGGCCTGCTGTATCGTGCTGCGCGTATGGCCGGCACCGCAGGTCCACAGACCGGAGAGGCTATCGAAAATCTGGCGGCCTTTGTCATCCGTCAGCAGACGACCTTGCGCCGAGACGATAAAGCGCGGATCGCGCTGGAAATTACGGTTAGCACTAAAGGGCATCCAGTGCGCCTGCAAATTGAGTGATGCGGTATTGACGGCCTCAGACATGATCTCTTCCTCCAGACGGGTGTAGTAAGAGTTTGCAATCAAGTGTTGATTAAGTTAAATGCATATAAACTCACCTTCACTTATGGAAAAACTCACCTATATGAAAAGCAAATCTCTGGCGCAGGTGACCGATTTTGATCTGAAACTGCTGCGCATTTTTAAGACAGTCAGTGAGTGTGGCAGCTTCTCGGCAGCCGAGAGCTTGCTTGGCATTACCCGTTCGGCAATCAGTCTTAACATGAGCGATCTGGAAAAACGGCTGGGTATGCGCTTGTGTCAGCGCGGTCGGGCGGGCTTTGCCCTGACCGATGAGGGGCGGGAGATTTTACGCCACAGCGACAGCATGATGGCCGCCATTGAGAATTTTCGCCAGCAGGTTAACCAGATGCATAAGCAGCTGCGGGGCGAATTCAACATCGGCATCATCAATAATCTGGTGACGCAGCCGCGCATGAAGATCACCCGCGCGCTCGACCTTTTACGCGGCAGTGGCCCAGATATTCGCCTCAATATCAGCATGATGACCGCCGCTGACATTGAGCGCGGCTTAATGGATGGGCGCCTGCATGTCGGCGCCTTACCGCTGACTTCACCGATTTCAGGCCTGGATTACGCGCAACTTTATGATGAAAAATCAAATCTTTACTGTAGCAGCACCCATCCTCTTTTCGCACAGAGCGGTCAGCCCGATGAGGCTCAGCTACTGCACTGTGACGCGATTGCCCCCAGTTTTCGCATGACCGCCGAGGCCATCGGCATGCATCAGATGCTGAACTGTACCGCCACGGCGTCGGACCGCGAAGGCATCGCCTTTTTGATCCTCACCGGACGCTTTATTGGCTTCCTGCCGGACCACTATGCAGCGCAGTGGGTCGATAAGCAGTTGATGCGCGCGATTGCTCCGGCGCGCATGCACTTCAGCAGTAAAATTGCCATTGCCACGCGCACCGGCCGCCGCGCCAACGCTATTCTTGAGAAATTTCTTCACGCTCTTGATATCTGACTGCACGCTCCCCGCCTCTTTTATGATGCCGGTCACACGCAAGTGTCGATCGGCATCAAAGTTTGATCATAAGTAAACCGTATTGGTTGACTTTGTTAAATTCATGCTTCTATTCTCCAGGTTGTCACTGCATACATAATTGCACACACAAGACGAAATACACTGGCTCATCTGAGAACTTCAGTTCGCAACATCAACGTATGGACGAGGTCGTTATGATCACTCTTCGTGTATCGGCAATGAAAAAATTTACCTCCTGTCTGATCTTAAGCGGCGTGCTGCTGGGCTCCGCGTCAACGGCATCGGCGGCGGACAATTACTGGCAGGCTATTCAGCAGAAAGGCGTATTACGCTGCGGCGCGGCGCCAGCCGCACCTTATGTGATGCGCGATCCCAAAACCCAGCAATACAGCGGCTATTTCGCCGAACTGTGTCGCGATTTTGGCGAGAAGGTGTTGAAAGTGAAGGTTCAATTCGTAGATGCGAGCTGGGATACGCTGGTGGCGGGCCTGCAGAGCGATAAGTGGGATATGGCCATGGCGCTCAACCAGACGCCGGAGCGCGCTTTAGCAATAGGTTTCTCCGCACCAGCGCAGGATTACCAGATCTCTTTTCTGGTGAATAGCCAGAATCCAAAAGTGAACAACCTGGGAAACAAAATTGCTGATTACGATAAAGAGGGCGTCACCTTTGCCGTTATGTCAGGAACCGCCCAGGATAAGGCGATTAGTGCGGCGATCAAGAGAGGCAAGATTATGCGTTTGCCCGGCAATGATGAGAGCCGTTTAGCGTTAATGGCCCGCCGTGCCGATGTACTGGTTGACGCCAGTGATACTAACCATCTCTTCGCACTGGCAAACCCTGACTGGGCCAAAGAGGTGTTACCTGCCCCCGCGCTGGCAAAACAGGGCGTCTCATTTGGCCTGCCGCGCTCGGTCTCTGAAGCCGATATGGATGTCCTCAATATCTATTTAACCCAGCGCCGTGCAACCGGTGAAATTGATCAGCTGGTGAACCTGGCCTCAAAACAGGCAAACGCCGCAAAGTAACAGAACACCATACCTTAATTAACCGTGTGCATTCCGCACGCAGCGGAGGAATAACCATGAATGCCTCAACCAATCTGGCGGCGGCTCCCACGCGCCCACAAGACGTTCGCCCACTATTTATGAATGACTTTAATAAAGGTGAACTTATTCAACTGGAGAACGTGAGTAAAGCGTACGGCGATTTGGTGGTGATGGATAATCTCGATCTCAGCATGAAAAAAGATGATCGCCTGGTGATTATCGGCCCCAGCGGCAGTGGTAAAAGTTCTCTGCTGCGTGTGTTAATGGGACTGGAAGGTATACAGAGCGGAACCATTAATTTTCACAGAAAGAACTATATTGTTGGCGATAAGCATAAACAGGCCAAAATTGTCGATAACGCTATTCAGAAAAAAATCGGCATGGTATTTCAGCACTACACGCTGTTTCCTCACCTCTCTATTCTGCAGAACCTGATTCTGGCACCGGTTAAAGTGCATAAACTTGAGAAGAAAAAGGCCGTGGAAAAAGCGCGGGCGCTGCTGGCGCGTTTTGGTCTGGAGAGCAAAATCAACGCCTGGCCGAGCCAGCTGTCAGGCGGACAGAAGCAGCGTGTGGCTATCGCCCGTGCGTTGATGCTTGAACCCGAGCTGATGCTATTTGATGAAGTGACCTCCGCGCTTGACCCGGAAATGGTGACAGAGGTGCAAAATGTCATGATGCAACTTGCCGATCAAAAAATGGCGATGATTATTGTGACGCACGATATGCACTTCGCCCGCAATATCGCTTCACGCGTTATTTTCTGTGCCAACGGCAAAATTGTCGAACAGGGACATCCTGAGATGTTGTTTACCTGTCCAAAAGAGACCCGCACGCGTGAGTTTCTGGAAAAAGTATTGCATCTCAATTAAGGAGTTGATGATGAATTATCAATTCAATTTCCATTTCCTTAGCGGTAATTACGGCGCACTGTGGGATGGCTTAAAAATCACGCTGGAACTCTCCTTAATGGCAAATATTCTCGGACTGACGCTGGGGTTTATTTTATGCCTGATGGCGATGAGCCCGATTGCCGTTATCCGCTGGCCAATAAAACTGTTTATCGAGTTCTTTCGCTGTACGCCGGTGTTGCTGCAAATCGTCTGGTTTTATTACTGCGTACCGATGATGTTCAACCTGTTTATTGATCCTATCTATATGGGCTTTTTGGCGCTCGGGCTAAATCTTGCCGCCTTCAACGCCGAAGCGTATCGCGCCGGGGTGCAGGCAGTGCCGGCAGAACACCACGATGCCGGCGTGGCGCTGGGGCTGAGCCGCTTTCAGCACACCCTCTATGTGGTGCTGCCGCAGGCGATTCGTAGCGCCTTGCCGGTACTGATGACCAATGGCATCTCCATTCTGCAGCAGACGGCGCTGGTGGCGATTGTTGCCATCTCCGATCTGATGTACGTCGGCAAAAACATTGCCACAGAGAGCTACCGTCCGCTGGAGACTTACTCGCTTATCGCGCTGATCTACTTCGCGCTGTCGCTGCCAATTTCCCGGTTGGTCTCCTATATCGAGCGTCGTCAGGACGCGGCAACGTCCAGGTGAGGCAACGATCATGACTCTCGATTTCTCTCAGGTTTTCTCTTACTGGCATGTGCTGCTGCAGGGGTTGGGCATTACGCTGGCCTTCACGCTGAGTTGCGCCCTGCTGGGCAGCATCGCGGGCTTTATCATCAGCCTGCTGCGTATGTCCTCTTTTGCGCCGCTGCGCTGGCTCATCGCCCTGTATGTGGAATTTTTTCGTGGTACACCGCTGCTGATTCAGCTGTTCTGGGTGTTCTTCTGCTTTCCGGTGGTCTTTCGTCTCAATATCGCCCCGTGGGTCTGCGTCACGCTTTCCCTGGTGATGTACATGGCGGCGATCACCAGCGAGACCTTTCGCGGCTCGCTCAAGTCCATTGCCGGTGAGCAGCATGATGCCTGCATTGCGCTGAGCCTGACGCCCGCGACCAAAATTCTCTATGTGATCTTTCCGCAGGCGCTGTTACGCGCTGTTCCTACGCTGTTATCGAACGTTGTCAGCCTGTTCAAAGAGAGTGCGCTGATTTCGTCGGTAGGTGTGGCTGACCTGATGTTTGTTGGCCAGAACATCTCAAACAGCACCGCGCGGCCGGTTGAGTTTCTGACTGCCGTTGCCGTGATCTATTTCGTTGTGGCATTCCCTTTAACGCGCCTGGTTGGCGTGGTCGAGTCGCGTTTGTTACGGCGTTATGCCCTTTGATAACTGACCCACAGGAGTAGTAACAATGAAACTGCAAGGTATTTTACCGGCGCTTGTCACCCCATTTAATGAAGCAGGCGCAGTAGATCACGATCAGCTGGCGAACATTCTGGAGTATCAGCTTAAAGCGGGCGTGAGCGGTTTTGTGCCGCTGGGCTCTACCGGTGAGTATTATGCGCTGACCAATGACGAACGCCGTCAGGTGCTGAAGACGGTAAAAACGGTAGTGGGCGATCGCGGTACGCTGATCGCCGGTGCGAACGGCTCCTGCACCCGTGAAGTGCTGGAGCAGGTTAAGCAGACGGTAGAGGCGGGCTATAACAACCTGCTGATTGCACCGCCCTATTACGCCCTGCCTTCACAGCAGGAGTTAATCGGCCACTACCAGGCGATTCTGAATGAATTCAGTGACATCAATTTGGTTCTGTATAACTATCCGGTCCGCACCAACGTTGAAGTTGGCTTTAGCGTCCTGGACGCCTTCAAAGATCACCCGCGCGTAGTGGGGATCAAGGAGAGCAGCGGCAGCGTGCTGCGCGCAGTTGAGATCGGTAACACTTATAAGGATCATTACCAGCTCTCCTGCGGTTCCGATGACGTTGCGTTTGATTTCTTCATGTGGGGAGCCAGCAGCTGGATCTGCGGACCGGCGAACTGCTTCCCGGATCAAATTTGCGAGTTCTACCGTAAGTTCAGCAGCGGGGATCTGCCGGGCGCGCAGAACGTCATGCGCTCGCTCTTCCCGGTAATGGCCAGCATGGAAGAGGGCAAGTTTATTCAGAAGGTGAAGTATGGCTGTGAGCTGGCTGGTTTCAAACCCGGCAATGCGCGTATGCCACTGCAACCTTTAACCACCGAAGAGAAAGCGGACTTCCGCAAAATCTTTGAGGCGTCACAAGGCTAAACCCGATCGGCGACGTTGGCTGGCAGACAAAACCGGTGCTGCCAGCCGCTTATAAGAGTGGCAATTTACGATGGTAAAACAGCAGAAGTCAGTGGTGATTGGTGGCGGTATTGTTGGCGTCTGTTGCGCCCTGTATCTGCAAAAAGAGGGGCATCAGGTCTGGCTTATTGATCCGGCTCTGCCGGGCGACAGCACCGCGAAATGGAGCTGCGGGCAGATGGCCGTGAGCGAGATTATTCCGCTGTCGAAGCCAGGTATCCTGAAGCGTATTCCCGGCTGGCTGATGGACCAGACCGGCCCGCTGGCGCTGCGCCCGGCGGCTGTGCCGGCGATGCTGCCGTGGTTTCTGCGCTTTGTTGCCAATGCGCGTCACAGCCGTATTGATGCCATTGCCCATGCGATGGCCACGCTAACGCGGGAAGTGTATCCCGACTTTGCCGCCCTGCTGGCTCTGTGTCCGGATAAAACGCTACTGGGACAGCGGCCGGTGATTGAGGTGTTCGATACGCCGCGCGGCCTGGCGGCGGAACGTGAGCACTTGCAATTGCGTGAACGGCTCGGCTTTAGAGCAGATACGCTGAACGCCGCGGACATTGCCGATCTGGAGCCGGCGCTGGCAGGCAAATTCGCCCACGGCGTGCTGTTTCCGGAGTGGTGTGCCGTCAGCGATACCAAAGGGTTTATTGCCGCGCTCACGGAAGCCTTTATCCGCGAAGGCGGTATCCGCATTGATAGCGAGGCGGAAACAATTCTTGAGGCGAACGGCCTGGCGAATGGCGTGACCCTGCGTGATGGCCGCAGCCTGGCAGCCGATCACGTGGTGGTTGCGGCGGGGACCGGTTCGCGCCGCTTCTTCCGGCAGCTTGGCGTGCGCGTGCCGCTGACCGGTATCTCCGGCTATCAGGCTCTGCTGCCGCAGCCGGATGTGGAGTTCCGCCACTCCGTAATTTACGCCGATGGCGGTTTCTGCTTTACCCCGATGACGCGTGGTTTACAGATTGGTGGCACCATTGAGTTCGCAGGCGCGGAGGCGAAGCCGAACTTTAAACGTGCGGAGATTATTCTGCAGAAGGCCCGGCATCTGCTGCCCGATCTCAATGTCACACAACACGAATTTGGCGTAGGCGTGCGCCCTTTTCTGCCGGATACCAAACCTATCATCGATCGCTCACGTCGCCTGAATAACGTGCTGATGGCTTTCGGCCATGGCCAACTGGGGCTGACGCTGGGGGCTACCACCGGACGCCTGATTGCCGACCTCGCCGCGCAGCGTGCCACGGCCCAGGATATCACCCCCTTCAGCGCATACCGTTTTATGGAAGGAGATCGCGCATGAGCTTGACCAACAAACTGTTTATTAATGGCGAATGGGTCGCCCCCGTGCAGGGCGGCAGCTTTGACACTATCGATCCCGCGACAGAAGTTGCCATCGCCCAGGTGGCCGCGGCGACCAAAGAGGATGTCGATCTGGCGGTGCAGGCCGCCCGTCACGCCTTTGACCACGGCAGCTGGCCACAGCTGAGCGGTAAACAGCGGGCAACATACCTGCGCCGTATCGCCGCGCTGATCCGTGATAAACAACAGATGCTGGCGGAACTGGAGGTGCGGGACAACGGTAAGCCGTTACCGGAAGCCCTGTGGGATATTGGCGATACGGCTTACTGCTTTGATTTCTATGCCGAACTGGCTGAAAAGCTTGACGATGACCAGGAAAAACCGGTGACGCTCTCCGACGATCGCTTTAGCTCGGTTGCACGTAAAGAGCCGGTCGGCGTGTGCGGCGCCATTATTCCGTGGAATTTCCCCATGCTGATGGCGGCATGGAAAGTGGCCCCCGCGCTGGCGGCAGGCTGTACCGTGGTGCTGAAGCCTTCGGAGGTGACTCCGCTTACCGCCCTCCAGCTGGCCGACATCGCCCGCGAAGCGGAGCTGCCGCCCGGCGTGCTGAATATCGTCACCGGTTTAGGCGCCGACGCCGGCTCCGCTTTAAGTGCACATCCTGATGTGGATAAACTCGCCTTTACCGGCAGTGTGCCGACCGGGCGAAAAATCATGCAGGTGGCGGCGGCGGACATCAAGAATGTCAGCCTTGAGCTGGGCGGTAAATCGCCGTTCATCGTGTTTGAAGACAGCGATATCGCAAAAGCCGTCGAGTGGATTTTATTCGGTATCTTCTGGAACAAAGGGGAAGTGTGCTCTGCGACCTCACGCGTGCTGGTGCAGCGCAATCTCTACCCTGCCCTGCTGGAGCGGCTGGTGGCGGAAGCGGAGAAGATCCGTATCGGCAGCGGTCTTGAGGATGGCGTACTGCTGGGTCCGCTGGTTAACGCGGCGCAGTATGAAAAGGTCACGCAGGCCATAGCACAGGGTGTGAAACAGGGGGCGACGCTGCGCAGCGGTGGCAAGCGTCCGGCCGGCAGAGAGAGAGGCTTCTATCTGCAGCCCACCATTTTTAGCGATGTGCCGGAAGAGAGTGATATCTGGCGCGAAGAGATTTTTGGCCCGGTGGTGTGTATTCGCGCTTTCGATGAGGAGTCTGAAGCGCTGGCTGCGGCTAATCGCACCCGCTTCGGGCTGGCGGCGGCGGTAATGTCTGCCGATCTGCCGCGCGCCGAACGGGTGGCGCGCAAACTGCGCGCGGGCATTGTCTGGATCAACTGCTCACAGCCCACCTTTACAGAAGCGCCGTGGGGCGGCTATAAGCAGAGCGGTATTGGACGCGAGCTGGGCGAATGGGGGCTGAATAATTATCTGGAAACCAAGCAGATTACCCGTTATGACAGTGAAGAACCCTGGGGCTGGTACCTGAAATAAGAGAGTCGGCAATGCGCTGGAAAAAGACGTTACAGATGATTGATGTGCACTGCGAAGGTGAGATCGGCAAAGTGATCACCTCAGGGGTCATTAATATCCCCGGTGCGACCATGCTGGAGAAGATGAATTACATCAATGAAGTGGATGACAGCCTGCGCCGACTGGTGACGATGGAGCCGCGCGGCTGTTTGCAGATGTCAGCCAACTTACTGCTGCCACCGACTGTAGCGGGCGCAGATGCCGGCTTTATCGTGTTGCAGGCTGACAAAGCGCATCCGATGTCCGGCAGCAACTGCATTTGTGTGGTCACGGCGCTGCTGGAGACCGGCATGATCGCCATGCAGGAGCCGCAAACCACCGTCGTGCTGGATACGCCAGCGGGGCTGGTCACGGCCATTGCCCGGTGCGTGGATGGGCGCTGTGTCAGCGTCTCGCTGGATATGGTGCCCGCTTTTGCGGAGCATCTTGATTACACCTTTGAGATCCCCGGGTTTGGCACGATCAACGCGGATATCGCCTTTGGTGGCGTCTATTACGCGCTGATTGACGTTGAACAGCTGAAGATGGAGATCGAACCTAACAACGCCCGCGCGCTGGCAAGCTACGGCGTCGATTTCCGTCACTACATTAATCAGCAGATTCAGGTACAGCACCCTCTGCTGTCGCAGATTAATGAGATCGCTTACGTGATGTTTCGCCAGCGCGAAGAGGCGAAGATATGGCGTACCTGCACCACATTGCCCCCAGGCCGGGTTGATCGTTCACCCTGCGGTACCGGCAGTTCGGCAAACCTTGCCACCCTGGATGCACGCGGTTTAATCGAGGTCGGCGATCGCCTTACCTCCCGCTCGATTATTAACGGAGAGTTCAGCATTGAGCTACGCGGGCGCACACAGGTGGGAGCGAGAGCGGCGGTGCTGCCGCGCGTTACGGGCAGAGCCTGGGTCTACGGCATTCAGCAGCTTGGGGTTGATCCTGATGACCCGCTATCCGCAGGTTTCATGTTAAGTGATACCTGGGGACCAGCGTTGTCCTGACCGGCGCAGGCCGTTAACATGCCTTAATGAACAGCAGCCAGAGACATAAATGATGAGCAAGAAGAGTGAAAAAGAAGAGGGAACTGGCCGCCGCCACGGGGGACGTTACATCTATGAAGAGCTGCGCCGCCAGATTCTGACGCTGGAGCTGAAACATGGCGAACAGCTGGATGAGATCTCCCTCGCCACCACCTTTGGTCTCTCACGCTCGCCGGTGCGTGACGCCATGGCGCGTCTCGTCAGTGAAGGGTTGGTGACTATCCTGCCCAACCGCACTGCCATCGTCACGCCGTTTGAGATCGAAGAGTTTCCCAATTACATCACGGCGATGGATCTTGTGCAGCGCGCGGTGACCCGGCTGGCAGCAATTCACCGCAATGATGAGGATATCCGCAACATTGAAGCGGCCAACGAAGCCTATATGGAGATGGTCTACAAAGGTGATTTCAGCGCCATGACCGAGCGGAATAAAGAGTTTCACCTTGCGATCGCGGCGGCAGCCCGTAATAACTACCTGGCGAAATATTACGACAAGCTACTGTCAGAAGGTCAGCGTATTCAGCATCTGCAGTTCGATTTTATGACGCGTCAGGATGCGCCCTCTAAACTGGGACGTGATCATGATGAGCTGATTGCCGCCATCAAAGCCGGGGATGCTGCGCTGGCCGATACGAAAGCGCATGAACATACCATGTTATTCCAGAACCGCTTTCTCACCTTTATGCAGCGCAATTTATTAAAGGATATGGAACTCAATTTCTGACGGTGATTGCCCGCCGTCACTTAGCCTAAGGAGCCCTGATGCTGTCTCTTGCAGGAAAAACCATTCTGGTTACCGGTGCCACGAAGGGCATCGGAAGTGAAATCGTCAAAGCACTGCATGCCGAAGGTGCCACCATTATCGGGCACTATGGCCGCGATCGGCACAGTGCTGAAGCGATGCTGGCGCACTATCCCGAACGTCTTTACCTGCTACAGCAGGATCTCTCCCGGCCAGATGGCGCCGCCGCGCTGTGGCGTGAGGCCTTAGAGAAAACCGATAAAATCGATGTGCTGGTCAATAACGCCGGCATTTATGTGGCTTCGCCGCTGGATGCCGCACAGGCCTGGGATGAGGGCTGGCAGGCAAATTTACAGGTCAACCTAAAGGCGCCGGCCGATTTATGCCGTCTGGCGATTAACCACTTCTCGTTAATGGCGGGCGGCATCATCATTAATATGGCCAGCCGCTCTTCACATCGCGGTGACGGGCCAGAGCACCTGGCGTATGGCGCGGCCAAGGGCGGATTACTGGCGCTGACCAAAGGTATCGCCCGGGGTTACGGCCATCAAAATGTCCTGGCGTATGCGCTGGCGCCGGGCTGGGTGCGCACCGCTATGGCGGAAGAGCATATTGCCGCCGTCGGTGAAGAGGCGGCGACAGCCGATCTGCCGTTACGTGAGATCACACCGCCTTCAGATATCGCGGCCATGATTGCGTTTCTCGCCTCCGGCAAATGCCGCCACGCTACGGGCTCAACAATTGATATTACCGGCGCCGACTACGTCCGCTAATGCCGCGCTTCTCTCAACTGGACAATAAAGGGATTGGGGTTGCCCGCCTTAATCCCCTGATTTAACAGGGTTATATTTTAACTCTTTCCCTCATCCTGCTCAGTAGCCTCCTGTGGACAGCCTTTCACCGGCACAAAATGTGATATCCGTCACACTTAATCGGCACAACCCGTTAATTTTAAAGTTATGTAAAACCGCTTCATTGACTTTGTTAACAGGTGAGCTTTATCCTTCCCCGCCGTTATGTGTACATAATTGTATGCATACAGCATCTCGCTGAATGTGCAGCAGCTATCGCCCTTAACAGCGAAGAGATAAAGAACATCAGGTTTCACCCCGAATGGCCTGTTCGCGTGGTGAAATCCTGACTGAGCCCGACAGGAAAATGTCCTGAAGGTTATTTATGGCGAACAGAAATGGTTATGTCGCCAGGGCTTTCTATTGCCTGAATTAAGTATGTGTGAGCTTTTTTATTCAATATTAAGGGAAAGGTTTTATGAGCGTGAATCATCCCGGTAAAGCGGGAAAAGTGTGGCTAATGCTGGTCGGCATTGTCACGACCCTGGCTGGCCTCTATTTTATCGGCGGCGGCGGCTGGCTGGCCTGGCTCGGCGGCAGCTGGTACTTCGTGAGTGCGGGCATACTACTGCTGGCAAGTGGCGTATTGATTGTGCGTCGTCGGCTGGCGGGCGCGATCATGTTTGGCATCGTACTTATCTACAGCACTGTCTGGGCCCTGTTAGACGTTGGACTGCAGTTCTGGCCGCTGTTCTCTCGCCTGTTTGCGCCCGCGGCGGGTGCCATGCTTATCGCCTTCTCTGTACCCTTACTCACGGCGGATCGCAAAAAACGTCGCTGGGCGACCGGGCTGGGTGGCGTGCTTGCGGTAGGTGTTATCGCCGCGTTTATCAGCTCGTTTCAGCCGAAAGGGATTATCCGTAACGGCGAGGTGCAGGCCAATAGCGATAGCGCTCACGACGTTGCGCCGAACTCTGGTCCTCAGGACTGGCCAGCATGGGCCGGTGATACTCACGGCTCACGCTTCTCTACCCTGAGTGATATTACGCCGGCCAACGTGAAGGATCTGAAAGTTGCCTGGACGACGCATACCGGCGAACCGGTTATTCCGGATCAGGGAGATGCTGAAGATCAGAATACCCCTCTGCAGGTGGGCGATAGCCTGTTTGTCTGTACCGCTTATACTTCTCTGATCTCTTATGATATCGATAGCGGCAAGGAGAAATGGCGCTACACCGCAGGGCGTGGAAACTCTACCTATCAACGCTGCCGTGGTATTGGCTATTTTGACGCAGCTAACGCGAAAAACGTGGCAGAACCGGGCAAAGCTCTTGACACCTCGATCAGCCCGCAACGTCTGTTCTTCCCGACCGGAGATGGTCGCCTTGTGGCCATTGATGCCCATACCGGTAAGCCAGCGGCAAACTTCGGTGATAACGGTATCGTTGACCTGAAAACAGGTATGGGAGAGGTCAAACCTGGCTACTATCAGCAGTCCTCTGCGCCGCTGGTGGCAGGTAATCTGGTCATCGTGGGTGGTCGCGTCATTGATAACTTCGAAACCAATGAACCACCGGGCGTTGTTCGCGCTTATGATGCCGTTACCGGAGCGCTGGTCTGGGCGTGGGATCCGGGTAATCCGAACGTAACACGTGAGCCGCTCTCACCTGAAGGCTATACCCGCGGTACCCCTAATGTCTGGGTTGGCATGTCTTATGATGCCAAACTCGGAATGGTTTATCTGCCAACCGGTAATGCTACGCCAGACTTCTTCGGCGGCGAGCGCACGGCGGCGGATGATAAGTACAGCTCCTCGATTGTAGCGGTGAACGTCGCCACCGGCCGTCCCGTATGGCACTACCAGACCGTTCATCATGATCTGTGGGACTTTGATGTTACCGGCACGCCACTGCTGTATGACATTAAAAATGATGACGGCTCTGTCACGCCGGCGCTGGCAGCTACGTCAAAAACCGGCATGATTTACTTGCTGGATCGTACCAATGGAAAGCCAGTAGCGCCTATTGAAGAGCGTCCGGTGCCGCAGGGGAACCTGCCGGGTGAACGCTATTCACCTACGCAACCCTACTCTTCGATGCCAGGCATTGGCAACGAAACCCTGACGGAATCAGACATGTGGGGTGCCACGCCGTTTGACCAGCTCATGTGCCGTATTCGCTTTAAATCCAGTCGCTATGAGGGCATCTTTACTCCCCCGGGCCTTGATATGGCACTGCAGTATCCGGGTTCACTTGGCGGGATTAACTGGGGTGGCGTATCCGTCGATCCAACGACCAACCTGATGTTCGTTAACGATCTCCGTCTGGGCCTCTACTACAAGATGGTTGCCGCTAAGGATATCCCTCCGGGACAAGGCACCAGTGAAGGAATGGGATGGATCGTCCAAAAAGGACTTCCTTTCGGTACGCTTCGTGAACGTCTGATGTCGCCCTTAGGTGTTCCTTGCCAGGCTCCGCCTTTCGGCACGATGTCTGCTATCGACCTCAAAACGCATAAACTTGTCTGGCAGATACCGGTAGGCACGGTGCAGGACACCGGTCCACTGGGTATTCCTGTCGGCCTGCAGATGCCGCTGGGTATGCCGACCCTGGGTCCATCACTGTCAACGCGTTCTGGTCTGCTTTTCTTCGCCGGTACGCAGGATTTCTATCTGCGCGCCTTTAACAGCCATACCGGCGAAGAGGTGTGGAAATCACGTCTGCCGGTGGGCAGCCAGAGTGGCCCGATTACCTACCGTTCGAAGAAAACAGGCAAGCAGTATGTGGTTGTCTTTGCTGGTGGTTCACCGCACTCACCTCAACGCGGTGACAGTGTGATCGCTTACGCTCTGCCAGACTGATTCTGTCCGACAATAATCCATGCTAAGGAGACCGAATGCGGTCTCCTTTTTTTGCGTGCTACAGCGACCAGATTTTGCACCAGGTTACATTGCGATGCTTATTTCAGCCATCCAGAAAAATACAATACTCAGCGTTATTCTGAAGATAGATCAGGCGATCAGAGAGGGTACTGATGTCAGCGGGGTCTATGACATGTCGCAGTACAGCCGCGTACATCTGTGCCGGTTATTTAAACAGATGACGGGCTGCACTATTGCGTCATATATCCGGCGCGAAAAAATCCACCATGCGCAGCGCGCGTTGCGTAATGATAGATACTCCATCATCGACGTCGCCATATTGAGCGGATTTAGCTCCCATCAGGATTTTTGCCGCGTGTTTAAAAACCAGACCGGACAAACGCCATCGGAATACAGAAGGGAAAATCTCAGACCGTATGTTGCGCTTTTGCATCCGCATTGAGGGTTGAAGAAATGGAGTCGAGTGATTTTTTAGCGACCAGGCCATCCATCAGGCAACATGCCGCAGAAGCAGTGCGGGTGGATTCAGATTCAGGAACGGTCCCAAAAAGAGAGGCTTAAAGCGTGTTTTCAACAGGCCGGCCACTTTTACCAAACCTGAAAAGCAAAAACCCAGCCATAAAGGCTGGGTTTTCAGAATGTTGGTGCCCGGACGCGGAATCGAACCACGGACACGGGGATTTTCAATCCCCTGCTCTACCGACTGAGCTATCCGGGCAACGGGGCGCATTAAACCTTACTCAGGCCGCACCGTCAAACGCTTTTCGGCAAAAATCGGCTGACTGATGCCTTTTGCAGCAACGTTCGGACTAACTGGTAAAAAGAACCGCTGACTACTAATTCTGGCGGTGGATTTCTAATCGCTTGTGCCGATAACCGTGGTGCGAACGTATACCAATAAAAAGGCCAACCATGTTTAGCACCATTACATCAGGTATTTTGTCACGTCTTGCGTGGCAGAAACGCAGCACCCGCTCCGCTACGCTGAGCTCTTTGCAGGACGCCATCGCTATGGTGGAGTTTACACCCGAAGGCAACATTCTCACCGCCAATGAACTGTTCCTGGACCGCATGGGCTATCGTCTGGCGGACGTTGTCGGGCAGCATCACAGTATGTTCTGTACGCCCGATATAGTGCAGTCAGCGGGCTATCGCGATTTCTGGCAGCGGCTGAATCGCGGTGAGAGCTTCAGCGATAAATTTCTGCGCGTAGCGAACCACAGCCGCCCTGTCTGGCTGGAAGCCAATTATGTCCCGGTGCAGGATCGTAGCGGCCGGGTGATTAAGATCGTCAAGCTGGCGAGCGATATCACGGCACACATTATGGATGCGCAGGAGCAGCGCGCCATGACCACCGCCATCGACCGCTCCATGGCAGTGATCGCCTTCAACCTTAAAGGCGAAGTATTGATGGCGAATGATAACTTTTTCAAAACCATGGGTTACCGCGCCGGTGAGATTATCGGTGGCCACCATAGCCAGTTCTGCCCGCCCGATATGCGGCACAGCGAGGAGTATCATCGCTTCTGGCACAAGCTGAATCAGGGCGAGTATATTTCCGGCCAGTTCCGGCGTGTGAATAAACAGGGCAAAACCGTCTGGCTACGCGCGACCTACAATCCGGTGTTCAATGAAGCCGGCGAGCTGTACAAAGTGGTGAAGTTCGCCACCGATGTGACGGCGCAGGTCGAGAAAAGCCAGCTGGAGCGCGATGCGGCGCAGCAGGCGTACCAGACGGCGCTGTTAACCAGTGAGAGCACGCGGCTGGGCGCCACGGTGATTGAGAATAGCGTGCAGACCATCAGCGCGCTGGCCGGTGAGCTGCACGGTATTTCCGGCGATATCAGCAACCTGAGCGACTCCTCCGACCGTATCGGTGCGATCGTGGAGAGCATTCGCCGCATCGCCGATCAAACCAATCTGCTGGCGCTGAATGCGGCAGTGGAAGCGGCCCGCGCCGGCGAGCATGGCCGCAGTTTTGCGGTGGTAGCGAATGAGGTGCGCACGCTGGCCGCCAATATCAACCGTGCGACCACCGAGATCGAAAACAGAGTGCGCCACAACCACTCGCTGGCTGAGAAAGCGTTGAAAGGGATTGAATCAAACCTGAAACGCGCCGATCAGGGCGTGATCCTCGCGCAGGAGGCCGGCGGTGTAATCGCCGGGATTCGCGGCAGCTCCGATGACGTGGTACGCGCCATCGGCCACGTGACTGAGACGTTGAAAGAGGAGTAACGTCTTTGCGCTGCGGCTGGCGGCCACGTGGGTCGCCACGCCGAAATCGGCAAGGTGCCGGGCTTTTAGCCATCGACAAAATCCCGGAACAGACGCTTCCCGCGACCCGGCCATCAATGCGCCATGACATAAAAGTGTCACAGCCGTGCCGTAATCTAAGATTATTCTTAATCGATACCAGAAACCACCCTATGCAGCTGCCTGATTTACGTGCAGGGCTTACCTCCCTGGCGAGCCGTGCACGCGCGCGTTCGTTGTGCATTGCGGTGCCGTTTGTCAGCCCGGCGATGGATAACACAGCGGTCATGGCACTGTTCACCGAGCACAAAGATCTGATCGGCCTGCCGGTCGTGGAAGAGGGTACGCCGTTTGGCATGATCAACCGTCACATCTTTCTGTCACAGATGGCACGCCCCTTTTTCCGCGAGCTGTACGATCGCAAAAGCTGCATCGCCTTCATGGATAAAGAGCCGCTGGTGATTGATGCTGATACCGGGCTCGATCAGGTGGCGCAGCAGGTGGTCGCCAGCGGCGATAAATCGGTCACCGACGGCTTTATCGTCACCGAACAGGGGCGTTACATTGGCATTGGGCTGGGCATCGACCTGATCCGGACCGTGTCAGATCTCCAGGCGCAGCAGCATCAGCAAATTTTGCAAAGTATCGATTACGCGCGCGTTATTCAGGACGCGATGCTCGATCGCTCTACACAGCAGATGAGGCAGCAGCTCAGCGACTGGTGCCTCTACTGGCAACCGCGCGACGGCGTAGGCGGCGACTATTACGCTTTTCACCGCGACGAGCAGGGTTGGCTGGCGCTGATTGCCGACTGCACCGGGCACGGCATTCCCGGTGCGTTTATGACGGTGATTCTGCAGTCGGCGCTGGAGAACGCATTACAGAATCAGCGCTGCACGCCGTCCGACCTGCTGCAGGCGCTTAACCGCCATATCAAACAAACCCTCGGCCAACTCAATGCCACGCAGCAGACGTCGCTCTCCAACGATGGCTGCGATGCCATTGCGCTGCGGCTGGAGACGGCAACGCACCAGCTGAGCTGGGCCAGCGCCCGTATGCACGCGTTAGTGCAGTGCGCAGAGGGCCCGGCAGAGTCACTCAAGGCGGATCGCGTTGGCATCGGCTACACCGATACGCCGCAGGATTACCTCTGGCCGCAGCAGCAGCGCACGCTGCAGCGCGGCGATATGCTGCTGGTGATGACCGATGGCGTAACCGATCAGCCCGGCGGCGACCGCCACATCATGTTTGGCAAGAAGCGTATTCAGGCGCTGATCAATCAATACAGAACGCTGCCGATGTCCGCACTCTCCACGGCATTCGAGCAGGAATTTCTCCACTGGCAAGGCAACCAGCCGCGTCGCGATGACGTGACCTGGTTCGGCTTCCGCTATTAACGAGCATGTTATGAACCCAGGCTCCGGCACGCGCCGCCTTCTGCCCGACAACGTGGCGCTACACTACACCGGCTTTTTCTCCGCGCACAACATCACCGCAATGGGTGAAGTGATCAAAGCGTTCCTGGAGAACCAGCAGGCTCCCGTCAGCGTACGCCGCCGTCTCTTCTCCAGTTTTGTCGAGATCGTGCAGAACATCCTGCGCTATTCGCAGGATAGCCGCGCGATGATCCACGCCGATCAGGATTTCCGCTTCGGCACCGTGACGCTGCACATGGAGGGCGATAACTACGTACTGGAGAGCAGCAATCAGGTGGATGAAGCCGCCTGCGAGCAGCTGCGCCACTGGCTTGATGTCCTGCGCACAATGAGCAATGAAGAGATTAAGCAGGCGTACCGCGCTGGCCTGCGCACTGAGAGCCCCGCTACCAGCAGAGGGGCCAATATTGGTTTATTGACGCTGGCCCGTGACGTCAGCGAACCGCTGGAGTATGAGCTGCGTCCGCTGGCATCACGCGGTTACGCCACCTTCTGGCTCAAAGCCACCATTCACCAGGATTAACCTTGCTATGCAAAACCTTGCTGTTGCCGCCACCGAGAGCACCCCGGAAGTGAATTTTGATTTTGAAACCCGGCAGTTTACGCTGCGCGGCGAGTCCTGGCCGGAGAACGCGGCGGCGTTTTATCGCCCGCTTCTTACGGCGCTGGCGAGCTGGCAACCGGCACAGCCCGGTGCGGTTGAGGTGCACATCGCGCTGCGCTACTTCAATAGCTCCAGCACCAAGATGTTATTCACCCTGTTCGATCTGTTTAACCAGCTGGCGCAGCGCGGACAGAGCGTGGTGCTGAACTGGTTTTTTGATGCTGAAGATGATGTCTCAGAGGAGTTCGGCCAGGAGCTGGCGCTGGACTTTACCGCGTTACAGGTGAAACTGCGGGCGGAAATGGTGTCATGATCGATCTGCATGAGCTGTTCCGCGAAGAGAGCGAAGTGCTCACTCGCTCACAGGATGTGGCGGCTCAGACCACGCTCAGCGCTGAGGATTATCGTGATGCCCTGCTGATGCTTAACCGCCATTATCAGCGGCTGATGCGTGAAACCTGGCGGATGATCTCCCGCAGCGATCGCGCTGAGCGCGAGCTGAACCGCGTGAATGAGCAGCTGCAACAGCTGGCGCAGGAGCTGGAGTACAAAGCCAGCCACGATCCGCTTACCGCCGTGTGGAACCGCGGCGCCATTATCCAGCGTATCAGCAACACGCTGATCCACGGCCCGGCGGCCCTGATCATTCTGGATATCGATCACTTCAAGAAGATCAATGATGAGTACGGTCACCCGATGGGCGATAGGGTGATCTGCGGGTTAGTGTCGCGTATTCAGCCGCACTGTCCGGACGCCGCCAGCATCGGCCGCATTGGTGGTGAGGAGTTCACCGTCCTGCTGCCGCACTACCGGCTTTCCGATGCGGTGATTGTCGCGGGTGCCATTCACGCCTCGCTCAACGCCTCGCCGCTGGCGGTGCTGCCCGGCCAGTTGGTTACGGCCAGCCTTGGCGTCAGCTACGGCAAGCCGGGTTCCGATTTTGAAACCCTGTATAACAACGCCGATGCCGCGCTGTATGACGCCAAACATCACGGTCGTAACCGGGTATTCTTCCGCTGATTACTGCGCCACGGCGGCGCTGGCCGTCTGCATTATCGGTGCCTCTGACGGCGGCGGCAGGAAGATGTGATCGAGAATATTGCGCATAACCGGCGCCGCCGTGATGCCCTCACTGCCGCCGTTTTCCAGAATCAGCGCGACCGCGACCTGCGGATCGTTGAACGGGGCGAACGCGGTATAGAAGATGTGGTCACGCAGGCGTACCGGAATCATCTTCGCGTTGTAGGTCTGGTTTTGTTTCAGGCTGAACACCTGCGAGGTCCCGGACTTGGCGGCAATGCCGTAGGGTGCCGTATGGAAATACTTGTAGCCGGTGCCGTTTGGCGCATTCGCCATGCCAAACATCGCGTGGCGCACCAGTGACCAGTAAGGCGATTTCGGGTCGCCAATTTGCGGCTGCGGATCTTTCGGCTGATAGGGCTGCTGCCAGTTGCCGCGCTGCGCCTTCTCCAGCAGATGCGGGTTAATCACGCGGCCGTTATTGATCAGCGCCACCATCGCTTTCACCATCTGAATCGGGGTGGCAATCCAGTAGCCCTGCCCGATGCCGACGGAGACGGTATCACCCTGATACCACGCATGTTTATGGACCTTCTGCTTCCATTCGCGGCTCGGCAGCAGGCCCGCGTACTCCTCGTTGAGATCGATACCGGTATCTTTGCCGTAGCCAAACTGGCTGAGCATCGTGTGAATGCGATCGATGCCCATCATAAATGCCACCTGATAGAAGAAGGTGTCCGCAGACTCTTCAATCGCTTTAGTGACATCCAGCATGCCGTGGCCGGATTTTTTCCAGTCGCGGTATTTGCGGTCGGTGCCCGGCAGCGTCCAGCTCGGTGCGCCGAAGAAGGTGGTGCCGGGCGTGATCACTTTGGTCAGTAGCGCCGACATCGCCATGTAGGGTTTCACCGTAGACGCCGGCGGATAGAGCCCCTGCGTCACGCGGTTGATCAGCGGCAGATTCTTATCCTGCAGCAGGGTTTTATAGGCTTTATAGCTGATGCCCTTCACAAACGGATTAGGATCGTAACTGGGCGCAGAGACCATCGCCAGCACGCCGCCGTCGTGCGGGTCCTCAATCAGCACCGCCGCACGCTGACCAGCCAGCTGGCGCTCAACGTACTGCTGCAGATGCAGATCGAGCGTGAGCCAGATGTTCTTACCGGCCACCGGCGGCACCTCTTTGAGCACGCGCACGATACGACCGTGGTTATCCACTTCTACTTCCTGATAGCCGGTTTTGCCGTGCAGCAGGGATTCATAATAGCCTTCAATGCCCTGCTTGCCGATGTTGTGGTCAGCGGCGTAGTTCTCACCTGCGCCCTCTTCGTTTAAGCGTTTGTAGTCGTTATCGTTGATCTTCGAGACGTAACCGACCACGTGCGCCAAATCAGCGCCATAGGGGTATTCACGATCCTGATAGGTATCAATGGTGACGCCGGTAAAGCGGAACTGGTTAACGGAGAAGCGCGCCACCTCTTCATCGGTCAGCTCGGCTTTCAGCTCCACCGGCTTGTAGCGGCTGCTCTGTTTGAGCTCATGCCGGAAGGTGTCGATATCCTCGGGCGTCAGGTCAACAATCGGCGCCAGCGCGTTAAGCGTCTCCTGCATATTGCTGATTTTGTAAGGCGTAATGAGGATGTCGTACCAGGTTACGTTGCGCACCAGCGGGATACCGTTGCGATCGTAAATCAGCCCGCGCGTAGGCGCGATCGGGATCATTTTGATGTCGTTTTCGTTGGAGCGCGTCTGGTAGTAGCTGTGTTGTTCGACCTGCAGGTGATACAGGTTGATGCCAAGAATGGTGAAGCAGATGACAACCAGGGCAAAGGCAACAAGGGCGCGACGGGCAAACAGTCTCTCTTCGGCTTCGAAATTTCGGAAATTCATCAGGGGCGTTTAGTCTCTTCGTTATCACGCTAATGATAAGCGGAGAGCGCACCATAGCCAGCGGGAAGATGCACAAGCCTGGGCAAAAGTGTGTCAGATGTTTACGGTGAGATTATCAGGTCACCCGAAATGGCGGCCGGGGGCACCCGATATGGTAAAGGTGCGCATGCATGCGCACCTGCAAATGCCGTCGTAGGGTGCGCGTGGATGCGCACCTGACTACAGCCAGGCATCAATCGCCCAGCAGTACCGACTCCAGCGCGATCTTAATCATATCGTTGAACGTGGTCTGACGTTCCGCTGCGGTGGTCTGTTCGTGGGTACGGATGTGATCCGACACGGTACAGATGGTCAGCGCTTTTGCGCCGAACTCGGCGGCAACACCGTAAATACCGGCCGCTTCCATCTCAACACCCAGAATGCCGTACTTCTCCATCACGTCGAACATCTGCGGATCCGGCGTATAGAACAGGTCCGCAGAGAAGATGTTGCCCACGCGCGCGTCAACGCCCAGCGCTTTTGCCGCATCCACCGCGTTACGCACCATGTCGAAATCGGCGATTGCCGCGAAGTCGTGATCTTTGAAACGCAGACGGTTCACTTTGGAATCGGTGCAGGCGCCCAGGCCAATCACCACGTCACGCAGTTTCACATCGGCACGCACTGCGCCACAGGAGCCCACACGGATGATCTTCTTCACGCCAAAATCGGTGATCAGCTCTTTGGTGTAGATAGAGCAAGAGGGAATGCCCATACCGTGGCCCATCACGGAGATTTTGCGGCCCTTGTAGGTACCGGTAAAGCCCAGCATGCCACGCACGTTGTTCACTTCCACGACGTCTTCGAGGAAGGTTTCAGCAATGTGCTTTGCGCGCAGCGGGTCGCCCGGCATCAGTACCACGTCCGCGAAATCGCCCATTTCGGCATTAATATGAGGAGTTGCCATTGTTGTTATTCCTTATGAAAAATTGGTCGCTGTTTTACAGCAAGCTTTTGCCGTAGTCCATGCTGGACAGGCCAAAATATTTGGCGATGGTCTGGCCGATATCGGCAAAGGTGTCGCGATAACCCAGCGAACCTGGCTTGACGTTCGGGCCGTAGATCAGAATCGGAATGTGCTCACGCGTGTGTTCGGTGCCGCGCCAGCTTGGGTCACAGCCGTGGTCCGCGGTGAGGATCAGAATATCGCCCTCTTTCACCAGTTCCATCAGCTCCGGCAGACGGCGGTCAAACAGCTCCAGCCCACCGGCATAACCGGCGATATCGCGACGATGGCCCCAGGTTGAGTCGAAATCAACGAAGTTAGTGAACACAATCGAGGTGTCGGGCGCTTTTTTCATCTGCTCAATGGTGGCATCAAACAGCGCATCCAGCCCGGTAGCTTTCACCTTCTGCGTAATTCCCTGCTCCGCGTAGATATCGGCAATCTTGCCCACCGAGATCACTTCGCCGCCCTTCTCGTCCACCAGCTTTTTTAGCATGGTGGCCGAAGGTGGCTCGACCGCCAGATCGTGACGGTTACCGGTACGCTGGAAGTGACCCGCTTTGTCACCCACGAACGGACGCGCAATAACACGACCGATGTTGTAGCCGCCGTTGGTCAGCTCTTCACGGGCGATTTCGCACAGTTCATACAGGCGATCAAGGCCGAAGGTCTCTTCATGGCAGGCAATCTGGAACACCGAATCCGCCGAGGTGTAGAAGATCGGCTTGCCGGTTTTCATGTGCTCTTCACCGAGCTGGTCGAGAATAACCGTCCCGGAGGAGTGGCAGTTACCGAGGTAGCCCGGCAGATTAGCGCGTTCTACCAGCGTATCGAGCAGCTCCTGCGGGAAGCTGTTCTCTTTATCGCTGAAGTAGCCCCAGTCGAACAGCACCGGCACGCCGGCGATCTCCCAGTGGCCGGATGGCGTATCTTTCCCGGAGGAGAGCTCGCTGGCATAAGCGTAAACGCCAATGATCTCCGCATCCGGATCAAGCCCCGGCGGGAAGCGGCCAGTGGAGAGTTCCGCCGCTTTGCCAAGGCCCAGCGCGGTCATATTCGGCAGATGCAGCGGCCCTTCGCGCCCTTCGTTGGCGCGGCCTTCGAAGCACGCTTCGGCGATATGACCAAGCGTATCCGATCCTTCATCACCGAATTTATCGGCGTCTTTGCTGGAGCCGATCCCGAAGGAGTCGAGAACCATAATAAAAGCACGTTTCATGCAAGTCTCCTGCGCTTCAGCGCGATGACAAGTCAAAAAAAAGCGATCAGATTAGTATACCCGAACGGCCGCTGCCTGGCACGCAGTTACGCCACTATTCGCTGATGCGGCGATACACCACCGGCGTGGCCTGCGGTGCACGATCGCTTAACGTAATGGCGGCTTTTACCGCAGCAGCAGCCTGCTGCCACTGCGCTTCCGATGACGCGTGTACTATCGCCAGCGGGCGCTGCGTATCCACCTGTTCGCCCAGCGTAATCATATCGCTTAAACCAACGCTGTAGTCGATGCTGTCGCTGGCGCGCTGACGGCCGCCGCCCAGCGCCACAACCGCCATACCCAGCGCACGCGTATCCATGGCGCTGACCACGCCAGGCGCATCGGCATACACCGCTTTGCTCAGCGTCGGCGCAGGCAGATAGCTGTCCATACGCTCGATAAAATCGGTCGGGCCGCTTTGTGCAGCCACCATGCGGGCAAACACCTCTGCCGCTTTGCCGTTATCCAGCACCTGCTGCAGTTTTTGCCGCGCTTCGCTATCATTCGCCGCCAGTTTGCCGGAGATCAGCATCTCAGCGCACAGCGCCATCGTCACCTCCAGCAGTCGCGGATTACGCACCTCGCCGGTCAGGAACTGTACCGCTTCGCGCACTTCCAGCGCGTTACCGGCGGCAGAGGCCAGCACCTGATTCATGTCGGTGAGCAGCGCGGTGGTTTTGCAACCTGCACCGTTCGCCACGCCAACGATCGCCTGCGCCAGCTGTTCGGAGGCCTCAAAGGTTGGCATAAAGGCGCCGGATCCCACTTTCACG
>Ga0157361_1000038_pt1 | contig 80197 bp, 76 predicted proteins | sample AttlaeALBM2_FD_111481 | JGI IMG/M metagenome (GOLD analysis project Ga0157361, IMG submission 111481) | Fungus gardens microbial communities from leaf cutter ant in Ribeirão Preto, State of São Paulo, Brazil - Atta laevigata ALBM2 | ecosystem: Host-associated > Fungi > Mycelium > Unclassified ...
AACGTGACTTACACCATTTCTTACCTGTAATCGCAATTAAGCCAGGCCTGTGCCAGAGGCCTGGCTTCTGAGGTGACTATGAAACAATGCTTAATCTTTGTTGGGCTATTTTTCAGCAGCTTTTTCGCCGATGCCAATATTGTAATTAATGGAACACGTGTTATTTATCCCGAAAAAAACAAAGATGTTATCGTTCAGTTGGTGAACAACGGTAACGATCCGGCGCTCGTGCAGGCATGGATTGATGACGGTGATATAAACTCGACGCCTGAGACGGCAAACGTACCGTTCTTGTTATCTCCACCGGTGGTGAAAGTGGCTGGAAATAATGGCCAGCAATTGCGCATACAGAAAATGGGTGCCACGATTCCTGGCGATCGTGAGTCTGTATTTTATTTGAATGTGTTAGATATTCCACCTACGCCGGAGAATTTGCAGGGGGTCAATACGCTGCAGTTAGCCATAAAATCGCGTATCAAGTTATTTTATCGTCCGGCAGGGTTAAGCAGCAACGCTAATGCCATTACGGATTTTATTGAGTTACAGGCGGCAGGAGCGGGATTTAAGGTTATCAACAAAAGCCCTTATTTTTTTACGTTGGCCAATGTTGATCAGAAGGGCAAGAAAAATCTGTTGGTCGATTCAGTGATGGTCGCGCCATTTTCCAGTCTATTTGCCGCGACGAAGTCTGGAGTGAGCCGAAACGTCCCTTATACCCTGCTGTATATCGATGACCTGGGGGCTTATAAATCCAAAGCCATTACTGCCCGCTAACGTGAAGAATAGCAATGAAGCTTAAAATAAAATTGCTTTCGATACTGACCGTATCTGCATTCATCTCGCCGAATAAAGCATCGGCAATGAAATTTGACACCTCTTTATTGGCAGGGGCATCCCGCGAGTCAGACCTGTCGCGCTTTTACCTCAACAATGATATGCCGGCGGGAACCCAGACTGTCGACGTTTATGTCAACCAAAGCTGGAAAGGCCGATTCTCGTTGCTGTTCGGCGAGCACCAAGGCGATATCCGCATTGCCGGTCGCGATGCCGCTTTATTGGGCATCGATCTGGACGCATTGCCCGCCGTTGCGGACAACGACCTTATTCCCATTGATAAGTTGGTGCAAGGGGGGCGTTTCGATTTTGAAGTGGCAACGCTTAGCCTGAAGTTGACGGTGCCCCAGTCGCGAGTCATTCGCGCAGAAGCCGGCTATGTTGATGCCAAATTTTGGGATCGTGGCGTACCGGCGCTGTTGTTGGCTTATAACGCGACCTATTACCACGTGCAATCGTTGCAGGGCGATCAAGCGTCTGCGGACGATTTTTATACCGGCCTGGAGTCTGGATTCAACCTTGCGGGCTGGCAATTCAGAGACAGCAGCAATTTCCGTAGCAGTTCTCGGCAAGGTAGCGATTGGCAAAATAATACTCGCTATGTGCAGCGTGGCTTCGCTGCCATCAAATCAAACTTGACCATGGGCGATTTTTACTCGCCGGGCGATTTGTTCGACTCTATCCGGGTTCGGGGCGGCGCCTTAGCGTCTGACATGAATATGCGACCCAATTCACAGCAGGGGTTTTCTCCGATAGTGCGGGGTGTCGCACAGAGCAACGCCTTGGTGAAAGTGCTACAAAACGGCAACCTTATCTATCAGGAGAACGTCCCGCCGGGCGCCTTTACGTTGGACAACATCTTGCCTACCGGCTCCGCGGGTGATCTGCTGGTGGTGGTCAAGGAAGCTAACGGGCGAGAGCAGTCCTTTACCGTGCCGTTTTCCGCCGTACCCAATATGTTGAAGCAGGGCGTCAGCAAATACGGCCTGGTTGCCGGTAAAGTCAATCAGGCAAATACCGACTACTCTCCTGCTTTCGTTCAGGGCACGCTGCAGTATGGATTCAATAATCTGGTCACCGGTTATGCCGGCACGATCCTCAGTGAGGATTACCGCGCCTGGCTGCTCGGCAGTGGCTGGAACTTGCCGATCGGCGCGGTATCCGTCGATGTGACTCAAGCCTCGACGTCTTTGCAGGATCGCACAGAGGATGGGCAGAGTTTCCGCATTGCCTACAGCAAATTTCTGGATGCCACCGCGACCAACTTCACGCTGGCCGCTTACCGTTATTCGACTAAAGGTTATTACAGTTTCAACGATGCCATCTATACCCATCAAGGTTACCGAGAACGCGACAAACGCTTCCACGACTACTGGAACAGCCAAGATGACGATGAACTTGCACCGCTGGATTTGAATACCTGGGATGCCGTTCGCGCCGCTCGTCCGCGCAATACCTTCAATCTGAACCTTAATCAGCGGCTCGGTGAGGGATGGGGAACGCTGTATTTTTCCGGTACCCAGCGTGATTACTGGTCGGATACGAATAAAAGCCGGGAATATCAACTGGGGTATTCAAACGCCTTTGAACGTATCAGCTATAACGTTTCCGCCAGCAGGGTAAGAAACTCCGATCGAAAAGAGGAGACGCGATTTTATCTTTCGCTGAGCGTGCCGCTGTCGATATTTGACAATAATGCCTATCTCAGCACCGGCTTGTCGGCTACCGATTCACATTATCAACAAAGCACGCTGAGCCTGAGCGGTAATGCGCTGGAATCGAACCGACTGAGTTATGCGCTTGCCGGCAGTAATCAAAGCGGTGGCAACAGCATGGCGAGTGTAAATGCAGCCTATCGCGCCAACGCGACGACCGTCGGCGGCTCCTACAGCGAATCCTCTGACTATCGACAATTGGGTATGAGCGCCCGCGGTAGTCTGGTGGCGATCCCTTGGCATTTGCTGGCGTCAAACGAAATGGGTAACACCATGATGGTGGTGGAGGCGCCTAAAGCCAAAGGGCTGATGGTGAACGGTGACGAAAGTATTGTCACTAACGACGAGGGATTGGCTTTGGTGCCGTACGCGACGCCTTACCGGCAAAACTCCGTAACGTTGTCGGATTCCGGCAATAGCTCCGGGGCGGAGATCGTCGGCAATATCGCCAACAGCGTGCCTTATGCCGGCGCCGTCAACTATTTGAGATTCGAAACCGATCAGCGTCGGCCTTATACGCTTCGCGCCCTTAAACGTGGCGATGTGCCCTTGCCATTTGGTGCGGAGGTGGCGGATCAAAGCGGGCATGCCATTGGCTTCGTCGGGCAGGCCAGCGTCCTGTATCTGCGTGTGGAACAGCAACCCACGTCGCTGGAAGTCAGGCTGAATGACGGTATCTGCAAGATTGAACGCCCGCAAATCTCGATGGACAGCGCAGCCAACATTTGTCGATAAAAGGATAATTACACCATGCTCAGGATACTCGCACTGACGCTGTCCTTAGTGTTCAGCGGTTACAGTTACGCTTCATGTTACGGCAACGGCATCCAATATGCGCCGCCTATCTACGTCGACTTGTCAGATAAGCTCAGCGCCAAGACACCGGTCTGGGAAGGCAGTTTTTATACGCAATACAGTGGTTCATTTAGCTGTTCAACCTCAAGCAGCGAATTCGGCTATACCCGGATCCTGTCAACCGACAGCTCGAAAGCGACCATTCTGGGGTTCAGTAATGGAAAGTATTGGGTGCGAGCAGAGATAATCAACGATGTCGCTAACAAGAAACTCAGTGGCTGGGGAACGCACAACGCCTCGGAATTGAATGAGCCGATGAATATTCGCTTCAGTCTGGTCAGCAAGACAGGCACATCGATACCCGGCGATACCGTCAGCCTTAAAGACGTGATGTTCGTGACCGATCTGAGCGGAATGTCGTTGCTGGAGATCATTTTATGGCCGGCCAAGCAGTTGCTGAAGATTTTGACCTGGCTGCTCAACGGTTTCAACTGGCCTTACGATCAGCGTGACATGTACGGGCAGCCGATGACTATCAAATATGCGCCTAAAATGACGACCTGTTCTTTCGACAACGCCGGCTTGGCGGTGAAACTGCCGACGCTGGGAGTGTCCCAGATAACTCAGGGCGCGCAAAATGGGCTGACGCCTTTTACGCTCAATTTCAGCTGTCAGAATCGACAAAGCGACGGCACGACCGATCGTGATATCAATATGTTTTTATCCAGCAACAACCTGCTGTCATCGGATAATTCAGTTTTGATTGACAAGAGTGCTGGGGCGGCGAGAGGTGTAGGTATTCGTCTGGTGAATGCTAAAACACCGGATACGCCCGTTATGTTAGCGCTTTCCAGCACGGTACAAGGCTCGGCGACATCATTATTTCATGTTGGCGTCGGTAATGCGTTAGATGCGCAATTTTCCATCGGCATGGCGGCCTATTATTATCCTTACGACAAGGTTACCCTGAGCAGCGGGACGATTAACACATCCGCCACGCTTAATATTATATATAAATAAATCTTCTGTTATTTTTAATAATAAAAAACAGGTTGATGTGAATAAGAAAAATCTTAACATGGTAATTGATGGCAAATATTATTATTTGAATAATATTGGTGTTTAATCAGGATCTCTATGTTGAGGATGAACTGTATGACGGAACAAATCCAGATCGGTGTTAAGGTGGAAAAGTCGCTAAAAGATGAGGTTGACGTAATTCTTCGCGGTTTGGATATTAAACCGACGACGGCGATAAATGGACTCTATCAATATATTTCGCAGCACGGTGAACTTCCTTTTGTCATATCAACCAGTGTGAAAACACCGAAGGACATCGCCGGAGGGGTGTTCAAAAACCTCTTTTCCTTACAGAACACACTTCGCGTATTTTTTGATAAAGTCCAATTAAAACAGAGTATAAGTAGGGGGGAGGTGCTGATCATTCTCGATATACTGCACGATTTCGTCGTTGGATTCCGCCAGAATGCGCAATATCTAGGTATTTCGCCATTTGGCCAGCGTGTCGTCTGGAAGGATGCCGTAGGTGCGGTAGAGGGTATTCATGAAATTTTAGAGAATAATGTAAAATACAGTGAAGAAGGTGTTATGTATCTGGATGATTTTTACCTTTCATCGTTGTCCGGGTTGTTGAGCTCATTATGTACTTCTCTGAAGTAAGTTAACCAACACCGATTAACTAACATCGCTTTCATGGGCTGTCTAAAAAATGGCCCATCACGAATGGCAACGGAATGAATCTATGCAAGTGGCTATTTTTTCCGACGATTACTATTTATTTTATGGGATGTCGCAGCTCTTGATGCCTTTTGAGGGTATTGAGGTCATTAATCTCTATTCACCCTCCGGTGGTAGAATGCATGCCGTTTATTGTCATGCGGATATAGTTATTGTTTCTTTTTCTTCTATCTGCCGGATCATGAATTTTTTGTCGCATATTATAGACAGACCTGACCATGCTATCGTGCTGACCGGTGTGGAAACGCCGCGCCTGTCGAATTTTAATTGCCTAAAAAAAAACATCGGGTTGGTCGCGTTCACGGAGGCCATCACGTCGTTTGTTGCAAGCGCCAAAGGGCAGCGTCTGTCGTCGAGAGAGATTGCGGTATTGGCCATGCTGTTGGCGGGAAAACCCAATACTCGTATTGCCAAAGCATTAGGCATTTCTGAGAAAACCGTCAGCCAACATAAAATGAATGCCATGCGTAAGCTGGAGATTGAACGTTTTCATCAGTTCATTTTGGCCGCGGATGAGCGAGTTTAATCGCTATCCCACAGGGGGCGTTGGGCCGCAGGGAAAGCACCTGTTCACCCGTGTTAGCCTGGGCGTTCGAAAATATGCGCGCCGGCGCCCTGTTGGCCCAAAATATCGTTTGGGTTGCGCAGCGGGCAGTCGGTGAGCGACAGGCAGCCGCAGCCGATGCAGCTGTCGAGATGGTCGCGCAGCACCGTCAGCCGCTGAATGCGCTCATCCAGCGTTTTGCGCCAGGCGGAGGACAAAATTCCCCATTGTTCGGCGGTCAGCTTGCTGCCGGCAGGAAAGCGGCCCAGCGTGGCGCGGATCTCCTCCAGCGGAATGCCCGCGTTTTGCGCGATTTTGATCACCGCGATGTAGCGCAACACCACCGGCGTGTAGCGGCGCTGGTTACCGGCGTTGCGCGTGGCCTGAATCAGCCCCTTGCTTTCGTAAAAGTGCAGCGCGGATACCGCCACGCCGCTGCGCTTCGCCACTTCCCCCACGGTCAATAGCCGATAGGTGTCAATCGGTTCATTTCTTGCCATTCCACGTTCCTCAGCTTGACCTCAAGTTAACCTGAGGTTTTATAGTGCAGCCAGCCGGGCTTGGCAACCGGCATCTCTCGTCACCTGCCTGCGCTGCGTCGGGGGAAGGATGGCTTTGGCTGTAAAATCAGGAAGAAACCGTTACATGATGAAACGAAACCTCATTATTGCCGCGCTGCTGGCGGCGCTCGCCGTCGCCGCCGTTGCGATGCGATCCACCGCGCGGCAAAACGAAGGCGCGCCGGCCTATCCGCCGGTGAAAGTGGCGCTGGCACCCGCCCTGCGTGAACAGGCGGCGCGCAGTTACGCCGGCGTGGGCGAGCTGGAGGCGGCCAGCCAGGTGGCTGTGGCGGCGGAGACCAGCGGCCGCATCACGCGCATTCTGTTCGAATCCGGCCAAACGGTGCGGCAGGGGCAACTGCTGGTGCAGCTCAACGATGCGGTCGAGCAGGCTGAGCTGGTGCGCCTGCAGGCGCAATTGCGCAATGCCGATCTGCTGTTGGCGCGCATGCGCAAGCTGATGAACCTCAACGCCACCGCGCGGCAACAGCTGGACGATGCGCTGGCCGAACGGGATATGGCGCTCGGTGCGGTGCAGGAAACGCAGGCCAAAATCGCGCAAAAGGCGATCCGCGCGCCGTTCGCCGGCACCATAGGCATTCGCCGCGTGCATGAAGGGCAATACCTCAACGCCGCCGACGCGGTGGCGAACCTGGTGGACGCCGATACGCTGCGCGTCAACTTCTCGCTGGACGAACAAAGCAGCGCCGGGCTGGCGCTGGGGCAGGCGGTGTCGGTGCAGGTTGGGGCGTATCCCGATCGCGCTTTCCCTGCCGCCATTACCGCTATCGACCCGATGATCGGCAAATCCCGCACCGTGCAGGTGCAGGCGACGTTGACCAACCGCCAGGGGTTGCTGAAGGCCGGCATGTACGCCGGCATTCGGGTCACGCAGCAGCAGCGCGTGGCGGTGTTGACGGTGCCGGAAACGGCGCTGACCTACACGGCCTACGGCGATACCGTGTTCCTGGCGCAGCAGGGTGAAAAGGGCATGACGGTCAAACGCGTTTCGGTCGCCGTGGGGGAGCGCAACGACGGGCGCGTCGAGATCGTCAGCGGCCTGCAGGAAGGCGATCGGGTGGTGACCTCGGGCCAGCTCAAGCTGAGCGACGGCATGGCGGCCGAGCCGGTGGCGCAGGATACGTTGAACGCCGCCCAGGCTGGTTCTTGAGGAGAGACCGATGACATTTACCGATCTGTTCGTGCGCCGGCCGGTGCTGGCGCTGGTGGTCAGCACCCTGATCCTGCTGTTCGGCGCGCTGGCGCTCAGCCAACTGCCGATCCGTCAATACCCGCTGTTGGAAAACTCCACCATCACCATCAGCACCGACTATCCCGGTGCGTCGTCCGAGCTGATGCAGGGCTTTGTCACGCAGCCGATCGCCCAGGCGGTGTCGTCCGTCGAGGGCGTTGACTACCTTTCATCCTCGTCGGTGCAGGGGCGCAGCGTGGTGACGGTGCGCATGGCGCTGAACCGCGATTCGACCCAGGCCTTGACCGAAGTGATGGCCAAGGTCAACCAGGTGCGCTACAAGCTGCCGGAGCAGGCTTACGATCCGGTGATTGAGCGCTCCGCCGGTGAAGCTACCGCCGTCGCCTATGTCGGCTTTTCCAGTAAAACGCTGTCCACGCCGGCGCTGAGCGAATACCTGACGCGGGTGGTGGAGCCGATGTTCACCACTATCGACGGCGTCGCCAAGGTGGAAGTGTTCGGCGGGCAAAAAATGGCGATGCGCCTGTGGCTGGACAGCGATCGGCTGGCCGGCCGCGGCCTGACAGCCGCCGACGTGGCCGACGCGGTGCGGCGCAACAACTACCAGGCGGCGCCGGGCAAGGTGAAAGGGCAGTATGTGGTTGCCAACGTGCGGGTGAATACCGATCTCACCAGCGTGGAGGAGTTCCGCAATCTGGTGGTGCGCAACGACGGCAACGGCCTGGTGCGCCTGAAAGACGTCGGCACCGTGGAGCTGGGCGCCGCAGCCACGGAAACCAGCGCGCTGATGGATGGCGAACCGGCGGTGTTTCTCGGCGTTTTCCCCACGCCGACCGGCAACCCGCTGGTGATCGTCGACGGCATTCGTCACCTGATGCCGGCAATTGACAAGATGCAGCCGCCGGGCGTGAAGATGGCGCTGGCGTTCGAAACCGCACGCTTTATCCAGGCCTCGATCGATGAAGTGGTGCATACCCTGCTCGAAGCGCTGGCGATCGTGGTGGCGGTGATCTACCTGTGTCTGGGGTCGCTGCGCACCGTGCTGATCCCGGTGGTGACCATTCCGCTGTCGATCCTTGGCGCTGCCGGGCTGATGCTGGCCTTCGGCTTCAGCGTCAATTTGCTGACGCTGCTGGCGATGGTTTTGGCGATCGGTCTGGTGGTGGACGACGCCATCGTGGTGGTGGAGAACGTGCATCGCCATATCGAAGAGGGGAAAACGCCGCTGGCGGCGGCGATGATCGGCGCGCGCGAAGTGGCGGGGCCGGTGATCGCCATGACCCTGACGCTGGCGGCGGTCTACGCGCCGATCGGCCTGATGGGCGGGCTGACCGGCGCGCTGTTTCGCGAGTTCGCGCTGACGCTGGCCGGCGCGGTGGTGGTGTCCGGCGTGGTGGCGCTGACGCTGTCGCCGGTAATGAGTTCTCTTCTCCTGCCTGCCAAACAGAGCGAAGGGCGCGTGGCGCGCGCCGCCGAGTGGTTCTTCGGCGGCCTGACGCGGCGCTATGCGCGCGCGCTGGATTTCTCGCTGCACCACCGTTGGGTGACCGGCGCGCTGGCGCTGCTGGTGATGATCAGCCTGCCGCTGCTGTACCTGATGCCGCAGCGCGAGCTGGCGCCGACCGAGGATCAGGCCATCGTACTGACCGCCATCAAGGCGCCACAGCACGCCAACCTGAACTATGTCGAGCGTTTTGCGTACAAGCTGGACGAGGTTTACAACCGCATGCCGGAAACCGAAAGCCGCTGGATCATCAACGGCAGCGACGGCACCGCGTCCGGCATCGGCGGCATCAACCTGACGCTGTGGCAGGCGCGCCAGCGCTCGGCGTCAGCGGTGCAGGCCGATCTGCAACGGGCGGTGAACGACGTCGAAGGCACCAGCATTTTCGCCTTCCAACTGCCCGCGCTGCCGGGCTCCACCGGCGGGCTGCCGGTGCAGATGGTGCTGCGCACGCCGCAGGACTACCCGCAGCTGTATCGCACCCTGGAAGAGGTGAAGCAGAATGCCAGAAACAGCGGCCTGTTTATGGTGGTGGACAGCGATCTGGACTACAACAACCCGCTGGCGGAGGTGCATATCGACCGCGCCAAGGCCAACAGCCTCGGGATACGCATGAGCGACATCGGCGAATCGCTGGCGGTGCTGGTGGGGGAGAACTACCTCAACCGCTTCGGCATGGACGGGCGCGCCTATGACGTGATCCCGCAGAGCCTGCGTGAACAGCGGCTGACGCCGCAGGCGCTGGCGCGGCAGTACGTTCGCACGCAGGACAATACGCTGGTGCCGCTCTCCACCGTGGTGTCGGTGGCCGTTAAGGTCGAGCCGAACAAGCTGACCCAGTTTAACCAGCAGAACGCCGCCACCCTGCAGGCCATCCCCGCCCCCGGCGTTTCGATGGGCGAAGCGGTCGCCTTCCTCGAGCGGCAGGCCAATGCGCTGCCGGCCGAATTTAGCCACGACTGGCAGGGGGATTCGCGCCAATATACCCAGGAAGGCAGCGCGCTGGCATTCGCGTTCCTGGCGGCGTTGGTGATCATCTACCTGGTGCTGGCGGCGCAGTATGAGAGCCTGAAGGATCCGCTGATCATCCTCATCACCGTGCCGCTGTCGATCTGCGGCGCCTTATTGCCGCTGGCGCTGGGTTACGCCACGATGAATATTTATACCCAGGTCGGGCTGGTGACCCTGATCGGGCTGATTAGCAAGCACGGTATTCTGATGGTGGAGTTCGCCAACGAACTGCAGATGCATCAGGGGTTGACGCGGCGCGCCGCGATTTTGCAGGCGGCGCAAATTCGCCTGCGGCCGGTGCTGATGACCACCGGGGCGATGGTGTTCGGCTTGATCCCGCTGCTGTTCGCCAGCGGCGCCGGTGCCGCCAGCCGCTTCGGTCTGGGGCTGGTGATCGTGTCCGGCATGCTGGTGGGCACGCTGTTCACCCTGTTTGTGCTGCCGACGGTGTACACACTGTTGGCGCGCGATCACGCGGTGGCGTCGCCCCGGCAGCGTGAGTTGGCCGCCGCGCAAAAGGCGCTGACGGAATAAACCGCCGGCGCCCGAATGAAAAATAAACCCGCCTCGGCGGGTTTTTTCGTCAGTTTTTGCAGCCCATCAGCTCCGGCAGGACGCCGGGCTTGCTCTTCAGCGAGGCCTGTACGTCGTCCGGCAGACCGGCCCAGATGATCAGGCCGGTACGCTTCTCGATCTCGTCCACCGTCACGCGGAATTGGCAGAAATCGGCGCCCTTCGGCGTGTTTTGATCGAACAGGAAGGCGGCATAGTGGTTTACCGCCGGGCTGTTGTTGATGAAAATCACCTTCCAGTAGGCGCTGGGGATGGTGTGCGCTTTCTGGGTGCCCGGCAGTTTGCCCATATCGCGTTCATACAGTGGCCCGGTCACGGTATAGACCGAGGAGATATCGGCGCGATCGATCAGCTTGCGTTCCTGATCTTCCAGCCGCGCCCAGGCGCCCTGGTTAAGATCGGACTTTTGCGGCGTGATGTTGGACAGGTAGTTCAGCGATTCCCAGTCGGAAACGCCCGCCAGCGAGGCCAACGGCGCCTGATGGCCGCGATCGACCTTCAACGCCGCATTGGCACCGGTGTAATCGGCGGGCGCCAGGGTATCCGCCGGATTGAGCGCCGGGTCGGTTTTCCAGTTGCGCGTCTTGCCGCTGGCCGGCGTGTCTTTGGTGATGTGATAGGCCACCCAGTTGGCGAACTTGGTGGTGCTGTTGTTGTTCAACGTATAAGCATGACGCACGATCGACACGTTGCTGCTGCCGCCGGTCGGGCAGCCGACCGCGCAGTTGTCGATGGATTCGAGCGTGTCGGCCGACGCCTGTACGGCGAACAGCAGGGCGGCCAGGGCCAACATCTTGTTGTTAAAGCGCATATTCATATCCTCAATAAGTTAAAAATACTGTATATATTTACAGTGAATTAAACTTATCGCAGTGAAACGAATACAACAATGCAACATATTCATGTTGCGAATGTGTCAGCGTTAGCAGAGCGGAACGGCGCCTTACACGCCGCTTGGCCGATCAAAAACGCCAAAATGCGCGTGAACAAAGGATCAGCATCGGATAGATCTCGAGGCGGCCGAGCAGCATGGCGGCGCACATCAGCCATTTCGCCGCATCGTTCAACGTGCCGAAACCGGCGGCGGTTTCTCCGTACCCCAGCCCCATATTGTTGATGCAGGCGGCGACGGTGGCGAAGGCGGTGACCAGATCATAGCCCATCAGATTCAGCAGCCAGATAAACAAGCAGGTGAACAGTACATAGAGAAAGAAGAAGCTCCAAACGGAGCGCAGCGTTCGATCCTGGATCGGTGCATTGCCGACCTTGATGGTATACATGGCGTTGGGATGCACCAGCTGGTTGATCTCGAGCCGGCTTTGCTTGTACATGATCAGAAAACGCAGTGCTTTAATGCCGCCGCAGGTGGAGCCGACGCAGCCGCCGAAGAAACTCGCCGCCAGCAGCAGCATGATGGTATGGGACGGGATCCGGGTGTAATCGGCAATCGCCAGGCCGTTGTCGGTCATCATCGAGCTGGTGAGGAAAAAGCCGTGCACGAAGGCGTCTTTGGCGCCGTACATGCCTGAACGGTACAGCTCGATACACACGATCGCCACGACGATGGCCAGAATCAACAGGAAAAAGCGCAGCTCGGGGCTGCGGTACAGCGGTTTCAGGCTGCGGCGGCCGACGGCCACGAAATAGAGCGTGAAGTTCACCGCCGCCAGAATAGAGAAAATGCCGCCGACCATTTCCACTGCTGAACTGTCGTAGTACCCCAGGCTTTCGTTGCGGGTGGAAAATCCGCCGAGCGAAACGGTGGAAATGCCGTGGCATAACGCATCGAACCACGGCATGCCCGCCAGACGAAAGGCGACGGTACAGGCCAACCCCAGCCCAAGGTAGATCAACCACAGGTTTTTCGAGGTATCGGCCAGGCGTGGCGTCAGGCGTTCCTCCTTGAACGGGCCGGGCATTTCCGACTGGTAAAGTTTGGCGCCGCCGATGCCCAGCAGCGGCAGCACGGCCACCGCCAACACGATAACCCCGAGGCCGCCGATAAAATTGAGCTGGGAACGGTAGTAGAGGACCGATTTGGGCACGTTCGAGACGTCATTCAGCACCGAGGCGCCGGTGGTGGTGATGCCGGAGACTCCCTCAAACATCGCGTCGACCAGCCGGACGTTCAGCGTATCATCCAGCCACAGCGGCAGGGCGCTGATCGCGGAAAACAGCAGCCAAAACATCACGATGATCAGAAAGCCGTCCTGAGTGCGCAACTGCACTTTCGACTGGCGGGTGCTGAACCAGCCCAATCCGCCGAGCGTGGCGGCCACCACCAGGGTATAGAAGAATGAGAAGGCGCTTTTTTCTTTATACAACAGGCCCATCAGCAGGGGCGGGATCATCGAAAGGCTGTAAAGAAGGACCAAAAAGCTGCAAAGATGAATGACGACCAGGATTTGTTTGGTTCTGACCATGCTGTTGCTCGGAATGCCTGCCGACAATGTGTCAATTTATTGAAGTGTATCAAGCATAAAGCAGGCGATATAAAAATAGCGTAAAAATTCATATCGCCGAATAAGTATGGCCGGTGAGCCTGCCGGGGAAGACGTTATTCCAGCAGGTCGTTGACCGTGCGGCGCACATAGTGCGTCATTTGCGCCAGATCGTCCGGCGACACCGGGCCGCCGCCGGCGCGCACCACCTGCTGTTCAATCTGGGCGATCTCTTGCTCGACCTTGTTGGCGATTTGCACCTTGACTATCTTGTCCACCGAAGACAGCAGCACCTTCAAGACCACTTTCAGCGCGATGTTCTCGCAGAACGAATCGTAGTGATGAACCGGCGGCGGCGGGGCCGGAGCCGGCTCGGGCGCGCGCGGAGCCAGAGCCTTGAAGCTGTCTACATTTTCAATAATAAGATCCATGTCTCTTATTAGTTCATCAAAATCTTTAGACACTGACTTATTCCCTTCGCTGTGCGCAAAAAACAGAACGCCCGTCCTCGCGCCTAAGGCTGACAAGCGACGGGCAGAACGAATTCGGGCCTGGCCTTCAGACGCTGAATGGCCGGGGGAGGGGCATTCTAACCTTGCGGCGGGTCGGCAACAAGATGGGGCCGTGCGAATGCGCGGCCCTTTGAATCACAGGCGCAGGAGGGTGCTTAACTTTTCAGCTTGGCGGTGATTTTTGCCACGTGCTCGCCCTGATAGCGGGCAATGGTCAACTCTTCGTTGCTCGGTTGCCGCGAACCGTCGGCGCCGGCGATGGTGGTGGCGCCATACGGGGTGCCGCCGCGTACCTGCGAAACGTCAAACAGCTCTGGCGTGGCATAGCCGATCGGCACGATGATGAAACCGTGGTGCGCCAGCGTGGTCCAGGTGGAACTGATGGTGTGTTCCTGGCCGCCGCCGGTGCCGGTGGAAGAGAAGACGCTGCCTACCTTGCCGTACAACGCGCCGGAAGCCCACAGGCCGCCGGTCTGATCGAGGAAGGTGCGCATCTGCCCGGCCATATTGCCGAAGCGGGTCGGCGTGCCGAAGATAATGCCGTCATAGTCCGCCAGCTCCTGCGGGCTGGCGACCGGCGCCTGCTGATGTTGTTTGCCACCTGCTTTGGCAAAGGCCTCCGGCGTCATGGTTTCCGGCACGCGTTTAATCGTCACGTCCACGCCGTTAACCCGATTCGCGCCTTCGGCCACCGCCTGCGCCAGGTGTTCGATATGGCCGTACATTGAGTAATAAAGCACCAACACTTTCGTCATGTTCCGAACTCCCGCTCAGATGATTAACAAAAACCCTTGATAAGCATAGAAGCGAATGACGAATTTGGTTTTGTCGAATGGCGGATTCAGGGCAAGCGCCGCAGCTTGTGCGCCAGCCGCTGTTCCTGCCAGCGGCTGAAGACATTGCGCAGCAGCAGGGTACGCACCGCCCGCATGACCAGCGCGAGGCTCATGCCGCCGATAGCCCACAGCGACCAGAGATATTGCGGATGGGTAAACCAGTTGATGGCGAACAACATCACGCCAATCACGGCGAAACGCACCGCCATGCTCAGCAGTTTGCCTTCTGCCGCGACCTGGCGACGAATGCGCTGTTCGTCAGGCGTCTCCTCCTCCATTGCCTGTTGCGGCTGCGCATTGAGATCGCTGACCTGCACGCCCAGCGCGGCAGCGATCGCGGTCAAGGTTTCCAGGCTGGCCTGTTCACCGTTTTCAATCCGCTGGACGGTGCGGGTGCTGAGGCCGGCGATCGTCGCCAGCTGCTCCTGCGACCAGCCTTTTTCCAGACGTAATGGCCTGATGCGGTACTTTTGCATGGTGCACTCCTGAGTTCGCTGTCACTGTCATTCAGTGTAGGGCGAGCGCGGTGGCGGCGCCACGACAGCGGCACGACAGCGACACGACATCCGCCGCCGGTGCGGGCCGGTGGGCGGTCAGAAGGCGACGTTGCGGATAAAACGCAGGGGCAGGTCGCCGTGGTTGGCGTAAGCGTAGCGTTGATCGCTGTTGAAGGTTTGCGCGGCGCCGGCGGTGAGCGTCAGCGTATCTTGTTCCAGCTCCAGCGTCAGGGTACCGGCAATCACGTAGATCATTTCGCTCCAGCCTTCGGCGTCCGGCGCAGAGTCATAGCGCTCGCCCGGCATCAGCGTCCATTCCCACAGCTCGGCCCGCTGCCGCGCCGGTACGCTGGCGGCGAACAGCGCCTGGCTGCCCGGCTGTGCGCCTTGCCAGGCCAATTCCCCGACCATATGGCTGCCGCGCGCCTCCGGCGCCTGGATCAGATCGGTAAAGGAAATCGCCAGGGCGGCGGCGATCTTGTCGAGCACCGCCAGGCTGACGTTGCGATCGCCGGCCTCGATGCCCGCCAACATGCGACGGCTGACGCCGGAAAGCTCGGCCAGCGCCATTTGGCTCAGGCCCGCCTGTTGGCGGTAGCCGCGCAGATTGCTGCTCAGGTACTGCAGCACCTTGGGGGGATCGGTTTTTGCGTTATGCGCCGTATTGCTCATCGCCGGACTTTATCTCATACTGGCAGGATCTGTGCATTATATTGCACTCAGCAGGAAGGGCAAGCCGGTGTCAGCAGCAAAAAAATCCTTTATTTCCGCCATGGTTCCGCAAATCAGGCTGCCGGAAGCGGTGTTGATTTTCATCACCATGATCTGGGGCGGCACCTTTTTGGCGGTGCATCACGCGATGCAGGTCAGCGGGCCGTTCTTTTTCGTCGGCCTGCGTTTCGCCACCGCTACGCTGGCGCTGACCCTGTTTTCGCTGCGCGTGTTGCGCGGCCTGACCCTGTATGAACTGAAGGCGGGCGGGCTGATTGGGCTGGCGATTATGTTTGGTTACAGTATGCAAACCGTCGGCCTGCAGACCATCACCAGCAGCCAATCGGCGTTTATCACCGCTATGTACGTGCCGATCGTGCCACTGTTGCAATGGCTGGTGCTGGGGCGGTTCCCCGGCATCATGTCGTGGATCGGCATTCTGTTGGCCTTTACCGGCCTGATGCTGCTGGCGGCGCCGAGCAGCACCGACATGACGCTGAGCCTCGGCGAAATTCTGACGCTGGCCGGTACCCTGGGGATGGCGGCAGAGATCATTCTGATCGGCGCCTTCGCCGGTAAGGTGAATATCCGCCGGGTGACCATCGTGCAGCTGGCGACCGCCTCGCTGACCTCATTTTTAATGATGGCGCCGACCGGCGAGTCGCCGCCGCCGTATTCGGATTATCTGCTGTACAGCGCCATTGGGCTGGGGCTGGCCAGCGCCTTGATTCAGTTGACCATGAACTGGGCACAGCGCAGCGTTTCGCCGACTCGGGCCACGGTGATTTACGCCGGCGAACCGGTCTGGGCCGGCATCGTCGGGCGGTTGGCCGGCGAGCGTTTGCCGGGCGTGGCGTTATTGGGGGGCGCGTTGATCGTGATTGGGGTGGTGGTCAGCGAGCTGCGCGTGCGGCGCAAGGATAAAGCGGCGGTGGCGACGGAAGCGGATTAGCGCGGAGGCTTAGAAGGAAAAAAGGGGCGGAGATATCCGCCCCTTTTTGCATCATGCGGTTTTCTTCTTGCGCAGGAACACGTAAGACAGGCCGAGCACGATGAACCACAGCGGGGTGACGATCAACGCCTGGCGGGTGTCTTCGCGCAGCGACAGCAGCACCAGCACGAACACGAAGAACGCCATGCATACCCAGCACATCAGTTTGCCGGCCGGCATCTTGTAGATCGATTTCTGGTGCAGCGCCGGGCGCTGTTTACGGTAGACCAGATACGAGCACAGGATGATGGTCCAGACGAACATGAACAGAATCGCCGATACGGTGGTCACCAGGGTGAAGACCGTCATCACGTTCGGGATCAGGTAAATCAGCACCACGCCGCCCAGCAGGCAGATGCAGGAGAAGGTGAGGCCGTTGGCCGGCACCGCGCGCTTGGACAGATTGGCGAACGATTTTGGCGCGTCGCCTTCCTGCGCCAGCCCGAACAGCATGCGGCTGGTGGAGAACACGCCGCTGTTGGCGGAGGAGGCGGCGGAGGTCAGCACCACGAAGTTGATCACGCTAGCCGCGGCAGGCAGGCCGATCAGCACGAACAGTTCAACGAACGGGCTCTTGTCCGGCACCACGGAGCTCCACGGCGTGACCGACATGATGACGATCAGGGCGAACACATAGAACATGATGATGCGGATCGGAATCGAGTTGATGGCGCGCGGCAGCGATTTCTCCGGATCCTTGGTTTCTGCGGCGGTGGTGCCCACCAGCTCAATGCCGACGAAGGCGAATACCGCAATCTGGAAGCCGGCGAAGAAGCCGCTGATGCCTTTCGGGAACATGCCGCCGTCATTCCACAGATGGGTGAATGAGGCCACGGTGCCGGTCGGCGACTGGAACTGCATGGCGATCATCACCAGCCCGGCGACGATCAGCCCGACGATGGCGACGATTTTGATCATCGCAAACCAGAATTCCATTTCGCCGAACATCTTCACCGTCGCCAGGTTAAGGCCGAGCAGCAACAGTACGCACAGCAGCGAAGCGATCCATTGCGACAGCCCGGGGAACCAGAACTGGGCGTAGGCGGTAATCGCTACGACGTCGGCGATGCCGGTGACCACCCAGCAGAACCAGTAGGTCCAGCCGGTGAAGAAACCGGCCCACGGGCCGAGCAGATCTGCAGCGAAATCGCTGAACGATTTGTATTCCAGATTGGACAGCAGCAGCTCGCCCATGGCGCGCATCACGAAGAACAGCATAAAGCCGATGATCATGTACACGAAGATGATCGAAGGGCCGGCCAGGCTGATGGTTTTACCTGAGCCCATAAACAGACCGGTGCCGATGGCGCCGCCGATGGCGATCAGTTGAATATGTCGGTTAGTGAGGTTTCGCCGTAGATGATCTTCTGAAGCGGGCGTCGCGTCAGTCGCTATTTTAGAGTGATCTACCATCTGATGATGTCCTGTTTTACCTGTCATTAGTGAAGTCGCGAGCTCTGAAGTGGCTCTTTTTTATACATTTATCCGGTTGGCCCGGCTTTAGTAAGGTAGTGCAATAACGCCACCTTTGTGCAACATGTTTACAACATTTATACGCGGGATAAAAGTCGATCAATCTTTACACGGAGGAGGCAAATCGGACGTTCAGGGAGCGGAAGATTACTCTTCAAAAGGTGGGATTAATAGACCTTATGCGGCTTATCTCGTTGATTAAACAAAGGGTTGTAAAATTCGCATGAGAAAAAGTAATGAGTGTAAGCGTTTGACAGCGGCATTGGCGAGGAGGACAATTTATCTCGTTGGGTCGTTAGCTCAGTCGGTAGAGCAGTTGACTCTTAATCAATGGGTCACAGGTTCGAACCCTGTACGACCCACCAACCAAATCAGCGTGTTACGCCCAGGCTTTTCTCCGTTTCTTCCCGCATTGCGCCGTTTTAAGCGCGCATTCTGCAAAAAAATTCGCATTTTTCGACTGATGTTCAGAAAGGTGATCTGGCGCAAACTGCGGTGTTGCACGGCAGTTTATACGGCAAGAGAGGCTGTGCGCTGGCGCAACGTCGGCGCATGGGGCGGTCATTTGCCCAAGAATCTTTCAGGTCAAGATGCGGGGAATAAATGCGCAGCCGACATCAAGATCAGCGCCCAGGCGGCGGCCGAGAGTGCGGCGGTGGCATAGACGCGCCCCAGCGGCAGCTTCAGCATGCCGGCCATCAGCGGTACGGTATAGCGCATTACCGCCAGAAAACGCGAGGCGAACAGCAATGGCAACCCGCGCTTTTGCAGGGCGCGCTGGGCTTTGTGCAGCGGAGCATGAAAACGCGCCGGTAGCCGGCTGCCAAGATCGCGGCGGCATAGCAGCGCGCCGCAGTGGAACGACAAGATCGATCCCAGCGCGGCCCCGAGGGTGATGGCCGCCCAAACGGCGCCGACAGGCAGCGCGTGCTTGCCCGCAACGATGCCCATCAGCAGCGTGACCGAGGCGGGCGGCAGGACGGAGGAAACGAAGATCACGGATTTACCCAGCGCAAACAGGAAAATCAGCAGCAGCAACATCTCCGGCTCCGGGGTGTATTTGGCGATAATGTGCGTTAATTCATCCATTTAACACCTGTGGGCGAGGGGGCTGAATGCCAGTGTCCCATCCGCAGGTTCAATAATGGCTAAATAACGCGCCGCTATCCGGCAATCTTTGCGTCTTGCTTGCTCACGTCGGCGCGCCGGTTTTTGAGCGCCCACAACAGCGCGGCGCACAGCAGTGCAAAGGCGGCCAGCACCAGCGGCCCGGCATGCGGGCTGTGAAAACGCTGTTCCGCCTCGGTGCGGATAAGCGGGGCTAAAAAGCTGAACGCCGCGCCGAGCGTGGTGCAAAAGCCGATGCCGGCCGCCAGCGCCGGGCCGGTAAGCACCTGAGCGGGAAACGTCCAGAAAATCGGCTGTACCGCCAGGAAACTGACTGCACAACAGCTCAGGGCGGTGATAGCGAGCAAAGGACCGGCATAGGAAGAGACCACCAGCCCCAACGCCGCCGCGACCATGCAGGCGACGGCGATCGGTAGTCTTCTGGCGGTGTTTCTGTCGGCAAAGCGCGGCAGGAAATAGACGCCCAGCGCAGAGAACGCCCAGGGAATGGCGGCCACCAGCGAGGCCTTGAAGCCGAGATGGGTGCCCATCAGCGAGGCGACCTGCGAAGGCAGGAAAAACATCAGGCCGTACACGCCGATCTGCAGGGTGCCGTAGATCAACGCCAGATGCCAAACTTTGCCGCTTCTCATCGCTGCTTTGACGCTGCTGGTTTCGGTCTGCTGCTGTTCGGCGGCCAACTGTGCGACCAGCGCCGTGCGTTCTTCCTCAGTCAGAAAGCGGGCCTGCTGCGGGCTATCGTCGAGATAGAAAAAGGCGAAGACGCCGAGGGCGACGGCCGGCAACCCTTCCAGCACGAACATCCAGAACCAGCCGGGCTTACCCAGTACGCCGTGCATCTCCAGCAATGCCCCCGACAGCGGGGAACCGAGCGTCAGGGCCGCCGGCACGCCGAGCACGAAAATGCCAATGACCGAGGCGCGCACCTTATTGGGAAAATAGATCGACGCGAGCAGCAGGATGCCGGGGTAAAACCCGGCCTCGGCGATCCCCAGCAGAAACCGCAGGACGATAAACTGCTGTTCGTTGGTCACCAGCCCGGTGCAGGCCGACAGCGCCCCCCACAGCGCAGTGGTGGCGCTGAGCCAGCGTTTGGCGCCCCAGCGGTTCATCAGCAGGTTGGCCGGGATGCCGAACAGCGCATAGGCGGCAAAAAATATCCCGGCACCCAATGCGAAGGCGGATTGCGACAGCGCGATATCGATGGCCATCGCGTCCTTGGCAAAGCCGACGTTAACCCTGTCGATAAAGGCGATAAAGTACATGGCGAACATCAATGGCACCAGCCTGCGCCAGGTTTTACGAATGGCGACGTTGAGCGCAGGAGCGGCATAGGTGGTGTGATTCACTGGCGTTAACCTCTCTTCTGAGAATGACAAGCGTCGGTCACAGGACCGTCCTGATGCCGTTGCCCTCAACACGACGGTAACCCCGGTTTTTCTTCGCGATCCTTAAAGGTCTAAAGGACTAATGGTCAGGCCTTTAAGGGCGAAAAAAACGCCGCGTATCGGGTCGGCAGGGTGGTGCAGACATCACCATGGTGAATGGTGTGTTGCTTTTTTGTTAACCGGAAGTTCACACAGGGTCAGGGTAGGTTCAAGCGCTTTGATCGAGATCTGTGTGCGCTATCACCGAATTGGCAACCCGGCGATAGGCCTGGAGTAGGGGGCTTTCATCTCGGGAGTGAGGACGATAAGGTGAGGCACGGCAAAACAGAATGCAGGAGCGCAACATGCTGAAGGTCATCGCTGAAGATTTTATCCATCCGGAACACATTGAAACCGTTATGCCATGGTATCGCGAGCTGGTGGAGAAAACCCGGCAGGAACCTTTGTGCATCAGTTATGAGCTGTGCATCGACCAGCAGGACCCCGGGCATTTTATTTTTATCGAAAGCTGGCCGGATCGCGCCGCCCTGGATGTACATTGCCAGACCGAGCATTTCACCCGGCTGGTACCGCAGATCAACCACTATCAGCGCAAGCCTTGCACCTTCCTGTTTATGCAGGCATTTCCCGAGGTGAACGATGACTAGATGAAAAAAGCCCCGCAGGGGGGCGGGGCTAATGGCTTCTCAATGCATTTTGTAGTGGTTAAAAAATAACCTTATTGCTTGAGGCATGCTCTGAGAATGCTCCTAAATGTATTCATCCTATGAATGATTATGCGCGGTGGCCTCGCTGGCGGTCCTGATGTCGCGCAACATACGGCGGCGTATCAGCCCGCTGACCAGGCGAATAGTATACCAGTAGGGGGTGAACCGCCGTCGGCTGGCGTCGTCGGGGCAGAAGATGCGCGTTTCCGTTACCAGGCGGCAGTGGCCGCTCGGCAAAGGGGTCACGACGTAACCCAACGCCAGTTTGGCGACGCCGGGCTGAGCGAAGGCCAGAAACCCCGGCCCGTCGGCGACGTCCTCCAGACCGTATTCGGCCTGCCAAAAGCGGCCGATCAGGCCATAGACCAGCGCCGTTTCATCCCGCTCAAGCAGGCAAAAGTTATGCAGGCCAAACGGCGGTGGGCTGGGTTTATCGCGTGGCATCAGCCGTGCGGGCAATTCGCGCAGCGCTATCATGCTGCGGAAAAAGCGATCGTGCTTGGGATCGTAAGCGGCCACGGCCGCCAGTATCCGGGCCGACGGCGCGGCGATGGTGATGGCATGCCGCTCCGAGAACTGGTATTGCCCAAGGTATTTATTCAGCAGCGCCATGCTTTGCATTCTCCCGCCATTCACTTTGCAGCAGAGCGAAACCGAATTCGTCGCCCCACGCGCCTTTAAAAAACACGTTTTGCCGCCAATGGGCCTCGCGCCGAAAACCCAGCTTGCCGAACAGCGCGGCGGCGCCAAGATTACGCGCGTCCACCACTGCGGTAATGCGGTGCTTCGCCAGCGGCCCGAACAGCAGGGCGATGACGGCGTTCAGCGCCTCGTGCGCCATCCCTTGCCGCTGATGGCTAGGCGCGAAGGTCACGCCCAGTTCAGCCTGGCGCCCCGCATCGAAGAAATGCACTGCGACATCGCCGAGCAACGCGCCGTCTTCGCGGCGCTCGACCGCCAGTTGAAACCAGCTGTCATCACGGTTGAACGCGAGCTGCCGTTGCTGTTCGAAAAAGGCCTGCGCATCGGCGGCGCCGTAGTCGCTCCAGCTTTGATAGCGCGCCACGTCCGGGTGGCTGCGGTAGGCGGTAAAGTGGGGCAGATCGCTGGCCGTGAACGGGCGCAGGATCAGTCTGGGGGTCTGCAGAGGCAAAGGGCGCATTGTTTTTCCTTATCAGCGCATTAGGGCTACCGGCAGTGTAGCCCAGCGCCGAGAGGTGGGCTGCGTAAAATGAGCTGTGGAAAAAGGTGAGGAAAGTCGGTCATCGTTCACTCGTCGGGAGTGTTTCTCTGAAAAAAGATCAGCGTCAGCAGCAGGGCGATGGCGCCGAGCGGCAGCGAAAACAGCGGCAGGTAATGGGCCGGCAGCGCGTAGAGCGTCAGGCCGCCCAGCATGCCGCCCGCCGCGATGCCGGCGTACAGCACCGAGCTGTTGAGCGACACGGTCAGCGCGCCAAAGCGTTTCGACAGCGACAACAGGTGATGTTGAATCGGCACCAGATACATCCAGCCGGTGATACCCCAGACCAGAAAGATGGCCAGCACCCACCAGGGTGAGGTGACATAAAAGGCTAACAGAAACAGGGACAGCGTTTGGAGCGCCACGGAAAACAGCAGCACAAACTTGCTGCCGAGGGCATCGGTTAACGCACCGGAGGCAAAATTGCCGATCACCGCGCCAATGCCGAACAGCAGCAGCGCGAGGGAAAGAATCGCCTGCGGGCCGAACTGGGTGTTTTTCAGCAAGACGCTGACATAGCTGTAGACGATGTGTTCCGAGCAAACGGCAAAAAAGGTGATCAGCAGCGTAGTCAGCACCGCCTTTTGCCGCAGCGGGGCGAGCCGCTCTTTCAGCGAATGCTTGCCCGGTGGCGCAATGGCGCGCAGCGCCAGCGAAAGGCCCAGCAGCGCAATTGCCCCCAACAGGGCGATGAACAGGAATATTTCACGCCAGCCGAGCAGTTTGGCGAGAAAGGTACCGAATGGAATACCGAGCGCAATAGCCAACGTCATGCCCCCATAGACGATGGAAATGGCCAAACCGCGGCGTTTTTCCGCCACCAGCCCCACCGCGGCGGCGGCGGCCTGCGGCGTGTAACAGGCCGCTCCCAATGCGGCCAGCACTCTGCCGAACGCGATCTGCAGGTAGCTGGTGGCCCAGGCGCAGGCCAGGTTGCCGGCGATGAACAGCACCAGCGCCAACTGCAGGATATGCTTGCGGTTGATGTTGCCGAGCAGCCAGGCGGTCAGTGGCGCGAACAACATATAAGCCAGCGCGAATACCGATATCAACTGCCCCGCTTGCGCGGGGCTGACGGCAAAGGTATCGGAAATGTCGCTGAGCACGCCGGCGACGATAAAGGCGTCGGTGCCGATGGCGAACGTGCCGGTCGCCATCAGATAAAGCGGGGAAAGCTGACCGTTATAGCCCGTTAATCTCATTCTGTATTCCTGGCATGTTCGTTTTTATCGCGGCACGCCTCCATTATTTTCTGCATGACGGCGTCTATTCATCAAACTTAGGCTCACAGGAAAAGTAATGGTGGATAGGTGGCGTTGTCTATGACAGGAATAACAGGTTTACGTGCCGAGGAGATTATGCTATTCGCGCAGTTTTCCAATTCGGTGCAATAAAAGGCTTATTTTAAAGGGAATAGCTGTTTTCGTTATAGCGTTGGTGTTTTTTATTATATGAAACGGCTACTGGCGCCGGGCGACGATATTCTATAGTGAGTCTGACCTATCGATAAATCGGCATCGCTATCTGGAGAACCTGCGTTATGGATACCCGCACTCAACGGCTCATGGCGGAGGTGATTGGCAGCCTGGCCGATCGCGAATGCTTTCTGACGCAGCTGGAGCCCTGCGCCGAGGCGCTGGGGTTTGATTATTTCTCCTACATCGTGTTTTCCTGTTATCCGGCCAGCCGCCCCAAGATGCTGATCGAAGGGAATTTTTCAGCGAACTATCTCGAGGATTATCGGCGGCAGCGGGTGTATTTGCAGGATCCGGTTATTGAGCGCGCTCACCATTCCACGCTGCAGTTCCAGTGGGACGAAAGCTTTTATCACGAGCGGCCGACGCTTTGGCGGCATATGGCGCAATTCGGCCTGTGCGCAGGTTGGTCGCAGTCGGTTAAGGATTGCTATGGCCGGCTGGGGATCCTGACGTTTGCCGGTAAAGCACTACCCGAGCAAGCGCCGCAAGCGCGTGCAGTAAATGAAACTTTTTTCCTTTGGCTGGCGCAAACCGCCCATAAAACGCTGCGTGAAGCCTTGATCTCGGTGAACGACGACGCGATAAAAGATGTGCTGACGCTGCGTGAAAAAGACATTTTACGCTGGTGCAGCGAAGGGAAAACGGCGGAAGAGATCGCGCTGTTGATGGGGTTGAGCGAGCGCACGGTCAATTTCCATATCGGCAACTCGATTAAAAAACTTTCTGTCGCCAATAAGACCGCCGCTACCGCCAAGGCGGTTTATTTGCAGCTGATTTAATCTCGAGTACTAAATAATTAAGTGCCTATCCGTTATCGGTGTGATGTTTATATTTTGTTAAATTAAGAATTATCCTTATCAGTATTTACCTCCGATCACAAAAGCGTGATAAAGCGATTCACCGCGCCCGTGCGCGGCAGTATTCTGTAGGCACCCGGTTTACATTGAAAGGACGTGATATGTACAAGACTATTTTGGTGCCGATCGACATTGAAGAGGACCTGTTGACCGAACATGCACTGAAGCATGTGGAATACTTGGCGAAGATGTCTGGCGCTAAAGTGCATTTCTTCCATGCGCTGCCGGATGCCTCGGCTTTTGTGACTGCCTATTCGTTCGGCCTCAAGGAATTTGAGAATCAGGCGGAAGTGAAGGCGGTAGAGAAGCTGAAGAAAATCATGTCGGAAATCGATCTGCCGTTGGATCGCCTCAATTACACCGTCAGCTTCGGCTCTGCGCGCGATCAGGCGCTGGAGTTGGCGGAAGAGATCGACGCCGATCTGATCATCATCGGTTCGCGCCGCCCGAGCGTGAAAACCTATCTGCTGGGGTCTAACGCTGCCGCTATCGTTCGCCATGCCAATATTTCGGTGATGGTCGTCAGATAATCCGTCTTAAGCCCACCGTTTTCGGGCGCGTTCTGCGTTTGCCGGTCGGCTGCAGAGCGTGCCTGGCGTTTTATTGCCATCTCAGCCTGAGCTGCTACGATTTTAGCTGACGTTTTTATGCCAACCGGGCCACCGGCCTTGCGCATATTCTTCATCTCAGCCAGAAGAGGGGCAGCTATGCCATTAGAAGTCGATGGGATCATCAGAGGCGATCGGGGCAGTGAACCGAGCCGTTGGCAACACGCGTCAACCAAACCGCTTATCACGCTGACCTGGCATCACACCATTCCCTGGAACTGTTTGCGTAATGTCTGGAATGGTCTGGTCGCGGGGCAGCATTGGGACGCGCTGGACGAGTTTATGAACCTGATCGGTGTGCCAAACCGCGCCGAGGTGCTCAAACAGATCAAGAATAAAAACCTGCAGGATCGCGATGGATTACACACTTTGGTGACCTGGCAAGGATGGAATATCGTCGAGGGGCCGGGTAATGAATATCGTGCGCAGGGAGACGATCCCGGTGAAAATTTCGACGGTTGGTCGGGTAAGGGGATGAGCACTAACCAGCAGGCGACGCAGCAGCAGGTCAACGTGTTGTACCGGGTGATGGAGCCGTTGGGCCGCCGGGCGCTGGACGCCGCCAGACAGGCGCCGCCCATTACCGCTAAGGAAGCGGGCATTTTGCAACGGACGATTAAACAGACCCGCCCAACGTTGCGAGGAAAGGAACCGATCCGGTGGCAAGAAGACATGTGGCATCAGGTGCAGTCGGGTAAAGAGGCGAAACACTTCGCCCGCTGGGATACCAAACCGGTATGGCGCAAGCGTCTGCACAGCGACCTGGCTCAGGCAGGGTAAAACTCACCTCGCGCCGGATTGCCGGCGCGAGGGAATCAATCCGGCGCTAATCGCACAGCGCCACGATTTCGTCATATAGCGCCCTGGGGATCTCCACGCCGTCTTGTTCGCTCTGCCTCCGCTGCCGATAACGGCGTTCGCCGGGGATGCGTGCGCCTTGCGCCTGCATATCAGCAAACATCGCCTCTGCGCTGGCGAAATATTTCGCCTTATCCGCACCGAGAAAACGTTCAGGATCCAACGCGATGATCAGCTCACCGCCGTAAGGCGACGAACCGGTGCCGTCGTCGTAGGCCAGCGATTCCTTGCTGGTCATATCGCCGATCAGCGGCCCGGCCAACAATTCAACCATCGCCGCCAGCGCCGAGCCCTTATGTCCGCCGAAGGTCAGCATTGCGCCCTCCAACACGCTGGCGGCATCGGTGGACGGATTGCCTGCCTTATCAATGCCCCAGCCTTCAGGCAGCGGGGTGCCTGCGCGGCGATGCAATTCGATTTCGCCGCGTGCCGTCGCGCTGGTGGCCATGTCGAACAAAAACGGCGGCCGATCCGGGCGCGGCCAGCCGAAGGCAATGGGGTTGGTGCCGAACAGCGGGCGCGAACCGCCGGCCGGCGTCACCCAGGCGTGGCTGGGCGTGCAGGCCAAGGCCACCAACCCCTGCTCGGTCAGCGGTTCGATGTCGGCCCACAGCGCGGAGAAGTGCACGCAGCGGTTGATCGCCAACGCGGCGATACCGTTGGTGCGCACCTTATCGATAAAGGCCGGCAGAGCGGTGCGGTAGGCCAGCAGAGAAAACGCGCCGCCGGCATCGGCGCGCAAGATAGCCGGTGCCTGGTCGAACAGCCTGGGTATCGCATCGGCAGAAACCTTGCCTGCCTGCAGCGATCGCACGCAGCCCAAGAGCCGGTACAACCCGTGCGAAGCGCAGCCGTCGCGTTCACCCTGGGTGACATTTTGCGCTACCGCCTCGGCATGCGCCTGATTGAAACCGTTGCTGCGCAGTGCGCGCAACGCCAGTTGATAAGCCTGTTCCAGCGACAGAACGTGCATGGATGTCATTTTGATGTCCTCCCTGGGTTCATTCTTCTTCATCGCCGATAAAATTGGCCTGGGGTAAACAGGTATAGGCGCCCCAGTAGTAAACCGCCAGCGCAATCACCGCCATGGTAAGGGTGTCCCACGGGTGGGCAATGGCGCTGATCCCGCCGAAGCTGCTGAGGTAGGAGAGTGCGATCACCAGCGCATAGAAGACGATCAGCCACAGCGAGGACCAAATTTGCTGCCGGAGGCTAACGGCGTGGGTCGGCACCTGATTTTTGAACAGGATGTAGATGAAGAACATCAGGATCTGCAAACCGAGCAGCCAGGAGACGGTATCCCAGCCGGACCAGAAGACGATCAACGCCGAAATGATAAACGACAACGGGCCGAGCACGCAGAAAGCGCGCACCCGGAACGGACGCGGCATATCGGGTGCATTGCGCCGCAGCCCGGCGGCGGTGACCGGGGCGATGGCGTAGCTCAGCACCAGCGCGGCGGACACCACGCCGATCAGCTTTTCCCACGACGGGAACGGCAGCGTCCAGAATACCGAGAGAGCGAAGGTCAGCCACAGCGCCGGGCGGGGAATGCCGGACTCGCCATCTACCCGGGTGAACAGTTTGAAGAAGGTGCCGGCGCGCGCCCAACCGTAGATTACGCGAGGCGTGGCGTTCATATAGATATTGCCGGTGCCGCTCGGTGAAACGATCGCGTCGCTGACCACCAGAAATGCCAACCATCCCATGCCCAGCGTGATGGCGATATCGCGGAACGGCAGGGAGAACTGTTGGCTGATACCGGCCCAGCCGCCGCTCAGCATCTCGCTGGGGATACTGCCGAGAAACGCTATCTGGAGCAGCACATAGATGATGGTGGACAGCACCACCGACAGGATCAGCGCGATGGGAATGGTGCGCTGCGGCCTTTGCACCTCGCTGGCGACCGAAATGATCGGCGTCAGGCCGAGGTAGGCGAAGATGATGCCGCCGGCGGAAATGGCGGCCTCAACCCCGGCGGAACCGAAGGGAGCAAAGCCCTGGCTGTGCAGGTTTTCCGGTTTGAAAAAGCTGAACAACACCACGATCACCAGCAGCGGCACCAGAAATTTCAGCACGCTGATCAGGTTATTGGATTTGGCGAAGGTTTTGACGCTGTAGTAGTTGAGCGCGAAGAAAAAGCACAGCAGCGCCAGCTGCACCAGCCAGCCGATCGGCGTAGGGTCGCCGGAACCCGGCTGGCTGAGGAACGGGAACCAGGCGGCGGCGTATTGCCGGGCGGCGACGACTTCGATGGCGATCAGGCTGGAGAAGGCGATCAGCGTGATAAATCCCAGCAGATAACCCATCAGCTCGCCGTGCGAGAACACCGGATAGCGAATGATGCCGCCGGCGCGCGGCAGGGCGGCGCCCAGTTCGCAGTAGACGATGCCGAGCAGCAGCACCGCCAGGCCGCCGATCAGCCAGGAATAGATGCCGGCCGGGCCGGCGATGGAGGAGACATGGCTGGCGGCGAACAGCCAACCGGAGCCGAAGATGGCGCCCAGACCGATGAACGTCAGATCGGTGAGCGTAAGCTGCTTCTTGAATTTGCCTTGGGTTGTCATGGTATTACCCTTTTGTTATTGAGTGGCAGGCAGATGCGGCCGGGCTAATTTTTGGCAGGTGAAACCAGGGGATCTCGGGTGAATACGCCGTTCACCAGCCGCAGCAGGTTGAGCGGATTGGCGTCCTGCAGCGGTGGCGGCAACAGCGCCGCTGGCGTGTTTTGCAAACAGACCGGCCGCAGGAAACGTTCGATGGCCAACGTGCCTACCGAGGTGCCGCGTGCGTCGCTGGTCGCCGGATAGGGGCCGCCGTGCACCATGGCGTCGCACACTTCTACCCCGGTCGGATACCCGTTGAACAGCACCCGACCGGCTTTGCGTGCCAACAGCGTCGTCAGCCCGGCGGCCATATCGAGATCGCCGTCATCCGCCAGCAGCGTGGCGGTCAACTGACCTTGCAATGCCGCCAGCGCCGCGTACAGCTGTGCTTCGCTATCTACAGCGACCAGGATGCTGGCCGGGCCGAAGACCTCCTGTTGCAGCAGCGGATCGGCCTGCAGCAGCAGCGCCTCCTCCGCTTGATACAGCTGGGCCGTCGCCCGATGAGGGGGCGTTTCGCTGCGGCCCGCCAGACGGCGCATACCCGGGTGCGCATCGAGGGCCGCCAGCCCGTGACGGTAGTGTTCCAGCGTGCCGGTATTCAGCATCGGTTGCGGCTCGGCGGCGTTGACCAAGGCGCTCATCGTTTCGGCCAGCCGATCGAAGGCGGCGCCACGCAGCGCGACGATCACGCCGGGCTTGGTGCAGAACTGACCGCAACCTAGCGTAAAGGAAGAGACCAGTTCCTGCGCGATGTGCTGCCCGCGCCGCGCCAGCGCCTGTGGCAGGATCACGACCGGATTGATGCTCGACATTTCGGCGAAGACCGGGATGGGTTGAGGGCGTTGCGTCGCCAGATCGAAGAGCGCTCGACCGCCTTGCAGTGAGCCGGTGAATCCCACGGCCTGAATCGCCGGATGTTGTACCAGGTCGGCTCCCACGCGGTTGCCGAAGATCATGTTGAAGACGCCGGCAGGCATCCCCGTGCGTTTCCGGGCGCGCTCGATCGCCTGAGCGGTCAGCTCGGCGGTGATCATATGGCCGCTGTGCGCCTTGAACACGACCGGGCATCCGGCGGCGAGCGCGGCGGCGGTATCGCCACCCGCGGTGGAGAACGCCAGCGGGAAGTTGCTGGCGCCGAATACCGCCACCGGGCCGAGCGCCGTGCGGTATTGACGTAGATCGGGGGGCGGCAGGGGGGAGCGCTGCGGCAGCGCGCAGTCGATGCGCACGCCCTCGACGTCGCCGCGCCGCAGCAGCGTAGCGAACAGCCGCATCTGGCCGCTGGTTCTGGCGCGTTCGCCGCTCAACCGCGCCGGCGGCAAGGCGGTTTCCTGCATGGCGAAGGAGAAGAAAGCCTCATCCAACGCGTCTAACTCCTTGGCAATGGCGTCGAGAAAGTTCGCGCGTTGTTCCGCGCTGAGCTGCGAATAGGGTGCAAAGGCCGCGGCGGCAGCTTCTGCGGCGGCGGCGGTTTCTGCCGCCGTGGCCTGGTGGAAGCGGTAGCCGGTCGGTTCACCGTCGTCGGCGCGCAGGCTGAGCAGCGTCGCTTCCCCTGCGGCGCAGCGCTGGCCGCCGATAAATTGTTGGCCGCTGATGGCGGCATAGCGATCGTTGGGCATCGGTTCCCCCCGGTAGAGAAAGCATGACGCCCGGCATGGCCGGGCGATGAAGGTGTTACAGGCCGACGTTCGGCAGCGCAGGGCGAGTGGCCAGCGCTTTCTCGATCACGGCGTTGATCTCGGTGAGCGTCTCGCCCTGCAGCGGCAGGCGCGGCGGACGAGTGACGGCGCTGCCGCGGCCGACCCGCTGTTCGCAGAGTTTGATGCACTGCACCAGATCGGGGCGGGCATCGAGGTGCAGCAGTGGCATAAACCAGCTGTACAGCGCCAAGGCTTCCTCATAGCGTTTTTCCTTCGCCAGCCGGAACAGCGTTTCTCCTTCGCGCGGGAAGGCATTGGACATGCCGGAGATCCAACCTTGCGCACCAACGGCGAGGCTTTCCAGCACCACATCGTCCAACCCGGCAAACAGCACGAAGCGATCGCCGACTTCGTTGCGCAGATCGATAAAGCGGCGGGTGTCGCCCGAAGAGTCTTTGAAGCACACGATATTTTCGCAGTCGACCAGCGAGGTCAGGATGTCGGGCGTGACGTCATTTTTGTAAATGGGAGGATTGTTGTAGACCATGATCGGCAGATCGGTCGCGCCGGCGACGCTGCGGAAGTGCGCGGCAGTTTCGTGCGGCTTGGCGGAGTAGACCAGCGCTGGCATCACCATAATCCCGTCGACGCCGGCCTTTTGCGCTTCACGCGCCATGTTCTGCGCGAAGGCGGTGGTGAACTCGGCGATGCCGGCGATCACCGGAACTTTACCGTCGGCGGCGTCTCTTGCCACTTCGATCACCGCCAGCTTCTCTTGCACCGTCATCGAGGTGTTTTCACCGACGGTGCCGCACACCACCAGGCCGGAGACGCCGTCGCGCACCAGGTTTTTAATCACCGTATGAGTGGCATCGAGGTCCAGAGAGAAATCGTTGCGGAACTGGGTCGTCACCGCCGGGAATACGCCGCTCCAGCTTATGGCTTTATGGCTCATCGTGTTTGTCCTGTCGTCCGAAAGTGTTAATGAAAAGTGAATCTTTGGTAAGGCTCACCGACAGATTGACCGGTATTGCGCGGAGAGGCTTGACGCTTTTCGCCGATTGCCGCGACGAAATTGGCACAATGGCGCCGAATAGCGGGCGTGAAAAAACCGGGCGCCGGTGCACCGTGAAAAGAGGGGGGTTAACCAGATAAATCAGCGCATTAAGCGGAAAGCGTCAGGCGGAAATCGCGCGGCGTAGAGCCGGTCATCGCTTTGAATTGACGGCTGAAGGCGCTGTGATCGGTGTAGCCGCACAGCAGCGCGATGTCGGTGATCGGCAGATCGCCGGCCAGCAGTTCCGTGGCCTTTTCTAACCGTACTTTGTGGATCATCTGGCGCGGGGTGAGGTGGAAGATACGTTTGCAGTAGCGTTCGATCTGCGCCACCGACAAGCCGGTCAGCGCCGTTAGCTCCTCAAGCGCGATCGGCCGTGCGTAGTGGCGGCGGATGTGCACGTCGATCGCCGCCAGCCGTTGGTAGGCCGGGTGATGGGCCCTGGCCTCCTGCAGATCGTGAGAAATACCCGCCATACCGATGATTTTTCCCTGCGCGTCGTACAGCGCCAGCTTTTGCGTCAGGCACCAGCCGGTTTCGCGGCCGTTGTACAGGTGCATTTCCAACTGATCCTGGATCAGCACGCCGTGGCGCAATACCCGCAGATCCTGCTCGGTGTAGCCGGATCCGAGCTGGGCGGGAAAAACGTCGGCGGAGGTCTTGCCCAGCAACGGCGTAACAGTTTTGAAACCGCAGCGCCTGGCCAGCGTCAGGTTGGCCAGCAGGTAGCGGGCCTGGGCGTCTTTGATAAAGAACACCACGTTAGGGATCGCGTTCAGCAGCGGCGCGATCAGCGCCAGCGTATTCAGCAGATCGCGCAGGTTGTTCGGGCGCTGCTGCGCCAGGCCGTCGCACAGGCGCGACAGATGTTCAACGGCGAAAACGTCCTCTTGCTCCGGCAGCCCCACGAGCGAAGGCGGAGAGAGAGAAACCGGAGGCTGATAGTCTGAAGTGAATCGCATAGCTGTCCCTTTTCGGTCGTTAGCCGGAAAAACAGGCGGCTCGGGTTGATGTCTTCGCATCAATATTAACTTTTCTTTAACGAATCAAGCGCTATTTCCGGCCGCCTGCCAAATATGCGGATTGCCGCATACTTTTGCCGCGCGGTGCGTGGCGGTTGCTTGAAAACTGCGGCGCTTCTCGCCACGGGGAGGTTTAGCATGAAATTAAGGCTATGATAAATAAGTTATTGTTATGGTTTTCGTTAAGGGCGCGCCCGTGACGCGTCAGGCCTGACTTTTGTCACTGTGCTGATTTCTTCATTTGCCGCGCCGAAACGCATCAAGCCGTAATGGCCACATTCGTTCAGGCTAACGCCATTGGTAACATCTCATTAACCCAGGAGACGCCGATGGCACTTTCTGCGCATATCACCGCTTTGCGGGCGATCGATTCTCATACCGGCGGAGAGCCGACCCGCCTGATCGTGGAAGGCTTTCCCGATCTTGGCGAGGGCAGCATGGCGGAACGGCGGGCGCGTTTCGCGCAACATTATGACGATTGGCGCTGTGCGGTGATGCTCGAGCCGCGCGGTAACGACGTGTTGGTGGGGGCGTTGCTGTGCCGCCCCTGTTCGCCACAGGCCACCGCCGGCGTGATCTTCTTTAACAACAGCGGCTACCTGGGCATGTGCGGGCACGGCACCATCGGGCTGATCGCTTCGCTGGCGCACCTGGGGCGCATCCACGCCGGGCGTCACCTGATAGAGACCCCGGTCGGCCCGGTAAACGCCACGCTGCACGAGGACGGCAGCGTCACGGTGGAGAACGTGGCGGCTTATCGTTACCGCCGCCAGGTGCGGCTTGAGGTGGCGGGTTACGGGCCGGTGACGGGTGACATCGCCTGGGGCGGCAACTGGTTCTTCCTGATCGGCGAGTCGCCGTTGCCCATCGATAAACAAAATCTGGAGGCGTTGACCGCGTTCACCTGGGCGGTGCGGCAGACGTTGGAGCAGGCGGGTATCTGCGGTGAAGACGGCGGAGCGATAGACCATATCGAACTGTTCGGTGACGATCCGCAGGCCGACAGCCGCAGCTTCGTGCTGTGCCCCGGAAAAGCCTACGATCGCTCCCCGTGCGGCACCGGCACCAGTGCCAAACTGGCGTGTCTGGCGGCGGACGGCAAGCTGCCGCCGGACACGCAGTGGCGGCAGGCCAGCGTGATCGGCAGCGAATTTCAGGCCTACTATCGCCGGAATGGCGATCGCATTACCCCCTTTATTCGTGGGCAGGCCTATGTGTGCGCCGATAGCCAACTGCTGCTCGACGAACGCGATCCCTTTGTCTGGGGAATACGCTGATGGGCGTCGGGCGGAAAGCCGATGTCATCGTGATCGGCGCCGGCATCATCGGTGCCGCCTGCGCCTGGTGGCTGGCGCGGGAAGGGTATCGCGTCTCGGTGGTGGACGATCGCCGCGCCGGCGCTACGGCCGCCGGCATGGGGCATCTGGTGTGCATGGACGACAACCCGGCCGAGCTGGCGTTGAGCGCTTATTCGCTGCGGTTATGGCGTGAAGTGACGGGGCGCATGCCGCAAGCGTGTGCCTGGCGCGGCTGCGGAACGCTATGGCTGGCGGATAAAGCGGATGAAATGGCCATCGCCGAGCAAAAGCGGGCGCGGCTAGCGGAGCAGGGCGTAGCCGCTGAATTGCTGACGGCGGAGCAGATCGCCGCCATGGAGCCGATGCTGCGGCATGGCCTGGCCGGTGGGCTGCGGGTGCCGGGCGACGGCATTCTGTATGCGCCGCTCGCGGCTCGCTGGCTATTGGCCGACGGTGGCGCGGCGATCGACGTGGTGCATGGCGAAGCAGCCGCGCTGGAAGAGGGGGCTGTGCGGCTGGCGGACGGCAGGCGCCTGGCTGCGCCGACGGTGGTCCTGGCCTGCGGCCTTAGGGCCAATAGCCTATTGCCGCAGACTTTGCTGCACGCCAAGAAGGGCCATCTGGCGATCACCGATCGCTATCCGCCGCGGGTGCGGCATCAGTTGGTGGAGTTGGGATACGGTGCCAGCGCGCATGCCAGCGGCGGCACATCGGTGGCATTCAATGTGCAGGCACGGCCCACCGGGCAATGGCTGATCGGTTCTTCCCGCCAGTTCGATGCCGTCGATTCGGCGTTGGACATGCCAGTGCTGGCGGCGATGCTCACGCGTGCGCAGCATTTCTTGCCCGCGCTGGCGCAGATGAACATCATTCGCTGCTGGACCGGGCTGCGCGCCGCCTCTGTCGACGGGCTGCCGCTGCTGGGCGTGCATCCGCGGCATTCCTGGCTGTGGCTGGCGTTGGGGCACGAGGGATTGGGCGTCACGACTGCCCTCGGCAGCGCCGCGCTGATTACTGCTCAGATCGGCCGGCAAACGCCGGAGATTGACGATACCCCGTATTTGGCGGCACGGGCGTTTGCTGCCGAGGAGCTGCCGGTATGAATGAAGGACAAAACACGCTTACGTTGAGCATCGATGGCGATCCCTGCCGGGTGCCGGTTGGCATTAGCGTTGCTGCGGCACTCAGCCTGTGTGGCGACGATCGTTGTCGGTTGTCTATTTCTCACCAACCGCGCTCCCCCTTTTGCGGCATGGGCGTTTGCCAGGAGTGCCGGGTGACCATTAATGGTCTGCGTCGTCTGGCGTGCCAGACGCTGTGCCAAGCCGGTATGCGCATTGAGAGGAGCGATGATGAGTAACTTCGACTGTGAGGTGCTGATCGTCGGTGCCGGGCCGGCCGGCATGGCGGCGGCGCTGGCCGCAGCGGAAAGTGGTGGCCAGGTGCGAATGATTGATGATAATCCGCATCCCGGCGGGCAAATCTGGCGCGATGGGCCGCAGGTGGCTTTGCCTGAAACGGCGAACCGCTATCGGCAGGCGGTGGCGACGATGGAAAATATTGCGCTGCAGTCCGGCTGCAAGCTGGTGGCGCAGTGTGGCGCTAACCGATTGGCCTATGAAGATGCCGAAGGCTGCGGCGTGATTCGCTATCAGAAGCTGATTTTATGCAATGGCGCGCGTGAACTGTTGTTGCCGTTTCCCGGCTGGACGCTGCCGGGGGTGACCGGCGCCGGTGGTCTACAGGCGCAAATCAAGCAGGGGCTGGCGATCCGTGGTGAGCGAGTGGCGATCGCCGGCAGTGGTCCGCTGTTGCTGGCGGTGGCGAACAGCGTGAAACAGGCCGGCGGCGAGGTAGTGCTGGTGGCGGAACAGGCGCCGCTTTGGCGGTTGGCGGCGTTCGCCGGCGGGCTGTGGCGCTGGCCGGCCAAACTGCGTCAGGCGTTTTCCCTGATGCCGCGTCGTTACCTTGCCGGCAGCCGGGTACTGGCGGCGTTGGGGCAGGAACGTTTAACCTCGGTGCACGTCAATAACGGCGGGCGGGAGAGAACGATCGCCTGCGACAGGTTGGCCTGCGGTTTTGGCCTGGTGGCGAATATTGAGTTGGCGATGCTGCTGGGGTGTTGGATAGAACACGACGCCGTAGCGGTGGATCATTGGCAGCAAACCAGCCTGGCGCATATTTTTGCTGCCGGGGAGTGTACCGGCATCGGCGGCAGTGAATTGGCACTCACTGAAGGCGCTATCGCCGGTTATGCTGCCACTGGGCAGCGGGAAAAGGCAGAGCGCCTGGCGGCGCAGCGGCGGCAGTGGCGACGTTTCGCCACGGCGGTGGCAAGCACCTTTGCACTTGATGATCGCTTGAATTCGCTGGCCAAACCGCAAACGATACTGTGTCGCTGCGAAGACGTCATGCTGGAACAAATTAGCCATCAGCCAGATTGGAACACGGCCAAGTTGAGCAGCCGTTGTGGCATGGGGGCTTGCCAGGGCAAAGTCTGTGCGACGGCGGCGAGGCAGCTTTTGGGCTGGCCTTTACCGCCACCGCGTGTGCCTTTAACGCCGGTCAGAGCGGAAACGCTGGTTGCTCTGGGAGGGCATTGCAGCGACGATGCCAATTGATGGCGCATCGCTGCGGTGACGTTTCAGTCCAATCCTACGTCGCTGCATCACCATTGCGGCCAATAGTAGGTTTTCTCACGCCAGCCTTTGCCGTACATACAGGCTTCGATGGTGGCGTCTCGGGCGGACTGATTGCGATCGGTCTGCACTGTTTTAATCGACGGTTCCTTGTCATAGCGGTATCCCGATGGGCAGTCTTTCTTGTTCTTCTCGCAAGGAATGTATTTGTTTTCGTAGCTGAACTCCACGTCCCGCACCACGTCCGGGGGGAAGCGATCATAGCCGCGGCTACGGCATTCGGCATATTCGGCATTCCGGGTACTCTCAACCGCGCCGGGCCTTTCCCATTGTGTGCAGGCGGTCAACATCAATAACGGCAAAACAATCAAACAACGGCAATTCTTCATGGTGTCCCTAATTCTTTCTCTATCCTGGGGCTCGCCGCCTAGGAATGTTCCTAACTGGCGAGGTGAGAAAGTGTAATAAACTGACGGAACAATTGGAAAAGATAATGGTTATTGTTTAGGTGTGATTGAGGTAGCGCCGCGTCGAGAGAGGATGTGGCGAATTGAGGGAGGCCGGCAGGGATCGCGATCTCACGACGAGAGGGCGACGTGACGCTGGTTTTATCCATTCTCTTTTTTGCCGCAATATACCGATCGCCATTGCATCATTTTGAGAAGGGAAACAATATGCAGGCTAAGTATTTTCTTATCCTATTTTAATGTCATTTTTATTTAGGATATTTACCCATACCTAAGATTTAATTCCCGGTATTAATACCTTATTTTTTTATTTCTGTTTTTTTATTGTGGTTTTATTTTCAGATTTCATCCATGAAAGGCTTTTTAGTTACAGGGAATTCATTTGCATTTTAAATTTGGATTTTTTAAATTCAGCTCAGATGAAGGATAACCGTTAGCGACAGAGTCAAAAAAGGAGTTTATTTTGTCTGGGATAAAGAAAACGCCTGAAAGTCATGACGGTTTACCTTCATCATCAGAGGATTATGATACGTTTAAGCACCTCTCTGATGTTGGCACCGTGTTGGGATATGGGCGAACTCGCTTTTATCAGTGGTGCCGCGGGCGTGGATTTCTAACCCCGATGAATGTGCCTTCACATGAAATGATCAGCCTGGGATATATGGTGGCGGTGTTATCAGAGACCGGCCATACCCGGGTTTACGTCACGCCGGATGGTTTCAGTTACGTCAGCGGTGCGTTTGCGGCAGATATCCAACGTGGCATGGTCAAGTTTTAAATTTGCAAGAATCTCCTTTATTTCAAGAGCTTTAATGCAGAATCTTCTTATTCCTGCGGGTTGGTGGGGGCGTGGGAAGTTGTCCGATTTTTTCGCCTCTGCGACATGAATGCTACTGGAGGCAGCTATTCTCTTGTTACGATAAGCATTATTTTCTTCAGGAGCCAAGGATGAAGCATTACGCAGCGTTGTTATTTGCCTCTGCACTGTTAACGGGATGTGCGACTCAAGCCATACCGCCGCAACAGGCTCAGTTACCGCCCCCGAGCCGTCTGATGCTCTATCAGAATATCCCGGATACGCCTTACGCCACGGTGGTGGTGGTTCGCGACAGCGGAATGCTGGCAGGCAGCTGCCGCACCGGCGTCTATGTGAATGGGGAGTTTGCCGCTTCGCTGGAGGCGAAAGAAAAAGCAGAGTTTCGCGTGCCGCCAGGCAATATCTCGGTCAGTATCGGGCAAGATATGATCGAGAATCACCTGTGCATTTGGCGTGATACCGGAGGCAGTATACCGATGACGCTGCGCGCCGGTGAAAGCCGTTATCTGCGCATCGCCGGTGACCGGCAGCGCGGTTTCGTTTTGCAGGCGGGGCGACCGTAACCCCGGCCGGGCAAGGGCGTTAACGTCCTTGCCACCATCCCCATAGGGTAATTAATAGCCACGCCGCCGCAATCCAGCACAGCACCGCCGCCCCCAGGGCCAACGACAGCCGCAGGCTGTTAATCAGGAAATACAGAGAAATCAAATACACCAGATAGGGCAGCACTGCCCACATGCCGAAAATTAGCGTCGTTTTCAGCGCCGCAATGGAACGCTCGTTGCCGACAATGTAGTGCGCAATCAGGGCGAAAGTGGGGAAAAGCGGAACTAAACCGGCGATATAATAGTTGCGCGTTTTGGCCAGCAGGCCGATCAGAACCACAACCAGTGCGCCGATCAGCGCTTTGACAAGGATGCCCATAATGGTCTCGGGTGTGGGGGAAAGCCAACACACTGCCCGAAAGCACGTGCAAGATCAATGGGGTGTGGTGTAACGCGGGGAAAAGCAGACCCGCATGAAGCGCGGGTCTGAGACGCAACGCTTACTGACGGTAAGCGTGCTTGATTTGCTGAATGCTGTTCTTGAAGATTTCCGCTTGGGTGGGATCTTCAATCTGGGCGATAAAACGTTCCATGTTGATGATAACTTTCCCGGCGTCGGCCTGGCCGATCGACTTCAGGATCAGCGTCAGCGTGGCTTTGAGGCAGGCAACCTCGGTCGCCAAGATCTCCGGGTTTGCAGACGTAGTGAAATCAACGTTGCTCATTTTCTCTCCTGATTTTTTGAGGCCGTAGCCTGATACAAGCTGCTTTGGCGCATCGCGCGCGGGCTAAACGTTGCCCCATGCGCGGCGGCGAATTTAACTGGGCGCGGAGTATAGCATAGCATGCGTCCATCATCTGCACCGGGCTTGCTCCACTCACGCCGGTGGGCAGCGCCCGTTCACCGCCAGCCTGAATCATCCATTATCGGTAAGTTATTTCGGGGCGGTTAACAAGTATTTGTCCGGCACGTTATTGTTGAACCATTGGGGTTATTATAATTATTTGAGGCGGCTGGCACCGATTTTGCCGATGTTCGCCGGGAATAATAGTTCTGCACGCCGGGTGTTCGGCCGACGATGGCGGTGGTTTTTGCTACGTCTTTAAATATCAAATGATTACAAACGGCCAACCGCCGTGCTAATATTATTCATGTCGTGATTGCTTACACAGATTTCCCCCTCGCTGCATGATTATCGCGCTATCCTGTGTCTGACGCGGCGCAACGAAATTATTTTCGTCGCCCGATCTTTTCCGACGTGACGATTTATTGGCGGCATAGATGGCTAAAATTGAAAAATCAGCTCTGCTCCGCAAAGTTATTCGGAAGTATGTATTAATCTGTGTTCATTCTTGTCTGAAAAACAAGTAATATCTCTGGCGAAAACAGAGGCTGATTGCGTTACTCCCTTTTTTTGGAGATTTTTCCTTGATTAGCGTTCTTCTTGTTGATGACCACGAACTGGTGCGCGCAGGGATACGACGCATTCTTGAAGATATCAAAGGTATAAAAGTTGTCGGTGAGGCCCAGTGCGGTGAAGACGCCGTAAAATGGTGCCGTGGCAACGCTGTCGATATCGTGCTGATGGACATGAATATGCCGGGCATTGGCGGGCTGGAAGCCACGCGCAAGATTGTGCGTTATGCACCCGACGTCAAAGTCATCATGTTGACTATCCATACTGAAAACCCGCTGCCCGCGAAGGTGATGCAGGCGGGGGCCGCCGGTTACCTGAGCAAGGGCGCCGCGCCGCAGGAAGTGATTAACGCCTTGCGCTCCGTGCATGCGGGGCAGCGCTATATCGCGTCTGATATCGCCCAGCAGATGGCCCTGAGTCAGCTGGAGCCCCAGGCTGAAACGCCGTTCAGCTGCCTGTCTGAACGCGAGTTGCAGATCATGCTGATGATCACCAAAGGCAAAAAAGTGAATGAGATCTCGGAGCAGTTGAGTCTCAGCCCGAAAACGGTGAACAGTTACCGTTACCGCATGTTCAGCAAACTGAATATCAGCGGCGACGTCGAACTGACTCACCTGGCCATCCGACATGGATTGTTCAATGCGGAGACGTTGTTAAGCAGTGAATGACCGTTTTGATGCCAAAGCCTTCCTGAGTACCGTCACCAGCCAGCCCGGCGTCTACCGTATGTACGACGCCACGGGCACGGTGATCTACGTCGGTAAAGCCAAAGACCTGAAAAAACGTCTCGCCAGCTATTTTCGGCAGCAGGTCAGCAGCCGTAAAACCGAGACGCTGGTTAAAAATATCGCGCAAATAGACGTAACGGTTACCCACACCGAAACGGAAGCGCTGTTGTTGGAACATAACTACATTAAATTGTACCAACCGCGATATAATGTTCTTTTGCGCGACGATAAATCTTATCCGCTGATTTTTCTCAGCGCGGATACCCATCCCCGTTTGGCGGTGCACCGCGGCGCCAAACACGCCAAGGGCGAATATTTCGGGCCTTTTCCCAACTCTTACGCCGTGCGTGAAACGCTGGCGCTGCTGCAGAAGCTGTTCCCGATCCGCCAGTGCGAAAACAGCGTGTATCGTAATCGCTCGCGCCCGTGCCTGCAGTATCAGATCGGCCGCTGCCTGGGCCCTTGTGTCGCCGGCCTGGTGAGTGAAGAAGAGTACCGGCAGCAGGTGGACTACGTGCGGCTGTTCCTTTCGGGCAAAGATCAGCAGGTGTTGCATCAGCTGATTGCGCGCATGGAAGCAGCCAGCAAACTGCTCAATTTCGAAGAGGCGGCGCGCATTCGCGATCAAATTCAGGCCGTGCGCCGCGTTACCGAACGGCAGTTCGTGTCGGGCGACAGCGACGATCTGGACGTGATCGGCGTGGCGTTCGACGCCGGTATGGCGTGCCTGCATGTGTTGTTCATCCGTCAGGGCAAGGTGCTGGGGAGCCGCAGCTATTTCCCTAAAGTGCCGGGCGGCACGGATATGAGCGAAGTGGTGCAGACCTTTGTCGGCCAGTTCTACCTGCAAGGCAGCCAGGCGCGTACGTTGCCCGGCGAGATCCTGTTGGATTTCAGCCTGCCGGAAAAAGACCTGCTTGCGGAGTCGCTCTCCGAGCTGGCGGGACGCAAGATTCAAATTCAAAGCAAACCGCGCGGTGACCGCGCCCGTTATCTGAAGCTGGCGCGTACCAACGCGGCAACGGCGTTGACCACCAAGCTTTCGCAACAGTCGACGATCCATCAGCGGCTGGCGGAGCTGGCCAAGGTGCTGAACCTGACGGAAATCAACCGTATGGAGTGCTTCGATATCAGCCACACCATGGGCGAACAAACCGTGGCTTCGTGTGTGGTGTTCGACGGTAACGGCCCGGTGCGCGCGGAGTATCGGCGCTACAATATCAGCGGCATCACCCCCGGCGATGACTATGCGGCGATGACGCAGGTGCTGAAGCGCCGTTACGGTAAGGCGCTGGAAGAGAAAAAGATCCCGGATGTCATCTTCATCGACGGCGGCAAAGGGCAGCTCGGCATGGCGATCGACGTGTTCAAATCGCTGAACGTTACCTGGGACAAGAACAAGCCGCTGCTGATTGGCATCGCCAAAGGCGCCGATCGCAAGGCCGGGTTAGAAACGCTGTTCTTCGTGCCAGAAGGTGAGGGGATTTCGCTGCCGCCGGATTCGCCGGCGCTGCATGTGATCCAACACATCCGCGATGATTCGCACAACCATGCGATTACCGGCCACCGGCAGAGAAGGGCGAAAGTCAGAAATACCAGCGCACTGGAGCTGATTGAAGGCGTAGGGCCGAAACGGCGCCAGGTGCTGTTGAAGTATATGGGCGGACTGCAACCTTTGTTGAACGCCAGCGTGGAGGAAATTGCAAAAGTGCCGGGTATTTCACAAGCATTGGCAGAAAAGATCTACAATGCATTGAAACACTGAGGGCAATGTAGCAACATACTCTTAATTTCCACTCTAGCCAGATAGTTACCGTAGCATTATGCAATTGAATATACCGACTTGGCTTACCCTGTTTCGCGTAGTTCTGATCCCATTCTTTGTGCTGGCGTTTTATCTGCCGTTCAGCTGGGCTCCGATGGTTTGCGCCGTTATCTTTGTGTTTGCCGCCGTCACCGACTGGTTTGACGGCTTCCTGGCACGCCGCTGGAAACAAACGACGCGCTTCGGGGCGTTTTTGGATCCGGTTGCGGACAAAGTGATGGTGGCGGTGGCGCTGGTGCTGGTGGCGGAGCACTACCACAGCTGGTGGATCACGCTGCCGGCGGCCACCATGATCGCCCGTGAAATCATCATTTCGTCGCTGCGAGAGTGGATGGCGGAAATTGGCAAACGCAGCAGCGTGGCGGTGTCCTGGATCGGCAAAGTGAAAACCATGGCGCAGATGATGTCGCTGGTGGGCTTGCTGTGGCGGCCGGACCGCTCCGTAGAGTATGTGGCGATCGGTTTGCTGTATATCGCGGCGGTGCTGACTTTCTGGTCGATGTTCCAATATTTGAATGCCGCGCGCAACGATCTGCTGGAACCGTGATCGATACGCTGCAAAAATCGGCAAACGATCGTGATGAGCCAACAATTTTATTGACTCATCACGTCAGGTAAGTAGAATGCATCGCATCAGACGACAACGATGAATTGCCGAAAGATAGCAAGGAAATCAGTCAGTTCTGGTAATGCGGGAATAGCTCAGTTGGTAGAGCGCAACCTTGCCAAGGTTGAGGTCGCGAGTTCGAGCCTCGTTTCCCGCTCCAAACATTAGCCTGTTGAATCCCGGTGATTCAGCAGGTCAGAAAAAGGGGCCTCGGCCCCTTTTTCGTTTTCTATTCCCTCTCGCTTTCTGTACCTCACCCCTCTTTAAATCAGCGGCTATGTTTCTGGCCGTCGATTCGATATACCGAAGCAACAGAATCGCGCATTTCTCTTCCTAATGATGTACTTTTTCTCTCCTGACAAATAGTCTGGATATCTAAGCGACCGATCAGGCATTGTCACCACCCGGCGATGATGAACAAGCGACTGCAGGAAGGGATATTTCCGTGAGTCTGATAACAAGGAGGTGGCTGTGGGTATGCACCGCATTTTGTGGATCGTCATGGTAACGGTAGGGTGGTCTTGGTCAGCGGAATCGACAGCCGGCGACACCGTCGCGTTCACCGTTGAAACTTACGCGCTGCATTATCCGTATGCGAGCCCGACAGATAATCAAGCCGCGCTGGCCGCGATGATTCAGGGCTCGGGAGTGACCGGGCATTATTGGAAGCAGAGCAGGCGCTTAAAGCTTTCGCGCTGCATGACCGGCGTGACGTGTTACCCCTCACCGCATTTTGCGGATGACATAATAGACCATACGGTGACCGTGCGGCCGCAGATTATACCTGGCCCGTCGGAACAGCAGCCGACGCGCCTTACTTTCAATCTCCCTGTCAGCCACCGTGGTGCGTTGCTGGATGGGGTCACTTTGGTGCTGCCTCTGAAACCTGTGTGGCGCCAGCCCAGTGTGCAACAGGCGTTGCAGCGCGCAGAGGTTGCCTTACCTGAGTATGCAAAAAACCGGCATGCTTTGAGCATGGGGGCTTCGGTGTCTGTCAATCTCGCGCTGCCGAAAACGCCGGGGGAATTTGGGCCCACGCTGAACTATTGTGCGGAGATCCCGAACCCGTTGAGCTGGAGCCACTCCGGGGTGCTTTCGATGAGGGTCCTCGTTCAGCAGGCGTTACGCACAAATAGGCCATGGCCGTTTATCGAAAACCCCTGGACTTCGGCCAATCATGGAACGGGGGAGAGCTGCGCAACCTGGCGGCCTGAGGTGGAGAATAGCTACCTGTGGCATAACGAGTAACAAGGCGCCGTTGGACGCTCGTTTTCTTTCTGTGGCCAAAGCCGTTCCGATGAGGCAGAAACTCGATCGTGGTCTCCCGCTAGCGCTCGCCTGCTGGATGCCGCCGTTGAACGATGCAAGAATGAGCGGCAGAATTTTGGCTAGGCCGGGAGGATCGCCATGCAGGAAGAAAATAAGACGGCGCACGACGCCATCCGCTTTACCGCTGCGGACGGCTATGTGTTGGGCGGCAGCTATTTTCCTGCATTGGGCGGTAGCAATACGCCGGTGCTGATTTGCCCCGCCACAGGCGTTAAACAAGGGTTCTACTATGCCTTTGCACAGTGGCTGAGCGAGCAGGGGCATCCGGTGATGGTGTTCGATTATCGGGGCGTCGGCGTTTCACTGGCGGAAGCGCATGTCCGGTACTCCAAAGCCCGTAAACAGGACTGGGGAGAGTGTGATATGCCGGCGGCACTGAACTGGCTGCTGGCGAAAACGGCTGCGCAACAGGCGCATGTGATCGGGCACAGCGCTGGCGCTCAGCTGGCGGGGTTGATGCCGAACCACCATGCCGTGCGCAGCCTGACTGCGGTTTCCGCTTCTTCTGGCTATATCGGCAATATCCGTTGGCCGTTCAGGGCGATGGCGATCGGCTTGATGTGGGGCTATATTCCGCTCTCGGTACGGCTGCTCGGCTATGGGCCGGCAAAGTGGCTGGGGTGGGGAGAGGATTTACCCGCCGGCGTCGCCCGGCAATGGGCCGCTTGGTGTCGGCGGCCGGGCTACGTGGAAAATGCCTTTGGTACGGAAATTCAACGTCATTACTATGCCGCATTCCAGGCACCGATCGCCGTGGTTGCCGCCGCCGATGACGTGCTGGTAACGCCGCGCAGTATCGCTGACTGGCTGCGGCTGTTGCCTAACGCGCGACATGCCGTCCACTTGCTGCAGCCGGCGGAGGTTGATGGTCAGGCGATCGGGCATATCAACATGTTCAGGCGCAGCCGCGCTGCGCTTTGGCCGCGGCTAATTGCTGGGATATCGGCAAAGTGAAGTGGTCTGTCTGCATGATGAAAGAGCGTTTATGGTGAGGAGCTGAAATAGGCCCAGCCTGATACGGATGGACTGCGAATACGAAGAAGGGAGCCCGATGGTTTCAAAACTGAGTACGGTAGAGTTTATCATCGGCAATATTTCTGCACCGGGTAAGCTTTCGGCGAAGAGGATGTTCGGTGAGTATGGTATTTATTGCGCTGAGAAAATGGTGGCGCTGGTCTGCGATGATCGGTTGTTTGTTAAACCGACGCAGGGCGGCAAAGCGTTTCTGAACGAATATTCAGAAGCGCCGCCTTATCCGGGTGCAAAGCCTTGTTTTGTGATTCCGGAAGAGAAGTGGGGCGATAGCGCCTGGCTTTCCCAATTAATCGCGCTGACTTATGCTCAGCTGCCTGCGGCGAAGAAAAAGGTCTCGAAGAAACCCACTTAAGCCTATGGATTGGGGCGCCCGCCGGGTAGGGGCCTCATTATTGCAATCCTGCCGGTATCATTAAGGAAGCGGGAACGGGAGGGAGTATGAAGTCTGGCGCTATACGGCATCTGGTCAGGAGACTGGCAGGATGCATATTGTTCTTCGGGCTGGTCGCCCCGCCGTTGGGGGGCATGCTGATGCTGCTGCTGATGACGTTTGGTATCAGTGGCTATGTGGATCCCGGGTACTTTAACGTCGGCGATGTGCTGGGAATGCTGGTGTTCATTGGGGCTTTTTCCTATGCGCTCGGTTTTCTGCCGGCATGTTTGGTGGGGGCTATCGTCGGAATCGCTCATCCCGGCATTCGCCGATTGCGGTGGTTTCTGCTGTTATGCGCGGTGCTATCCGCCGTTGCTCCTGGTTTGCTGAATGCCGATCAGCGTATTTTTGGTACGATCGCGGTTTTGCCGGGCACGATCGCTGGGTTTTTATGGTGGCGCCGGAGGTTGCGCGATGCTCCCCATGAGGATGTTATGCACGGTACCCCATCACCATAAGCAAATGAAAAGCCGGAGAGGGCGCGGGTAAGCGGTTCCTGCCGAGAAAAAAGAACCGATTTGCCCGTGAATTCCTGAGCCGATGCATATAAAATCAACATTCCGCTTGCCTTTGCGTCGGCATTGTGAACAGTGCGCCCACAAAATAAGCAGTTGAAAGCGTTAGAGAACTTTTTGCTATTTCGGGGGGTTGCCAAGGTGGGGGGTTTAGTCCATAATGCAGTCCATCGATTCGGCGGTAACGAAATAAATTACTTAAGAATCAGATGATTAGGATAAGCGATTTCAACATCGCCAACCAAAAGAACAAAACGAAGTGGGTGAGTCACCGGCTTTGGCCTGAAAAGGCAAACAGAATAAAGGCGCGTTAACAAAGCGGTTATGTAGCGGATTGCAAATCCGTCCAGTCCGGTTCGACTCCGGAACGCGCCTCCAACTTTCCCGAGCCCGGGTGGTGAAATCGGTAGACACAAGGGATTTAAAATCCCTCGGCTTATGGCTGTGCGGGTTCAAGTCCCGCCCCGGGTACCAGGGAACGAAAATACCGAATAATCAAAGCAATAAGTAGTAATGTCGTAACCGCCGAGAGGCGGTTTTTTTGTGCCTGAAATTCGTATTGCACCTGCACTTTTTCCTTTCTTATCATGCTCATACCCTTTGATTGTCAGCCTGCCTGCACGGAGGAGCCCCGCAGGGCTCCGAAATACAACTCATAAGAAACCGAACGCCGCGGCGAGGATCCAGCCGAAGACGCAGGAGACGCTGACGCCGATCAGGCCGGGCAGAATAAAGCTGTGGTTGATCACGAAGCGGCCGATGCGGGTGGTGCCGGAGCGGTCGAACTGGATCGCCGCCAGATCGCTGGGGTAGGTCGGCAGAATATAATAACCGTAACAGGCCGGCGCCGAAGCGACGATATAGGCCGGGTTGACGCCGATCGCCAGCGCCACCGGCACCAGTGCCGCCAGTGCGGCGGCCTGCGAGTTAACGAATTTCGACACCAGCAGCAGGATCAGCGCATAGGCCCAGGGATATTCTTTCACCAGCACGCCCAGCGTGGCTTCGATCTGCGCCAGGTGCGCGCCGAACATGGTTTCCGCCATCCAGGCGACGCCATACACCGCCACGATGGCGATCATGCCGGAGCGGAACACTTCGTTTTTAGAGATAGACGCCGGGTTGGTGCGGGTAATGATGACGATCAACGCCCCGGCCATCAGCATGCACATCTGGATCACCAGGACCATGGAGAGCGGCTTGCCGCCGAAGCTGGGCCGCAGATCGGAAAATGCCCCCAGCACCGCCACCAGTGCGATGGTGGCGAGGAAAATCCACATGGCGATCCAGTTGCTGCGTGGGAGCACCCGATCCAGTAAGGTGGCGGCATCGCCATAGACGTAGCGATGGTTTTCCGGCACCGAGATGAATTTCTGGAACTCCGGGTCTTTGTCCAGGTCTTTGCCGCGGAACCAGCTGAAGATGCCGATCGCCAGAATGCCGCACAGGGTAGAAGGTATGGTGATAGAGAGCAGGTCGAGGAATTCCAGATGGCGACCATTGAAGGTGTAACTGCTGAGCATCGCCACCAGTGAGACCACCGCCACCGAAACCGGGCTGGCGATAATGCCCATCTGCGCGCCGATCGAGCTGGCCGCCATCGGCCGCTCTGGGCGGATGTCATTTTTGATCGCCACGTCATAAATGATCGGCAAGATGGTGTACACCACGTGCCCGGTGCCGCACAGGATAGTGAGAATGCAGGTCACGAACGGCGCGATGATCGAGACATAGCGCGGGTTACGTCGCAGCATCCGTTCGGCGATCTGCAGCATGACGTCCAACCCGCCCGAGGCCTGCAGGGTGGCGGAGGCCGCCACCACCGCGATGATCACCAGCATCACGTCTACCGGCGGTTTGCCGGGCTGCAGGTGAAAGCCGAACACCAGGATCATCAACCCGATCCCACCCAGTAACCCCAGCGCAATGCCGCCCTTACGCGCCCCATACAGCAGGCATGCCAATATCACCGCTAATTGCAGAAAGAAATCCATGATAAATACGCCTTAATAATGTTGAACTTAACTGCGCTCAGTTTCCGGCTGTGTTGGCTGCAGAAAGTTGTTTTAAATCTAAAGGCACTAATAAATTTGTGGTCATTAACCCTAAAGGGTGATGCTGGTCACACTCAAAGGAGTCAGGGCGTAGGTGGCATCCGCACGAAAAAGCAAGCGGACAGGTCTGACCTCTACTATATGAGAGGTTTACTGACCCGAGGAGAAACCCATGGACCCGACAAAAATGACCGGACTGGCGCTGTTACAGGCTGCGATGGCCGGTAAAATCCCACCGGCTTCGATCGCTGAAACCGTGCCCATGAAACCGGTGGCGGTTGAAGAGGGGTATATCCGCATCGTGGCGCGGGCTGACGGGCGCCACCTGAATCCGCTGGGGGGCGTTCATGGCGGCTTTGCCGCCACGGTCTTGGACTCGGTGACCGGTTGCGCGGTGCACAGTACGCTGGGCGCGGGGATTGGGTATGGCACCGTCGATCTGCAGGTTAAAATGTTGCGCCCTGTGCCGAAGGAAACTGACCTGATCGCCGAAGGGCGTCTGGTCTATGCGGCCAAAAACGTGGCCTTCGCGGAAGGCACGCTCAAAACGGCGCAAGGGAAGCTGCTGGCTTCGGCAACCGCCACTTGTTTTATCATTCGCCCTAGCGAACAAGCACCGCAATAACCTGCCTTTTATCGGGCTTCGGGCTATCAACCCGGGGCCTGATGCATTTCTCTTCGGTTGCATACAGCGCTGCGCTACGGCGGCAGGCGCGATACGCCATTGTGGTCTAGTATTCTGGGGTAAAAATTTATCGGAGTGATTATGCAACCGTATCCGTATAAAGAGGTTGAGTTTGATCATGAGCTTTGTTTGGCGATTGGCAAAGCGGTGTTGGACGTGGTGGCGCAGGGGGATGAAACCAGCGCTCCAGGGGTGATGAACGCGATTGAGCGGTCGGTGGAACAGGGGCTGAATGACGACGAAATCGCCGCTGCCGACGATGCCCTGGATTTGATGGCGCGTCTCATCCACGGCTGCCGGTTTGTTAATCTACCGGGTGAAGAGGAGGCTTCCCGTGCATTGGTTGAATTTCAAGCGCTACAAGAGTGACGTTGCCAGACAGGCCGTGCCACCGCATTTGAATGCGGCTGAATTTGCACGGCATTACGCCGATAAGCCGCAAACCGATACGGAAGAGTATTTTTCGTTGAGCGGGGAGATGTGCTGGGATGCGGTGGTGCTTTGTGCCCACCGTTCAGGCGCGCTCAGCAAGGCGAAATACAAGCAGCTGTGGCAGACGGTGTTCGATAAGCAATACAAACATTTCGTTAGCCCGGACGATACCGAGATCCGCACGATGGCCGATATGCTGCGCGCGCCGCAGGGATGTTTTATCGGCATATTCTCCCTGCGTGACGCGGCGGCGCCCCGTTTGCTGCATGCCATGATCGGTACCGGTGCGGGATTTGCCGCAGGCAATAAAAATCTTTGCATCGGCGTGGGGGGCGCGGTCGGCTGGGAAAATCTCAATCTGGCACGCGATCTGCGCTGGCAGCCTGAAGGCGGTTTTTTACGCCAGGGCGACAACGAAGTGCTGCGCATATTTTATCGGCCTTTCCCCGCCTGAGCCGGTCCGCATGCTTGTAGAGTAAAAAACCGCCGTCTGGCGGTTTTTTATTGGCGCGCGTCGCCCTTATTTGAACCCGCCGTTGCGAATGAATTCGAGACCGGCAGCGGTGATCCGCGTTTGATGCGGGTCGATATCATAGTTGTTCTCGTCGATGTCGCTCATCACATAGGCCTGTATCAGGCCCTTGGTTTTGAGATAGGCGAAGGGATCGGCGAACGCATGCGGGCTGGTGGCGTCTTGCTTCCACAGTTCGTAGGTTTTTTCATCCAGCGTGCCGGGGTGATTGGCGGCCAGCCGGGTCAGGATCTGATTGTAGAACGCATAATCGGTCATGATACAGTCCCCTTTATCGCGAGCGATAATCGCGGAAAATGGCGGTAAGGTCTTTCAATCATAGCCGATGTTTTCCACCGCCTGTGCGGGTTAGCCGCGTTGGCTTTCAATCCAGTGGAACAGGCGTGAAATGGTGAAGGTGATATCGCCGATGTTGAAGAGTGCGCCGAGCCACAGGGTGAGCATAACAAGGATACCGATGATGACGGGAAGGTCCATTTTGCTCATGATCGTGTGCTTCATCAATTAAGAGTGTGCTGTAAAGCCTACCATCAAACCCGATTGTCATAAAATGCGCTGCGTATTATTTCGGTTGAATTTAAAGCAAAAAAGCCACCCAATCGGGTGGCTTTTGTCTTTCAGCGCCGATCAGTCCAGCTTGGGATGCTGGTCGATCAGGATCTGCTTTTTCTTTTCCAATTCGGCGATCTGCGCGTTGATGTCCTCGACTTTCTGTTCGATGTTGTCGTAGGTCTCCTGCAGCAGCTCTTTCGCCTCTGAACGGTCAGACGCAGCCGGCGTCGCGCCGCGCAGCGGTTTGTTGGCGGTTTCTTTCATGTACAGACCTGTGATAAGACCGATCACCGCCACGACCATCAGATAGTAGGCCGGCATGTACAGGTTGCCGGTCGCTTCGACCAGCCAGGCGGCGGCGGTCGGCGTCGCACCGGCGATCAGCACCGAAATGTTGAACGAAATCGCCAGCGCGCTGTAGCGGATGTGCGTCGGGAACATCGCCGGCAGAATTGAGGCCATCACCCCGGTGAAGGAGTTGAGCAGCACCGCCAGCACCAGCAGACCGACGAAGATCAGGCCAATCACGTTGCTGTTGATCAGAATGAAGCACGGGATCGCCAGCGCCAACAGGCCGATGCTGCCGCCGATAATGAACGGCTTACGGCCGATGCGGTCACTGGTCAGGCCGATTACCGGCTGTACGAACAGCATGCCGATCATGATGGCGATGATGATCAGAACGCCGTGATCTTCCGAGTAGTGCAGGTTATGCGACAGGTAGCTCGGCATGTAGGTCAGCAGCATGTAATAGGTCACGTTGGTGGAAATCACGATGCCGACGCACACCAGCAGACTTTTCCAGTGTTTGGCCGCGATCTCTTTGAACGAGGTTTTTGGCGGATTTTCGATGGCGTTGCGATCCTCTTTCTCCATCTTGTCCACGTGCTGCTGGAACGCCGGGGTTTCTTCCAGCGCATGGCGCAGATAGAGGCCGATCAAGCCCAACGGCGCGGCGATGAAGAACGGGATACGCCAGCCCCAGTCGAGGAAGTTGGCTTCGCCGACGATGCTGGAGATCAGCACCACCACGCCTGCGCCCATCACAAAGCCGGCGATGGAGCCGAAGTCCAGCCAGCTGCCCATAAAGCCGCGTTTGCGGTCCGGCGAGTATTCGGCGACGAAAATTGCCGCACCGGAATATTCACCGCCGACGGAGAAGCCCTGCGCCAGCTTGGCCAGCAGCAGCAGGATCGGTGCCCAGATACCGATCGACGCATAGGACGGGATCAGGCCGATACAGAAGGTGCTGACCGCCATGATGATAATGGTGACCGAGAGCACCTTTTGGCGACCGAACTTGTCACCCATGGCGCCAAAGAACAGACCGCCGAGCGGACGTACCAGGAAGGGCACGGAGAAGGTTGCCAGCGCGGCGATCATTTGTACGCCGGGCGAGGCGCCGGGGAAGAAGACCTGGCCAAGTGCGTAGGCGACAAAGCCGTATACGCCGAAGTCGAACCACTCCATCGCGTTGCCCAGGGCCGCCGCGGTGATCGCTTTCTTGAGTTTGCTGTCATCGATGATGGTGATGTCGCTGATGTGCATCGGTTTATGTCGTTTTTTTCTTAACTTCATATAATCATCCCTTAATGAATTATTCGTTGTTCGTGAAAGCGTAATCTCCGTTCACTGTTGTTTTCGAGTTATCAAATCGGCTAATCGAATCGCGGTTCAAGACGATTCATTATCCACATTTAAGTTGGGATGTGGATCACAAAATATCGTCGTTTATGCCAAGGTTATGTCATTTAGGTGACTAATTATTTTGCATCTATAGCTTAACGTTATATCTTGCGGCGATCAAATCCAGCAGTTTAACTTAAGTATTTGCACTAATTTGGTGCGATAATGGTCTAATAATTGTGCGATTTGACGGTTTTTCGTCTGATTGGCCATGTTTGAAGTATAGAGAGTGCGGGAGATAAAACAGGAAAAATTGATGTGTTTGCCGCTAAAAAACCACCTGGCCGGATGGCCAGGCAGTTTGGATCAGAGGGCCGATGAACCGCCGAATTCCAGATAGATTTTCGCCAGGTTCTGGTACTGCGCGAAGCGGTTTTCGTCCACCGCCAGCTCCGCCTGACGACGCTGCTCCTGAGCATTCAGCCAATCGGTAATGGTGACGGCGCCCTGCCGGTAACGCACCTCGTTCAGCCGCTCCGATTTGCGCGCCAGCGCCAGCGAGGCCTGCAACTGCGCCTCTTGCGCCAGCAGCTGCGCGCGCAGCGACAGGGCGTTATTTACATCGCCCATCGCCTTGTACAGCGCCTGCCTGAATTCCAGCACCTGCTGTTCGTAGTCGTTACGGGCGATCTTGATATCCACGCCCATTTGCCGCCATTGCAGGAACGGCAACGTCAGGCCGGCGCCGAGGCTGCCCGTCGGGTTGCGCAGAAACTCCAGCAGCGCGCTGCTGCTGGCGCCCAGCGAGCCGGTCAGGCTGAAAGCGGGGTAGTATTGCAGACGTTTCTCGTCGACGTTGGCCAGAGCGGCGCGCAACCGCAGCTCTTTGGCGCTGAGATCCGGGCGACGGCTCAAGACGTTGGCGGGAATGCCGGTGCTGATCTGCGGCATTGCCGCCGTCGGCAGACGTGCGGGCGCGATGGTGGTCTGGCCTGAAGGTACGCCCAGCAGCACCGCCTGTTCGTTCAACGCCTGTTGACGTTCGTGTTGCAACGTCAGCAGCCGGCTTTCCTGCGTTAGCACGTTTTGTTCCGCGTTCACCACGTCCAGCGCCGAGATGCTGCCGGCCCGGTAGCGGGCGTTGGCCAGCCGCAGCGTCTGTTTGGCGTAGGCGATGCTCGCCTGGCTGACGCCGATCTGCTGATTGAGGAAGCCGATGCGCCAGTAATTCGTGGCGGCGTTGGCCAGCAGCGTCAGGCGCGCCGTCTGCAGATCCTGCTCGGAAGCCTGGCTGGCCCACTCGGCGGCGTCGCGCTGGCGCGCCAATTTGCCCCACAGGTCGACTTCATAGCTCGTAGAGAGCGTCGCGCCGCTGGTTTTATTCCAGGAGGAGGACTCCGACAGCGGGCGATTGATGCCGCTGTTCAACGAGGCGTTGACGTCGGGCGCGGTGCTGATGCCAACGCGTTCAGCCTCGAGGCGCGCGCGGTAGACGCGCAACACGGCGACGGCCAGATCGTTGTTGCTCGCCATCACCTGTCGCAGCCAGCGATCGAGCTCGGGATCGTGGAAATCGCGCCAGTCGAACGGCGTCGGCGCGGCGTTTTCGGCGGCGTGCTGCCAGCTCGTCGGGTAGTTGACCTGCGGCGCCCGGTAGTCGCTTTTCAGGGCGTTGCCGCAGCCGGCGGTGAGCAGGACGGCGAGGCTTAATGCCAAGGGAGAGAAAATTTTCATGGGTTACTCGCTGGCCAATGAAACGACCGGATCCATCCTTGCCGCTTTGCGGGCGGGGAGATAACCGAAGATCATGCCGATTAAGGTTGAACAGAAAAACGCCGTCGCGGCGGCTTGCCAGGAATAGATGGCGGTGAACATGCCGCCCGCCAGCGAGGTGAACAGCGACCCGGCGGCGAACGACAGTGCGATACCCAATGCGCCGCCGATCAGGCAGACCAGCACCGCCTCGATCATGAACTGTTGCATGATATCGCCGCGCCTTGCGCCGACCGCCATGCGCACGCCGATCTCATGGGTGCGCTCGGTCACCGAGACCAGCATGATGTTCATCACGCCCAGGCTGCCGATCACCAGCGAGATCGAGGCCACCATCAGGATCAGCAAACTGAGCGTCATCGAGGTGCGCTCGATCGATTTACGGAACTGATCGCGGTTGAACGTCATGAAATCCTTGACGCCATGGCGCTGGGTCAGCAACTGCGTAATGGCGCTGACGGCGGCTTCGCTGGCGATGTCATCCTTCAGCCGCACGGTAATGCCGCTGAGCGTGGTTTTGCCGACCATGCGGTACATCACCGTGCTGTAGGGCATCCAGACGCTGATGCGGTTGGGCGCATAGTTGCGTTCGCTTTTGGCGACGCCGACCACCCGCGCCGGCACCGAGCCGAGAAACACGATCTGGCCGAGCGGCTCGACGCCGAAATCGCCGAACAGCGCCTGGCGCGCGTTGTCGTCGATGATCACTTCCTGCAGCGCGTTGCGATCGTCGCGGAAGGTGGCGCCTTGCACCAGCGTGATGCCGTTGACGCGGAAATAGTCGCGCCCGACGCCGGTGATTGACGCAGTGGCGGATTTACTGCGAAAACGAATGCTGTCGGACGCGCTGACCTCCGGGCTGACGCTGTCGACGAAGCTTTGCTGCGCCAGCGCGTCGGCATCGGCCGGCACTAGGGTGCGGATGCTGTCGATGGCGTCGTCGAAGAAATCACGCCCCGGATAGATGCTTACCACGTTGGTGCCAAGTCCCTTGATATTCTCCAGCGTGCGCTGCTTGGCCCCTTCGCCCAGCGCCACGACCGTAACGACGGCGGCGATGCCGAAGATAATGCCGGTCATGGTCAGCGCGGTGCGCAGGCGATGGGCGTTCATCGCTTTCAGCGCCATGTGCAGCGATTCACGGGTGCGGTCGATCAGGCTTTGCCAGCCGCTTTGCCGGCTGCGGTTCGGTGGCGGCAGCGCGACGGCGGGTGCCGATTGGCGGCCGCTGTCAGCGATGATCTCGCCATCCCGCAGCTCGATGACGCGCTGCGCATGTTGTGCCACGTTCATATCGTGGGTGACGATCACCACGGTGTGGCCGCGCTGATTCAGCTCGCTGAGGATCGCCAGCACTTCCTGGCCGGATTGGGTGTCCAGCGCGCCGGTCGGTTCGTCCGCCAGGATAATTTCGCCGCCGTTGATCAGCGAGCGCGCGATGCTGACGCGCTGCTGCTGGCCGCCGGAAAGCTGGCCGGGCTTGTGGTCTTCGCGTCCTTCCAGACCCAACCGCGCGAGCAGCTGCGCCGCTCGCTGTCGCCGCTGATCGCGCCGGGCGTTGGCGTAGATGGCCGGAATTTCAACGTTGCCCAGCGCGCTGAGATCGGGCATCAGATGATAACGCTGGAAGATAAAGCCGATATGCTCGCGGCGCAGGCGGGCCAGTTCGTCCGGCGACAGGTGGGCGGCGTTCTGGCCGCTGATGTAGTAGTCGCCGCGATCCGGCACGTCGAGACAGCCCATGATGTTCATCAGCGTCGATTTGCCGGAGCCGGAGGCGCCGATGATCGCCACCAGCTCGCCGGCGGCGATGGTCAAATCGATGTCTTTCAACACCGTCAGCGCCTGACCGCCGTTGGTGTAGGTCCGGCTGATGCCTTTTAGCTCGATGATCGCGTTCACAGGAAAATGCCATCCTCAGCCGACTTGGCGGCGGGCTGCGACAGCACCACGGTTTCACCGGCTTTCAGGCCGCTGAGGATCTGAATGTCGACGTTGTTGGTGATGCCGGTGGTCACTTCACGCGTTTCCAGCCGCTGATCCTGGGTCAGCACCTGCACCTGTTGCACTTTTGCTTCGGTTTTATGCACCGCCTGGATCGGCACCAGCAAGGCATTCTTCGCTTCGCCGAGCAGCAAGGAAACCTGCGCGGTCATGGCGATGCGCAGGCGGTTTTCCGGGTTGGGCACGTCCAGCAGCGCGTTGTAATAGACCGACGCGTTCGAGGTCCCGGAGCCCGAAGCGGAGCTGGTGCCGGCGAGCGAGTCGTCTTTCATCACCGATTCCGGCGCCAGTTCGATGGTGCGCAGCGTGGCGTCGTAGCGTTTATCCGGATCGGAGAAAATGGTGAAGTAAGCCTTTTGCCCCGGCGAAATGCGGGTGATGTCGGCTTCGGAGATCTGCGCCTTGATGGTCATCATATCCAGCCGCGCCAGCTTGACGATGGTCGGCGCACTTTGGGTGGAGTTGACCGTTTGCCCCTGCTGCGTGACCACGGCGATGACGATACCGTCCATCGGCGCGACGACGCGGGTATACCCCAGGTCGATCTTTTTCTTATCGACTTCAATCTGCGCCTGCACCAGGCGCGCATTGAGCGAAAGCAGTTCGGCGCGGGTGGTGGCGAGCGTGGCCTCGGCGGTTTCGAAGTCTTCACGCGAGCTGGCTTCGTCGTTCAGCATGCGCCGCTGGCGTTTGAAACGCGACTCGGCCTGCTTAAGCTGTGCCTGCTTGGCCTGCAGTTCGGCTTTGATGACGTTCAGCGCCGCCTCGGCGTTGCGCAGATCGTTGCGCTGTTGCAGATCGTCGATGTCGGCGATCGGCTGTCCTTTGGTGACGCGATCCCCCAGTTTGACCTTCAGCGATTTGACTTCACCGGAGACCCGCGCGCCGACATTAACGCGTTCGACGGCATCCAGCCGCCCGGTGGCCAGCACGGCATTCTCGATATCGCCCAGGCGGGCCGGTGCGGTAACGTAATCCTGCTGCGGCGGGCGTTGCCAATAGAGGGCCAGCGCGATGGCGACGGCGATGAAAACGATGACGGCGATCAACGCCAGACGACGGGGTGTGAGTTTCAGTGATGGCATGCCCAGGTTTTCCATAACGATAAAAGCGGCGGTTCCAGTCTGCCATCATGGCAGCGCCAGCCTGAACTGGCGCTAAACGTGAGGCGCTTTCCCGCTGGAAAGGGGATAGTAAAGGCTTTCCCGCTAAAGATCACGGTGAGTTATTATCCGCCGGGTGTGCAACCGGCTGCGCGGCACGCTATACTGGCTAAAAAACCAGTATTCATTCATCAGCAGGATAACGCCGCCGCCATGATGCCAAACCGCCTCGAGCCGGAACTCGACATTTACCAATACCCGGAGCACCTGCGCGCCTGCCTGGCGCCGTTGCCCAAAGGGCCGGGCGTCTATGTGTTTCACGGCCAGAGCGAAAGCCTGCCGCTTTACATCGGTAAAAGCGTCAACGTACGCAGCCGCGTAATGGCGCATTTCCGTGCGCAGGACGAGGCAAAAATGCTGCGGCAAACCCGGCATATCAGCTTTATCGAGACCGCCGGCGAGTTGGGGGCACTGCTGCTGGAGGCGCAGTTGATCAAGCAACAGCAGCCGCTGTTCAACAAGCGCCTGCGGCGCTCGAAACAGCTGTGCGCGCTGCGTCTGCAGGCGGACACGGTGACGATTGCCTACGCCAAAGAGATCGATTTCGCCGTCACGCCCCACCTTTATGGGCTGTTTGCCAATCGCCATGCCGCGCTGGAAAAGCTGCACGCCATCGCCGACGAGCATCGTTTATGTTACGGCAAGCTGGGGATCGACAAGCTGCCCGCCGGGCGAGCCTGCTTCCGCTACAGCCTGCGCAAGTGCGCCGGCGCCTGCTGCGGCGTGGAGCCGGCGCAGGAACATGCGCGGCGGCTCGGCGCGGCGCTGGAACAGCTGCGCATCGCCTGTTGGCCGTTCGCCGGGCGCGTGGCGTTGGAAGAGCAGGGCGAGACGCTGCGCCAGTATCATGTGATTCACAATTGGTTTTATCTGGGCTCGGTCAGCAGCCTGGCGCAGGCACAGCAGCTGCAGAGCGCGGCCAGCCACTTTGACAGCGATGGCTACAAGATTTTGTGCAAGCCGCTCATCGCCGGCGATTACCGGATTATTGAGCTGCCGTAATGCCATAACGCTATCGATAACCTAAGACTTATCTGTAAATTCAGGGCATTATGCTAAAAAAGCTTGTGTCCATAATGTTGTTATGGATAATGGCGCCCCGAAGCGAAGGAACGCGCTATTAACTCAGTTGGCAGAGTGATTGGTTTTATAATGGCTTGTTTTGGCTTGAAAATTGATAGACGCGGGTTCGAGTCCTGCATAGCGCGCCAGCTTTCTTCCCTTCATCTCACCGCGCTTACCGTAAAGCGCACCCGGGTTGATTTGCACTATCGGCTCCTCGTTGGGATTTTCGGGTGTGCTTTACCGTAACCGCTGGCTTTCCTTCCTCTTTCTCTTTCGATCCTTTGCTAAACTGTAATCAGGCAGGCTTGCTGCCCGGCAACAGGAGGTCGATATGTCTCACTCCGAGCAACTGCAGGAACTCTTGCAACGCGTCGCCGCCCTCGAGGCGAGAGAGAAAGCGCTGAGCGCCGCGTCCAACGCTTATCAGGCGATTATCACCACCATGTTGGGCAATATGGAGAAGACCGAACGTGACCGGATCATCGCGATGATCGATCAGGCTCATGAAATCGCTTACGCCCGCGCCATTCAACGCAGCAACGAACCGCAAAAGCAGAAAATCAAACAGGCCGACGATGTGGCCCAGCGCATGTTCATGTTTGCGCAAGGCAAGGCCGCCCAGCCGCGCTGAATCCGAACTATAACAGTTGCCGCCATTAAGTTGGCTAACTGATCTACCCGGCGAAACTGTACTTGTGTTACTTTTAGCGGTGAGATTTGATGGCAATGCTGTTTCCAGCATAAGGTTGTAACGATGGACGCGATTAAAAGCATCTTGGTTAAAGAGATTGAACAGATCAATCGGCGCGAAGGGCGTGACGGCAAGCCGCGCTTCAACAGCGAATTCGCCCGCACTCACCGCTATCTGTGCCTTGCCATGTTCGCCGGTTATTTCGCGGTGATCGCCGTGATGTACCAGGTGCCGTACATGGGGATATATGCCTTCCTGGGCTTCACCGCTTTCGTGCTGTTCATGTTCGCCATGCTGCTGATAGAGATCCGGCCGGTATACCGCTTCGAGGACATCGGGGTGCTGGATCTGCGGGTTTGTTACAACGGCGAATGGTACTTTACCCGCGCGCTGTCGCCTTATGCGGTGCAGCAGCTGCTGGATGAGCCGTCTATCGGCGCCGCGCTGAAACAGAAGATGCGGGTGATCATCGGCAACAAGGGCGAAATCGACTTCTACGACGTGTATGACATGGCCTACGGAAAAAAGCCGCAGGATGAGCCACCGCAGCTGGCGGCGGCAAACTGAAAGGTTTCCGGCCGGCGGCTTGTCGATTATACTCAGCGTTTGAACGTGAAGCAGAGTGAGGACCAAGCGATGAGTGATGATATTTTCGATTTTGATATCGATGCCGAACTGGCGAAAGCCGAAGAAAAAGCGGCGCAGAAGGTAAAAGAGGTCCCTGAGTTCCTCGAAGACGAAGCGGACTGCGAAGGTTGCAAGATCTGATCGCCTGACCCATAAAAAAAACCGCCGCGGCGGTTTTTTTTATCTCTGAGCGTCGGGCGGTATCAATCCAGCACGAATCCCCAGATGAGGAACGCCGCCACCAGAATCAGGCAAAGCGCGGACACCGTCACCAGTATTTTCCCCAGAATGTCTTTTTCTTGTTCCCGCTGCGTCACGTTGAAATTATCCAATTAAAAGTCTATGGACCAAACCGGCGATGCTGAGATCGAGCGCCGCTACGCCCAGCGCCATGATCATCATCACCGAAAGAAATCGAGTCTTGCCGTTCACATCCCTAATCCCTGTTGGCGCCGCTGTTAAATTGTTTTTATATCAACCGGATATAATTCAGCGACGCCGTACTTCATGCATCATGATAGTGATTAAGAACGTTCTTAAGGCCAGAAGTTCCCTCGTCTGGTAACGAAGCCGGTGCGGCAGCGTCAGTCGGTTACAATCCGCACGCCTATCTTGCTGACTTGATTGCCGTCCATTTCGGCGATGGTCCAGGTCAGGCCGTCCCATTCCACCTGGTCGCCGATCACCGGTTCGCCGCCAATCAGCTGAATGACGAACTGGCCAAGCGTCTGCTGCTCGTCCACGTCGTCCTGCAGATTGAGGCCATAAAGCTGCGAGATGTCGCTTAAACGGGCGTCGGATTGCAGGATAAAGTCACCGAAGAAGCGCTCGTCGAGCGTCACGGCCGGCGCCTGGCTGAACAGCTTGCCGAGGATCGGCAGGTCGTGCTCATGACCGATGACGCACAGAATATCGTTCTCCCGCAGGCGGGTACTGCCGCTAGGGTGCAGCAGCTCTTTGCCGCGGAACAGGGCGGCAATGCGGGTGTTGGGCGGCATTCTCAGCTCACGCAGCGCCGCGCCGACGCACCAGTTTTCCGCCGAAAGCTGATAAACGAACTGTTCCCACTGGTTCTCCGGGTGCACATCCAACCCAACGCGGGAGATAGGCGTCAGCGCCGGCGGCACGATCACCTTGGCTTTTTTGGCGGCAAACGACAGCGTGGTGCCTTGCAGCAGCAGGGAGACCAGCACCACGAAGAACGCCACGTTGAAGAACAGCTGGGCGTTGGGCAGCCCGGCCATCATCGGGAACACCGCCAAGATCACCGGCACCGCGCCGCGCAGGCCGACCCAGGAAATAAAGCCGCGTTCGCGCAGGGTAAAGCTTCGGAACGGCAGCAGGCCGATAAACACCGACAGCGGGCGGGCAAACAGGATCATCCAAAGCGACAACAGCAGGGCAGGGATGGCGATCGGCAGCAGCTCGTGCGGGTTGAGCAGCAGGCCGAGCACCAGGAACATGCCGATCTGGCTGAGCCAGGCCAAGCCGTCGAAGGTTTGTACGATGCCGTGACGGTTGCGGATCGGCCGATTGCCCAGCAGCAGGCCGCACAGGTACACCGCCAGAATGCCGCTGCCGTCCAGCGCGGTGGTCAGCGCGAAAATAAGAATGCCGCCGCTCACCGCCAGCAGCGGATAGAGGCCGTCCGCCAGTTTGATGTGGTTGATCAGCGTCAGCAGCAGCCAGCCGCCGCCCAGACCGAAGACGATGCCCATGCCGAACTGCTGCATCAGATGCAGCGGGAAGGTCCAGCTCAGCGCGGTTTCCCCGGCGGCGATCATCGCAATCAGCGTGATGGTGAGAAACACCGCCATCGGATCGTTGCTGCCGGACTCGATCTCCAGCGTGGCGCTGACGCGCTCGTTCAGGCCTTTGCCGCCCAGCAGCGAGAAGACCGCGGCGGCGTCGGTGGAACCGATAATGGCGCCGATCAACAGCCCCTGCAGCAGATCGAGATTGAACAGCCAGGCGGCGGCCATGCCGGTCAGGCCGGCGGTGATCACCACGCCAATGGTGGCAAGAGACAGCGCCGGCCACAGGGCGACGCGGAAAGAGCTGACCCGGGTGCGCATGCCGCCGTCGAGCAGGATCACCGCCAACGCGAGGTTACTGACCAGGTAAGCGACCGGATAATTGCTGAAGACGATGCCGCCGGGGCCGTCGACGCCGGCCAACATGCCGATCGCCAGGAAGATCACCAGGATCGGAATGCCGAGCCGGGAAGAAAATGAGCTGAGCAGAATGCTTGCCCCCACCAGCACGGCACCGATGACGAACAAACTGTTAATGGTGCTGGCATCCAAAATATCGTTCTCCTGAGGCTGGGGGATAGGGGGCACTGCGCGTGTGTCGATGATAGCGTGTTTAGTGGGTAAAACGCCAAGGCTGATTGCGAAAACAACCGATCAATTATTGCCCTTTGGTGTGATTAACCGAAGAAAGTGAGGAGAAGAGAGAGAATCCTGCCTTTTATCCAACATTATCAGGCTGCTGTATTTCGGCTTTGGCAACAATGGCCGATCGTGGCTGAGGGAAAAACCATTAAGCCCGCGCAGGCAGGCTTAATGGTTTGCAGGCGCGGTAGGGTTAGTGGTCGAGCGATTCCAGCGCCCGTTTGATCAGCTCGCTGGCCAACTTGCTTTCCGTTTCGGAAATGCCGTCGAGATTGAAGTTGGAGAGTTCAGTGACCAAAATGCTGCGTTCTTTGCCGCTGATTGAGGCGTCCAGCGCGGACAGCAGCCTGCCGAGGATCTTCAGCAGGGTGGCGTTTTCCACTTCGGCTTCCTGAGCCGGGGTCTTCTTATCAGTCATTCAAAATCCTCTCTGTCGTGACGGAAGGGAGATGCAGCTAACGCCATCGAATGAATTAAACGATCGCGCAGCCCTTCGGGGGTGTTGAGCCCAATCACTACCGTAAGGCAGGGATCCGGATTTCTACTTATGCATCGCAGTTATAACGATTAGGGTATGTATTCAGCCGTATCACTTTGCCCTAACGGACGGCGCCAGGCTGAGCAATGTGTGCTTTGCATGCAAACCACCAGTATAGGCTTTTTGCACGACGGCAAGATGACAGGAAACCCCTGCAAACGATCGGGTTTGCAGGGGCGCAAGGTTATTGCGGCTTACCGGAGAACAAGAAGCGCAGCACCGGAATACGCTTGTGCAGTTCATATAAAGCGAAGGCCAGCGAGAACACAAACAGCAGGCCCAGCAAGAATCCCAACAGGTTGTTGCCGATATAAGGCGTCACGAAAGCGCCATATATCAGGGTCAACGGGTGGTGCACCAGATATATAAACAGTGAGGCATTGACCAGATAGGTGATGCGCGGCGAGTGATAATTCAGCAGGTTATGCCCGAAAGAGAACACCACGTTGGTCATCAGGATCCCCATTAGGGTTTTGATCACCACTTCCAGCTCGAACATATAGCTGCTGTGCGCCAACAGCTTTTGATTCAGCATATATGCGATAAACAACAGCAGCGAGCCGAGCAGCGCCAGCGGCGAGCGACGCAGAAAAATCTCCTTAAGCCACACGTACTTAAACGCATAAGCGCCGAGGATGAAGAACGGCAGGTAGAACATCGTCTCCATCACCACGAAATTGAACAGGCCGTTGGATAATAGCTGCGGCGCGACAATTAAAATAATACGGTGCGCGGCCGAATAGCATACCGCATAAATAAAGAAACACAGTGAGATGTTTCCTAATCCACGCAGTCTGTTTATTAACGCCGGAATATGCTCACGAGTTTGACGCTTGATTTTACGGAACAGATAAAAGCAGGCACAGGTTAACAACGACAGCGTCAATAAGAACCACAGATGAGAAACCAATTCCCAAACTGTTACATTTATTTTCTGATAGAGAGAAAATTCATCCCAGCCGTTTAATTTATCGGTGAAATATTTCAGCATGAAAAACTGCGGCACCGTAATTAGCGGGATGGAGCTTAACAGCGGGATCGCCACCCGCTCCAGCCTGACCTTCAGCCACTGGTGGCGCTCGTAGCGCTCGTAAAGCATGTAGGAGAAGTAGCCGGATATCACGAAGAACACCTGCATGCGGAAAGCGTGGATGAAGTCGTTCAGCACCGTGAGCGAGAAGGAGGGGGACGCGCTGTTCACCGCCCAGGCATGGCTGGAATAAATCAGGGAGAGGTGAAACGGAATCCCAAGCAACATCAAATAGGCTCGGATCGAATCGAGGAAAAACTCGCGCTGTTTGCTGCCTTTAGTCATAGATTACCGCTGGTGATTTAATCGGGTGCTCATTAACACGCTTAATAAGTCGTCAAACGTTAAATTGTTATCCGAAACCCTACTATAGCCCCCCGCATTTTTCCATAGCGTCTTGTTGCGCGGCTTGCTACGCTGGTGTTCCATCAGCTGCTTAAACAATGAGCCGTAAACATGAACCATCCATTTATCATGTTGTCGGAAAGCTGAGTAATCCATTAATATGGATTTAAATGATTTGAGCACACGAATAGGGGGGGATGTGCTAGTTAATATATTATCCGGACAACCACGCGCCGCGAGCGTTCGTTGGTTAGGTGCTACCGTATTGTTCACGCTGTTCAGTTCGCCGGCATGGGCCTTTTCTATTGATGATGTGGCCAAGCAGGCGCAGGATCTGGCCGCGAAAGGTTTCGAAGCCCCGAAGAGCAACCTTCCTTCTCAGTTCCGCGAGATGAAGTTCGCAGACTATCAGCAGATTCAGTTCAATCACGATAAAGCCTATTGGAGCAAGCTGAAAACCCCTTTCAAGCTTGAGTTTTATCATCAGGGGATGTACTTCGACACGCCGGTGAAAATCAATGAAGTCACCTCCACCAGCGTAAAACAGATCAAGTACAGCCCGGATTACTTCAACTTCGGTTCGGTCAAACACGACCCTGAATCGGTGAAAAACCTCGGCTTTGCCGGCTTCAAGGTGATCTACCCGATCAACAGCGCCGACAAAAACGATGAGATCATGAGCCTGCTGGGCGCGAGCTATTTCCGCGTGGTGGGTAAAGGGCAGGTTTACGGGCTTTCCGCTCGCGGCCTGGCTATCGATACCGCTTTGCCATCTGGTGAAGAGTTCCCGCGTTTCCGCGAATTCTGGGTTGAGCGTCCGAAGCAGGGCGACAAACACCTGGTGATCTACGCGTTGCTGGATTCCCCGCGCGCCACCGGCGCTTATCGTTTCACGGTGATCCCGGGCCGCGACACCACCGTGGACGTCGAGTCTAAAGTGTTCCTGCGCGACAAGGTGGGCAAGCTGGGCCTGGCGCCGCTGACCAGCATGTACCTGTTCGGGCCGAACCAGCCGTCGCCGACGCTGAACTATCGCCCGGCGTTGCACGACTCCAACGGTCTGTCTATCCATGCCGGCAACGGCGAGTGGATCTGGCGCCCGCTGAACAATCCTAAACACCTGTCCGTCAGCACCTATACCGTCGAGAACCCGAAAGGCTTCGGTCTGCTGCAGCGCGGCCGCAACTTCAAGGATTACGAAGATCTGGACGATCGTTACGATCTGCGCCCGAGCGCCTGGATCGAACCGAAGGGCGACTGGGGTAAAGGCAAGGTCGAGCTGGTGGAGATCCCGACGGCGGATGAAACCAACGACAATATCGTGGCGTTCTGGACGCCGGATACGCTGCCGGAAGCCAAAAAGCCGCTGACGCTGAGCTACCGCCTGAACTTCACCCGCGACGAAGATAAACTGCATTCGCAAGACATCGCCTATGTGGCGCGGACCATGCGTTCGACCGGTGACGTGAAGCAGTCCAACCTGATTCGCGAGCCTGACGGCAGCGTGGCCTTCCTGGTCGACTTCGTCGGCCCGGTGCTGAAAGGGCTGGACGCCAACACCCCGGTCGCTTCTCAGATCAGCATCGGCGACAACGGTGAAATGGTAGAAAACAACGTCCGCTATAACCCAGTGACCAAAGGCTGGCGCCTGACGGTACGTCTGAAAGTAAAAGACGACAAGAAGCCGGTAGAAATGCGCGCAGCGCTGGTCAATGGCGATAAGACTCTGTCGGAAACCTGGAGCTATCAGCTACCTGCCAATGAATAAGCCTACTCAACCCGCCCAGGATTATCTTGCGGCGCTGCCTCTGACCGCCGAGCGGTCGGAGGCGCTCAACCCTCACACGGCGGATGACGCTCAGGCACTGGAGGCGCTCCATCGGCAGATGGGCGCCGCCGACGCCAACGTCAACAGCCTGTCGGCGGATGACGTGGCGTTGGCCTCGGTCAAACCGCGCATCGAAAGCGCCTGGCCGGATGCGGTCAGCGATGACGATTTCGACACCGACGCCGAAGGGCGCGCCATTCTGAAGGCGACGCCGCCGATCAAACGAACCACCATGTTCCCGGAAGCCTGGCGTACCAACCCGGTGGCGCGCTTCTGGGATTCTCTGCTGGGGCGTTCGCCGCACAATCGGCACGCCACCAAAGAGGAGGCCGAGGCCGAGAACCGCTGGCGCGTTGTCGGTTCCATGCGCCGCTATGTGCTGCTGGTGCTGATGCTGGTGCAGACCGGCATCGCCACCTGGTACATGAAAACCATCTTGCCTTATCAGGGCTGGGCGCTGATCGATCCTATCGCCATGCTGGATCAGGATCTGATGCAGTCGGTGCTGCAGCTGCTGCCTTATGTGCTGCAAACCGGCATTCTGATCCTGTTCGCCGTACTGTTCTGCTGGGTCTCGGCCGGTTTCTGGACCGCGCTGATGGGCTTCCTGCAGCTGCTGATCGGTAAAGACAAATACAGCATTTCCTCCACCATCAAGGGCGATGAGCCGATCAACCCGGCGCACCGCACCGCGCTGATCATGCCGATCTGTAACGAAGACGTCGAACGCGTGTTCGCCGGCCTGCGTGCAACCTATGAGTCCGTCGCCGCCACCGGTCAGCTGGAACACTTCGATATCTACGTGCTGAGCGACAGCTACGATCCGGACATCTGCGTGGCGGAGCAAAAGGCGTGGATGGAGCTGTGCCGCGATGTCGACGGCCACGGCCGCATCTTCTATCGCCGCCGCCGCCGTCGCGTAAAACGCAAGAGCGGCAACATCGACGACTTCTGCCGTCGTTGGGGCGGTGAGTACAGCTACATGGTGATCCTGGACGCCGACAGCGTGATGAGCGGCGAATGCCTCACCGGGCTGGTGCGTTTGATGGAAGCCAACCCGAACGCCGGCATCATCCAGTCCGCGCCGAAGGCGTCCGGTATGGATACCCTGTATGCGCGCGTGCAGCAGTTCGCTACCCGCGTTTACGGGCCGCTGTTTACCGCCGGCCTGCATTTCTGGCAGCTGGGCGAGTCGCACTACTGGGGCCATAACGCCATCATCCGCGTGAAGCCGTTTATCGAGCACTGTGCGCTGGCGCCGCTGCCGGGCGAGGGTTCCTTCGCCGGTTCAATCTTGTCGCACGACTTCGTTGAAGCGGCGCTGATGCGCCGCGCCGGCTGGGGCGTGTGGATCGCTTACGATCTGCCGGGCAGTTACGAAGAGCTGCCGCCAAACCTGCTGGACGAGCTGAAACGCGACCGTCGCTGGTGCCACGGCAACCTGATGAACTTCCGCCTGTTCCTGGTGAAAGGCATGCACCCGGTGCACCGCGCGGTGTTCCTGACCGGCGTCATGTCCTACCTGTCGGCGCCGCTGTGGTTCATGTTCCTGGCGCTCTCCACCGCATTGCAGGTGGTGCACACCCTGATGGAACCGCAATACTTCCTGCAGCCGCGGCAGCTGTTCCCGGTCTGGCCGCAGTGGCGGCCCGAGCTGGCGATAGCGCTGTTCTCCACCACGCTGGTGCTGTTGTTCCTGCCGAAGCTGCTCAGCATCGTGCTGATCTGGGCCAAGGGCGCGAAAGAGTACGGCGGGGCGTTCCGTCTGTTCATTTCGATGCTGATGGAAATGCTGTTCTCGGTGCTGCTGGCGCCGGTGCGCATGCTGTTCCATACCGTGTTCGTGGTGAGCGCCTTCCTCGGTTGGGAAGTGGTGTGGAATTCGCCGCAGCGTGACGATGACGATACGCCTTGGGGCGAAGCGTTCCGCCGCCATGGCTCGCAGATGTTGCTGGGCCTGGTGTGGGCCGGCGGCATGGCGTGGCTGGATCTTCGCTTCCTGTGGTGGTTGGCGCCGATCGTGTTCTCGCTGATCCTGTCGCCGTTCGTGTCGGTGCTGTCGAGCCGCGCGACGCTGGGCATGAAGAGCAAACGCGCCAAGCTGTTCCTGATCCCGGAAGAGTACAACCCGCCGCGTGAGCTGCTGGCGACGGAAGAGTACCTGCATCTCAACCGCAACCGCGCGCTGACCAACGGCTTTATGCATGCGGTGGTCAACCCGTCCTTCAACGCGCTGGCGACGGCGTTGGCGACGGCGCGTCACCATCTGCGCGCTACCCTCGATCGCAACCGCGAGGAACGGGTGAACGAAGCGCTGCAGCTGGGGCCGGAGAAGCTGGTGAAGGGCAAACGTCTGGAGCTGCTGAGCGATCCGGTCACGCTGGCTCGTCTGCACCAGCGCGTCTGGCTGTTGCCGGAAGGCGCTGCCTGGCGTGAGCACTATCAGCAGTTGCCGCACAACCCGCTGGCACACCCAACGGGTCGACGTTAATCGCTGAACGGTAACGCTCAGACGGGGAATGCGCATGGCGCGTTCCCCGTTTTTTTTTACCTTTTGCTTACGCGCGCCGGTACCGGTGGAGAAAGGGAACTGTGATAGACTGCGGCCGATGCGTTGTTCACTCGCGAAACAACCCTTTGCTCAGAGTCAATGTCGTGAAGCTTTCTTCCTACCTTCGGCTGGCCTGCGTGGCGGCCGGCGTGATGGTCTTAACCGGTTGCGGCAGCATCATCAGCCGCACCGTGCCCGGTGCGGGGCATGGCCACCAGTACTATCCCGGCGTGCAGTGGGATTTGCGCGATACGCCCTGGCGTTACGTCACGGTGATAGATGTGCCGCTGTCGATGGTGGTGGACACCTTTATGCTGCCGTTCGATGCGCAGCACGGCCCCTATGAGTAAACCTGCTCAGCGGGTGGCGAACACCACCAGCTGATAGCCTTTCTGCCCACAATGGAAAGGCACCAGCGCCGTCATGCCCAACCCTTGCACATGAGCGGCCAACGAATGCGGATTGTCGTCGTCGATAAACAGCGCGCCCACGTCGTAGTCATGACTGGTGTGCGCTTTGACGGCGGCGTAGAGGCGTTTCAGCACGCCTTTGCCGCGCCAGGCGGCGTCGAGGCAAACCGGGCCGTAGAGAAACACCCGCTGCTCACTCAGCGCCCGCCCGGCGAAGGACTGCGTGGCGAGCGTCGCCAGCATCGCATTCACCACCGGCGGCCGCGGTTGCACGTCGGCGGGCATCAGGCAAACAAACCCGGCCAGTTGGCCCTCCTGTTCGGCCACGAGTATGCCGATGCCGCGGTTGATCGCCGTCAGCTGCGCCTCATTCATGCACGATACGATAAATCCCTGCCGTTTGTGGCGCTCGTCGAGCGCTTCCGGCACGTTTTCCCCCTGCAGCTGCAAAATGGCGGGGTAGTCGGTAGGGCGGGCCCGGCGGATAATCATGCTGCCTCCTTGGCGATAAAAACGTGGTGCGGGTTAACGTTCATCCCATTCATCGGCCGCGGCTTGGCCTTCTTCGGTATCCAGCGGCGGCTCGAGCTGGAAGTCGCCTTCCTCCCATTCGTACAGGGTATTTTCGTCTATCCACTCGGCGGTGATCTCCACCTCGTCGTAGTCACCGTCGAATATCGCCTGCGCCGCCGCACCGCTGCGCAGCGGCAGGCATTCCACCGCTTCGCCTTCTTCTTCGAAGAACTCGGCCTGCCACATCGTGTCGCCATCCTGCATCACGTACTTTTGCAGATTGAACTGCTGCGGCACCGGAGGTTCGTCATCGCCGCCGCCTTCGGCGGTGTCGATAAACTCTTCACGTGCGGCCTCGATGGCTTCTTCCAGGGTTGCATACAGGCTCATGTTCGCCTCCGTTGACAATGAGAGTAGAGCGCCCGGCGCATTGCCGGTGCGGTGGGATAAACGTCAAAACTAATTGTTGTCTCACTGGCGCAGGATGCAAATTTTTTTGTTGTCCGCTTTGCGACGACGGTTGTCCGCAAAGCGGGAGAAGAGGAGGCGATGGCGGGAAATAATGGCGCTATCGTTCACTCAGTTGCCAGGAGAAGCCCATGTTAATCGACCCTTCAAGCAAATACCGACCGTTCCCGCCGGTGACATTACCGGATCGTCAGTGGCCTTCGCGTACCCTGCGGCAGGCGCCGCGCTGGTGCTCCAGCGATCTGCGCGACGGCAACCAGGCGCTGGCGGAGCCGATGGATAACGCGCGCAAGCGCGAATTCTATCACTTGTTGTTGCAGTGCGGTTTCAAAGAGATTGAGGTGGCTTTCCCTTCGGCGTCGCAAACGGATTTCGATTTTGTGCGCACGCTGATCGACGAGCAACTGATCCCGCACGACGTCACGATTCAGGTGCTGACGCAGTCGCGAGACGATCTGATCGATCGCACCTTCGAGGCGCTGCTGGGGGCGCCACGGGCTATCGTGCATCTGTACAACGCCACGGCGCCGATGTTTCGCGACATCGTGTTCCGTCAGGATAAGGCCGCAACCGTGGCGCTGGCGGTGAACGGCGCGCGGCGCATTCGCCGGCATTGCGAGGCTCAGCTCGATACCGCCTGGTGCTTCGAGTATTCGCCGGAAACCTTCTGTTTTACTGAATTAGAGTTCGCGCTGGAGATCTGCGAAGCGGTGGCGGAGGTGTGGCAACCGGGGCCGCAGCGGCCGATGATCATCAATCTGCCGGCGACGGTGGAGGTGAGTACGCCCAATGTGTATGCCGATCAGATTGAGTGGTTCTGCCGTCACTTCAGCCGTCGCGCCGATGTGGCGATCAGCGTACATCCGCATAACGATCGCGGTACCGGCGTGGCCTGTGCGGAGCTGGCGCTGCTGGCCGGTGCCGATCGGGTCGAAGGCTGCCTGTTCGGCAACGGAGAGCGTACCGGCAACGTCGATCTGGTCACGCTGGCGTTGAATTTCTATACCCAGGGCGTGGCGCCGGGCCTGGACTTCAGCCGCCTGAAACAGGTGGTGGAAGTGGTGGAGCAGTGCAATCAGCTGCCGGTGCATCCTCGCCATCCTTATGCCGGTGAGCTGGTGTTTACCGCCTTCTCCGGTTCGCATCAGGATGCGATCAAAAAAGGTTTCGCCGCGCAACGGCTGCGACAAGATGGCTGGTGGCAAGTGCCTTACCTGCCGCTCGATCCTGCCGATGTCGGCTGCAGCTATGAGGCGGTGATCCGGGTCAACAGCCAGTCCGGTAAAAGCGGGGCTGCCTGGCTACTGGAACAAAATCATGGGCTGGCGTTGCCGCGCGGTTTGCAGATTGATTTCAGCCAGGTGGTGCAGCGTGCGACCGACGGCAGCGGGAAGGAAATGAGCGGCGCACAGCTGTGGCGCTTATTCCGCGACACCTATGGGTTGGTGGAGCAGCCGTGCTTGCAGCTGTTGAGCTACCAGACGGAAAGTCATGGGGTAGAGGCCTACAGCTTCAACGCGCGAGTTGCCTGCGAGGGAGAGACACTGCGTCTGCAGGGGGCCGGCAACGGTCTGCTTTCCAGCGCGGTGGATGCGCTGCGTCAGCGCTTCGGCTTGCCGCTGGCGATCGAGGATTACCACGAGCACACGCTGGGGCATCAGAGCGACAGCCGAGCGGTGGCCTATATCCGCTGTGCGCTGCCGCAAGGTGAGGCGACCTACGGCGTTGGCATCGACGTTGACTCCGCCAGCGCCTCACTGCAGGCGCTGTTTAACGTTGCCGGGCGCTATCTGTCGTCGGCGCGGTCCGGCTGAAATAGTCGCTGGGCGCGACCCCCAATAACCGGCGGAACATGGCGCTGAACGCGCTGGGGCTGTCATAGCCAAGATCCAGCGCCACTTCCAACACCGAGCGGCCGGTCGCCAGCGCGTTCAACGCCGCCAGCAAACGGGCGCGCCGCACCCAATCACTAAAATGCAGCCCGGTTTCTCGCTGGAAGCGCCGCGACAGGGTGCGTCCGCTGACGCTGAGCTGAGCGGCCGCCTGTTCCAGCGTCCAGGGCTGTGCCAGCGTGGCCTGAATATGGCGGCATAAGGCAAGCAGTGAGGCCTCACGCGGTTCGGGCAGGTGCAACGGCAGGATCGGCAGTATTCTCAACTCATCCAGGATCAGTTCCATCACGCGCTCATCGCGCCCGCCGCTTGGATAGCCGGGCGCAATCTCCATCGCACAGATAATCAACTCGCGCAGCAGCGGCGAAACCTGCACCACCTGGCATTGGGCCGGCAGATCGGCGCGCGCCAATGGATCGACGAACAGCGTCCTGGCTGCCACCTGGCCGGTGATGCGCAGGCTGTGCACCATTTTCGCCGGCACCCAGACGCCGCGGCCGGGTGGCACCACCCAACTGCCGAGCCGGGTCGTGACCTGCACTACGCCGCTCAGGCTGTGAATCAGCTGCGCGCAGTTATGGTAGTGATCCGGCTCGCTGTCGCCGTGGCGATAATCCTTGGCCAACGGCCGGACGGGCTGCTCGACCGGCAGAACGTCATGAAACAGCAGCATCGTTAGCGGCCTCCGCGCGGCAAAAAGGGGGATGACAGCATGCCATGCGGCGCGGTTCCACACCAGTCTGTGGCACGCGGCAGATGAATAGTTTATAAAATGATATTATATAATTTTATAAATTGATTGGAGGTGTGATGGATATTGACGCGATGCGCAAGGCGGCGGCGCAGGCCGGCGCGATGCTGCGCACCTTGGGCAATGAAGATCGGCTGCTGCTGCTGTGTCGACTCAGCCAGGGCGAGATGGCAGTGAGCGAGCTGGCGCAGGCGCTGGCTATCCGCCAGCCGACATTGTCCCAACAGCTTGGCGTGCTGCGCGAGGAGGGGCTGGTCTCCACCCGGCGAGCCGGCAAGCAGATTTACTATGCGGTGGCCGATGCCAAAGCGCTGGCGCTGCTAACGACCCTGTATCAACTGTATTGCCCACAGCCGGAGAACCGCGATGACCATTGACTGGCAACACTTCACGCCCTATTCCGCGCTCGCGGGCGGGGCCATTATCGGCGGTGCGGTAGCGCTGCTGCTGCTGTTCAACGGCCGCATCGCCGGCATCAGCGGCATTACCGGCGGCTTATTGAGCGCGGGCGGCCGGGAGCGGGGCTGGCGCGCCGCATTTCTTGGCGGGTTGCTGATTTCTCCCTGGCTGTATGCGGCGGTGGTGGCTTTGCCTTCTGGTGAGATCGCGGCCGGCAGCGGCTGGCTGGCGATCGCGGGGCTGTTGGTGGGAGTGGGTACCCGGTTGGGTAGCGGCTGCACCAGCGGGCACGGCGTGTGCGGCGTCGCGCGGTTGGCACCGCGATCGTTGGCCGCCACGGCGGTGTTTATGCTGCTGGGCTTTACGACCGTGTGGCTGATGCGCCATCTGCTGGGAGGCTGAAGATGCTTAAGTCTCTGTTGGCGCTGCTGAGCGGCGTGATTTTCGGCCTGGGGTTAATTATCGCCGGCATGGCCAATCCCGCTAAAGTACTGGCTTTTCTCGATATTACCGGCCGCTGGGATCCTTCGCTGGCGTTGGTGATGGTTGGGGCGATTGCGGTGGCGGCGCCGGCCTTTATGTGGGCGCGCCGACGCCAGCGGAGCCTGTTGGGGGAACCGCTGCAGATCCCGGCCGCCGGGCGTGTGGATCGCCGTTTACTGGTGGGCAGCGCGCTGTTCGGCATCGGTTGGGGCATGGCGGGCATTTGCCCTGGCCCGGCCTGGGTGTTGGCGGGGGCGGAAATACAACGGGTATGGCTGTTCCTGCTGGCGATGCTGGCGGGCATGGCGCTGTATGAGATTATCATGAGGTGGAGGCGTTCATGTCGATAGCCAAGGCGGTGCTGCGCATTGCGCGCCCGACCGATCGGTTGCAAGAGATTGCCACGCTGTATTGCCGCGGGTTGGGGTTTGAAAGGCTAGGCGAGTTTGTCGATCATCAGGGCTTTGACGGCATTATGATCGGGCATCCGCAGCATGCCTACCATCTGGAGTTCACGCAGCATCGCGGGGTGCGGGTCGGGCAGGCGCCGACGCAGGATCATCTGTTGGTGTTTTACCTGCCGGATGAGAACGAATGGCGAGCCGGGTGTGAGCGGATGCGGGCGGCGGGATTCTTGGCGGCCGTCGCCTATAACCCCTATTGGGATAGGGCGGGGCAAACCTTTGAAGATCCTGACGGCTACCGGGTGGTCCTGCAACATCAGGCCTGGCAAGCATAAAAAAACCGGCGCCTCGAGCGCCGGTTTGCGAGATAAAAACGGGTTATCCGTCAGGCGTTGGTCGCCGGTTTTTGCGCGCTCTTGGACTGGGTATTTTCCAGCATGCGGCGAATCGGCACGATCAGCACGATCAGCACGGCGGCGCAGATCAGCAGCGCGACGGAGCAGCGAGCGAACAGATCCGGCAGCATATCCAGCTGGTCGGCCTTGACGTGGCCGCCGATCAGGCCGGCGGCCAGGTTGCCCAGCGCGCTGGCGCAGAACCACAGCCCCATCATTTGCCCGCGCATTCTCTCCGGCGCCAGCAGCGTCATGGTGGCCAGCCCGATCGGGCTCAGGCACAGTTCACCCAGCGTCAGCATCAGGATACTGCCCACCAGCCACATCGGCGATACGCCGGCGCCGCCGTTGCTGAGCACATTCTGCGCGGCCAACATCATCAGGCCGAAACCGCCGGCGGCGCACAGGATACCGATCACGAACTTGGTGATGCTGCTCGGACGCACGTTATTGCGCGCCAGCGCAGGCCAGGCCCAGCTGAACACCGGCGCCAGCAGGATGATGAACAGGGCGTTGATCGACTGGAACCACACCGCCGGGATCTCGAAGCCGCCGACCATGCGATTGGTGTAATCATTGGCGAACAGGTTGAACGAGGTCGGCTTCTGTTCAAACGCCGACCAGAAGAACGCGGCGGAGATCAGCAGAATGAAGCACACCAGCAGGCGTGCACGCTCTTTGCGGCTCAGGCCGGCAAAGGCGAACAGGTAGATGAAATACAGGGTGACCGACGCGGCGATGACGTACACCAGCACGCTGGCTACCTCAACCGGGTTGATGACGATGGTGCCCTGAGCGATCAGTACGATGACCGCAGCCAGGACTACCGCCAATGCCAGCAGCCAGGCGCCGACGCCTTTTTTCTTCGCGACCGGGCTGTTCCAGGTGGAATCCAGGCCCACTTCGCGGTCATAGCGTTTCATCGCCGGTACGGCGAACACCCGGAAAATCACCAGCGCCACCAGCATCCCGATACCGCCGATGCCGAAGCCCCAGTGCCAGCCGTGTGACTTGATCAGCCAGCCGGAGATCAACGGGGCGATGAACGAACCGATGTTGATGCCCATGTAGAACAGCGAGAAACCGCCGTCGCGGCGCGCATCGCCTTTCTTGTACAGCGTGCCGACCATCACCGAGATACAGGTCTTGAACAGGCCGGAACCGAGCACGATGAACATCAGGCCGATGAAGAACAGCTTGGTGCCCATCACCGCGGACAGGGCGATCGACAGGTGGCCGAGGGCGATCAGGATAGACCCGTACCAGACGGCCTTGCGTTGGCCGAGCCAATTGTCCGCCAGCCAGCCGCCCGGCAGTGCCGCCAGGTACATGCTGCCGGCGAAAATGCCGACGATCGCCGACGCGTTCTCACGCGCCAGACCCAGGCCGCCGTCGTACACGGTGGCGGCCATAAACAGGATCAGCAGCGGACGGATGCCGTAGAACGAAAAGCGTTCCCACATTTCGGTGAAGAACAGAGAACCCAGCGGATAGGGATGGCCGAAGAAGGTCCGGCTTTCTGACTTATTGACAGAGGATTGCATAACGATTTCCCAATAAAAAGGCGCTGCATGGCTGCAGCCCGTACTGTGGTTGTATGTGTATTTAATGAAGGCGATCCGCCCAATGCGGATTACCCGACAAAACCGCGGCTGCAACGCTGATAAACCGTGGAAAGCGTGCTGACCTTTTTTCACTTGGCCGATGGTTCACATCTGGCGTGATATTATTTAACCATTTGATAACTGGTCGTTGGTTTTGTCTAGTACCTGTATCCCATTTTTTAGACGAAAAGTCGACAAGCATCTCCTTTTCTGGTTTTTCTGTTGGTTGTGGCGGGAATATGATTGACAGCGGGTTTTATGCGCTGAAAGTTAATTAATTGTTGATAAACAAGATGTTGAGGTAATAATGTTCCGAGTGGGCCGAAAATTCGCAGGCCCGAAGGAAGCATTATTAAAAGTAGGGGAAACGCGGCGTTGATCCGGCCAATGGCGGAAATTGGCGATAAATGCAGCTATTGTTCTTCCTGCAGCGTGTCTTCCCGCATGTAGCCCGGCCGCCGCCGCAGACACCACCAGGAATAACCGGCGTTGAACAGCACCACCAAAGCGGTGACGCCGAAGACTGCGCGAAAACCGTAGCCGGCGGAGACCGCAGCGCCAAGCAATGGGCCGCTGACGTTGCCGACGTCACGGAACGACTGGTTATAGCTGAAAATGCGGCCGGCCACCTGATTGGTGCAGTTGTAAATCAGCAGCGTCTGTACCGCCGGCAGCAGCGCGCCGTCGGCCGCCCCCAGCAGAAAACGCAGCACCCCGAGCTGCCACGGCGTTTGCACGAAGGCCATCGGGATCAGCAACAGCACCGAGACGATCAGCATACATATCAGAATGCGCTCCGGGCCGATGCGATCGCCCAGCTTGCCCAGCCGTGGAGCGCTCATCAACGCCGCGACGCCGGGCACCGAGGCGATCAGCCCGCTGATAAACGCCAGGTTATGGGTGGCGCCGGCCAGATCGCGCACATACAGCGTCAGGATCGGCGCAATCGAGCCGGTGGCAATCTGGATAATCATGGTAGTCACGAACAGGCTGAGCACCAGCTTCGGGTTTTTGAGCGAGGCAAACACCTGCCGTGCGTGCAACATGTCGCGTTTTTGTACCGGGGTGAACTGCTCTTTGACATACAGCAGCGTCAGCACGAAGCAGACGAACAGCACCGCGGCGGTGATGTAAAACACCGGGCGCAGACCATAGAGGTCGGCCAACAGGCCGCCGATCAGCGGGCCGATCAGCGCACCGCCTACGCCACCGGTAGACAGGGTGCCGAGCGCCCAGCCGCTGCGGTTGCGTGGCACCTGGGTGGCGATCAGCGCGTTGGCGTTGGGTATGAACCCGCCAAGCAGCCCCAGCACCGCTCGCAGCGCGAGAAATTGCCAGACCGTTTGCGCCATGCCCATCAGCACCATGACGATCGCCATGCCCAATGCGGAGCGCAGCAGCATCAGTTTACGGCCGCGTCGGTCGGCCAGGGCGCCCCAGAACGGCGCGGCGATAGCGGAAAACAGGAAGGTGATGCTGAACAGCAGACCGGACCACATGTTGAGCGCCTGATGGCCGGTTACGCCCAGCGTCTCTACATACAGCGGAAGAAACGGCATCACCAGGCTGAAGGCGGCGCCGGTGAGGAAACACCCTACCCAGGCGACGAAAAGGTTGCGTTTCCAGTTAACGGGTTCTGCTGCCGAAGCCATAAATGTCCACTGCCGAAAGGTGACGCGCTTTGCCGGCGGCAAGATGAAGGGGCAAAACGTGAAAGTTAGCTTGGTAAGTATGCGCCGCCAGCGCAGCGACGGCAAACGAGGGGACAAGGATTGGGCAAAAAATGAAATAAAGTTTTAAAAAAGACGTTTAAACCTTATTCCGCGCTTAGCGCGCGGAATTTACAGCGTTTTATAGTCCGGCCAGCGCCTCGAAACCGGCGGCGGTGGTGGTGGCGCTAAAGTCGGTGACCTCGTAGTGAGCCACGGCGTTGAAGGGATCTTCGGCCAGGATGGCGTCTAACCGCGCACGCTCAATGCCCTTGGCCAGGATCACGCCGCCGGTGCGGGGATTTTTGCGGCCGGAGGCGACGAAGGTGCCGTCCTGAAAATATTTCTTAAGCCAGGCGATGTGCCCGTCAAGGTGGCTGTCGACTTCGGCGATCGGGCGATGGTAGGTCAGGCTGACAATGTACATAGCGGCTCCAGGTTGGCGGCAAAGGCTTTACCATCCCACCCTCGCCGTCGATTCTCAAGAGGCGCGCAATAAAAAACCCGCCGGTGGCGGGTTTGCTTTATCAGTAGAGCGAAGGCTCGCCTTCCGGGCGGGTCTTGAAGCGACGATGCAGCCACATATATTGGTCAGGCGCCATCAGGATCTCTTTTTCCACCACTTTATTCATAAAGGCGGCGGCCTCGATTTCATTATCCAGCGGGAAGTTTTCCACCGCCGGTTGCATGATTAGCTCATACCCTTTGCCGTCCGGCAGGCGGCGCGGGGTGAACGGAATGATCGCCGGTTTGCCCATCCGCACCAGCACGTAGCTGCCGGTGGTGGTAGCGGCCTTGTCGACCGCGAACAGCGGCACGAAAACGCTGCTGCGCGGGCCGTAGTCGTGATCCGGCGCATACCAGATGATATCGCCCTGTTTCAGGGCGCGGATCATGCCTTTGACGTCCTTGCGATCCAGCATCGACTTGTTGGAGCGCATGCGCCCCCAGGTTTGCAGCCAGTCCATCAGCTTGTTGTCGTGCGGGCGGTAAACGCCGATGCCCGGGTTATGAATGCCGAAGATGCGCGCGCCCAGCTCCAGCGTCAAAAAGTGCAGGCCAATCAGCAGCACGCCCTGGTGGTTGTCGCGCGCCTTTTGGATGTGTTCCAGGCCGCTGACCTTGAACCAGCGCTCGATGCGCCAGTTAGGCCAAAACCACGCCATGCCGGTCTCAAACAGCCCCATGCCGACCGATTCGAAATTCTTTACCACCAGCGCATCGCGTTCGGCCTGCGGCATGTCGGGAAAACAGAGCTCGAGGTTGCGTTGGGCGATAGCGACGCGGCGCTTGAGAAAGCGCATGGCAAACCGCCCGATCGAGGTGCCGAGCCAGTAGATGACGGGGTAAGGCAGCAACACCAGCAGATACAGCAAGCCGATGCCGACCCAGGTCAACCAATAGCGTGGGTGCAATAAGGAGCGATTGAAAGTAGGAACTTGAGTCATGGGTTCTCTGTTTGAATACGGTTGTTTAAGTGTAATGACAGAGTCATAGCATGGTCTGGCAGCCGGGTGAGTTCGGCCGCAAGGTTCGTTTCTGCCGTTTGTTTGCGACTATTGTGGCATTTTTCTCGCGCTCCGGGAAAACACAACGCATTAAAATCCCCTTTTCGGCGTTAAATATGCATCAGGTGCCGGATTTTTCCACAATATTTCCCGCTAAAGGCCAACGGCAATATCATGGCCGGGCATTATTCAGGAGCAACCGTGTAGGCATGATGGCGGGGCTGCGCGGCGGCGGTTTTTCGGGTATGATGTGCGCCGCGCGCGGGCCGGCAGGCTGCGCGCGATAATCAGTCACCTCCCGAAAGACAGGAAAGTACACCATGCCAGTGTTACATAACCGAATTTCTAACGAGGAACTGAAGGCGCGCATGCTGGCGGAAACCGAGCCTCGCACCACAGTTTCTTTTTACAAATACTTCTCCATCGACGATCCCAAAGCGTTTCGCGACAGCCTGTACGTTCAGTTCGAAAAACTGAAGGTGTTCGGCCGCATCTACGTGGCGAAAGAGGGCATCAACGCGCAGATCAGCGTGCCACAGCATAATTTCGACGCGTTCAAAGCCGCGCTGTTCGCCTCGCACCCGGCGCTGGATCAGGTGCGCCTGAACATCGCGCTGGAAGACGACGGCAAATCCTTCTGGGTGCTGCGCCTCAAGGTGCGCGAGCGTATCGTGGCCGACGGCATCGATGACGAGAGCTTTGACCCAAGCAACGTTGGCGAGTATCTGCAGGCCGATCGCGTCAATCAGATGATCGACGATCCGAATACGGTGTTCGTCGATATGCGCAACCACTATGAGTACGAAGTCGGTCACTTCGAAAACGCCATCGAGGTGCCGTCGGATACCTTCCGCGATCAGCTGCCGATGGCGGTGGAGATGCTGCAGGACAGCAAAGACAAAAACATCGTCATGTACTGCACCGGCGGCATTCGCTGTGAAAAAGCCAGCGCCTATATGCTGCACAACGGCTTTAAAAACATCTACCACGTGGAAGGCGGGATTATCGAGTACACCCGCAAAGCGAAAGAGCAGGGGTTGCCGCTGAAGTTTATCGGCAAAAACTTCGTGTTTGATGAGCGCATGGGCGAGCGCATCTCCGACGATGTGATCGCCAACTGCCACCAGTGCGGTGCGCCGTGTGACACCCACACCAACTGCAAGAACGACGGCTGCCATCTGCTGTTCATTCAGTGCCCGAGCTGCGCCGCCAAGTTTGAAGGGTGCTGCAGCGAGATTTGCCGCGAAGAGCTGAAGCTGCCGCGCGAAGAGCAGCGCGCGCGCCGTGCCGGCCGTGAAAACGGCGTCAAGATCTTCAATAAGTCGAAAGGCTTGTTGCAGACTACGATGCACATTCCGGCACCGGAAGAAGAAGGCCCAGCCCGCTGAGCCTGAGGAAATGAGAAGCCCGGCCGCCAAGCCGGGCTTTTTTTGTGCACCGAAAACCCCCAGCTAGGCTGGGGGTTCCGTAAAGCTTACAGCTTTGAGTATGCTTTTAAAGCCCCTTTTGATTTGTTAGAAAACCTTGCGGTCTGGCAACTGCAAAGGTTCATT